>Ga0194129_10000764_pt1 | contig 58493 bp, 50 predicted proteins | sample TA2KigCa35mmetaG_FD_150862 | JGI IMG/M metagenome (GOLD analysis project Ga0194129, IMG submission 150862) | Freshwater microbial communities from Lake Tanganyika, Tanzania - TA2015038 Kigoma Deep Cast 35m | ecosystem: Environmental > Aquatic > Freshwater > Lake | place: Tanzania: Lake... | reverse complement strand
GCGGCTGTGGATAGTAACTCTAAGCAGTTAAAGCAAATAGTAACAGAATGGCTTGAATTCGATCAATTTCCACCTACACCAGGAAAAGAAACCCCATCCTCATATGTTTACTTGGGACAAGTTCCGCCAGTTAATCAAGCAGCAAAACCTGGCCTTATCTCTACCACTTCAGCTGGAAGTTCCGACGCTGGAATTGATGATTCATCCAGGACCGCGCTAGCAGGAACTTTTGATGCCCCTTCAGCAGAGGATCCAGTAATGGGTGTGGAATCTTCTGTTGCTAGCAAAAAGCGGAAAGCAAATTATGATAAACATGCTTGCCCCGAATGCACATATACAGCAAAATACCCAAGTACACTAAAAAAACACCTGCGCATTCACACAGGGGAAAAGCCTTTCGTATGTGAGACATGTGGCGACTCCTTTAGGAACAGTAGCGATCTCTCAAGGCACCAGCACATACACACGCGCGAAAAACCTTTCAAATGCGAGATCTGTGCCAATGCATTCAGCCTGCAATCCAACCTCGATGCGCACCTACGTGTACACACTAAAGAAAAGCCTTATAAATGCACAGTATGCGGAGAAAGATTTACTCAAGATGCTTCACTTAAAAGGCATGCGATCTTACATACCGGCGAAAAACCTTTCAAATGCACAGAATGCCACAACGCGTTTACAGATAGCAGCAACCTCAGAAGACACATGTGGACCCACACCGACGAAAGACCCTACAAATGTAATTTATGCGACAAAACGTTTGCTCAAAATGGCGACCTCAAAAGGCACATGCGTACTCACACCGGCGAAAAACCCTACAAATGCCCAGAATGCGACAAAGCGTTTAGTCAGAGGAGCAGCCTCACAAGGCACATGCGCACATACCACCTCTTAACAACTGGTAAAGCTGATCATGAAGTTGAAGAAGAGGAACACGATGATAAATAACTCAAACAAACAACATACAGCTGTTTTAAACTTTTTACTCCTCACGCTGCTTGGGCTACCCACTACTGCATGGGCGATGGGAAGCCATGCCGCTGCTGCCGAAGAAAAAATAACCGTAAGCTGCAATAAAAATACTTTTTCTGCAGACAACCTTTTAAACTTTGCGCCAATCGAGGGATCAGTGGCGATGAGCCTTATTTTTCTTGCGGGTACTGCACCAGCAACACCACAACCAGCACCAAAGCCAGCTGATAATCCTTCACCTTTTGGCTGGGAAGATCATGAGTTTTCTACCTCCAGGGGGGATGACGAGGACGAGGATAATGATGGCAGTAACGTTGAAGAAGCTGAACCAGCATCTGCCCCTGCCACCGATGCTGTAGCCATGGCTAGCAAACACTATGCTACTAGCCAGTCTGAATCAAAAAAACGCAGAAGAGCTGATGATGCTTCTAAAAAATTTGTTTGTGATTGGCAAGGCTGCGAATATGAAACTAATAACAGTAACCACTTCAAACGGCACATGCTCACTCACACCGGCGAAAAACCCTATAACTGTGACGAATGCAGTAAAGGATTTACTCAGAAGGCCACGCTCAGAAGACACATGCTCACTCACACCGACCAAAAGCCCTACAACTGTGATGTATGCGGCAAAGCGTTTATTCAGAATAGCGATCTCACAAAGCACATGCGCACTCACTCCGGCGAAAAACCCTTCAATTGTGTTCTATGCAGCTACACTTGCGCTAGGCAAGATGTTCTCTCAAGACACATGCGCATACACACCGGCGAAAAACCTTACAAGTGCACAGAATGCCCCAAAGCGTTTGCTCAGAACTTTGACCTAAAAACACACCAGCGGACTCACACCGGTGAAAAACCTTTCAAGTGCACAGTATGCAGCAAAGCCTTTGCTCAGAACGGTGACCTCAAAACGCACATGCGCACTCACTCCGGCGAAAAGCCTTTCCAGTGCATAGCATGCGATTATGCTTGCACTACATCAGGCAATCTCAGAGTGCACCAAGGCTCTAAAAAACACCTTGCCATGCTAGCTGCACTTACACAGGAAATCGAAGATGAATAATACAAGCACCTTCAACAGACAGATAAAAAGGAGCGCTCTCATGAATAAAAAACACGCTGCCAGCATTAAAGTGCTCTTACTAACCTGCATGCTGCCGCTAGCTGCCTTTGCTTCAGGCACACCTCTTGAGAGTAACAATGAATTTTATGCTGATACACGCTATGCCAGCCAGCTTACCGATGCTGACCTTGATGCCTTTTCATTTGATGTAAATGCCCTGCCAGAAGCATCTGACGGTTTTGATGTTGAAAATGAAGAGCTAAATATCTCTCCAGTAGTAGCTGTTGCTGCCGCTGCTCCTGTCACAAAACGGCCACGCATAGATGCTCATCTTCCACCCGTTGCACCATCGGCAGGCCCTGCGATTGTCGATACCACTACAGCTACACGTTTCACAACCCCAGCAATACTCGATGATGATGACGAAGTTTATTACGATAACGATGACTGCTCAGAAGCTGAAATCACAGACGCTGCCCCTTCTGCACATACCGCAGCTATGGCAAGCAAGCCTAAACCAAAAAAGCGCAGAAGAGCTGATGACTATGCTTCTAAAAAATTTGTTTGTGATTGGCAAGACTGCGGGTATGCAACTAATGAGAGTAGCCACTTCAAAACGCACATGCGCATACACACCGGCGAAAGACCTTTCCAGTGCACAGCATGCGACAAAGCGTTTACTTATAACAGCCACCTCAAGGAGCACATCCGCACGCACACTGGCGAAAAACCTTTCAAATGCGATGTATGCAAAAAAGCGTTTAAAACAACAAGCCAACTAACAGAGCATAAGCGCACTCACACCGGCGAAAAACTTTTCCAGTGCACAGAATGCGACAAAGTGTTTGCTCAGAAGTGGACCCTCAAATCGCACATGCGCACTCACACCGGCGAAAAACCCTACAAGTGTGATGTATGCGGTAAAGGGTTTACTCAGAATAGCAACCTCAAAACGCACCAGCGCACTCACACCGACGAAAAGGACTACAAATGCACAGAATGCGATACGTCTTTTGCTCAATTAGTCAATCTCAGAGTGCACCAAGGCTCTAAAAAACACCTTGCCATGCTAGCTGCACTTACACAGGAAATCGAAGATGAATAATACAAGCCCGTCAACAGACAGATAAAAAGGAACCCTCTCATGAATAAAAAACACACTACCAATATTAAAGCGCTCTTACTAACCTGCATGCTGCCACTGGCCGCCTTTGCTTCAGGCGCACCTCTTGAGAGTAACGATGAGATTTATGCTGATACACGCGATGCCATCAAGCTTACCGATGCTGACCTTGATGCCTTTTTCTTTGATTTAGTTAGCTAGCCTGCCAGAAACATCTGATGGTTTTGATATTGAAAATGAAGAGCTAAATATCTCTCCAGTAGTAGCTCTGGTTTGCTCTACGCCTGCCCCAAAACTGCCACTCATATAAGCTTTTATTCTAGTGCACTTTTCATCTGTTTTTTAACAACTGTTTTTGAACCTGCGGTAAAATTTGTTTGCAAAAATAATCAACATCGTTGACAATTTATTCAATTATAATGAAGCTCCTCTTTTTGCAGTTTTCAAGAATGAATTTTTATTAATTTTTTCAATTCTCAAGCCAACATATAGACAGTAAATCGAAAATGAATAATACAAGCAAAGAACCCATCAATCGTTTAAAGATTTTATTACTAATCTTGCTAAGCGTGGCACCTTCTAGCTACAGCAGCACCTGTCCGTCTAAAATTGATGAAGATGAACATCTGAACCTAACCGCAGAAAATTTCGATTTCAGCGCCCTTGGCAGCATACCTTCTCTCGAAGACCTCTTGAGCGAAAAGAATGATGATGCTGACTATTCAGAAACTGAACACAGGCATGCTGCCCCTTCTGCATATGCCGCAGCTATGGCAAGCAAGCGCCATGTTGCTAGCCAACCTAAACAAAAAAAGCGCAGAAAAACTAATTCGCATAGTTGGACTACAAAAAAATATGTTTGTGATTTTGACAGCTGCAAGTATAAAACTTATAAAAAATCTGATATGACTATTCACCAGCGCACGCACAGCAATCAAAAACCCTTCAAATGCGATGAGTGCAGCAAAAGCTTCTCTGATCAAAGAAATTTCAGGCGCCACGTAGACATTCACGTCGGCAAAAAACCTTTCACATGCAATGAATGCAGTGCATCATTTACCCGAAAAAACCACCTGGTAATACACCAATACACCCACAGGGGAGAAAAGCCTTTCAAATGCACCATATGCAACTATGGCTTCGCTCAATCAAATGATTTTAAAAGACACCAACGCACCCAAAACCATATTGCCAAACTCGCCGCTCTTACACAAGAAATCGAAAATGAATAATGCAAGCAAAGAACCCATCAATCGTTTCAACATTTTATTACTAAGCCTGCTAAGCGTGGCACCTTCTAGCTACAGCAGCACCTGTCCGGCTAAAATTGATGAAGGTGAACATCTGAGCCTAACCGCAGAAAATTTCGATTTCAGCGCCCTTGGCGGCATACCTTCTCTCGAAGACCTCTTGAGCGAAGAGAATGATGATGCTGACTATTCAGAAACTGAACACAGGCATGCTGCCCCTTCTGCATATGCCGCAGCTATGGCAAGCACACCCTATGTTGTTAGCCAAGCTAAACAAAAAAAGCGCAGAAAAACTAATTCGCATAGTTGGGCTAAAAAAAAATATGTTTGTGATTTTGACAGCTGCAAGTATAAAACATATAAAAAAGACCATATCATAAGCCACCAACGCTTACATACGGGCGAAAAGCCTTTCAAATGCGATACATGTGACAAGAGCTTTGCTGACAAAGCAAACCTTTTAAGGCACCAACGCACACACACTGACGAAAAGCCCTTCAAATGCGATAAATGCGACTATGCTTGTACCCAATCAAGGTATCTCAAGGCTCACAAACGCTCTGAAAAACACCTGAAGAGTCTAGCTGCGCTTTCGGAAGAAATCGAACTTAAATAATATAAGCCCCTTCAACAGACAGATAAAAACAGCCTGAAAGACCACATAGGCATTTACAGCTGCAAAAAGCCTTTCCAATGGGATACTTACTATTATGCCTCTACCATAAAAGACGTGCTCAAACAACATATATACCCACAGCAAAAAAGCCGCCCCTAAGTTCAGCTCCACATTTACTGCAAGCTAAGGTAAACTACCTACACTATGACAAACAAGCATTTCACCCATCTTCATTTACACACTGAATTTTCTCTACTCGACGGTGCTATTCGCCTTACTGATCTGGTTAGGACAGCTAAAGAGCAAGAATGGAAAGCTGTTGGAATCTCCGACCATGGCAATATTTTTGGGGCTGTAAAATTTTTTCAGCTGGCTAAAAAAGAGGGCGTAAAACCTGTTCTTGGCATAGAAATGTATTTTACGCCAGACATCAATGTTCGAAATCAACAAGAAAAATACTGCCATTTAATTGTCATTGTGCAAAATAAAGAGGGATATAAAAACCTTTGCAAAATGCTTGCGATTGCGTACAAAGAAGGTTTTTATTTCAAGCCCCGTGTGGATTACGCCACACTCGAAAAATATTCTGCTGGATTGATTGTCTCTACCGCATGTTTAGGCGGACACATCCCTGGCCTCCTTATGGAAGGCAATATTGAAGAAGCACAACACCGGTCTCAGTGGTTTAAAGACATTTTTGGCAAAGACCGTTTTTATTTTGAGATGAGTCCTGCTGACCAGCCAGAGCAGATAAAACTAAATGGGCTTTTAGCAGAATACGCAAGCAAATGGGATATCCCGCTTATCGGCACATCAGACGCACACTATCTCATGGAAACAGACCGCGAAGCGCATGAAGTGATGTTAGCCATTCAGACCAAGGCAACCATCGACGACCCCAAACGCTTTTCGTTTGGCGACTGCCGCGTCTTTGTTCGCTCTACCGACCAAATGCTGAATGCTTTCCCCAAAACGCCTGATGCTGTATGGAACACTGGAAAAATTGCAGATTTATGTGATTTTAATTATGAATTCGGCAAACTCCATTTTCCGCAATTCCCCATCCCTGCTCAGCACACGCAAGATACGTATTTTACCCAATTATGCAAAGAAGGCTTAGAGCGCCTTAAAAATTTAGATATCATTCCAAAAGAGTTATATCAGGTCTATGATGACCGCCTGCAGCTTGAAATTGACCTCATTATTAAAATGGGTTTCGTGGGCTACTTCTTAGTTGTTTCTGATTTCATTCAATGGGCCAAACGCGAAAATATACCGGTAGGCGCTGGTCGTGGCTCTGCAGCTGGTTCACTTGTAGCATGGGCTATGCAAATTACCAATATCGACCCAATAACTTACAACCTCCTGTTTGAACGGTTTTTAAACCCTGAACGGGTAAGCATGCCAGATATCGATATTGATTTTTGCATCGAACGGCGAGAAGAGGTAATTAACTACGTTAAAGACAAATATGGTCACGAATGCGTTTGCCAAATTATTACCTTTGGTACGATGATGGCGAAAGGCGTTATTAAAGACGTTTCGCGCACCCTTGGTTTTCCATTTCAAGATGCCAACGCTATTACTGACCTTATTCCTGATCAGCTTAAAATTACACTCACTGAGGCAATTGAGCAGGAGCCCCGGCTCAAGCAGCTCATTGATAGCAATCCTAAAGTTAAACACCTCTTTGATATCTGCTTAAAACTTGAAGGGCTTACCCGCCATGCATCAAAACATGCGGCTGGCGTTGTGATTTCACCAGAGCCATTAGCAGACTGCCTACCACTGTATGTTCCGCCAAAAAGCACTGACCTTGTTTCGCAATATGCGATGACCGAGCTTGAAGCTGTGGGGTTCTTGAAGATGGATTTTTTGGGGCTGCAAAACTTAACCGTCATTCAGCGCGCCCTGGTAGCCATCAAACGCAACCATGGCGTGGAGATTGATTTAGACCGTATGCCCCTCAATGATGAAAAAACGTTTGAGCTCTTAAAAAAGGGGCTTACTAAAGGCGTTTTCCAATTCGAATCTGAAGGGATAGGTGAAGTTTTACGGAAGCTACAACCAGATAAATTTGAAGACCTCATCGCCGTCAACGCACTCTACCGACCGGGACCACTGGGCTCAGGGATGGTGGACGATTTTATTGATCGGCGTCACGGCCGTAAGGCAACAACCTATGCATTTCCCCAACTGGAGCCTATTCTTGCTGAGACCTACGGCGTTATTGTCTACCAAGAGCAGGTAATGAAAATCGCATCGGCCATTGGCGGCTACACGCTTGGCGGTGCAGATTTACTCCGCCGTGCTATGGGTAAGAAAAAAGCAGAAGAGATGGCCAAGCACCGTGCCATTTTTACTGAAGGGGCACAAAAAGGGGGCTTTGAGAGTAAAAAAGCTGGAGAACTATTTGACCTAATGGAATATTTTGCTGGCTACGGTTTTAATAAGTCGCACTCTGCTGCCTACGCGCTTATTGCCTACCATACTGCATTTTTAAAAGCAAACTACCCATATGAATTTATGGCAGCAGTCGTTACTTTTGAAACAGACAATCCAGATAATTTGACTAAGTACCTCCAAGAGATCCATGACATGGGCTTGGAAACCATTTCGCCAAACATCAACGAGTCTAGTACCGAGTTTGAAGCGCGTGGAAAAAAAATAGTTTTTGGCCTACAGGGTATTAAAAATGTTGGCAAAGCCGCGCTAGAAAGCATTATCGCAGAACGTGATAAAAAACCATTCACCGATTTGGTTGAGTTTTGTAAGCGCGTAGATTTGCGCGTGGTCAATAAACGCGTTATTGAAAGTTTAATTTGTGCTGGCGCCATGGACGTTTTCGCTGGTAATCGCGCACAAAAAACAGCTGAACTTGATACTATTATTGACCTAGCCCAACAAGAAAAAGAAGCTGCCCGCACAGGCCAGATGGGGCTATTTGGCGCACTCAGCGGTATTACTCAAGCTAACGCGAGTTCAGCCTTTATGTTCAAACCACTCGCTGAATGGGGCGATAAGGAAAAATTAGAAAAAGAGAAAGAAGTTGCTGGTTTTTATCTCAGTTCCCATCCACTAAAAGCCTATCCGCTGGTAGGGATGCTTGAGCATAGCTCATTTAAACAGGCACTCGAACTAGTTAAAAACGTTAACTCCATCAAAGAACCAATGGTAAGTTGTATTGGTCTGGTGCAAAGCAAACGTGAAATTACCACCAAAAAAGGCGACCGCATGGCCTTTTTGCATATGGAAGATTTATCAGGCGGCGGAGAAATTATTTTATTTCCAAGTACTTTTGCCAAAGTGGAGCATCTTCTCAAAGAGTTTAATGTCTTTCTGGTCAAAGGTTTTGTCGATATTGCCTCACAAAGCATATGCAAAATTAAGGCCAATGAGCTGATTCCAATCGAACTGGCGCTGCAAGATCCTAAGCTCATTAAAACAGTCACCTTAAGGTTGCCTGGCATAGTCACTACTGAACTTCTTACTACCATTAAACAAGCATTGCCTCCTGGCAATATCCCTGTTCATTTTTCGTTCAATGAAAATAATCAACGGCTCCTCATGATGAGCACGACCAAAACAACGCCTTCACTCGATGCGCTAGCACAATTAAGCAATCTTGGCGTGCAACCTTCTATGCAACTCTAAGCCATATTTCAAGGCAAAACTTAGCTCTTAAAAAAGAGTCGCCATTTCGCAGTTACTAATGCAGGCAAATGCTCCTCAACATTAGTAAACCATATACTAATCCAAGGCTTTTTATCTTGGGTTTCTAATATTTCACCTAGTGCTTGAATAGCTTTTTCTACTTGAGAATTATCAATAGCATGCTCTTTATAAAGCTGCATCATGTTCATAAACCGATGATCAAACTTCTCTGGCCAATCAACAAGCGCATATAAAACAAGTAGAGTTGCCAGCGGATCAAACGCATCAGGACGCATAGTATAAACATGTTCCTGAATAGCTATGGCATCAGTCCAACGTTTTTCTTTTTGATACAAAAAAGCTGCCTGCTTGTATTTTTCAATAGAAGCTGCGCTATCCATAAACCATAAAATATCGCCTTCTATCTGTAAGACATAGGCTTTGTCAGACAGCGAATGCGCTAATAACCTGAAAACGCTCAAAGCCTTTTCGCGTTCACCGCGTGCAATTAAATCGGCTAGTTTAAACCATGCCAGACTACGCTCATTGTGGCCTTGCTGCCGTTCCATTCTCTTTCCCCTTTTTTAAGGCAAACTGCGTATCAAAAGCTGAAGCACCTACTCGTTTGAAATGCAAGATATCTAATGTTATACTTGGCACTGCATTATTGTAAAGACGCAGGGTTATTATTTTGGGCGATAGCGGTAAAGAATCATGACAGACACAGTTGTTCAACAGTGGGTTAAACTAGAAGAAAAAGCCCTGGTTGGTGGCGGCAATGCACGCATTGAACGGCAACATCAACTCGGCAAAAAAACAGCTCGTGAGCGTCTTGCCCTTCTATTGGACCCATCGTCTTTTTTTGAAATCGATCGCTTAGCCGTATCACCCTTTTTAGACGCGCCAGAACTTACTGACGGCGTCATCGCTGGTTTTGGTAGCATTCAGGGTAGAAAAGTTGCTGTCTATGCGCAAGACTTTACCATAAAAGGTGGTTCTCTAGGCAAACGGCATGCTGAAAAAATCGCCAAAGTAATGGATATGGCAGCAAAAATTGGTTGTCCAATTATCGGCATTATTGATTCCGGCGGTGCTCGCATTGATGAAGGCATTCACGCCCTTGCTGGATATGGAAGTATTTTTAGGCGCAACTGTCAGTATTCCGGCGTTGTTCCGCAATTTTCAATTATCGTTGGTCCTTGCGCTGGTGGGGCTGTCTATTCTCCTGCGATTACTGATGTTGTTTTTATGACCAAAGATATTAGCCAAATGTTCATTACTGGTCCGCAAGTAATTGAAGAAGTACTACATCAGTCTATTACCAAAGAAGCACTTGGCGGCATCGATGCACACGGGAGACAGTCTGGCGTAGCTCACGTCATTTGCGAAACCGAAAATGACTGCTTTGCCTCACTACAAGATTTATTAAGTTATTTCCCCGACTCGTACCTAGATCAGCCTCCAGCAGGAAGCCCAGTACTGCCAACAACCATGTATAACACCCCGCACATTCCAGAAAACCCTCAGCAGTCATACAATATAAAAGACATCATTAGCACAATTATTGACGATACTTATTTTGAATTACACACCGATTTTGCTGCAAACATAGTTACGTGCTTTGCCCGCCTCAATGGACAAGTTGTAGGAATTGTAGCCAATCAACCATTGGTTAAAGCGGGTTGTATCGATATCGATGCTTCTTGTAAAGCTGCTCGCTTCATTCGTTTATGTGATAGCTTTGGCATTCCCATAGTAACGCTGGTTGACACGCCAGGCTACTTGCCAGGTGTTGAGCAAGAACATAATGGCATCATTCGCCATGGGGCAAAATTACTGTACGCCTATGCAACTGCTACGGTACCAAAAATTACCCTAATTTTACGAAAAGCAATTGGCGGCGCCTACATCGTTATGGGAAGCAAAGAGCTAGCAGCTGATTTCAATTTTGCTTGGCCATCAGCTCAAATTGCGGTACTCGGAGCTAAAGCAGCAATTACCATTATGCGAGGTAAAGAGCTAGCAGCATTAAACCCTGCAGAACGCGCTCTTGCGCAAGCATCATTTGAATCTGCATACACAGAGGAATTCCTTCATCCCTTTACGGCAGCTGCGCATGGCTATATTGACGCTATAGTGCAGCCTCAACAAACCAGAGAACAATTGATTCAAGCATTGCAGCTAACACGTGACAAGGTAGAAATACGGCCTACACGGAAACATGGCAATATCCCTCTTTAAAGATAGTTTTTTTGCCAAAAGTATTCTATCTCCCCATTTTTTTGCTTAATTTCCCTCTTTTTGACGATGTTTTGAAATAAAATTCAAATTGGAGTATTTTTAATATCATTCAAAGCATTTCAATATACTACAGAAAATTAATGGGGTAATTATGAAAAATAAAATTCTACGACTGGTGTTATTGCTGGTGCTAGTACCAGCTAATGGACTTTACTCAGCGAAAAAATCTCCTACATCTACGAAATTTGGCTGGCTACAAAGACTGCGTACTAGGGCTCTTAATATGTTGCCTACCGCGTTATATTCGGCCCCCGCGCCAGCACCTCTAGCACCACAGACTGCTCCTCAGCCTTCTACCACCGCTATAAACCCATCCAGCGATGCTTCAGCGACTCCTATGCCAGTACGCCGCCGAGCAGCTAGACCAGCTAAATGCACAGAAAGAAAAGAGCCACAGGAAGAAGTGGTAGTAGCAGCACCCGCAAGAGCAGCCGGCTCAGAGGTGATAGATCTTCTTTCAAGCGATGATGAAGAAACCGCTGCTGCAGCAAAAGCAATAACAGCTCCAGGCAAAAGCATTATTACACTCCCATGTTTGCAACAACCTGCCGGAACCAATTGTTGCGCATTTTACGCTACCTTTTTTGCATGGACCATCGCTGATCATCTTGAACAACAAGAACGACACGAAAAATGCTTAGATTTAGATTCACTAATACCTGCATTAAACAACAAAGATTTGCTTGAAGGTTTTATAGATTCACTAGCCGATGTACCAAGCAGCTCTGAAAAAACATTAGGTGAAAAATACGCTGATAACGATATGTTGTCAGACACCGACATTCCTCTGATAATCAAGCAGATTGGCTATTGTGCAAAAAAAGAAACAGATTGTATCAACATCAATGCCACCGACATTATGTGCTTAAGCCCATCGACGAGCAGTTCGATGAGTTTTCCTGAGAGGATAGCTACCCTGAGTAGCAGCATCAGGACACTTCCGTTTAACGCCCCTGCAAGTAAAAAACGATCTCGCAGCCCTAGCTACGAGCATAAAATTGACGTGAGTAACTATCGTATCATGGTTTTAGTAAACAGATTGCATTTTACCTGCCTCTTGATTGACCGAAGAACAAGAAAACTTTACTTAATCGATTCTATCGATGGATATTCAACAAGTAAAAGTGATTTTGTACCAGGCCTTGAGTATTTACTGGAACTGGTAGTCGCAGCATAAACATCTTTTTTGATTATCAAACAAGCCTTTTACGCTTTTAGGCGGACATTTAAACCTCTTTTGTGGTATACTTTTGTCAGGGGAGCTAGGTCAAAGTTTTCATAGACAGAAAGGACTACGAATATGTTTTCATTAAAATCCTGGTGGCAGTCACTACAAAGAACAATAAAAATAGGAATAATTATTGTTCTTATTTGCTCTACTGCTGGTGTTGCTACTTACTATTTTTTCAGTCACAGCAACGCAACCCCCCATGAAGGTGCTCCTGGTGAAATCAAGGGCTCGGTCGTTACACTGAAAACCCTGAAAGAAGAGTATTTTGCCGAGCTACACAATATGTTCTCCAATGCCTGCCGCAAAGGATTAGACTTCCCTGCCGTTACGACTTTTGGCTATACTATTGCTTATCTGCGTGAATTAGAACGCCGCGCCAAAACAACTAAAGGTATTCATTATATTATTTTTGATAACGCTGATAATAAGCCTATTGGTTCGATTGAAGTACGTGAATATGATCCAGAAGATTATGGACAGCTAGGCGTCTGGGTTAATGAAAAATATTGGGGCGGAGGACGTACGGTAGAAGCAATTAAATTGATTGGCAAAGCCTATTTTGAGCTGTACCCTGAAACACAAGATTTTATTGCCTTCGCACGTCCATGGAACCAGCGTAGCTACAAGGCGTTGCAAAAAGCCGGGCTTGTTGATGAAGGCTTTAAGTATGTTGATGGCACCCCTTTGTGGTATCAACTACGCATGCACCGAAAAACATTAGTCTAAAAAAATCAAACTTGGAAATACAAACCACTATGGCAAAACAGGATTACATCGTTGGGGAATATCACCCCAAAACCCTGCTTGTAGGCGTTTACACACCTAACAACCAGATTGGCAATCAGGACTATTACAACGAAGAATTTTTAAGCCTTGTTCATACGCTTGGCTTACCGTACGATGAAACCTATTTCATGAAGCTTCGGGCACCAGATAACAATATGTTCTTGACCAAAGGCAAGCTGGAAGAGCTCACTAAATATTGCAGCGAACACAAGATAGAGGTCGCTTATTTTTCAGAAATACTCCACCCTCTCCAAGAACGAAACCTAGAGGCAGCACTCGGATGCCATGTTGCTGACCGGGCACGCATTATTTTGGAAATCTTTAAAAAAGCTGCCCACTCTTCCGAAGGCCGCATCCAAGTAGAAATGGCTGAAATTAATTACTACAAAACACGGATTATTGGTCGTGGGGTAGAGATGTCACAGCAAGCTGGCATTCTGGGAGCTAAAGGACCAGGCGAAACAGCAAAAGAAGAGCTGCGCCGTCATATTGAAGAAAAAATCAGACAAGCAAAAAAACGGTTAGAAACCCTAGAACGTTCACGTATTATTCAAAGACAGCGACGATTAGAAAGTAAAATTCCACTCATCTGTATTGTCGGTTATACAAATGCTGGCAAATCAAGTCTGCTTAATCGAATCGCAAAAGGCGAAGTATTAGCTGAAGATAAATTGTTTGCTACCCTTGATACTACTACCCGTGAGCTATTTATCGATAACAAGAAAAAAGCCCTCATCTCTGACACGGTAGGCTTTATCAGCCAACTACCACACAACTTAATTGCAGCATTTAAATCAACGCTCGACGAGCTACGCTATGCCACCCTTTTACTACAAGTAATTGATCTAAGCAACCCTGCCTGGAAAAGCCAAATAGGAGTAGTAAAAGCAACGCTTGATGAACTTGGCGTAAATCAGCCAATGGTCTATGTTTTCAACAAGATCGATAAGCTTACTGCAGAGCACCTAGAAAATCTTCAACCAGAGCTTGAACAGTATCAGCCGCATGTTTTAGTTAACACATGCAGTAAAAAAGGGACTGAGCAGCTAATTAATTATTTAGCATCATACAAGCTATAAAATTAAAAAGGGCGTGCTAGAACCAGCACGCCCTTTTTAATTTTATAGCTTGCAAAAGAAGCAATAATCACAAGAAATGAATCAGAGTATTGATTAGGACAAGCCTTTTAATTTATCCAATTGATCATTTATTATTTTTCTATAAGTTTCTATCCAAGTTTTCAGCTCATCAGACCAACCTCGTCTCGCTACAGGCAAAGAACTCCAAGCATTATAAAAATAATCGAAATAATCTGTGAAAACTATTTCTTGCATTGGCAAAAGTCTTTCTAATACCTCATCCACTGCTGTGCTTAAACGATTTAGTCCTTCAAAATTATACGTTTCAATCTCGCGCTGCAATTTTCTTAACGTTGGCAGTGTATTCACACTATCACGAATGCATTCAGCCCAAGGAGCTAGAACTCTAAATCTATCCAAATTCGGCTCTTCTAGCCATTTATCAGGATAAATCTGACAAATTAATTCTAGTTTTTGTAGGATGTCGTCAGGCAATTTTGATTTACCCGTTGCAGTAAAAACACACTGTACCAACCCATTATTAGCAGCAAGCTCTGCTTCCAGCGCTGCCTTGGCTTCTTCAGAGATTAACGCTTCTGAACTTATTGCTTCTGAAGCTCTCAAATCAACTTCTGCACTAAAAAGCAGTGCTACTAAAAAAATGTGTTTGTACATAAAAAATCCTTCTATATAATTTCTTGTTCAGTTTTTAGCTCTAGCAATTAGAGCTCCCCATCGACTATTAACAGAGTTTTCTAGAAGATTAAAAATATCCTCAAACAAGCTGTATCCATCTTCTTCTTTCAAAAAAGAAGAACCAAGCAATCGCCTCAAGACTCCATTATTATATCTCATAATTGGAGCAAGGGCTTTTTTTATGGTATCTAATCTATAACGGTGAGTAAGAATTTCATATGAATCAATTTCTTCACCTGAAATATGTTGTTTATATAAAATTCTTACTTCAGAAATCAAAGGATAAATAAAATCAAGCCAAGGCTTCATAATTGCCTCAGCCATAGACAAGGAATATCTTTTGTTAATCATGATTGCCTTAAAAATAATATCATCAGGCAGCCTTAAACCTCCATCGTGGCTCATTTGGAGGCTAACACAGCAATTATTAGTCTCCAAATAATTTTCAAGATCATCATCATTATCTGAAACCTGTTGTAAGATTTGGCACATGCCTAGATAATCGGTAAGTGTATTGAGCCAAAATCGAGCTTGCCCTCCCATCAGTGAGTAGTTCTCCCCATATAGCAGACCGATCAATTCATCACAATGCATATCCATAATAGGCTTTAACCTTTTTTTTGCGATACTAATGGCTGCTGCAAGCTTTGCACGCTGATCATCGTTATATTCTAAAATCCCATAAATCCTTCCTTCTCTAGGCAGGGCCTTCAAACTATCAACAATACATTTAGCCCAACACCATGTAGCTCTCATTAGCTCTCCAGATTTATCATCAGGATATATTTCTTGAAGTATTCTTAATTTTTGCTCAATATCATCAGGAAGAGCTGAAAAACCATCAATCATACGACACTGTAACGCCCCCTCATTAGCAGCAAGCTCTGCTTCCAGCGCTGCCTTGGCTTCTTCACAGATTAACGCTTCTGAACTTATTGCTTCTGAAGCTCTCAAATCAACTTCTGCACTAAAAAGCAGTGCTACTAAAAAAATGTGTTTGTACATAAAAAAATCCTTCTATTATCATTTTTATTCAGTTTTTAGCTCTAGCTCTTGCAGCTCAAACTCTTCAAGCAACACCCCCTTAAGGAGTTTTTTTTCTTGTTCTTGTTCTATCTCAAAGGCACAATGCGCCTCAATATGAGCGTTAAGTCTTCTCAACTGTACAAAATAAGTAGGACAATACGGACATTTATGATACTTGCATCGACCACCATTAGGAGCGCTATGCACTTTCATATGACGCTCTAGTTTACTTTTTTCAAGGCATGTTACCAAACAAATCGAACAGCCAAATGTTTTTATACCTTGTTCAACCCGTTGCTGAAAATTTAAGTGCGTAGCACGATGACGGTCACAACCACCTTTCGTAACAAAACGAGCGCTACACTTCTCACAAGAAAAATTACGAACATTACGATGTCGTAAAATATGCGTTTTCAAAGAAGCTTTTCTTGAAAAAACCTTAGGACACTCTGCACACGAAAAGCGCTTACTTTCATCGTCTTTTGCAGCCATGATCCCTTCCCTAGTGCTTCGATTATTTGATTTTGCTCCAGCTTGTGCTCCAGATACAGAAACCAGTACCATTATGCTTAAAACAGACCGGAGTGTGCCCTTCATACGTTTTTCTTTCAAAAAAATGTACATTAATGATTAAAAAGAAGAGGAAAATGTATCCTATGATTCAAAAAAAAGCTAGCCAAACCCCTTTTATATTTGCAAAAGGAGAACCTGTGAAAAGAATAGCTATTAATGGATTTGGCCGCATTGGCCGGACCGTACTGCGCACGCTCTTAGAAAAAAGCTTAGACTCTCAGATCGATGTTGTTGCTATCAATCTTGGCCCCTCAAAGCCAGATAATCTTGCCCTTCTTTTCGCTTACGATAGCCTTATGGGCCCATTTCCTGGCACGGTGACCTCGGATGAAAAATCGCTCGTCATCAATGACAAAAAAATTGCATTATTTACTAAAAAAGACCCTGCAGATTTACCCTGGAAACAGCTTAACATTGATGCTGTTGTAGAGTCTTCTGGCGCATTTACGAATGGAGAAACAGCAAAAGCTCATCTGGCTGCTGGTGCTAAAAAAGTACTTATAACTGCCCCCGCAAAAAATGCTGACGTGACCATCATTATTGGCGTTAATGACCAAACCTACGATCAAACAAAACATCATATTATCTCGCTGGGCAGTTGCACCACCAACTGCTTTGCACCGGTAGTCAAAGTACTTCATGAGGCATTTCAGCTTAGGAGCGGCCTCATGACCACTATCCACTCATACACCAATGATCAAGTATTACTTGATGTTGAGCACAAAGATCCCCGTCGGGCACGTGCCGCCACTCTCAATATGATCCCCACCAAAACAGGAGCAAAAAGTTTAATCGGTAGCATATTTCCAGATCTAGCAAATAGTATTGATGCTGTCTCTATCCGTGTACCAACTCCGGTAGTTTCGCTACTTGATTTTAGCTTTGTCGCAAGCAAGCCTATTTCAACAACCTCAATCAATGAGGCCTTTAAAGACGCAAGCACAGGAAGCCTTAAACAGATCTTGCAATACGAACATAGACCGCTTGTTTCATCTGATTTTAAGGGTAATAGCACTCAGCTATTTTCGATAGTTTAATGACCCAAGCTACTGAATCTATGGGCAAAGTATTTGCTTGGTATGACAATGAATTCGGTTATTCATGCCGAGTGCGGGATTTTTTGCTTCACAATGTGTAAAAATTAATCTAAAATTGCTCTTGTTGTGTCGGGCCCATAGCTCAGTCGGTTAGAGCAGTCGGCTCATAACCGAAAGGTCCCTGGTTCAAGTCCAGGTGGGCCCACCAGCCTTCGCCAAGGCTACAGCTGGCAAGCCAGCTAGAAGCGCATAGGCGGATAAGAGCCGGCACAGCCTCTTAGCTTTTTTTAAGCCAGCAAAAAACATAAAAGGGAGAATACATGGCAACGCCTGCTCCTCACGCGCTTTTGCTACACATTGCGTCGTGTGACGCACTCATCGCGCATCATGAACATCATCTTGCTACCGTCAACAAGCAGCTACAACAACAACAGGCTGAACTGGATGCCGCTGAAACAGAACATGCTACTATTCCTAAAAAATTAATGGCTATGAAAAAAGCTATTGATGACCTCGAGCTTGAGCTACGCTCTATTGATGAAGACCTTAAGCATAAGCATCGCCAACTTAGTATCATTACAGCAGAAAAACAACTTAGAGCCCTTGAGCACGAGATTGCTATGCTCAACCGCAAAAAAGAAACTTTAAACGACTTACAAGTTGATCAATGGGTAGCTTATGAAGCATTTCAACACGAGCAAATTTCTCAAAACCCCACTGTAGATAGCCAGCTTGAAAAGCTTAGAGTTACCGTAGCTAGCTTACAACAAGATATTGAACAGACACAATCGCTACTAGCGACTACACAGGAAGAGCAGCAAGCATTAGTAAATCTATTCGATGACCATTGGGCCCCTATTTACAAACGCATGAAAATACACATGCAAGACCCTGTTGTCATAGTACAAAAAGATTCGTGCGGTGGCTGTTTTTATCCATTACAAGCACAAATGCTTATTAAGTTACGCCATAATGAAGTTATCACCTGCATGCTGTGTAACCGCTTGTTAGTGTATACAACGCCTACAATCTCAGCTCCAACCACCTCACAATAAGCATCATGGATAATCAAACAACCCTTTTTGACATACCTCAAACTAATCCTAGCAAAAATCCTGTATCTCTCCTCAGACAGGAGCCGCTTCATATTTTTATCGATGGTGCCTCACGGGGAAATCCCGGCCCGGCTGGAGCTGGCATTTACATAAGCCAAGCAAAAAAACTGGTACTAGCAGAGGGAATATTCTTAGGAAAAAAAACAAACAATCAGGCAGAATATCTGGCACTATTGCTCGCTATACTTTTTATTAAAAAGCTTTTTAAAGACAAAACAGTCGCTTCTGCTCCGCTTTATTTTTTTTCAGATTCCGAATTGCTAATCAAACAGATGAACGGCATTTACAAAGTAAAAAATGAGCAATTACAAGCCCTCAAACGTATTATTGTAGAGCATGTGCGTAGTCATACCGCTACCTTTAAACATGTATACCGTGACCAAAACGTTGAGGCAGATGCTCTTGCAAATCAGGGGATAGATACCAAGAAAAAAGTACCAGTCCCCTTTGCTAAAGCATTAGCAGACTATGGTTTGCATTTCTAAGTAACACTTTTTCACATCTGGAACTTGCTTTATGCCTATTATTACCCGCTCTATTTCTTCGCATACATCAAACAGTATTACTTCTGTAGGCAAAAAATACGGCATCTTTGCATTAATCATGCTTTGCAATATGCTTGCGCTCTTTCCTGAACAACAGCCCCAAGACATCATGCCTGAAGAGGTACGGGCAATGCCTGATCACGATATTAAAAAAATTCGTGTGCTGCTTGAAGAGCACGAACTACCCAGTGATTCGAGACTGGTGGTACAAAGCAAAAATAGCTTCATCCTTTCTTGCCCCTCCGATACCCCTACTGGAGTGCTTTTTGACACAGATAAATTAAATGTACTCTGTTCAGAAAACCGTCTTTACCTTGAGTGTAAAGATGGGAAATACCGCCGGCTAAAACACAATAGCATCGAGATTGCAAGTCCTCATCGCAAACTTACCGTTGGTAGTAAAACGTACGAAGGCAATATTATTATTCGCCTTGATCGTGAGCATAAAAAAGTGCTTGTTATTAATAAAGTACCGATTGAAAACTATGTATACGCAGTAGTCCGTTGCGAAAGCCTCCCCTCATGGCCTATGGATATGCAAAAAATCCAAGCAATTATATCTCGCAGCTATGCAGCCTATTTAATGAACAAATCGCGCACCAACTCTTCTCCCTATAAATACTATGATATTCGCAATACCAACTTGCACCAGGTGTACAATGGCACTCACACTATTGCCCATATCAGACAAGCGGTTGATGAAACCGAAGGACAAGTACTTACCTATAAAGGAAAAATTGCGCTTACCATGTTTGATATTTGCTGTGGCGGGTCAGTACCAGCACTTATGCGCTGTAAAGATACTTCCAAGCCATACCTCATGCGCACCAAAAAATGTATCTACTGCGCTGGATGTGCTCATTACAGTTGGAAAATTGATGTAAGCAACCAACAGTTTCTTACCAAGCTACGAGCTAATGCTAACATTGCAGAGAAATTGAAGAAATTAAATACCATCACCGGTATTAAAGTTATTGACGCTGACAAGGCGGGTGTTGTACATAAAGTAAAGATTACTGGTAGTAACAAAAACAGCGTAACAATAAGCGGGCGCGATATACGGCGTTCGCTATCTCCTCGGGCAAAAAGTGTTAACTTTACGGCTAAAAGTATTCGTAACCGCATCGTAATTGAAGGGCGTGGCGATGGACACCAAAAAGGGGTATGCCAGTTTGGCTGCAAAGAATTGCTTACCCGTGGTTGGAATATTGCCAAGATTTTGGACTTTTATTACCCAGGAACTACGCTGAGTCGCTTAGCCTAGGGGAAAACCTATGCCTAACTCACGCGTTCACCTCCTTGCAGGGGGTATCGTTTTTGCAGGCCTTTATTGTATAATGAAGCAAACAAGCTTAATGACTGGATTTGGTTTACCCCAGCATACTTTTTTACTGGGAGTCACCTTACTCGGTTCCATTTTTCCAGATATTGATGTGGCCAGCAATATGCAAAAAACTTTTTATAAAAGTATGATTTTTATTCTTCCCATCTCATTTATCATTAACCGTCGAGCCTTTTTTGTTCTACTTTTTCTATGTGGTCTTTTTCAAGTACTACGTCACCGGGGCATTACCCATAACCCAGTCTTTTTGATTGTCACTCCCTTGGCTATTGCAGGGCTAGTTGCTCACCAGCAACCCGGACACATGAATGAATTACTGACAAGCTGTATTTTTTTGTCGACCGGAGCGCTTAGCCATGTTGGTCTTGACCGCTTCAAAACGTATCTTTTATATCGTAAACGATAACTCTCAATTCTAGCTGTAATTAACCTCTACTGACCCGTTTGACGCTCCTAGCCACGCCAAGTAAGCTGAAACATGTCCTTAGAAATGTATGTCAATTTGACACACTACACAATATTTATACAGTCAGTGGAGGTTATCATGAATAAAATTATTTTAGCATTAGCACTTGTTGCCTGCATAAACGCCACCACGCAAGCAGCGCCAGTCCTCAACTTGAGTGATAGTTACTGCACCAAACCTGCTGCTCAATTTTTTGATTTAGCGCAGCAGAACGCTTATAATCTAGTAAATACATCGCCGATACTAGGAAATGGACCTACCCCAGCTATAGCACGTCTAACAAGAGGGTTGTTACCGTATATTCCTCTCTTGCCAAATTTTTATACTGACTACAGCTTTAAACTCCTAGACCCAAACGTTGCAAAGCAATCAGGCTTAGGCATAGAAAAATGGTGGGAAGTGTTCAAGGGAAACCAAGGTGTAGACAGAACTAATTTTGGTTTTTTTGAACCGGCCATAAGCCAGCACGCTAATTATTATGATCATAAAGCACAGCTTGTTCAGTCACTCGCTGACGGACATGTTACCGATACTCGCAATAAAGCAATGGCTGAAGGCCTTAAAGAAGCCGAGAAAATTTTATTTGGCGATCCTACAAGCACAACCAACAAGGATGGCATTTTAAACACCCTGTCCTGGTACAAAAATATATATGCATCAAAACCAGCAGCAATTGACCATGAATTCTCAAAAACAACCGGCTCTGATGATTTAGCTGATGCAACCAGAAATGCGTTACGACAACAGTATGAATCTATTGTTGATACCAGAAGATATATCGAAAATGCTTGTCGCTCAAAAGGAGCGCATGCCGAAGACATTAAACAGTACTTAGACAAAGTAATGCCTCTTCCTAATGAGCATGTAGCAACTTTTGAAGCAGCAACTAACAATCCTATTCGTGTCCTATCGCATTGCAAAAAATGGTTATCACAAGCATGGCACGATATGCTAAATTTTGGCGATAAAGCTTTTCATGGCGGCACTGCAAAAAGTGGCAAAGATATACGCGGAGAGCTTGCTAAGCGCTTTCTTACTCATGGAACAGCTATGGCAATAGGCTATCAAGCAGGCAAGTATATTGGCAAAAAATGCGGCTCTGAATGGGTAGGCAAAAGAGTTGGTGCTTTATTAGCACTTGGCCTTTCCTATCATTTCGATGCGCCAAGCCATCTTGGCATAGAATAAAATCCCTACTGAGTCATTGGCTCAGGGGAAATGGAGGTTATAATGGTCAGGTTTCAGGAGTTAAAATATGTAGTTTTAATGGGAGTTATTACCATAGCCCCTACTATATTACGTGGTGCTGGAAATCCACTGCCAAACCCAATGCCAAGTCCAACACTAAATCCTATAGTAGAGAGATTGGTCAATACAACAACCACTGCTATTGCAACAGCAAGCACTAAAGTAACTGATGCTGCAACAAACATTGTTACTACCGCCCCCAAAGAGCTTGCTGCTACATTCAACGCATTGCGTGATAGCATGTACAATCTTTTCAGCAGCACTACTGACTGTTTAAAAGATATGGGACTACGCATGCAAAGCACTTCCTCTTGGATACCACAATTATTAACACCTTGTGCTGAGCAACAAGCTAGCAGCTTTAGGGCTCTAGCAGCTGACCCCATTGCCATCGATACGTGCGCTAGCAAGGCCTATACAGCGCTTGCGGAAAGTATTTCTCAAGCAAATACCTATGTACAAGAAGCTATCACTAGGCCAAGTTCCATCTGGGCAAGCAGCTCCTGCCTTAAAGACCCTAGTTGCGTAGAAACATTATTCAATCAGGCAGCAGATCCTACTCCAGAGGGACAAGCCGCGCGCGATTTTCTAAAAACAGCTTTTAATGAATTAGTACGTATAAAAACAGCCTTTGCTGAAAAATTATACACAAATGCTGATGCAGCAACTCGATCTTGTGCCGATGGGTACTTGGCTCGCATTAATACCGTAACCCAAGAAAAACTCAATGAAGTACAAGCCTTCCTGAACCCAGAATATGTATGCGAAAGCGTCTGCAGCAATACACGAGCTGCAGCAAGTTGGCTCTCTGCAACCTGTGGTAGTATAAGCGCTTACCTTGCGGCTATTGACCCTAATACCTGGAAAATAGTGGGAACGATTACTGCACTCTATCTGACCGTAAAATTTGGTCCTAGATTATGCCGTAATTTATTGAGTAGATGCAGAAGACAACAAGCTCAGTTGCCAGGACAACTAAACCCTTTTGTGATGCAAGAAGAGGCCATGGCAGAGGCAAATCCATTTGCTCAGTAGTCATGTTTTTTTAAATTTGATTTAAATATCAGGAGGTTATCATGGTTCATTTTCAGCAATTAAAACTCTTACTCGTACTCGGGACTGTTTTTGCAGCCCCAACTTTTATAATGGCAGCAGAAGCTGAAAATGAGCTTGTAGATAAACCTTTAGCAGCATCGCCCCTACGCCAAGCCGCTCGTATGACTTGGTTTCAGCACCAATGCGAAACAACTCCAGATGGCCAGGTCCCGACGCCGGAAGAACAACAAGCACTCATGCAGGCTTATCAAGCAATGGGTATGCTAATGACAACCAACCAAGAACCAGCAAAAAAGTACAATTTTTTGGCTCCCTATGTTGGTATCCTACAAATCCACTTAGCAGGGACAGCCCTGGGAGCAGAAACAATTATCAATATTCTTGAACATCCTGAGCAACAAGCTACGTTAGCTGAATTTGTGCAAAAATTTATCCAAAACCCCCAATCGATTGCTGCATACGAACAACATGTACGCGAACTTGAGCAAGCATGTGGTGAACACATTGACCCTGAGCATGCAGCAGCACTACTCTTTGCTATCCAAACAGAAGATCCGGCAGTAAGTGATCAAAGCCATAATTATAACAACAAAGGTCGTTATTGCCTTGAACGTTTGAAACAAGGAACCAAGTTTGCATGTTCAACAGGGGTACCCTGGGCTATGAGTATGCTGGTACCAGGTGCTATGCAAGGCTGCCTTGGAGCCTATGGGGTTCCTGGCATAGCCTGTTATTTTCTGAGTAGCAAGTTACTCAATCATGAATTATTACCCTACCCTCTTGGTAGCATGATCGGCATAGGCAGCATACTCAAATCGCGTGATTACTCCCTATGGAAAGCGCTGCCAGCTGGCATTGCTCTAGGTGCAGCACATGCGACAGCTGGCGCGCACGGGTGCTTTGAACAAAACAAATATTTTGATATTCGAGCAGGACTCAAAAACGCACTTAAACTAGCCCCCTATTTATACCCTTTTGGACTCTCCAACAAAATTCATGTGCATGCTCCGTGTACTATTCAAAATGCCCAACAAGCCTACGCTAGCCTTATTACTGCTGGCTATATGGATGTTGCTCTACATATTGCAAAGTTGCACCTGAAGGGCTGCGCCATACGCTGTACCCCTGCAGCATCAACAATAGATAGACTCACCAGTGGGCTACAGCAATTATGGCAGGCAACGGCGCCAGCAACAGATGGCACGAGTACGCTATTTCCGGCAATCAAAACACAGCAGGAAGAAAACACCTTTGCTATCGAAAAAAATAGTAGCTGCAAGCAAAACGAGCTGTTTGATCTGTTTATCTTGAATGCTATTACTGCACAAACATTTAAGATTGCCTTAAATATCAGCGGCTGCGCGCTAACACAGCTTACGCTGCCAGCTCTGAGCGACATGCAGTTTTTTGCCATCCACCACTACCGAGACAACACGGAAAACATGGTAATGCATCACATGCAAGTTAAAATCTAGCACCCGCTTTTTCTCGCTCTAACGATAACGAGCTTCGCCCATTCGACTAAATTCAGGGTGAGCGGATACTTAAATTTCAAGCCCAAATAGTTTTATAGCGTTGACCGTTGTTTGTTTCTCAACAACGGCAACGTCTATATTTTTTAATAGAGCCAGTTCTTCGGCAATAAGCGGAATATACGCTGGCCTATTTGGTTTACCCCGTAATTGTTGAGGCGGTAAAAATGGGGCATCTGTTTCAAGCACAATATGCTCGAGCGGTATTTTGGCAAATATTTCGCGCAGCCAACCGTTTTTTGGGTAGTTAATGGGACCATTAAGGCCGACCAGCAACCCCCAGTTACATGCTTGATCTGCAACATATTGTTGCTGCTGAAAACAGTGCAATACTCCTCGCAATCCCTGCGAAACATATTCCTCTAAAAGTGCAAGCATTGCATCGGCTGCCTCACGCACGTGGATTACCACCGGTAAATCATTGGCAAGCGCTAGTTCAATTTGCGCGCGGCAGTAATCTTTTTGTTTTTGCTCTTCATAGGGTTTGTGATAAAAATCTAACCCAATTTCACCAATCGCAACAATTTTATTGTACTCTTTATCAACTACCATTTTCTTGAGGGCCACTATGGTATCATGGGTACTTTTTGGCAATGGATTACAATCTGTTGGATGTACACCAACCGTAGCAAAAACATCCTCATAGCGCTGGGCAATCAATATTGAAGCTTCACTTTCAATTAAATCAGTGCCAACATTAATAATAGTAGTTACATCAGCAATCCGCGATTCTTCAATAGCCTCTTCTATTGCAGTAAAATGATGCTCTTTGAGCGGTTCAAGTGGCTGCTTTGGAGCAATGATATTTAAATGGCAGTGAGTATCAATAAACATGGTAACCTCTTAAAATGGTAATAATGCAGAATCGCTAGTTTAACAACAAAAATCTTCATCGTAAAACCACATTACCCCCTGTCATAAAAACAACGCTAATCATTTATTGTACAGTATTATTTTTATACCAAAAAAATTACAGTACAAAATATCATCAAATTAGAAAGAACTGTTCGTTCTTTTTCTTGACAAACAAATAAACGCTCTCTAAATTTCACATTGAAACTGTATCGAACACAGGTGTAACCATTGTGGGAGAGATCCATGAACAAAAGCGAACTCATAGCCGCTTTGAGCGAAGAAACCAACTTCAGCAAGAAAGACATTGCTAAAGTACTTTCTTCATTCACTCGTATTGTTGAAAGAACATTGAAAAAAGGCGGAAAGGTTTCCCTAACCGGCTTTGGTACGTATTGGTTATCCAAGCGTCCAGCCCGCGTTGGCATTAACCCATCCACCAAGCAACGTATCAGTCTTCCTGCTATCAGCGTTCCACGCTGGAAAGCTGGTAAGCACTTGAAAGAACAATTGCGCGCAGCATGATTTCTTCTCTACGTCGTGTGACGCAGCTTCTTGATGTGATGAGGCCGGTATTTTTATCGGCCTTTTCTATTTTTCTCTCATTTTGCTTGTTGCAACCGATCGCCTTATGGCTCAACCCCTCATTTACACTCCTTGCTAACCGCAGTGCAGGCAAAATTGCTTTCACTTTAGTGGTGATTGTGCATATTATCATGCTGGCAGCAACGCTGCCACGCAGCGAATGGCAACAATTCCTTGAGCGTACCATCTTGTTTATTAAAACGCGCAACTGGCTACGACCATTTTTTGGTATGTTTAGCTTATTTGCCCTGTTGCATGCGCTGCTTCTTTATGGGCTCAGCTATAGCCCGTATGTAACAAGCTATGCCCCTTCAATAAAGATAATTTTTGAAAAAACCCCAGCTCTAGCGTTTGGCTTTTTGGCGACCTTTTTTCTAGCATGGACAGAAGAAGCAATCTTTCGAGGCACGGTTATTCCCTTACTCCGTCGAGGTAAACTTTCTACGCTGAACAGTGTATTTTTGAGTGCGCTTATTTTTTCACTCGTACATGACATTACCGCTCCTTGGCATCTGCTTTCATGCGATCTACCACTCGGGATTGGCCTTTTTTTACTGGGTATAATGCTTGCTCAGCTTTTTATTATCAGCAATACACTCTATATTGGCATGGGTGCACATGCAGGGCTCGTTTTTATAAAAGTTTTTTTACGTCGTATTCCTTGTCTTGCTTATACTGATCATTTACCCTGGTGGCTACACAGCGATTTGCGACAATCGCCACTCGTCCACCTAGCCTTTATTCTCGTCATCATAGGTATTTTTTGGCACCACCGCAGACTCTTTTTCCGTTCTCAAAAATAACACCGCCAATAATGGTTGATTCATTTTCTTAACAACAGGAAAAATTTAGTAATAAAAGCGACGAATAGCTATATTATTGAGCCATCCAAGACTGGCAAGATTAATCCACAAATTGGTAAGCCCGTAGCTAAAGAGCGGCAACGGAATTCCTACAATAGGAAGCATACCTGTCACCATTGCCATATTAATTACGGTAGAAAATACGATGTGAATCAGCAAACCCAGCCCAACAATTTGTTCAAAATAATTCTGCACTTGCAAAAGCACAAAAATGAGCCGCGCAAAAAGAGCACCATACAACAGCAATACAAGTAATGCACCTAAAAAGCCCCATTCTTCACAAAAAACTGAAAAAATAAAATCGGTATGATCTTCAGGTAAAAATTCATACTTGTTTTGTGTTCCTTTTAAAAGCCCCTTGCCCGTAAGCCCACCTGACCCTATAGCAATTTTCGACTGTTCAATTTGATAACGCTCTTTGCGTGCATCTCCATAGCCAAAGAGTACTAAGATGCGATTTTGCTGATACGGCTTTAGCCCTTTCCAGAGCAATGGGGCTCCAAGAACACCACACAGTGCTAGCGCGATAAAAAAAGTACGAGGAATGCCGCAAAACCATAACAACACAAAACCCGAAAAAAGCACTAAGAGCGACGTACCAAGATCAGGCTGCTTTAAAATCAATGCTGCTGTAAAAAATAATACCCCTAGCGGAAAAGTGTAAAGCTTAAAAGCTTGTTCTGTTTTGAGAGTATATTTAGGAAGTTCCAACTGTGTAAAATATGACGCTATAAAAACAGGCAAAAAAAGCTTTGCCATCTCAGAAGGCTGAAAGCGAAAAAATCCTAGCGATATCCAGCGCTTACCCCCCATAGCGATCATCCCTCCCACAAATGAATACACCAAAAAACAGAGTGTTATCCCAAATGCAAGCAATCCCCACCGTGCCAATCGCTTGGTATCAAGCATACAAAAAACAAAATAAATCACATACCCAATAAGCGCACCAATAAGCTGCTTTTTAAATAAAAAAGAAATAGGAACTTCAGGTTTATATGTAGCACTAAAGACAAATAACAGACCCAGGCTGACAATAATAGTCATTAAAATAAAGCTAGGCCAGTCAAAATAACGAAAGTATCGCCGGTCCATCATGTTGGTCACAAGTATTTTTTAAAGATTTTATGGTACACTGCAAGGCATAAGCATAACGTAACGAAAGTAAAAAGCATACCCGTCATGATTCCAATAACGTTAGAAATTAAAAATTTTTTAAGCTATGGCGAACCAATACAAACTATTGATTTTGCACCATACCACCTAATCTGCCTTTCCGGCAAAAATGGTAATGGTAAATCAGCGCTGCTTGATGCTATCACCTGGGCCCTGTGGGGGCAAGCACGTAAAGTTTCGGCTGCCACTAAAGCGGATGATGGCCTGGTACGACTTGGGCAAACACGCATGATGGTTAGCTTAACCTTTCTTTTTAATCACCGTACTTATCGTGTACGTCGTGAATATGCAAAGACATATGGCAAACCATTTGCCGCTCTCGATTTTGAAGTGTACGAAGAAGCTAGTGAACGTTTCTTTTCACTGACTGATAAAACTATCCGGGCCACACAATCAAAAATTCAATCACTCATTGGATTAGATTTTGACACCTTTATTAATTCAGCGTTTATTCGCCAAGGGCAGTCCAACGAATTTTCAAAAAAATCAGCAAAAGAACGTAAACAGATTTTAGGGACTATCCTAGGGCTCAATAAATACGATGGGCTGCAGCAAAGTGCTTTAGAAAAAGTACGTGGGCTTGAACAAGAGAAAAAAATGCTCTTGTTTAGCTCCCAACAAGCAATGCAGACTATCTCCCAAGAAGAGCGCATTAAAACTGAATTGGCAACCAATCACGCACAACTCCTGGCTCTTAATAATAGCATTATAGAACAACAAGCAACTGCTGTAGCCGTTCAAGAGCAAAAAGTTACTCTTACCGCAAGGTTAACCACCCTGGCTGCAGCCAAGCAAACATTCGCTACTACCGCTAACACAATTGAAGATCGTCAACAATCACTCCGCTTAGTGGTACAAGAATGGCGTAACACTCACCGTCAAACGCTCCAAGTACAGCCTCGAACAGAATTAGAGAAGCAGCGCCAGTTGCTTGCCATACAAGAAGAAATGCTCATTAAAAAACATGAGCAACAAGTATTATTACAGCAACAGCTTTTATTAAGCAAAAACGAATTATTACTCAAGCAGCAACAAATTCGTCATGAAAATGAACAACAGCTACAAGCCCAAAAGGTTGCAATACAACAATTAGCTTTGGAAAAAAAGCGTACTGAGTCTATTCGCCAAGAAAAAGAAAAACTCTTTAGTAGGCGTACCACGCTGACAAATAACCTCAAAACAGGCCTCGCCAAAATAGCCCAACTACTAACAGATCATGCTGCTTTTGAGCGCGAATATTTAAAAATAAAGCATCAATTTGAAAAACGCCGTACTTACTACCAAACACTTGTACAACGCGGCAACTGGACCAGGCAAAATATCGCCGATCTTGAGCGGCGGCAGGCAGTAGTACATGACACAACAAGCCCATCATGCCCCTTATGCCAGCAATTACTCACCGCCAAACGCAAACAATTTTTAGCCAGCAATTTCGACCAAGAAGCCTACTTTTTCACTCATCGGTTACAGCGCATTAGTGCTACCTTGAAAAAGCTTAAAGAGCTCTTAGTAGAGCAAAATGAGCAGCTCAAAATTATGACCGCACGCTATGAGCAAGGATTGCGCAATCAAGCGCAACATGCCGAAAGTGTTAAACAACTTGCCTTGGAACAGCACGAGCTTGATGTATTGGAAATTGAACTTACGAAAATAATGCAAGAAGAGAGCACGCTGGGCGAAAAGTTAAAACATGCTGAACAAATGCTCACTGTTATTGAACAATCTATGCAACAAGATCTTGAGCACTCTTCGGCAATCAAGGAGGCTACAGCATCTATTATCACTCTTGAAGCACAATTAAAAGAATTAGACTGGCAACACGAAACGTACCAGCAGCTTAAAGAGCAGCGAAACGCTCTAGAAGCGCTTTTGTTACACCAACAACAGCAAGAGACGATGCTAGAACAACAACGTGAACGCCGAAACCGCATTACCCGCCTTATTGAACAGCTTAAAAATGATAAAAAAGCCTTACAAGCGCTGGTAAAAACACTTGCGCCAGAAGAGGATTTAAAAAAAGAGCTTTTAGCCTCTGACGAAAAGCTAACGTCTCTTAGCACTATCCTTCAGCACTCCCATCAAGAAAAAGAAGAGCTACTACAGGTTATTGGTAAGCTCGAACACGAATTAGCTATTATTGCAAGCTTATTGAAAACAGTAGCTCAAACCAAAATAGAGCTAGATGCCCTTGACAAGCAGATACATCATTTTCAACAACTGAGCGTAGCATTTAGTAAAAATGGCATTCAAGCACTCTTGATTGAAGAGGCTGTCCCAGAAATTGAGCAAGAGGCAAATCATTTGTTGGCACGCCTTACAGATAACCAAGCACAGATTTTTATTGAATCACTTAAAGACTTAAAAAGCGGCGGAGTTAAGGAAACACTAGATATCCATATCGCCGATACCGCAGGAATCCGCCCCTATGAACTTTTTTCAGGAGGGGAAGCGTTTCGGGTTGATTTTGCATTACGCATTGCAATAGCAAAACTACTTGCTCGGCGAGCAGGAACAGCGCTACAAACGCTGATCATTGATGAAGGCTTTGGCTCTCAAGATGAAGATGGCCTGGCAAATATTATGGACGCTTTATATGCTATTCAACAAGATTTTGCCAAAATCATTATTGTATCGCACTTGCCTGAATTCAAACATAATTTTCCAGTACATTTCATTGTTGAAAAAAATGCTACTGGATCAGCAGTGCGAATCGAAGAGCGCGGCTAAAAACTAATTAGCGTCATGCGTCTCTTTTGGGCATCCACAGTTTTTGCATAAATGCAATGAAGTATTTGCATCTACTCGAACTTCCTTAAAGCTCGTTTGTTCATCATTTTTGATTGCACATACATAATCTTTGGTATTATTTTTTTCAGTGTTATGCATGCTATTAATGCATTTGGCATAACAACCAAACGCAACAGCACTACCAACTAGCACTAACCAGAATACTTTTTTCATCTCATCTCCCTATTCTAAAATAGCGATGGTACAAGTATATGCATAGGCAATACACTATACTTGTACCATCGCAATCTTGCTTCAACGACTGAGTAACATTACTCAGCAGAACCTGTATCGCTCATTTCGTCAAGATTATCATCGTCAGCATCGTAATCACCTGCAACAAGTTCTTCATCATCTTCTTGGCTTTCAGCAGCAACATTAGTTACTGGAACCATACCTGCAAGCAACAATAATAAAACTAACTTCTTCATAAATAAAACTCCTTATCTTAAATAATATACTCTTACTGCCTCATTTTAGCCTTTATAAGTTGCGCACCCTATAAGGCTAGTTAGATCTTATAGAAATAAATCGCCGCAAGTCAATAATTCTATTAGAAATCTTTTCAATAGGGTTTACTCAGGAATAAAAAGGTGGTTATGGTTGATAACGTGCACTTTAACCTCAAGGAGTCTCTAATGACTTTGCGTTATATTAATTCCCTATTTTGGCTATTTTGCTCCCTATCACTCGGCGCTACCCCTAAAAAGCACTTGCAATTCGGCTTTTCAGGATCACTTTCTGGTCATTTTGGCAGCTATGGCACTATGATCTGCAGAGGTATCCAGGCTGCTTTTAAGAGTCACCCTTGTACGCTACAAGGGGAAAAAATACATGCTCAGCTTACGTGCTTTGATGACTATGGAGATGCAGCTGCTACTAAAAAAAATATTCTCACTATGCATAAAACGGGTATTAATTATTTTATTGGCGTTATGGGGAGCCGAGGGGTCTTAAGCGTACTTCCACTGATTGAAAAGCAAGCAATTTCTATGTTTTTCCCTTGGGGGACGGATAGTAAGTTGCAAAACCCCAAGCTTAAGAACATTATAAATGGTTTGGGACTTATGAACCCCCAAATTGATCATCTTGTAGATACGATTGTGGAAAAGAAAAAACTTGATAATATCGCCATTTTTCATGCTGATGATAATTTTTCAACCGCTGCAGCTACTCACTGCGTGGAACAACTTACTAAATATAACTCAGCTCCTTTGCTTGTTACCCGCTACAATCGCTATACGCTTGATTTAACTAAATCGCTTACTGCCCTTTGTAACAGTGACCCGCGTGTTATTATTTGCATCTCAAGCAATATGCCAGCTGTTAAAATTATTAATTTACTTTTTCGTAAAGGATTTTACGGCTGTAGTTTTTATGGCATAGACTCTACTTTTCTAGTCCCGAGTATTTTAGCTACTAAAGGCGCACCCTTTAGCTATAGCTCTACTGTTCCCCACCCGCTCCAGAGCTCTATTGCTCTTGCTAAAGCATACCGCCATGATTTGGCTCGCTTTTATCCTGATGAAACACCAAGCATTCTCTCTTTTGCCTACTACATTTGTGGGAGGCTTATAATCGATGCTATCAATAACCAGCAAAATGCCAATCCAGAGGCTATTTTAAAAGCTTTAGAATCCATGAAAGACTATGATTTTTATGGGTTCCCTATCAATTTCAATGCAAAAAATCGCTACCTATTTGGCCATCAAACATGGCTACTAGAATAAGGAAATCACCATGGTAATAACCAACAAAATGAGTGCTTTACTAAACAACACCCGCGTTATGTTGCTGACCATTATCATTACCTCCTTCTATCTAATGGGAATTATATATTGGCAATCGCAACACTTTAATAGCATTGATCCGGTATATGTTGTTCAAACGCTAAATGCAAAGGAACAACGCAATACCTCATTAGTACAGATTGGGCTACACATTAACAACTTTCCTACATTTTCCTTTAGTAAAAATACGTTCACTATAGATGGTATTTTATGGTTTAAATTCCCTAGTGGTGCCGAATCAATTGAAACATTGAGTAATTTTGGAATACAAAATGCATCAGCACTTAACGGCAATACATTGGCATTTAAATCTGAACCAATAATCAAACGAATGGGAAACGACATACTGCTCAGCTATCATATCCAGGCAATCATCAAAACTGCCTTAGATTTTAAGAATTTCCCCTTATCTAAGCACCGATTAGATATCATTATTACCAATAAAAACGTGAGCGCCAATGAGCTTTATTTCATAAGCAACAATGATAATGTCACTATAAGCAATGAACTTCTGCTCTACAGCTGGCAAGTGATGAAAGCTAGCGTGAAAACGGGTTATACTGCCGCCAAACTAGCGCCCAATAATCCTCAAATGGGGCTTACGTACCCTGCTGCAGTTTTTTCAATTAATTTTGATAGCATTGGCTTTCGTGATCTTATCTCTCTCTATTTTCCTATGTTTGTGCTTTTTTTAATTGCTCTTTTTTGCCTGCTCATTGACATTAAAGATACCGCACGCCTCGGTTATGTAGCAGCCACTGTACCCATTCTGGTACTCTTTAGGATGGTTATTGACGGGGTTTCACCCGACGCAGGTAGCCTGACACATGTTGATTTTATGTATAACTTATTCGTCTTTTTATCGCTTATCATTCTGTTTTTTCAAACATATGTTATTTTACGCCTACAACATCTGAGAGCAGGGCCCAAAGAGCTCGAAGAGCAAACCGTACAAAGTCTTGCAACTTGCAACAATGTTGTCTTTTTCCTTATATTACTTGCGTTGGCATTGGGAACAACTATAACTTTCTTCAGATAAAATGCTTGTTCTAGCTAGCGAAATTTAAAAATTTTTACAGTATACTACAAGCTGCATAAGTCTATTTTTCGCTTTACTTCTTCGCTCTAGACGGTTTTTTGTGAAAACATACCTTGCATCTGTTGCTTACACAGTCCTACAAATTATTACGTTGCCTTTTACACTTTTACTACTTTTCGCTGTTCATCGCCAGCGGCGGCGAAAAGACAACAGTTATGAACGTATGGGTTTTGTAAAAAAAAGTCCGCCAAATAGACCAGTGTTATGGTTTCACGCCGTCTCTGCTGGCGAAGTACTTTCCCTGCAAGAAATGATTGCTACCATTAAACGTGAACAGCCAGAACAGTGGTGTTACCTTACCGTTGGTACACCCGTAGGCCTAGCCATGGCACAAAAAAATATCCCCGCGGATACGATTAGTTACCTCCCCTATGATTTTTTACCAAGCATGTGTTTGGCCTATGCACGAATACGTCCGCAAGCTGTAATTGTAATTGAATCAGAGCTCTGGCCACATCTCTTTTTTATAGCTAAATGGCTGAACAAACCTCTCTTTCTCCTTAACGCACGTGTTAGTAAGCGTTCTGAGAAGCGCATGCACGTGCTTGCCCCGCTTGTTCGCCTACTCCTTAACTGTTGCCACGCCATTTTAACCCAAAGTGAGGCCGATACTAGACGTTTTATTACACTTGGCGCACCCCCGTTAAAAGTACACACCTTGGGAAACATTAAAGCATTTAATGTGTTTCAAAAACGTAAGCAACTACCAAACCACCTCGTTCCCCAGAGTGGCTGTATATTACTGGTCGGCTCCATTCATCCCACCGAAGATAAAGTATTTCTTGAACTTTTTTGTCAACTCAAAACGATCTTTCCATCGTTAAAACTTATCCTAGTCCCGCGGCATTTTCACTGGCAAAATACCTTGATTGCTCACGCACGAGCCACCACTTATAAAGTTGCTGAATGGACAAGCCTGAATGCTCATCAAACAATTGACGCGTTACTTTCTATCGCAGACATTGTCATTGTATGCCGCTTTGGCGAGCTGTTTAAACTCTATCAATATGCCACTCTATTTTTTTTGGGAGGAACATTTGTTCAGGTGGGTGGCCATAATTTATTAGAACCAGCTGCCTGGGGAATACCAGCCTTAGTCGGGCCCTATCACGCAAATTGTATAAGTACTTTCACCGCCCTTGAAGAGAAAGGTGCTGCGAAAGCAGTCACTAGTGTGGATAACCTTTTAATAACCACAACAAACTTGCTAAAAAATCCTGGTCAGATTGACGCGATGAGCACTGCAAACATTAAATGGATAAAAAAAGAAGCGCATCGTGTAGAACACACGATGCGCTTGGTACTATTTAGCGCGCTTTTTAGTCGCTGATTTTCTTATTGGCTTTTTAGCTTCTGCTGCTTTTTTAGCCTTTTTATTCTTCCTTTTATCTGCATCTAGCAACGGAGTAGGCTTTTTTACTAGTGCATGATCAAGCACTTCGTTCATATGCTCAACGTACACTACCTTGAGGTCTTTATTAAGCTCACTTGCAAATTCTTGTACGTCACGAGCATTGCTCTTGGGCACAATCGCCATCGTAATACCAAGGCGCGTTGCAGCAAGTAGTTTTTCTTTAAGACCACCAATCTGCAATACCCGTCCACGCAAAGTAATCTCACCGGTCATTGCCACATGGGGTTTAACAGCAATCCCAGTCAATGCTGAAACCAAGGCTAAGCAAATTGTTATCCCGGCAGACGGGCCATCTTTCGGAATAGAACCCTCTGGCACATGAACATGGATATCAACATCAGCATAGAAGCCATCTTTCAACCCAAGGTCCTTAGAGGATGATCGAACAAAGCTCATAGCTGCCTGTGCTGACTCCTGCATAACTTCACCAAGCTGCCCAGTAAGCGTTAATGCCCCCTTGCCCTTCATAACAGTTACTTCAACATCAAGCACATCCCCACCGACCTCAGTCCATGCCAAGCCCGTAACCACCCCTACTGCATCACGGTTATTACGATCATCTTGACGATAAATAGGGGCTCCAAGCCACTCTTCAAGGAGAGCACTGGTAACTTCAACTTGTTTGGTAGCCTTAACTTTAAGGAGAACCTGAATTGCTTTGCGCATAAGCTTAGCCAGTGTACGTTCCAGCTGCCGCACTCCAGCTTCTTTTGTATACTCATCAATAATACGACGAATAATAATGTCAGACACCATTACCTGTGTATCTTTAAGTTTGTATTCATCAAGCAGCTTAGGGATCAAAAATTTCTTCGCAATCGCTAGCTTCTCATCTTCGGTATATCCAGAAAGAGAGATAATCTCCATACGATCCAAAAGCGGATATGGAATATTATCAATAACGTTTGCCGTAGTAATGAACATAACTTTAGACAAATCGTAATCAACTTCCATAAAGTGATCATTAAACGCTCTGTTTTGTTCCGGATCAAGCACTTCAAGAAGTGCCGATGCAGGATCACCACGGAAATCCATAGCCATTTTATCAATTTCATCGAGCAGTAGTACTGGATTGGTTACTTTTGCTTTGCGCATGCCTTGCACAATTTTGCCAGGCATAGCACCAATGTATGTACGGCGATGGCCACGAATTTCAGCTTCGTCACGCACGCCACCCAGGGCAATGCGTACTAACGGCCGGTTAAGCGCTTCTGCAATTGAATGACCAAGCGATGTCTTCCCCACACCGGGAGGACCAGCCAGACAAATAATAGGCGCCTTTTTTAACTTATCACCAGCAAATTTCTTGGCTGCTATAAATTCAACAACACGCTCTTTTGCTTTTTTAAGCCCAGCATGAGAAGCATTGAGAATACCTTCTGCGCCCTTCATAGAAACCGAGTCTTTAGCTTGTACATGCCACGGGACTGAGAGCAATACGTCAATATAATTGCGGCTTACAGTAGCCTCAGGGGAAGTCGGCTGCATTTGTTCAAGCCGCTTTAACTCTGCTTCCACTTTTTCAAGCGCTTCAGGTGAAAGTTTTAAACTTTTTGCCTTTTGGCGTAAATCATTAATTTCCTGCTGCTGATCTTCTCGGCCAAGCTCACGTTGAATAGCACGCATTTGTTCATTAAGGTAGTAATCACGCTGATGCTTTTCAACCTGGCTTTGCACACGTTTTTTAATGTTTTTCTCTGCTTTGAGAATTTCCATCTCCTTTTGCAAAAGAACACAAAGTGAAAGAGCACGCTCTTTAAGATCAACTAGTTCAAGTATCCGTTGGCGTTCATCGAATTCTAAATGCATTTGAACGGCAACTGTATCGCACAGGTAGTCAAGATCTTCTAGGCCGTGAAATAGGCTTAAAACCTCAGTAGACATTTTTTCGTTAAGACCAACATATTCCTTAAACAAATCATATAAGTTGCGAAATAATGCCGTATTATCCGATGTTTCAGCAAGCTGGTCTGGTATTAGGTCACGTGCAATAACCGCCAAAAAACCATCTGCTTGTTCAACTGAAACCACCTCAGAACGGGTTAGTCCTTCAATCAAAACTTTTAAAGTACCATTCGCCATTCGTGCTACCTGCACAATGGCAGCACGCGTACCGAAAAGAAATACATCATCGATGGTTGGATTTTCGGTATCAATAGAACGCTGTGCCGTTACAAAAACTTCCTTATTCCCCTTCATGGCCACATCAATGGCACGAATAGATATTTCTCTCCCTACAACCACAGGGATAATACTCTTAGGTAAAGCTACTAAATTTTTAAGTGGCAAAACTGGCAGGAAACCAGGCTCTGTCATAGTATAGCGCTGTTTCATAATATAGTTACTCGATTATTACGTGAATCCTGAAGATTTATCTGCTGACATAATGGTACCAACACCGTACTAAAAAGTACAGATCTTCCCCGGGACTATCAATTCAAAAAGAAAAAATTTTAAAGTTAATTCCATTAAAATTGACTTTTGGACATATCACCCTATACTTCCGTTCGTAAACTTACAAAAAGCAAAAATACATTCGTAATCTGCCTGCCATTTTGGTATGATTACCATGTGCCTATGCGAGCAAAATAGCCACTAAAAAGCGTATTTTTCAGATCGTTAAATGTGAAGCAAGTATAATTTCGATACCTTAAGGAACGTATGCAGGAACAGTCAGCGTTTTCTATCAAGAAACTCTGGAGCATCAAACCTGAGTTTAGGCAAAAAGTTTTTTACTTATCGCTAACGTTTCTTTTACTCTCATGCTGCCAAGTAATCTGGCGACCATTGAAAATGTCTATATTTTCTAAAATGGTTGGAGCATATTTAGTCCCAGATGCAAAGCTTTACTCCCTTCTCTACGTTATTCCACTCATTCTTATTTATTCAAAATTAGTTGACTGGCTCAGGCGACATCATCTGCTGTACTGTTTTATTTTGTTCCATGCTGTCGGTGGCATCATTTTTTCTTATTTTTTAGCACATCCAACCTATGGGCTTGCAAATACCGTAGTCAGTTCCAACCGGACTCTTGGCTGGATCTTCTACTTTTTCATGGAAGGATTTGATGCGTTTTACTCCACAACATTCTGGGCATTCGCTGACTCTGTAAACAATCCAAAAGATGCAAAAAATTATTATGGTTTTTTTGTATCCGGCTCCAAAGTTGGCGGTATTGCAGCTTCAGGCCTATTGTATTTAGCTATTCGAGCAAGTAGTACTACTGACCATTATTCATTATTACCTAATGCACTCTTTATCGGTAGCATTATGCTTATCGCTGCAGCGCTCGCTATCAAGGCGCTTATCAGCCGTGTTCCTGATGACTACATGCATGGTTATGAAGCATCCTACCAGCTTGAGATCCATAAAGACCGCGAAACTAAAGGAGTTTGGTCATCCATTGTAAGCGCTTTTGACGGCTTATTTATTATGATAAAAAAGCCCTATGTATTAGGCATTTTTTCACTTGTTGCTTTTTATGAAATTATGGTGGTTATTTTTGACTGGTGGGTTGCTTTGCACGCCGATGCCAGCAATCCAACAGTAGGCTCTATGACTGCTTATTATGCCTTTTATTATTTTCTTCTCAATGTTATTGGTTTGGGGATTTCATTTTTTGGCACAACCCCCCTCCTACGGGTAATTGGCACACGGCTTTCGCTATTTATTTTCCCGGTGATGTGCCTTGCGATGCTCATTGTCACATACTTATTTCCTACAGCAAGCGTATTTTTTGCTGTACTGGTTGCCCTACGTGCACTCAATTATTCATTCAATCATCCAACACGTGAAGTACTCTATATTCCAACAACTAAAGATATTAAGTTTAAAGCAAAAACATGGACCGATGCTTTTGGGTCACGTATAGCAAAAAGCTTTGGATCGGTGTTTAACGTTTCTCTTAAAGGCGCTACACCAGCATTTGCTTTACTTTCCAGCCTTGCCCTGAGCTTTGGGCTTACCTTCTTATGGGTCATTTTAGTGTATTTCCTCGGCAAGACGCTACAAAATGCTATTGATACCAAACAGGTTATTGGACAAGAAGCAGAAGACCAGACATTATAATTTAGATAGAGGAAGGCTTTATCATGCGCAACTGGTGTACTTCTTATTTAGAAAAAAAATTGCAGTTAAATCGCTTTGACACCATCAAGCTTATTCTTTCAGGCTTGGCATTCTTTTTTGTTATTGGCGCCTATTCAATTTTACGCTCTTTAAAAACATCAATTTTTGTAGCTTTTATTGGTGTTGAATATGAACCCTATGCAAAAGTAGTAAGTATTCTCGTTACCATTCCAACCATGTTAGTATATGCAAAAATTATAGACCGCGTAAAAAAACACCAAGCAGTGTATGTGGTGCTTAGCTTTTATGTAATACTTACCCTTATTTTTGCTTATCTTTTTACACATCCACACTATGGTGTTTCTAATACGGTGGCAAGTCCTTATCGCTTAGTTGGATGGGTATTTGAAATTTTTATGGATCTTTTTCAAGCACTCATTGTTGGCACCTTTTGGAGTTTTGTCAGCTCTATCAGTACCCCCAGCTTTGCAGGAAAAGGGTACAGCCTCATTGTTGCCTGCTCCCGCGTAGGAGGGATGCTTACCACAGCGCTCAGCTGGCTTATGCTTGAAACAGTTACTACCTTTACTACCTCTATTTTAGCTATCACTATTATTTCAGCCATTTTTCTGGCATTGGCTACGTACTGCGTTTATTTAATCACTCAATGGGTCCCTCAATCGCATCGTCACGGCTATGAAGCTGCCTATCAGGTTGACCAAAAAAATGAGCGTGAGCATAAAAAAACCGGCATTCTAGAGGGCCTGCGAATTGTACTTACTGAGCCGTATGTATTTGGCATCTTCTGGCTTGTCTTTAGTTTTGAAGTGATCAATATTATTATTGACTATCAATTACATGTCTTGATGGCACTTGAAACCAATAGCCACGTAATTGATATGAGTAAATTTATGCTCTTTTACACCGGAACTTTTCAGGCCATTGGACTGCTCTTTGCCCTATTTGGAACCTCACAAATGATTCGTCGGTTTGGCGTACAAAAATGCCTTCTGGTTATGCCACTGGTAACCATACTTATGGCGGTACTGCTCATGCTTTCGCCAAAGCTGGCAACTCTCTTTATTGTTATGGTAATCATGCGTGGCCTTAATTATGGCTTTAATGATCCGCTCCGTGAAATTTTATTTATCCCAACGGTTAAAGATATTCAGTTCAAATCAAAAGCCTGGATTGGATCTTTTGGACGCACTTTTGCTAAAACAAGTGGTTCCTCTCTTAACATTCTGGCAACCCAATCCCTCCACCTCATTATTGTCTTACAGTCAATATTTACCATTGCTTTAGCAGCTGGATGGGCTTTTGTAGGCATTATGGTAGGCAAAAAATATCTTAAGACTATTGCTACCAATAGCGTGATTGGCGAAAAAAAAGAAGATTAATACGCAACACAACAAGAAACACAGTTGCGTATTACAGTGTTTTTGATAGACTGTTTGCATTGTTATAAAAAGCTTGCTTCTTAAAATACGGGTGGTTTACACAGTAAACCCAAGAAGCAATAGTTAAAACCCGCAAAAGGATTTATATGTCAATCGATTTGAAGCAGATGCTTGAAGCTGGTGTCCATTTTGGTCACCGCACCTCTCGTTGGTCCCCAAAAATGAAGCCGTTTATCTGGGGAGCTAAAAATAAAATTCACCTAATCGACGTTTCAAAAACAGCTTTATTGCTTGAACGCGCTGGTAAATTTATTAAAGAAGTAACCAGCATGGGAGGCAAAGTCCTGTTCGTAGGAACCAAAAAAGCAGCTCAAGATATCGTACACAGCACTGCAACCAAAACTGGTATGCCATTTGTTATCAAACGCTGGGTTGGTGGTACTCTTTCTAACTATGAACAAGTTAAAAAAGCAGTGACTCGTTTGCTTCATATGCGTGATATTGTGCAAAAAACCACTACTCACTACAAGAAAAAAGAGTTGAGCATGATCCAAAAAGAGATCGCTCGCCTTGAAAAAAATGTAGGTGGTATTATTAATTTTGATTACCCACCAGCTGCATTGATCGTTATTGATGCTAAAAAAGAAGTTTCAGCAATAAATGAAGCTATGCGTATGGGCATTCCTGTTGTCGCCTTAATTGATACCAATACTGATCCACTCGGTGTTACCCATATCATTCCTGGTAACGATGATTCCCCTAAAGCAATTAGCTTTATTATGCAGCACATTGAAAACTATGTTAAAGAAGGCGTTGCTGCATTTGAAGCATCACGCCCTGCACGTCCTGCTCCTCGAGCAGCGGCTACTCCTACGCCTAAAGCTGTAGAAGCGGCAGTTGTGGTTAGTGAAGACACTCCTGCTCCAGTAGAAAAAAAAGCAGCTCGTCCAGCAACTCGTAAGACCGTTAAGAAAGACGAGTAGTTGTAAATAAGGAGAGATGGCTGAGTGGTCGAAAGCGCATGATTGGAAATCATGTATGTCTCGAAAGGGGCATCGAGGGTTCGAATCCCTCTCTCTCCACCATCCGTCTACGCTCTAACGGGCTACGACGCGATAATTTTAGCTAGTTTTTAAAAATTGGGCAAAGTAAGTTGCCGTAATGCAGAATCTGTCAGGTCCGGAAGGAAGCAGCAGGGGTATTGCGACGCTGTACTTTGCCCTTTATCATTTCAGCAACTGCTAACCTCTTTCTTAAAAAGGATTTCATGCGTGTTTTAGCCGTCCTTGCTCATCCTGTAGCAACCTCCACCAGTGGTCATCTGTTTTATGAAGCGGTAAAAGCTTTGCAGCTGCATGGTGCTGCCGTTGATGTACTTGATTTGTATCAGCACGCTGACCGTATTCCTTTTCTCTCCTTCCCCGAGCCAGGCAAGCCGTTTGAATCAGTCTTTGCTAACGTACCTTTTTACTGGGAAAATAAAGAGCGCTTTATGGCTGCAGATCGGCTTTTAATTGTGTATCCAGTCTGGTGGTATGCTGTCCCTGCCATTATGAAAGCATGGATGGATCTGATCACCAATTATGCCTGGGCTCATACCAAAGGGCCTTATGGCAACGCAAAACACCACATCAAAAAAGCATTGATTGTCAATACTGCTGATATGAGTTGGTGGCACCGCTTGTTCGGCTCACGTAATTCTGCTACTGAAATGGTTACAGAATCATGTAAATATCTAGGGATAGGCAGCATTAAGACTTATGAAGTACACAAAGCACGCAAAATTACTGCACATGATAAAGAAAGACACACCCAAAAAGTGCTCCGTCTCTGTTCTTGGCTGCTACAATAAATACGCAACATAAAGCAAAAGGGCGCTGTAAAGATCTTTACAGCGCCCTTTTTTATCTTAGTCTTAAACTACCTGAAGATATCGCTTAGTTCCGCCAACCGGGTAGCCCAACAACTTGTCGAGCATAGCGAACATCAATTAAATGACGAGCTAGTTGTGTGTGATAATTGATCGCATTAACCCAGGCATAAGGCGACATATTAGTAATTGCTGGATTATAGTAATGCACTAATGCAGGAACAGGGGATATGACATCTGCTGAAGCATCTAACAAGGCAATTAAAATACCAGAATGTATGCCGCCACTAAAACTATTTCCATGGTGCAAATTTGATAAGAACACACTTAATGCTGTCTGCCCTTGAGCATCTACCTGATTCACGTTAGCACCACCAGCAATCAGATTCTGTACCATAACAAGGTTATTTCCGGCAACAGCTCTTATCAATGGGGTTGTTGCACCTGCTCTTAGATCTCCCCACCACGGACCACCATAAGGCCCTCCATGGGGGCCTGCAACTCTTTCCATCAACACCCCAGCAACAGGCACGGCTAAGGCTATCCCCGCAGGCGCCGCAACTCCTCTGCACGCTGTAAGGCAAGCTGCTGAGAGTGGCTCACGACCATTAGGACATGTATTATGATGACTTATACTTGTCCATCCCATCAAACAACCTTTATGAAATAAATGTTCTGCACCATCGGCCATAGCAGCTTGCAGCCATCCTGCTACAGCACAATCCACCGTACCCTTGCGGCACGAGAGGATATCTACATCGGTCGCACGTATTGTTTCCATACAAATACAACACTCTTTAAGCCGTTCTACCACATCACGTACAGCCTGCGTAATTGCCGCATTGCCTAAGCAAGTAGCAAGATCCATAGCCGTCTCCCCTGCAGCATTGGTAATAGACACATCAACCCCCTCTGCCAAGCCGTCAAATGGACGCAACAACGCTTTCACTAGTGCCAACTGACCAGCGCTAACAGCATAATGTAAAGCTGTATTGCCCAGTGCACATTGCATATTTTTATTAGCACCTAGTCCGATAAGAAGCATAGCTATTTCGCAATATCCTTTTTCTATGGCCAGCATTAATGCAGTTTTTCCGGTTGTAGGATCTACACAATTTATACCAACACCAACAACGTCGATTAAGTTCATAATAATATTAGCTCTACCACGAGCAACTGCCTCAAAAAATGCCGCTGGAGCATTTTCTCGATATTCCACCAGTACCCTTTTTGTTTCTGAACCAGCAGGTGCATGATCTTCAGCAGTTTTCCCCTCATTATCCTTAATGGCAGTATTACTAGTACGCATTAAGTATATAACAGTATCCTTATGTCCATGTTTTGCAGCCATCATCAAAGCAGTCATTCCATCATCAGGATGTCGCATACCAGTATTCGCACCTTTATCGACAAGCCATTCAACGAGACGTACATTCCCAGTACTAGCGGCACGCATTAAAGCTGTATAATTATTAAAAGCAGGGCTCGGCCAGTTAAGATCAGGAATATGGCCAGTAGTATAAAGCCTCTCCATTTCAGTAACGTCACCTCGGTCCACAGCTGATCTAGTTGTAGCATTAAAAAAGGCCAGGCTTGCCGCTTCACGATCAGCAGCTGAAGCAGCCGGAAGTGCTCCTACCCCATCGCAATGTGCGGTAACAGCACCAATAATATCAGCGTTACCACTTGCCTCTGCGTAGTCCTTTATTGAACGAAGTGCAGTGTCTTTTAACTCTTTGTTAGTTTTGCGATTCAGCAGCATCCTTACTACTCGCGCATGGTGGCGCTCAATGGCAAGCATCAATGCCGTTTTCCCTTCAGCATTTTGCATATTTTGATTAACCCCAAGACCTACTATGAAAGAAACAGTGTCTAATCTGCCGTTTGCTGCAGCGGCCATGAGTGGGGTTGTATTATCAACAATACAATTCCAATCATAAAATCCAGTATCGTCAGGAGCTGTAATCATAGCTTCCATACCTGCAACATCCCCACTGGCAGCATAGCCTATAAATTGCTCTTCAGGAGAACGAGGTGCTCCTACAGCACCAAACACCGGAGCCGCAGCCCCTGTATCATCAACAGCAGATCCTCTACGACGCCGTTTTTCTCCTTCTGTAACAGAGTCAGATTCAGAATCTGAAGAACTTACTAAATCAATTACAGGAAGACGCTTCTTAGCGGCCTCTAAAGAAAGTGATACTGCAAAGCCGACTACCACCGCTAAAAAACCTAAAAAATTATACTTATTCATGAAAAAACCTCCATTAAACTATAATATTCCAAATAAATTATAATAACAAATTGTAAATATATTACAAGACGGGATAAGGGGTGATAACCTAATCAGTAGAAATGCCTAAAAACAGCCCTATAGAGCAGGTATTTAACAGATGAGGCAATCAAAAGGAGACTTAATGACGGCAAGAGATGCAACCATCTGCGGCCGTGGTATGCTGTGCCAGGGCATCAAATTCATACGAATTATTTTCGTTAAAAACTCCAGCTCATCTTCCAGAGAATATTTTGCTAAGTAGAGGCGGGCATGCTCCTCTGCGCAATCAGCAGAAAATAATTCTCTCTTGCTAAAGGAAATATCTTCATTACGCACTAACGTATTAATTTTTTCCATAAGCCAAACAATCCGAGAGTCCACCATGACACGTGCAAAAATATCATCTGCTGTTACCGCTCTTAGCTGTACGCCAACACGGTATAAAAAGCTTACCAGCCGATCGGTTGAGATGTATATTTTTTCAGTACAAACCAAGTTGTGCCATTTTTCTTCAAGTACAGACAATGTATAATTCTTACTATAAAGAAGTCCAAAAAACTTCATAAGCTGTTTGTGTCCACGATGAGAAAAAACTAAAGGCTTTGACCATTGGACAAAGGGACGTTCTTGTTCAACTGGCGCTGAAAGAGTAAGGCGTCGTAAAGCTTGTTCCACAGCTGCCACTGCAGCGCCACATCCACTTAATGATGCCAGATGCTTTTGGTATAATAATGTTGCTTCCCGACGTCTTGCCGCTCGTTTGGTCATCCACCGAGGCGCCGCTGCCGTGATTGGCAGTACGTTTTCCAACTTTTCTTGAACAGCTTTTTTACAGTCCTCACAAGCTTTTGTTTGCCATTTTCCTGCCTCAGTTTCCCTCGTACAGGCCGCTATACTCCAACTATAGCACGACCCCGTACTGATTTTAACCATATCGGCACCTGTTGCGCCACCGCACATTGCGATATTTCCATATACCAGTATTAGTACCGTTAGTATTCTAGCTATCTTCATCTATCCCTCATACTGCTTATTTTATTATTACTTATTTTGCTGCCGTTTTATTTGCATAATACTACCAACCTTTATTGCTACGACGGCAAAATATGATCTTGTGGGTAAGTGCTCATGCGCAAAAATACTTTGAAATGTTCTTTATAACAATGGTTGCCAAGGTATTGGTCAACATATCGCATGAGTGATTCCGTACTTAATAACACTCGCTTTTCACGGTCTATAGCTAAATTTTGCGCTTCATGGTTTAATGCTTCGCAAAGCCGCTTCAAACATTTATTCTGTTGTGCCTGCCATGCTTCGCGCTGTATCTTTTTGCGCTTTAACCACATTTCGCACAGTGCTCTAATAAGAAATGTATGGTACACATAAATATCCAGCCCTTGCTGGCTCCAGTAGACTTTCCAGTGAGGATTGAATTGCTTACTATTCCAAGGCAGCTCAGCAATCGTATTTTTAAAAAAAGCATAAGCCCGTTCTTCATGCACTACCAAAGCCATCGTACTGCTAGCAACATCAGCTTCTTCCGCAGCAAAGAGTGCCATCATATCCTCTTTGTCCGCTATCTGGCGGCCGGACAGTCGTACATCAAGCCCTAGCAACCCCATCACCGGTTGGTGCTGTGGATATTTTGCTAATTCATATCGCACCCCGTTCTCCAGCAAATTAAATACCGTGGGAGGCAACGATTTTATTGTTCTAGCTAAACAGCTAAATGACAACGCTAACTCATCATAACGATCAAAAAAATGAACTGCTGTCGCCACCAGGGGCATGGCCAACGCAACAAACAAACCCTCGTGGTCTTGCAAATAAGCTAATAAATCGCTTAACTGTCCAGAGTCAGCAAAAACCGCCTTTAGTGCAGCAGAAATATATTTTTGTGCATGTATATCAAGCGCGACCGTTGCAGGAGCCTGTTGATAACGGCGCACTTGAATGTGCTTCACCAAATGACAGCGAAGGGGCTTATTAAAAAAAACTGGATTATCTAGCACAATAACTGATAAACACTTCTCAAGCTCGGGAAGTCTTGGTAGGTCTAATGATAACGCAGCAACAGAAGCAGGACTAGCGCACGGAAGTGCTGCAGATAGCGTATGCAGTCCACTGCAAAAAAACGATAGTAACCATGCTATAAATAATCTGCAACACATTGAATCTCCTTTAGAGGCTTACCTTTTTTAGTGACTTTTTTACATGGTAATTAGCCTACAACATGGTAAACTACTGGTATTATGTCTTAAACACAAGATAAGTAGTGAATTATGGAAAAACAAATAAACTTAAATCTTGCTCGCAAATGGCGCCCACAAACGTTCGATACTGTTATTGGACAAGATATTCCCATTCGCATGCTTAAAAATAGTTTGTATCTGAATAAATTTTTTCCTGTCTATCTTTTTGCTGGACAACGGGGTTGCGGCAAAACTACCTCTGCCCGCATCTTTGCCGCAGCGGTCAACTGCCTTAATTTAGCTGCTTTTCAGAAAAATCCTACGCTACCACTTCCCTGCCTAACCTGTAGCTCATGTACTGCCATGGCAGCCGGAAATCATGCTGATTTTATTGAAATTGACGCAGCATCTCACACTGGCGTGGATAACGTACGTAATATTATTGAATCATCAAGTTATATGCCATTGGTAGGTCAAAAAAAAGTATACCTTATCGATGAAGCGCATATGCTCAGTAAAGCAGCCTTCAATGCTTTTTTAAAATTGCTCGAAGAGCCACCGAAAACTGTTATCTTTTTGCTTGCCACAACCGAAACACAAAAAATACCGATCACTGTTTTATCCCGCTGCTTCCAGCTTATTTTCCCCGCTATTGCACATGCGGAGCTGAAAAATTTATTGCTCACGATGTGCGAAAAAGAAGCAATTGACATTGAACCAGCGGCAGTTGATTTACTTCTGCAAGAAACTGATGGTTCAGCGCGCGATGCCATTAACTTGCTGGAACGGGTTCGCTTTTCAGACCAAGCAATTACCGAAGAGCTAGTACGCACTGTTTTAGGCAAAATTAGCAATCAAGAACTTATTACGTTGATGACTCACCTCGTTAACCAAGCGCCCCAAGAGCTCATAAGCTATTTGAGTGATATCAACATTCAAACACGGTCCCCAGCAGCCCTTTGGGATGGTTTAATTACCTTATGCCGCACTTTACTCTGGGCAAAATACGGCGTCAGCAGCCTACCGCCAGCGTTTCAAAGTGTTGCGCCAGCAATACAAGCACTCGCTAATGGATGCTCCCGTAACCGACTGCATGCGATGCTTACTTTTTTATGGGGACAAGAAGAAATTTTTAATCGTACTAACAAAAAACAGCTTTTTTTAGAAACAGCACTTTTACAGCTCTGTGAGCAAACAAATATTGCCGATATAGCTGAATTACTTGCTGCAGTTCCAAGCAGTGGTTCTGTTAGCGGCAGCACGTCTCAACGCAGTAACACTTCTGGCAATACAACTACTACTGCAGAAGCAAAAGTACCTAGCAAGCCATCGTCTATGGCACCCGTAGAACCACCCCCCCCTCCGGCTTCCACCCTTAATAGCCAACCAAATCAGGATGCAGCCCTAGCCAATACTGCAGATATGCGCTGGCATGCCTTTGTTGCTCTCGCAAGTGAATTGCAAGACCAGTTTTTAGCTTCTATTTTCAAGCAGGCAACATTTATTAGCCATACTGATGGAGCGCCCTTGGTTACTATCGCATTAAGCACTGATAGCCCCTTTTTTAAAAGTACGATTGAAACCGCCAAGGCACTCTGGCTCCCCCCGCTGAAACAATGTTTTTCTGGGGCAAGCGAACTTGCCTATAAAACAGTCAGTAAAGCGCCGCCACCCAGGCAACCAATAAGCTCAACAGCTATCCCTTTTGTAAAAAAAGAAGCCACAGCCATTCAGCCTACTCAGACGCAACCTTATCAAAAGCGAGAAAGTGGTGATTTTCTAATAATTAAGAATGCTGAAGAATGGCCTACTGCTAGCTTGCTGCTTAGCACTTTTTCAGGTAAAATAAAAAAAGTCGCAGATAGCTAAATGCTGAAAAACTTTCAACTTGAAACAAATAAATAATGGACGTTACTACCTCGCATCCTAAAGTTCTTATTGTTGGCCGCACCAACGTCGGCAAGTCTACCTTATTTAATCGCTTGGCTGAAAACCGTCGAAGTATTGTCTTTGATCGGGAAGGCGTCACGCGTGATTATATTGAAGAAGTGGTTACGTGGCAAGACAGGCCGTTTACCTTAATTGATACCGGTGGCATGTCATTTGTTAAAGGTACTGACGAAATTACTAAACGCGTCCAAGAGAAAGTAATTCGCCTACTCAACCAAGCCTCCATTTTATTGTTTGTAGTGGATGGTAAAAACGGCCTACAATTAGAAGATGAAAAAATTGCAGACGTAGTACGCCGTGCCAATAAGCCAACCTTTTTGTTAGTAAACAAAGCTGACAATCTGCGTGCTATGGACGATAACATAACTGAATTTTATGGTCTAGGGTTTAGCAATCTCATACCTATTTCTGCAGTGCATGGTACTGGTATCTCGGTGTTACTCAAGAATATTGTCGACACACTGCCTACCGATCACCAAGGCGAAACGCTTAAACCGGTATACAATGTTGCCCTCATTGGTCGCCCTAACGTAGGTAAATCTTCGTTAATGAACCTGCTTCTCCAGCATGAACGATCAATCGTTTCTGATGTTGCGGGCACCACCCGTGAACCCATTACCGCCATGACCTATAATTTAAATGATTTAATTCAGTTTACCGATACCGCAGGAGTTCGCCGTCCTCGCAAGGTAGAAGATGATCTTGAAGGGCTTATGGTCAAAAGCTCACTTATTGCGGTAAAAAATGCCGATATCATTATCATGATGATTGATGCATCTGAAGGCAAAATTGCTGACCAAGAGCTCAAATTATTATTTTATGCTTATGAACAGCATAAGATGATTGTGGTAGTTTTTAATAAAACTGACCTCCTTACCGAATACACAAAATATACCCTTGAGCAAAGCATTGAAGAGTACAAATTTATCCTCAAAAAAGTACCTCAAATTTGGATTTCTTGTTTAACACAAAAAAATGTTTCCAAAATTTTTAATGAAGTACAGCAAGTATGGCGTCGCTGCCACCAAGAATTTAATCCAGTAGAAGTAGATGAACTGGTTAAAACAGAAATGCTTAACAAGTTCTTGGTGCATAATACAGCGCCTCTTAGAATCTCTGCAGTGGTTCCTATTGGTACGAACATGCCAACCTTTGTGCTTGAAGTAAATCATCCCCAATTTTTTGGTCCTTCTGAGCTGGGGTGCGTTGAAAATATCTTGCGTAAACACTACGATTTATTGGGCTGCCCTGTTCGACTCTTCCCTCGCAAGGATTAACCATGCCACTGCTTGAGGTTGTTCATATAAACCAATTCTCAGGTAAAAAACAGTTACTGTTCGATATTTCTTTCACCGCTGATGAGCAAGCGGTAGTCGCCTTGCTGGGCCCAAACGGAGCGGGTAAAACCACGCTCTTGCGAACCGTTATTGGGTTGCTTTCGTGCAAGCATTTGCCTCAACGTACCATTGTGTTTGATAGTCAGGATTTAACGCATAGCACTCCAGCTGAACGTGTTGCTGCAGGGCTCCTCTACTTACCGCAACACACCTCACTCCTCCAACAATTGAGTGTTTATGATAATCTCTTAGTAGTATATCAATACCACCCCTACTGGCGTCGTCAAACCAAAACTGCCTTTGAAGAAGCTATTGCACACTGGCTAACACTTACCAGTCTAAATCATGCACGTACACAGAGTGCTGGCACCCTCTCGGGCGGACAAAAGCGTAAACTAGAAGTGGTACGATCGCTGCTCATGAAACCAAAACTGTTATTGCTGGATGAGCCCTTTGCTGGGGTTGACCCTAAATCTATTTATGAACTAAAAGCGCTTTTTAGCTCTCTTGCAACTGAAGGGCTGAGCGTAGTAATCTCTGATCACCATGTTGACCAACTGATGTCGATTGCTCATACCGGCTATGTAGTCATGCATGGCAAAGTTGTTGCAGAAGGTGGAATTTCAGCTATCCTTGAAAATAGTTATACTAAAGAACGTTACTTAGGTGTTGAATTTCACCAAGACCTGGCAGCACGTTTTTCTACTAACCATCAGTCGAAAGGCCATCATGAACCTTAAGATTACGTTTCATAATATGCCCCACTCAGACCCGCTTGAATCTCATGCACATGAGAAATTTACTAAGCTTGCTGAGTTACTGACAAATATCGAAGACCGCCATCCCGTCAACGCCGAACTCTGGCTCAAAGCAAATAAGCAACATGACCACCATGCAGTAGAACTCCGCGTCAAAGCAGCAGGCTTTGATTTAAATGCTCATGATGAAGGGCCGGATATGTACATCGCTGTTGATAACACGATGGACAAAATGTTAAAACAAATAAAAAAAGAAAAAGAGCGCTTACGTGATAAAATGCATAAGCCAAATACAGAAAAACGTAATTTTGAACGCTAAAAATTAGTGGAGGGGGCCCGAAATCGGGCCCCCTTTTTTTATCTAATCATCTACTTTTGTTTCTACACATTCCCTATTATTTCGCCACCGAGCCACTACAGTTGCCCATTCTTCAATTTTAGAAGGATCAGCGCGATATATTTCATGTGCGTAGGCCAATATATCATCAAAATCTTTGCTTACTATGAGGCCTGCTCGTCTTAAGTGTTCTCTTTTTACCCTATCATCGCACTCAACAAGCAGATGAATCAGCCTCTTGCCTTCATTGTTAGGCATCGTCAGTACATCATGATAAGTAGCTTCTGCGCCAAAGTGCCGTATTAACTGCCTTAGTAAGCACTCAAGGGTTGCTTCATGCGAGCTTTCAGTAGCTGTCATTACAAGTGAATTACCGTTAATCTCATTCTGCATAGCATGGAAAGCATCTAGCGTTACCTCATGCGTTTGAAACCAGTATTCTATAACTGATATATCATTCCTCATAATAGCAACATAAAGGACTGATCCTTGCTTAAACTGGCTGCCACACATAGGGCATGCATCAACCCCTGCCCAAAGCCAATCCTCGAGTTGCAAAGGCCCTAAGCAGCACCGGCATGACAGTTCAATCAATCTAAGGGGTGTTTCATTCGTCACAACCTCAGCTGGAATCTGGGGCAACTCTGACGTCACAAGCCTCATTGAAGCTTGCAATGATTGCACTAACGAGGCTACTAAAAATAATATTGCTATTCGCTTCATACAAACTCTTAAAAAGGATTATTTACCAACCGTACCAGCTCAAAATACCTTTGATCAAACACGGCAAAACACATATCCCCATGAGCCAACCACATAACGCCGTCATACGGCCAAGCAGCAATTTTTCTGTTGGTTGAAACATGAATGCATATCCTTCACCCACAAGAAAAAAAAGTGCTATCAGCACACAACCCAAGGGGACACCCAGCCAAGGCATTGCCTGACATACAAAGAGAATGCAAAACCCGGCAAGCGAGAATACCTGAAGCCAATACAAAGTCAATCCCTTAGCAGGAACCAACGCCCAACGTAGCGGCGTATAACGCTTTAAAAAACATCCTATCGCAACAAAGAAAAAAATTAGTAGGATATAGATGTTATTCAGCCATGCGCCCAGCCGCAGTATCTCCCGCCATACATGCGCAAAGGCATCTAGCCAGGTAAATTCTGCATTCAATGGTTTGGTTTCATGCCAGAGTACTGTCGGTACGGTATGAAACATTTCAGCATTTACCAGCGATAACAACTGCATTTCTTTATGGGGGGGCTGTTTTTTCTCCACCATAGATCCCATCACCAGCACTGGTTGAATCAACCACCGCTGACCTAGCGAACGCTTCAGCACTAAGCCTGATACATAAAAGGTAGTAGAACACAATAATTCACGCAACGATGCTTCTGGCAATACCGATTGCACTGTTAAGGCAAAAAATACAGTTTCTGTATAAGCACGCCGCACCCGATTAAATACTTGTGGCGGCAACAAGGCTGGAATTGCATCCACATGCCACGAAGCAATACGCACTGCGGGATTATCGCTATGCACCGCAAGCCCTTTTTGAAAGAGGGCCAACTCACCAGGCTGCAGGCTACAACGAATCCAGAGCACATGCTTGGTAGCTACTTCAGCTGGGGAGCTAACTAGCTGAACATTGATAGGCAGGACCTGCATACATATGCTCAATGCAGTAGCAAGCAGCCAAAGCGCGAATAACTTCAATGTCATTACTCCGGATTCTTTATTATTAGACTCAGCTTCTGATACGGTAAGCAAGCTCAGTATAGATTTGCGGTGACCGTAGTGGAAGGACTAACATGTACAAATATTCGTTTGCGTTACTTTTGTGCGCTGTAATTGCCTTAGTAAGCGTTGTATGCATACCTATAATAACCCAGCCAGCAAAAAAAACGCCTCCGCATATTACGGTTGTTTTTATTCTTGACCAATTTGCCTACAACTACCTACCAAAACTTAAACCCTTTTTACGTTACGGCATTAAATCGTTGCTCGACAAGGGTGTAGTTTATGATGATGCTCACCACCCACTCGCAGTCCCTGAGACCTCGCCAGGACATCATTCTATTAGCACTGGCAGTTTGCCAACATACCACGGAGTAGCATATAATTCTTGGACCTCGCTGATTGATTACACTAAAATTCGCTATGAAACCGATCTCTCTCCACGCGGAGACATTCTACGCGCAACAGGAGAAATCCAGCCAGGAGCATCACCGCACAATACCACTGTAGACGGCTTATCTGACCAATTTATGCGGCTATCTAGAGAGCAAAATCGACGAGCAGCTTACTCTTTTTCTCTCAAAATGCATCCCGTTATTTCTTGCGCAAATAGACTAGGCAAAGCTCTATGGCTTGATAGCAAAACTGGGCTATTTACTTCTAGCAAGGCTTATTTTGATAAACTCCCTGCCTGGGTAGAAAGTTTTAACAAAATACATCATGACGCAACAACCAAACCTCTCTATTGGAAAACAGCATACCCACCACACAGCAAAGCTTATGCTTTTCCACATAGCAGAAACTATAGCTACGCTGCCTATCCAACAAGCATGATTACTGAAGACACAAAACCTATTGTTATTCCTGGCGTCTCTGCACATGAACTTTTTGTGCGCTCACCCCAATCTAGCGAATTATTGTTTGACCTTGCAAAAGCAAGCGTTAATCACTTGCAACACGAAGGCAAAGATCGCCTCCTGCTTTTCATCAGTCTGAGCAATCTTGATCTCTGTGGCCATATGTATGGCCCAGACAGCGTGGAATGTATTGATATTATCTACCACCTCGACAAACAAATTGCTGATTTTATGCATTTTATCAATACAAAATTCGGTGCAAAAAATGTACTCTACGCGCTTACTGCTGATCATGGCGTATGCCCTATTCCTGAAATTACTGCACAAAAAGGCTATCATCCAGCAAAACGGATTGTAGCTAAAAAAATTATTGCGGAAATGAATGATTTGGTTGAGAAAAAATATAGACTTAGCAATTTTGTAAAAAGCTATGAGCCAAGCTTTTTTATTGTTGATCAGCAAGCACTCCTAGCTGCGGGCAAGGAAAAAGGCGATCAAATTATGCATGATCTAAAAACCTTTTTAATTGCTCAACCAGCAATAAAAAAAGCGTGGTTACGACAAGAAATTGCACAGTTACCATTCCAAATTGATGACTTAGAACAATTTTATAAAAATCAATTATACAAAGACCGCAACGGTGATTTGATTATTATGACAGAGCCCTACAGCTTAATTACTAACTACGAAAAAGGCACCTCACATAGCAGTCCCTATGAGTACGATACACACGTTCCGTTGATTATTCATCAGGAAGGAGCCTTTAAACATACACACATTACTGAAAAAGTCTGGATTCCCCAATTACCTCACACCCTTGCGCGTATTTTAGGCATTGTACGACCATCCGCCTCACCATTTAAACGACTCCCGGGGATTGTGTAACCGGCTCTTTTGCTTTACTCTGTTAGCATGCTTAACATCTGCTTCAATTTTTCCTGATATTGTAAAACAGTGAGGAGTCATGTAATGAACTACGTCTATGCGCTTTTTCGCGACTCATTTAAAAAAGGTGACTCATGCAAGCAGATTATTGGGTATTGGCTGCCTGAAATTATTTCGGCAACCATCCTGTTTTCTCTTCCTGCTATGGTCGACTCCTGGATCATCGCTCAACTCGGCTCTAGCACAATTTATGGTGCTCTAGCCATGGGATCAAACTTCTTACATTCACTCACCAAATTGGCGGAAGCTATTCCTGTTGCGTCCATGGCAATTATTGGTAGACACAATGGCGCAAAAGAATATGCACAGTGTGGCGAAGGCCTTGCCGATAGCTTTTGGACAACTTTTTTACTGGGGCTCGCCCAATTCATTGTCATCTTTTTTAGCGCACACGCTATCTATCGCTGGCTTAATGTGCCAGCAGATATGGTTTCGGTAGGAGCCCCTTTTCTGCAATTAAAATCACTGGGCGTGCTTCTTATCTTCACTACGCTGGGGCTACTCGGTTTTATGCGTGCCATTAAAAATACGCACATTCCCATGATGCTAAATATTATCGGTCTTGTCTCATTTATCTTTTTTGATTATGTATTAGTACTGGGTAAATTTGGCTTTCCTCAGCTTGGTATCACGGGCTCAGCAGTAGCAACTATAATCCAATATGGTCTTATGAACATTGTCGCGATAGGTTATATTCTCCTTAACCCCGCGTACAAAAAATATTTTACCAAGCTCTTTTTCAACATTTTTAATTTCATGCGCATGGGGCATTTAGTTAACTTAAGTTGGCGCATTATGCTAGATAAAAGCATAATTTCATTTGCCTACATTTGGCTGGCAAAAATGCTTGCCCCTATGGGAAAACATGCCATCAATAGCTTTGATGTAGTGCTTAAGCTAGAGCGCAGTGCATTTCTTCCCGTCATTGCAGCAGCTCAAATTATCACCTTTTTGGTTAGTAACCGCTTGGGCGCCCGCGATGTGGATGGGGCCTATGCCAACATCAAGAAATTATATCTTCTCACGTGTGGATCACTCTTTATTGCAACCATTATTCTGCTGGCAAACCCAACTTATTTTGTCAGTATCTTTGATCCAAATAATAACTTTACTACCTTTGCTGTTACCGTATTGCCCATCATCAATATCTTTGTCTTTTTTGATTTTACACAAGTATTTTTAGCAGGTGCATTGCGCGGTGCTGGCGATGTAAAAACAGTTATGTGGACACGATTTTTCGTGACCTTCTTCTTTTTTGTACCACTTTCCTATATCTTTAGCTCCATACCACATATCTCAGACGTCTTACGTTTTGTACTCGTTTATGGCTCATTTTATGTAGCCACTGGCGTTATGGGACTCGTCTTTTTATATCGCATTAAAAGTCACGCATGGCACAAACACATTGTGTAAAAACAGGAAATCTAACCAATGACCACCTTTAACAAAGAAGAGCTGCTCCATTTGGCGGGGCTAGCAGGGCTACCACTAGCAGAGCATGAAATCGCCCTTTTTAGTGAGCAAATTAAAGCCATCCTTGCATATGTAGACCAACTCAAAGATGTACAAATACGTACAGACATACCACCGCTGCGTACTGATAACGTGTTGCGAGAAGATAGTGCAGAACGCAAAGCAAACGCTGCCTTTCTTGCGCAAGGACCAGAAACTGAGGATGGGTATTTTGTCGTTCCAAAAATTCTTGATGAAAAATAAAATCTATGAACGCTTTTAGCACCGTGCACGATCTTAAGCGTGCCTTAGAACAAAAAAAGATTTCTGCTGCCGAATTACATGCATTTTATGCCGAACGCATTAAAAAATATAATCCGCAGGTTAATGCCGTACTTGAGACCTTTTCTGAAAAGCCAAAAAATGATACTGGATTACTTGGCGGCATCCCTTGCCTGATCAAAGATAATATTTGCCAAGAAGGGAGAACAACTTCTGCTGGCTCCGCTATGCTGAAAAATTATAAAGCTCCTTACCAGTCTACCGTAGCAAAGCGTCTAGTTGATGCAGGCGCCCATCTCATGGGCCGCACCAATATGGACGAATTTGCGATGGGTGGCTCTGGCGAGTTTTCGGCCTACGGCGCAGCCAAAAACCCGTGGGACCTCTCTCGATCACCAGGAGGGTCAAGCTCCGGGTCTGCTGCCGCAGTTGCAGCTGGCCTTACGCCTTTTGCTCTCGGCACCGAAACTGGGGGTTCAGTGCGATTGCCCGCAGCTCACTGTAATTTGGTTGGCATGTACCCCACTTACGGCTTGCATTCGCGCTTTGGCGTTATCGCGTTCACTTCATCAACTGATCAAGTAGGCGTACTGACTCGCACGGTAGCTGACAATGCACTGGTTGCTACCACCCTCTCGGGGCAAGATACGCACGATGCCACGAGTATTCCCCTAGCACCAAAAAATTATATGGCTAGCCTGACCGGCAAACTGCCAGCTGGTTTTACCGTGGGCATCATTAAAGATGTGGTTGACACCGAGGGCATTGCACCCGAAGTGCGTGAGCGTTTTGATGCCTCGATCAAGCAACTTGAACAACTTGGTGCAAAAGTTAAGGTAGTTGATGTTGCTAGCTTACGCTACGGGATCGCACTCTACTTCATTATCAGCCGCGCTGAAACAGCATCAAATTTGTATCGCTACGATGGTTCACTCTATGGTAACCGCGCAAAAGATGCACACAATCTGATCGACATGTATCTTAAAACCCGCGAACATGGGTTTGGCTCTGAGGTTAAACGACGTATTTTAGTTGGTAACTACGTGCTTTCAGCTGGACACAAAGATGCTTACTACAACAAAGCACAGCTTATTCGTGCACAGCTGCGAGCTGAGTTTGAAAAAGCATTTCATGAAGTTACGGTCCTGGCCAGCCCAACTTCTCCTACACTGCCATTCAAACTCAACAGCGTATTGGATGACCCTATTGCCATGTACTTGGCTGACTATTTTAACGTACCAAACTGTATTATTGGCACACCTGCTATTTCAGTACCCGCTGGCTTTTCACCTGAAGGGCTGCCGGTTGGCATCCAATTCTTTGGCCCACGGCTCTCGGAAGAGTTATTGTTCAATGTCGCTCATGCTTTTGAGCAAGCAACTGGTTATTATACCAAAACCCCTGCTGGTTTTGAGTAAAAAAGCTGCTAAGATGGGAAAGAGCACAGAGCTCTTTCCCAAAAACTCGTATGAACGAAAAACTCTTACGTAAAACTTTAGATTGCTTGCTGTAAGGCTTCTATCAAATTCTGAGGCTCATCGCTAGGATTATAGTCCTTACCTTTCTTTGATAAAGCATCTCCCAGTTGGTCTTTCACTCTAGCCAAAACCGCCTCATCGCGCGTCGTACTAATAAAGTGTTTCAGTACCTCTAAATCGGTTTTTAATTCAGCTTTTCCCTCAGGCGTAGTCCTGCTTTTTACCAACGCGCTAAGTGATCCCATCGGATCCTTAGCAATCTTAACTGTAT
>Ga0194129_10000763_pt1 | contig 58498 bp, 57 predicted proteins | sample TA2KigCa35mmetaG_FD_150862 | JGI IMG/M metagenome (GOLD analysis project Ga0194129, IMG submission 150862) | Freshwater microbial communities from Lake Tanganyika, Tanzania - TA2015038 Kigoma Deep Cast 35m | ecosystem: Environmental > Aquatic > Freshwater > Lake | place: Tanzania: Lake... | reverse complement strand
CGACCCGGGGCTCCGGCGGGAGCCCGAGCACCTTGTCGCCGATCGTGTTGCGCTGGATCTGGTCGGTCCCGCCGCCGATCTTGGGGTTCCACTGCCCGAGGAAGTCCATCTGCCACGAGCCGTCGTCGGGGGCGTCGCCGGCCCAGAGGGTGGCGTGGGGGCCGAGCATCGCCATGAGCATGTCGGCCTCGGCCGAGAGGTGCTGCGAGACGTAGAGCTTGAGGACCGAGCTCTCGGGACCCGGGGCGATGCCCTTGGTCGCGGCGGTCTTCACCCGGTAGCCGAGGTACTTGAGGATCTCGTGGCGGATGAAGCTCTGGGCGAGGCGCTGGCGGGTGGTCGGGTCGCCGGCCAGGCCCATGCGGCGGGCGAGGTCGACCGACCCGGGGAACGGCGACCGCGACGCCGAACCGATGAGGTTCCGCTCGTTGGCCAGCGTGGTCATCATCGGGCCCCACCCGCCGTCGACGTCGCCCAGCACGTGCGCGTGGGGGATGCGCACGTCGGTGAGGAAGACCTCGTTGAAGTGGGCGGCGCCGGTGATCTGACGGAGGGGCCGCGTCTCGATCCCGGGCGTGCGCATGTCGACCAGGAAGTAGGTGATGCCGCGGTTCTTCGGCGCGTCGAGGTTGGTGCGGGTGAGGAGGATGCCCCAGTCGGAGTAGTGCGCGCCCGAGTTCCAGACCTTCTGGCCGTTGACCACCCACTCGTCGCCGTCGCGCACCGCACTGGTGGACAGGCCCCCGAGGTCGCTCCCCGCGTTGGGCTCGGAGAACAGCTGGCACCACACCTCGTCGCCGCGCAGCATGGGCTGGAGGAAGCGCTGCTTCTGGTCGTCGGTGCCGTGGGCCATGATCGTCGGCCCGGCCATGCCGATGCCGACCGCGAACACGCCCCACGCCGAGAGGAAGCGCGTCTCCTCGTTGCGGAAGATCGCGTCCTCGGTCGGGGTACCGCCCCGCCCGCCGTACTGCGTGGGCCAGGTGATGCCGGCCCACCCGTGGTCGTACTTGTGGGCCTGCCAGGCCCGGCACGCCGCGAGGTGCCGCCGCTCGTCCTCGGGGTCGGTGATGTAGACCGAGACCGGCCCGTCGCCGGTCGCGAAGGCGGGGGCGTGGGTCTCGAGCCAGGCCCGGGCCTCGGCCCGGAACGCGATCTCGGCGGGGCTCTCGTCGAAGTCCATCGCCGCGATCAAAGCCGGACCCGGGGGTCGGCCGCCAACCGGTCAGGTGCCGGTCCAGCGGGGTGGGCGCTTCTCGACGAAGGCCCGCATGCCCTCCTGGGCGTCCTGGCTGCGGGTGACCCGCTGGGTGTGGGCGGTCTCGATCGGGCGGGCCTCCGACTCGGGGAGCCAGCCGGTCTCGATCGCCGAGGCCTTGGTCTCGGCCACCGAGAGGGGGGCGGCGGCGGCGATCCGCCCGGCGATCTCGAGCGCCCGGGCCCGCCCCTCGCCCCGGGGGACGACGTGGGTCACGAGGCCCCAGCGCAGGGCCTCCTCGGCGTCGAGGATGCGTCCGGTCAGCAGCATCTCCATCGCCACGGCGTAGGGGATCTGGCGCTTGAGGCGCATGGTCGACCCCGCGCCGGCGATGAGGCCGCGATGCACCTCGGGCACCCCGAAGCGGGCGTGCTCCTCGGCGATGCGGATGTCGGTCTGCTGGAGCATCTCGCACCCGCCTCCCATGCAGTCGCCGTTGACCGCGGCGATCACCGGCACGCGCAGGTGGTGGAGCAGCAGCAGGCCCCGGGCGATCAGGGCCGGGTCGGCCTGGGCCCGGCGCTCGTGCTCGGTGGGCTCGGCCGCGCGCCCCCCCACCATCCACCCCGCCGACAGGTCGCCGCCCACGCAGTAGTGGTCGCCGGCGCCGGTGAGGATCGCGCTACGCACCGAGGGATCGGCCTCGATCGCGTCCCAGGCGTCGGCAAGGCGGACCAGCAGGTCGAGCGACAGCGCATTGCGCCGCTCGGGCCGGTGCAGGGTCAGCACCACGGTGGTGTCGACGCGCTCGACCAGCAGACTGGGCGCGGGCTCCGGGTCGGGGGCCGCCGGTGCCGGGGCGTCGGTCATCGGGTGGCCCGGGCCATGTAGAGCCAGAGGATGGTGGGTGCGCCCTGCGTGCGCATCGCGGCCCGGGCGGCGAGGAGGGTGGGCCCGGCCGCGGTCTGCTCGTAGAACCAGGCCTCGGCCGCGGCGGCGTCGGGCGGCACCGAGACCAGGGACTGGGCGGCCTCCTCGTAGTAGGTGCGGATGTCGTGGCAGGTCTGGACCGGATCGCCGGCGAGGCCGGCGGTGGTCCAGTCGGCCCCGTCGGCGATGCGGGCGAGGGCGGCGAGGGCGTCGGGCACCCGGTCGGCGTCGAGCACCCGCCCGATCGAGGTGGTGCCCCGGCGCGCGAGCGTGCGGTCCCACGCGGGCCGCAGGCCGATCGCCTCGTCGACCGCGGCCGGGAGGCTCGGGTCGAGGCGCGGCGGCATCGGGCACGCGAGCGGGGCCGAGTCGCGCTCGATGGTGACGGGGTGGTCGACGAGCACCGGTCCCGCGGGCGCGTCGAGCAGCGCGAACGCGCGCGCGAGCACGTCGTGCTGGAACTCGGGGTCGTCGGGACGCCCGAGCGGCCGCCCGAGCGGGAACGCGCAGTACAGCCCGCGCGGGGGCGGGAGCCGCTCGGCCACCCCCCGCACGGAGATCAGGGCGACGGTGGCGAGACCGTGGGCCTCGAGGACCCGGGCGAGCACACACACGGTGCGCGAGCAGAGCGGTCAGACGGGTGTGAGCAGCACCACGTCGACGGCGTCGGCCCGGAGCGCGGCGGCGACCGCGGGGCCGTGGTCGAGGCGGATCGCGCTGAGCGTGTCCTCCTGGTTCCCCGCGAACGCGTAGTGGCGATCGGCGACGCTCCCGATGACTCCACGCTCGGCGAGCTCGACGAGACGGTCGATCGGGTACACGACGTCGAGGTCGGCCACGAAGCCGGACCGGTCGAAGTTGGGGCTCCAGTGGCCGAGCACCAGGTCGCGTCGGTCGGCGGGCAGCACCCGGAAGGACGCGTCGTCGGGGGTGTACCCGTGGTCGTCGGCGACGTGCAGCGCAGCGGTGGTGACGATCGCGACCCGGCACTCCGACAGCGGGCGGCGCAGCGGCGTGAAGGGAGGGTCGCCCATCTCGGGCATGGGCGTGTTCGCGGCGAAGTCGCGCAGGGTCCGGTCGCTCATGGCGTCACGTCGTCGCCGGGGCCTTGGGCCCGCCGTTGACCCAGAGGGTCTGGCCCGAGCAGTAGCTCGAGGCGTCGGACGCGAAGAACAGCACCGCGTGGCCGATCTCCTCGGGGTCGCCGACCCGGTTCATCGCGTTGCCGGGACCGAGGATGGCGTCGTCGGGCAGGTTCTGGTGCTTGGTCGACTCGCCGTAGCCCTCGGTGCGCACCGCGCCGCAGGCCACCGCGTTGACCCGGACGCCGCCGGGAGTCCAGGCCGCGGCGAGCGAGCGGGTCAGGCTGTTCATCCCCGCCTTGGCCGCGCCGTAGGGCGCCACGTCGGGGAGGGCGAGGAAGCTCGCCCCCGAGGAGATGTTCACGATCGTGCCCGACCCCCGCTCGAGCATGTGCCGGGCGGCGGGGCGCGAGAGGAACCAGACGCTGGCCAGGTTGAGGTCGATGATGCGGTGCCAGTCGGCGACGCTCCACCGGTCGGGAGGACGGTTGATCGCGCCGCCCGCGTTGTTCACGAGCACGTCGAGGCGGCCGAGACCGTCGATCGCGGCGGCGACCAGGGCCTCGCAGGCGTCGGCGTCGGTGACGTCGGTCGGGACGACCAGGGCCTGGCGGCCGAGCGCCTCGACGTCGGCGGCGGTGCGCTCGAGCAGCTCGGTGCGCCGGGCCGCGAGGACGACGTCGGCGCCGTGGGCGGCGAGCACCCGGGCGGTGGACCGGCCGATGCCGGTGCCGCTCCCGGTCACGAGGGCGACCCGTCCGTCGAGGGCGAAGCGGTGCTCGGCCATGGGATCCTCCGTGGTCGGGGTGGGCGGGGAACCGGGGGTCGTGGGTCGGGCGGCGGGCCCGGTGCCGGACGGCAGGCGGCGGGCCCGGCGACCGGCATCGTATTGTCGGGGCGTCGCGGCCGCACGGCCCGGCCGGGAACCGACGGGGGGACACCGATGCCGACCAGCGCGCAACGCCGGGCCCGGGAGCGCTTCGGGCCGGCCGGGACGCCGCGGGTCGCGGTGGTCGGGGCCGGGTACGGGGGCATCGCCGCCGGCGTGAAGATGAAGAACGCCGGCATCCACACCTTCACCATCTACGAGAAGTCCGAGCGGGTGGGGGGCACCTGGTGGGACAACCAGTACCCCGGGTGCGAGGTCGACGTGCACTCGCACCTGTACTCGTACGCGTTCAAGCCCTACGACTGGAGCCGGACCCACGCGAAGCGGTCCGAGCTGCAGGGCTACCTCGAGGAGACCGTGGGCGACCACGGGCTGTGGCCGCACCTGCGCCTCGGCACCGCCGTCGACCGGGCCGAGTGGGACGAGGCGGCCCGCGTCTGGCGGCTCACGCTCGACGACGGCACGACCGACGAGGTCCACGTGCTGATCGCGGCGACCGGCTTCCTGAACGTGCCCCGCTTTCCCGACTGGCCCGGGCTCGACGACTTCGCCGGACCGAAGTTCCACACCGGCCGCTGGGAGCACGAGCACGACCTGACCGGCAAGACCGTGGCGCTCGTGGGCACCGGCAGCACCGCGACCCAGATCCTCCCCGAGATCCAGCCGGTCGCGGGGAAGGTGTACCTGTTCCAGCGCGAGCCGGGCTGGGTCATGCCCAAGGGCGACCGCGACTTCACGCCGGTCGAGCGGGCCAGGCTCCGCACCTTCTGGGGGCACCGGATGGAGCGGTGGCGCCAGCTGTACCGGATCGAGAAGGGCGTCTGGGGCGGGGCGGTCTACCGCCCCGGCTCGCCGACGAACCAGGCCCGCGAGCAGGCGTGCCGCGACTACGTCGCCCGGGTGTTCGCCGACCGCCCCGACCTGGCCGCCGCCCTCACGCCCTCGTACCCGTACCCGGGGAAGCGGCCGATCTTCAACACGACCTTCTACCCGGCGCTCCTCTCCGACAACGTCGAGCTCGTGCCGCGGGCGGTGGAGCGGGTCACGCCGACCGGTGTGGTCGACGCCGACGGGGTCGAGCGCGCGGTGGACGTGCTGGTCATGTGCACGGGGTTCCAGCCCACGAACTACCTCGCCCGCATCGAGATCGTCGGCCGGCAGGGGACCCTGCGCGACCACTGGGCCGGCGAGCCGCGCGCGTACCTCGGGATCACGGTGCCGACGTTCCCGAACTTCTTCATCCTCTACGGTCCCGGCACCAACGGCGGCGAGATCGTCACGATGCTCGAGCGCCAGGCGGAGTACGCCGTGCGGGTGATGCGGCGGATGATGCGCACGGGCGTGTCGGCGGTGGAGGTGAAGCCCGACTGGGCGGACCGGTACCACCGCTGGCTGATGGGGACGATGGAGGGCACGTCGTGGCAGATGTGCAACAACTACTTCACCGCCCCCAACGGTCGGATCGTCACCCAGTGGCCCTACGGGCCGACCCTCTACAGCTGGATGACCCGGCTGCTCGGACGACCGTCGGAGACCGCCCGGGCCGGGTGACCCGGTCGGTCGGTGCGTCGTCCGGTGCTCAGGCCGTCGCGTCGGCGTCGGCTACCCGGGCCTGCCCGTCCGCGGCGGTGTCGGCGTCGAGCAGCGAGCGCTGGTCGAGCACGTAGAGCAGCGCCAGCGACGGGAGGCAGATGAGGACGGCCAGCCCGAACGCAATCGAGACGGCCACGAGGGTGGCGGTGGGTGCCGCGGCCTCGGCCACCGTGAGCCGGGTGGGGAGCAGGTAGGGCCACTGCGCCACGCCCCAGGCCCAGATCACCGCGGCGACCGCGCCCATGGCCAGCACCCGGGCGCCGCGGTGGAGTCGGCGGGTCAGCAACGTGAGCGTGCCGAGCCCGCCGATCGCCGACGCCAGGACCAGGGGCAACGCCGGGCCGGTAAGGCGGTCGTACAGGTACTCGGCGTCGGCGCGCAGCACGAAGATCCCCACGACCGCGATCGTGCCGACGACGATGGCCATCACCAGCGCGCGCCGGCGAAAGTACTCCTCCATGTCGGGTCCGGCGAAGCGGTGCGCGTCGTAGGTCATGTAGACGGCGGCGAGGAAGGCGCAGGTTGCGACCGCGAGCACGCCGCCCAGGATCGACGTCGGGTTGATCCAGCTGGCCCACGGGTCGCCTGCGGTGCCGCCCGGGGGGACCCGTCCCGAGGCGATGCCGCCCGCGACCGCCCCGAAGCAGTACGGCACGATGACGGAGGAGGTCGCGAACACCACGCCGAGGTCGCGCCGGATCGAGAGGCGCACGACTTCCTTGCGGAACGCGAAGCTCGTCCCGCGCAAGACGATCCCGAACGCGGCGAGCGCGAGCGGGACGAACAGCGTGAGCATGATCGAGCCGAAGGCCTCCGAGAACGAGGTCCACAGGACGACGAGCACGAAGATGAGCCAGACGTGGTTGGCCTCCCACACCGGGCCGATCGCGTGGTCGACGACCGACCGGGGCCGGGCGCCCCGCTCGGCCCCGCCCGCGACCAGGTCCCAGAAGCCGGCGCCGAAGTCGGCCCCGCCGAACACGGCGTAGGCGGTGATGCCCACCATCAGCGTCGCGGCGACGAACTCGGCCACCTAGGCCTCCTGGGTGCCCGCACCGACCGGCTCGGGTCGGATCCGGGGCGAGTAGGGGCCGCTCAGATCGGAGTTCCCGGAATGGTCCTCGGCGGCGTCGAAGCGCCGTCGCATGGCCCGGAGCACGAGCACCGTCGTGACCGCCACGCCGGTGTAGATCGCGGCGATGCCGAGGAAGGTGACCCACACCCCCGAGCTGCTCGTCGCGGCGTCCTCGACCAGCATGTAGTCGACCACGATCCAGGGCTGGCGCCCGACCTCGGTGACGACCCACCCCGCCTCCATGGTCACCACGGAAGCGACCCCGGCGACGGCGGCGGCGCGCAGGAACCACTTCGTCCGGGGGAGGTCGCGCCGGCGCCACCATACGACGGCGAACCACGCGGCGAGCAGGAACAGCGCAGTGCCGAGCCCGACCATGACGTCCCAGGCCCAGTGGACGATCGTGGCCTGGCGGTTGGTCGGCCGTTCGTCGGCGGGGAACGACTCGAGCCCGCGGATCTTGGTGCTGGTCCCCTCCCCCGGGTCGGACAGGATCGACGCCAGCCCGGGGATGGGGATGCCGCCCACGACCTCACCGTCGTCGTTCAGCCAGCCGCCCAGCGTCTCGGGGACGTCGCGACTGGTCTCGGGGACCAGCTCCATCGCGGCGAACTTCCGGGGCTCGTTGTTGTAGACGAACCGGGCGAGCTGGTCGCCGACCACCATCTGGATCGGCACGGCGACGGCGGCGACGGTGAAGGGGATCAGGAAGCCGAGCCGGTGGTAGCGGTCACGCTTCCCCCGCAGCATCGCGGTCGCGTACACCGACGCGACGACGAAGCCGCCCACCAGATAGGCGGCGATCAGCATGTGCAGCGACTGGAGCGGCATCGCCTTGTTGAAGATCACCGCGACCGGGTCGACGTCGACCACCCGACCGGCCTGGTTCAGCCGGAACCCGGCCGGATGGTTCATCCAGGCGTTGGCCGCGACGACGGCGAGTGACCCCCCGATTCCGGCGATCACGATCGGGACACCGCTCCAGAAGTGAGCCCAGGGCTTGAGCCGCTTCCAGCCGTAGATGTAGATGGCGATGAAGATCGCCTCGGTGAAGAAGAACAGACCCTCGAACGCGAACGGGATGCCGAAGGCGGGTCCGAACCGGTCCATGAAGTTCGGCCAGAGCAGTCCGAACTCGAAGCTCAGCACGGTGCCGGTCACGGCGCCGACGGCGAAGAGGACCGCCATGTACTTGGACCACCGCTGTGCGAGCCGGAGGGCGTCGGCGTCGCCGTGGCGGATGCCGCGGTAGTTCGCGATCAGGGTCATGAACGCCCACGAGACCCCGAGGGGGACGAGGATGATGTGGGTGGCCAGGGTGAAGGCCATCTGGGCCCGCGCCCAGGGCACCGGATCGACGGCGAGGACCTGCGCGAGCGCGTGCACGGGTGCAGTCCATCACACCGTCCGCCCCGGGCGCCGGTCGGCGTCGTGCCATGCTGCGGGGGTGACGGTGGAGCGGACCCGCTGGCGGGGCGAGCCGGCGCTGGTGCTGCGGGCGGGACCCACCGTCGCCACGGTCCTGCCGGATCTCGGGATGACCGGGGTGGCGCTGCGCCACGACGGCCGCGCGTACCTGGCGGCGCCGGGCGGCCCCGACGCGCTCCGAGGTGGGCACACGCTCGGCCTGCCCCTGCTCGCCCCGTGGGCGAACCGCCTCGGGAGCCGCCGCTACCGGGTCGGGCGGGTGGAGGTGGACCTCCGGCGGTATGCGGGTCACACCGACGCCAACGGACTGCCGATCCACGGCCTCCTCGTCGGCGCCGGGGGCTGGCGGGTCGGGGCGGCACGGGGCGGGCGCGACTCGGCGACGCTCACGGCGACACGCGACCTCGACGACCCGGCGTTCCCGTTCCCGCACCGGATCGAGGTGCGCTGGTCGCTGCGCCCCGGGCGCCTCACGGTGCGCACGACGGTGGTGCCGACGGGCCGGCGGCGGGTGCCGGTGGCGTTCGGGTGGCACCCGTACCTGCGGGTGCCGGGGGCGCCCCGGTCGCGCTGGCGTCTGGGCCTGCCGCCCCGGACCCATCTCGCGCTCAACGCTCGCGGCGTGCCCACCGGGGTGCGGGCGGCGGTGCCCGGCGAGGCGGCGCCGATCGGCCGCCGGACCTTCGACGACCTCTACGCGCTGGGAGCCCGGCGGGTGCTCACGCTCGCGACCGATGCGCACGCGGTCGAGGTGCGGGCCGACCGGGGCTACCCGTTCGCGCAGGTATGGGTGCCCCCGGGCCGCGCCTTCGTGGCGCTGGAGCCGATGACCGTCGCCACCAGCGCGCTCGTCTCCGGTGGGGTGCCGACGGTCGCGCCGGGCGACACCTTCAGTGCAGCGTTTGCCCTGGTGCTCCGGTGACCAGCTGCGCGGCGCGCACCGCCGCCATGTGGGTGAAGGCCTGGGGCATGTTGCCGAGCATGCGACCCGACGCCGGGTCGTACTCCTCGGCGTAGAGCCCGACGTCGTTGGCGAGTCCGGCGAGCCGCTCGTACAGGCGCCGGGCCTCCTCGGTCCGACCCTGCATCACGTAGTTGTCGACCAGCCAGAACGAGCAGGGGAGGAACACGCCCTCGCCGGCCGGGAGCCCGTCGTCGGTGAGGTCGGAGCGGTAGCGCAGCACGAAGCCGTCGTGGAGCAGCTCGCGCTCGATCGCCGCCACGGTCCCGACCATGCGGGGGTCGTCGGCGGGGAGGAACCCGGTCATGGGGATCTGGAGCAGTGAGCCGTCGAGCTGGGTCGAGCCGAACGCCTGCGTGAACGACCCGAGGTCGGGGTCGTAGCCCTCGGTGCACACGAGCCGGTGGATGTCGTCGCGGGCCTGACGCCAGCGGTCGAGCGGCGCCGGGAGGTCGAAGCGCTCGGCCGAGCGGACCGCGCAGGCGAACGCGAGCCAGGCCATCACCTTGGAGTGGGTGAAGTGCTGGCGGCCGCCCCGCACCTCCCAGATCCCGTCGTCGGGCTGGTGCCAGGCGCCCTCGAGGAACTCGAGCAACGCGGTCTCGAGCGGCCAGGAGTCGGTCGAGGTGCCGTCGGCGTCGGGCGGGAAGAGGGTGCGCATCAGGTGCAGCGAGCCCAGGGTCTCGCCGTAGACGTCGAGCTGGAACTGGCCGTGGGCCGCGTTGCCGACCCGCACCGGGGCCGAGCGCTCGTACCCGGGGAGCCAGTCGACCTCGAACTCGGTGAGGCGCCGCTCGCCCTGCACGCCGTACATGATCTGGAGGTCGGCGGGGTCGCCGGCCGCGGCCCGTAGGAGCCAGTCGCGCCAGGCCAGGGCCTCGTCGCGGTAGCCGCCGGCCATGAGCGCGCCGAGGGTGAGAACGGAGTCGCGCAGCCAGCAGTAGCGGTAGTCCCAGTTCCGCACGCTGCCGATCCACTCGGGGAGCGACGTCGTGGGCGCAGCGACGATCCCGCCGGTGGGCATGTAGGTGAGGGCCTTGAGGGTGATGAGCGAGCGCATGATGTGCTCGCGGGTCTCGGGCGGGCAGGTGGCCGCCGCGGCCCAGTGCCGCCACCACGCGATCGTGTCGCTCAGGAGCCGCACGCCGTCGCCGACCCGGGGCGGGGGCTCGTGCGAGGGGTGCCAGTGCATGACGAAGGGCACGGCGTCGCCGGCGGTGACGACGAACTCGGCCACGGTGGCGTGGTCGGTGCCGGTCAGCGTGACGGGGGTGTGCAGGGCGATGGCGTCGGGGCCGGCCACGGCCCGGAGGACGCCGTCGTCGTTGCGGACCCAGGGGACGATCGAGCCGTAGTCGAACCGGGCCCGGAGGTCCATGTACATCGGGACCCGACCCGACACGCCCTCGACCACCCGGACCAGCTCGATCGCGTGCTTGCGGACGGGCATGCAGTCGCTGATCCGCACGACGCCCTCGTCGGTGTGGAACGTGGTCTCGAGCACCAGGGTGTCGTCGTGGTACTTCCGCTCGGTCCGCTGGATCCCGCCCGCGGGCGCGATCTGCCAGCGGCCGTGGTCGGGGTCGCCGAGGAGCGCGGCGAACACGGCGCCGGAGTCGAAGCGGGGGACGCACCACCAGTCGATGGAGCCGTCGCGCCCCACGAGGGCGGCGGTCTGGGTGTCGCCGATGAGCGCGTAGTCCTCGATCGGAAGGGGCATGGGCGCAGCGTAGGACCTGACGGCCGGCGGCGCCGGACGACCGGGATGCGCTATGACTCGCCCATGGCCGACCCCTCCGTCACCGATGCCGTCACCACCCCGGACGCCCGCGGGCCACTCGCCGGGGTGGTCGTGCTCGACTGCACCCGGGTGCTCGCCGGGCCGTTCGCCACGATGGTCCTCCACGACCTCGGGGCCCGCGTCATCAAGGTGGAGCGCCCGGACGGGGGCGACGACGCCCGGGGCTTCGGCCCGTTCGTCGGCGACCGCTCGGCGTACTTCACGTCGCTGAACTGCGGGAAGGAGAGCATCGCCCTCGACCTGACCGCGCCGGCCGACCGGGACGTGTTCGAGCGGCTGGTGGCCCGGGCCGACGTGCTGGTGGAGAACTTCCGGCCCGGCACGCTCGACCGCCTCGGCTTCGGGTGGGACGCCCTGCACGTGCGCCACCCGCGCCTCGTCTACGCCGCGGTGTCGGGCTTCGGCCGCACCGGTCCGTACTCGGCCCGACCCGCCTACGACATGGTCGTGCAGGGCATGGGGGGCGTGATGAGCATCACCGGCGTGGCCGGGGGTGAGCCGACCCGTGTCGGCGCGTCGATCGGCGACATCACCGCAGGGCTCTTCCTCGCCAACGGCATCACGGCTGCGCTGTACCACCGCGACCGGACGGGGCAGGGAATGCTCGTCGACGTCGGCATGCTCGACTGCCAGGTCGCAATCCTCGAGAACGCGATCGCGCGGTACACGGCGATGGGCGAGGTTCCCGGCCCGATCGGGTCGCGGCACCCGTCGATCACGCCGTTCGCCGCGCTGCGCACCGCCGACGGCGACGTGGTGGTCGCGGCGGGCAACGACAAGCTGTTCGTCGCCCTGGCCGAGGTGCTCGGCCGCCCCGAGCTCACGGCCGATCCCCGCTTCGTCGACAACGCCGCCCGGTGCGCCCACGTGCACGAGCTCCACGACCTGCTCGAGCAGGCGCTCGTCACCCGGACGACCGCAGCGTGGCTCGACGCGTTCGAGGTGGCGGGCATCCCGAGCGGCCCGGTGAACGACGTCGCCGCGGTGGTCCACGACCCCCACGTGGCGGCCCGGCACATGGTGGTGCCGATCGCCGACCCGGCGGTCGGGCCGCTCCGGGCCGCGGGCAACCCGGTCAAGTGCTCGGCGTTCCCCGAGCTCACGGTGCGCCCGCCCGCCCCCGGCCTCGACGCCGACCGGGCCCGCCTCCTCGCCGAGCTCGACCGCTCCCCGAGCCCGTGATCTTCCCGAGCCCGTGATCTTCCCGAGCATGTGACGCTCAGCCACCTATTTGGTGGCCCACCGTCACATGCTGCGTGACGGCCGGGGGCGGGGGTGGGTCAGCGGCCGGTGAAGGTGGGGGGGCGGCGCTCGAGGAAGGCGGCGGCGCCCTCACGGAAGTCGGCGCTGGTCCAGGCGGCCTGCACGGCGGCGTCGACGGCGGCGCGGTCCCCGGGCCGGCCGCTCACCGCAGCGCGGATCGACCGCTGGTGGGCGACGTGGGAGAGCGGCGCGTTGCTCGCGATCTCGCGGGCGAGCGCGAACACCGTGTCCTCGAGCGCGTCGGGGGGCACGACCCGGTTCACGAGGCCGATGCGCTCGGCCTCGCGCGCGTCGATGCGGCGACCCGAGTAGAGGATCTCGGCGGCCTGGCCCGGTCCGACCAGGGCCACGAGCGTGGTGGTCGCCTCGTGGGGGTACCCGACCCCGAGCTTCGCGGCGGGGATCCCGAACGAGGCGTCCTCGGAGCAGATCCGCACGTCGGCGGCGAGCGCGATCATCAGCCCGCCCCCGATGCAGTAGCCCCGGATCATGGCCAGCACCGGCCGGCCCACGTCGAGCGCGCCCCCCGGCGTCGGATCGGCCGGGGCGGACGCCGGCGCCGGGGCGGCCGCCGGGGTGGGGAGCGTGCCGCCACCGAGCTGGGCGATGTCGGCGCCGGAGATGAACGCCCGGTCACCCGCGCCGGTCACCACGACGACCCGGACCGCCGGGTCGGCGGCGAAGGCCCGGCGGACCCGCCCCAGCGCCGCGAGCATGTCGGCGGTCATGGCATTGTGCTTGGCGGGGTTGTCGAAGACGATGACGCCGACGCCGTCGGCGTCGACGGTGGCGTGCAGCTGGTCGCATCCGGTGTCCACGGTCGGCGACCGTACCCCGGAACCGGGCCCGGCGCGTGCGCCGGGGACGTGCACAGGGGACGTGCACAGGGGACGTGCACAGGGGACGTGCACAGGGGACGTGCACAGGGGAGGGGTGGGAGCGATGACGGAGCCGGTGACCGGACCGCTGCACGGGATCCGCGTGGTCGACCTCACCCGGGCCCGCTCGGGGCCCACCTGCGTGCGCCAGCTCGCCGACCTCGGCGCCGACGTTGTCCAGGTGGCCGACCCGCGCTCGGGGGACATCGCCGGCTCCGACAGCGCGAACCTCCAGCGCAACAAGCGGTCGGTCGCGCTCGACCTGCACCATCCCGACGGGCTCGCGGCGTGCCTCGCCCTGACCGACCGGGCCGACGTGCTGGTCGAGAACATGCGCCCGAGCGTCAAGCACCGGCTCGGGATCGGCCCCGAGGTGTGCATGGCCCGCAACCCGCGCCTCGTGTACGCGAGCATCTCGGGCTTCGGCCAGGACGGGCCCTACGCCGAGCGGGGCGGGCTCGACCAGGTCGCCCAGGGCATGGGCGGGCTGATGTCGGTGACCGGGCCACCCGGAACCGGGCCGTGGCGGGTCGGCATCGCGATCAGCGACACCGCCTCGGGCACGTTCTGCACCCAGGGGGTGCTCGCCGCCCTGTTCGCGCGGGAGCGGACCGGGCGGGGCCAATGGGTCCACACCTCGCTGCTGGAGTCGATGATCAACTTCATGGACTTCCAGGCCTGTCGCTGGCTGACCGACGGCGAGGTGCCACCGCAGCAGGGCAACGACCACCCCACGTTCTTCCCGATGGGCACCTACCGCTGCGCCGACGGGTACGTGAACATCGCCGGCCTGAAGGGCCTCGACGCGTTCCTCGGCGCGCTCGGTCTCGGCCACCTGCTCGACGACCCCCGCTTCGCGACCGACGCCGACCGCAAGGCCAACCGCGACGCGTTCAACGCTGCGTGCGAGGAGCGGCTCGCGGCGATGCGGGTGCACGACGTGGTCGAGCAGTGCAACGCGCTCGACCTCCCCGCCGGGCCCGTGTACACGGTCGACCAGGTCTTCGCGGACCCGCAGGTGCGTCACCTCGACACCCACGAGCGCCGTCCCGACGGCCACGGCCGCGAGGTCGCGCTGCTGCGCTACCCGGTCACGCTCACCGACACCCCGGCCTCGATCCGGTCGGGTCCGCCCCGCAGCGGGGGTGACACCCGGGCCGTGCTCGCCGAGCTGGGCTACGGCCCCGACGCGGTGGCGGCACTGCTGGCGTCAGGGGCGGCGGCCGAGGGGGCGACGGCGCCGGGCTGGCTGGTCTGACCGGGTGACCGGGTCGGCCCCGAAACCCGACTGCTAAGGTCGGAATTCATGACCCGTCGCTTCCCCTTCCCCGACCCGGTCAACGAGGTCGCTGCCCGCCTGGTCGCCGCAGGCGTGGTGGTCATGGCCGCGGTCACCCTGGCCTTCGGGCTCGAGTGGATGCTGTGGGTGCTGGCCTACGGCTTCGTGGCCCGGGTGCTCGCCGGCCCGGCGTTCAGCCCCCTCGCCCTGCTCGTGACCCGGGTCGTGGTGCCCCGCCTCCCGGTGGCCGAGCGGCCCGTGCCCGGCCCGCCCAAGCGCTTCGCCCAGGGCATCGGTGCCACCTTCACGGTGGGTGCGCTCGTCGCCGTCGGACTCGGGCAACCGGCCGTCGCCTTCGTCCTGATCGGGATGCTGCTCGTCGCCGCGGCGCTCGAGGCGTTCGTGGGCGTCTGCCTCGGGTGCGCGGTCTTCGCCCTGCTCATGCGGGTCGGGGTGATCCCCGCGGCGGTGTGCGAGCGCTGCGCCGACCTGCGCCTCGGCCCGGCCCGGCCCTCGACGTGACGCTGCGGCTCCACTGGTTCCTGCCCACCGGGGGCGACAGTCGCGACGTGCTCGCCGTCGGTGACGACGCCCACCGGCGCGAGCCCACGCTCGAGTACCTCACCGTGCTCGCCCGGACCGCCGAGGACCTCGGCTTCGAGGCCGTCCTCACCCCGACCGGCACGTGGTGCGAGGACTCCTGGGTGTCGACCGCGGCGTTGATCGCCGCGACCCGGCGCCTGAAGTTCATGGTTGCGTTCCGCCCGGGTTCGATCACCCCGACGCTGGCCGCGCAGATGGCGGCCACCTTCCAGCGGCACTCGGCCGGCCGCTGCCTGCTCAACGTGGTGACCGGTGGCGACCCCGGCGAGCAGCGCCGCTTCGGCGACCACCTCGGTCACGACGACCGCTACGCGCGGACCGACGAGTTCCTCGCGATCGTGCGGGGTGCGTGGAGCGGCACGCCCTTCGACTTCGCCGGCGCGCACTACCAGGTGGAGGGTGCGACCACCCGCATCGCCCCCGACCCGTGCCCCGAGATCTACTTCGGTGGCGCATCGGCCCCGGCCGAGGGCGTGGCGGCGCGTCGGGCCGACGTCTACCTCACGTGGGGCGAGCCACCCGACCTGGTGGCGCCCCGGGTGGCCCGGGTCCGGGTCCGGGCCGAGGCCGAGGGGCGCACCGTGCGCTTCGGCATCCGCCTCCACGTCATCAGCCGCGACACCGCGGCGGCCGCCTGGGCCGAGACCGACCGTCTGCTCGAGCAGATGAGCGACGACGTCATCGCGCAGGCGCAGCAGGGGTTCACGCGCAGCGAGTCGGTGGGCCAGGCCCGCATGCAGTCACTGCACGGTGGCTCCCGCGAGGGCCTCGTGGTCGCTCCGAATCTGTGGGCGGGTATCGGCCTGGTGCGCGGTGGGGCCGGCACCGCGCTGGTGGGCAGCCACGACGAGGTGGCGGCGCGCATCGCGGAGTACCACGACCTCGGGTTCGAGGAGTTCATCCTCTCGGGCCACCCGCACGTAGAGGAGGCCTACTGGGTGGGCGAGCACGTGCGGCCACGGCTGGCGCAGATGGGCCTGCTCGACGACCCGGGCCCGGCCCGGGTGGCTCCGAAGCTGTCGCTCTCGGCGTTGTCGGCGCGGTAGCGGCGCGTCAGCGCAGCGTCACTGCGGCGTCAGCGCGGCGCGTCGCCCCGCCGGTACTCGGCGGTCAGTGCGTCGAGGCGCTCCCGCAGGTCGGGCTCGAGCGTCACCGAGCACGCGGCGAGGAGCGCGTCGAGCTGCTCCGGTCGGCTCGCCCCGATGATCGGTGCGGTGACGACGGGGTTGGCGAGCACCCAGGCGGTGGCCAGGGTGACCAGCGCCAGCCCGGCTTCGTCGGCCAGGGCCTGCACCGCCTCGACGGTGTCGAATTCGCGGTCGTGCCAGTACCGGTCCTGGTACATCGGGCCGGCCGCCCCGAGCGTGAAGCGCGTGCCCTCGGTGGGAGTGCCCCGGCGGTGCTTGCCCGACAGCAGGCCCCCGGCCAGGGGGTTGTACGGGATCACCGCGATCTGCTCCTCGGCGCAGAGCGGGAACATCTCGCGCTCGAACTCGCGGAAGAGCAGGTTGTAGCGGGGCTGCACCGACTCGAACCGGACGAGACCGCGGGCCTCGCTCCGGCCGATCGCGCGTGCGAGCTGGTACGCGAGGAAGTTCGAGCATCCCACGTAGCGGACCTTGCCCGCGCGCACCAGGTCGTCGAGCGCGCCGAGGGTCTCGTCGATCGGGGTGGTCGGGTCGGGGAAGTGCAGCTGGTAGAGGTCGACGTGGTCGGTGCCGAGACGCCGGAGGGAAGCGTCGAGCGCGGCCACGACGTGCTTGCGGGAGTTGCCGCCGTCCCACGGGTTCGGCCCGGTGGGGCCGAAGCACTTGGTGGCGAGCACGACGTCGTCGCGGCGGTTCCCGGCCCGCATCCAGTCGCCGATGATCGCCTCGGTGCGCCCGATCGTGGTCAGGCTGCCCCCGCTCGGGTACACGTCGGCGGTGTCGAGGAACGTGACCCCGGCGGCGAACGCGCGGTCGAGGATCGCGAACGACGTGGCCTCGTCGCACTGCAGGCCGAACGTCATCGTGCCCAGGCACAGCCGCGACACCCGCAGCCCGGTGCGCCCGAAGCGGACGGTGGGGACGGTCATCCGCCGATCCGGGCCCGGACCCAGGCGATGCTGCCGGGCTCGGGCATGGCCGCCTCCCAGCCGGCGAAGCGGGCGTCGAGGTCGTCGCGGGTGGTGACGGTCCCGAGGATCTCGACCGTCACCGCCTCGGTGGGCATGTGCTGGGGGAAGATGTCGCCGATCCCGTCGGAGGCCATGGGCTCGACCGGCTCGAACATGGCGTAGACCTCGCCGGTGTCGGCCACCCACAGCACCTCGTAGCGGCCGCCGTCGGCGTCGGTCCACTCCCGGCCGAGCACGATCTCCTCGGAGGCGCGGCGGCGGGGGTCGGCGTCGTAGAACTCCTCGATGTCCACGGCTCGGAGCCTAGGCCTCGCCGACGCCCGGACGCCGACCGGTCGCGGCCCCGGCGGCCTCACCCGGCGGCCTCACCCGGTCGGGAGCGCGGCCTCGCTCACGTGGGTGCCGGTGCCCCCGAGCGGGAACTTCGACCCGACGCCACCGTCGACGAGCAGCATCTGGCCGGTGACGTACTCCGACATCGGCGACGCGAAGTACAGCACGGCCCGAGCGATGTCGTCGGGCCGGCCCGGACGTTGCAGCGGGGTCGCGGCCGCGAGGGTGGCCTTGCGCTCAGCCGACAGCACGGCGTCGGTGGCCGGCGTCGCGATCGCACCGGGCGACACCGCGTTCACCCGCACGCCGAAGCGCCCGTACTCCACCGCGAGGGTCTTGGTGAGGTGGATCAGCCCGGCCTTGGCCGCGCCGTACGCCGAGTGGTTGGGCGCGCCGTGCACCCCGCTGATCGAGGTCACGCTCACGATCGAGCCGCCGCCCCGCTCGACCATGCCCGGGAGCACCGCCCGGCACAGCCAGAACACGTAGCGCAGGTTGAGGTGCAGCACCCGGTCCCACTGCTCGGTGGACCAGTGCTCGAGGTGGCGCCACTCGGCGAGGCCGGTCATGCCGCCGGCGACGTTGGCGAGGACGTCGACCCGACCGAACTCGGCAGTCACCGCGCCGATCGCCGCGGCGCAGGCCGCCTCGTCGAAGAGGTCGGCCACGACCGGCAGTGCGGTCGCGCCCTCGGCGCGCAGCGACGCCGCCACCGCCTCGGCCCGCTCGGCCTCGACGTCGACGACGCCGACCGCGGCACCGGCGGCGGCGAGGATGCGGGTGGTGGCCTCGCCGATGCCCCGGCCGCCACCGGCGACCACGGCGACCTTGTCGGCGAGCAGGGCGTCACCGGGACGCCAGGACGTTGACTCGGGCACGGACGACTCCTCGGGGTCCGGCCGGGTCCGGGGCGCCCGGCGCGGTGCCGGGAGCGTAGGCCGGGCCGGGCTCAGACCGCCGGGGCGCCGCCGGGCGGTGCGGTCGAGCGGCGCGCGACGAGTTCGGAGCGCATGGTCTCGACGATCTGGGGCCCGGCGGTGGCGGGCTCGGCGTCGAGCAGGAGGCTCACGGCGGCGCGCCCCATCTCGGGGAACGGCGAACGCAGCGTGGTGAGCGCAGGGTTGGCCATGTAGGCCCACATGACGTCGTTGCAGCCCATGACGCTGACGTCGTCGGGGACCCGCAGGCCCCGGTCGGCGAGCCCGGCGATGACCCCGAGGGCCTGGTTGTCGACCATGGTCATCACCGCGGTGATCGACGGGTCGAGGGTCTCGGCGATCTCACGTCGCCCCTCGTACGAGAGGTCGACCGGGGTCGAGAGCTCGAACGGGTAGTCGCGGGCCAGGCGGCGGGCGTGGCGGCGGCGGGCCCGGACCCCCCAGTACCAGTCGGGGCCGTCGGTCCACAGGATCCGCTCGTGGCCGAGCGCCCGCAGGTGGCGCAGCTGCTCCTCCACGACGAAGGCCTGGTCGAGCAGCACGCTGTGCGCGCCGGGCAGGGGGCGCCCGATCGCCACCATCGGTGGATCGGCGGCCGACGGGGTGTGGTGCCCCTGGGGCCACAGGAGGATGATGCCGTCGGCGTAGGCCCCGATCGTCTCGATCAGCGCCGCCTCACGGTCGGCGCTGGCCATCGAGTCGACCACGACGAGGTCGTGCTTGCGGGCGTGGGCCTCGGCCTGGGCGGCGGCGGCCACGGTGTGGAACAGTCCGTAGTGGAGGTCGGGGAGGATGAAGGCGATGGTCTGCGACCGGTCCGTCGCGATGGCCTGGGCCATGCGGTTCGGGACTTAGCCGAGCGCCCGGGCTGCGGCCTGCACCCGCTCACGGGTCTCGGGCCGGACCAGCTCGGGCCGGTGCAGCGCGCGCGAGGCGGTCGAGACGGTGACGCCGGCGGCCTCGGCCACCTCGCGGAGTCGGACCGGGCTCCGGGGCATGCCCGGATGCTAGAACGCGGGGATGGAACCCTGGCCCCTGCGTGACCGCACCAGCATCGTCGGGATCGGCGAGACGCAGTACTGGAAGGCGGGCGGCGCCGACCGCACCGAGTTCGAGCTGGCCTGCGAGGCGGTGCAGCGGGCGGTCGCCGACGCCGGGCTCACGCTCGCCGACGTCGACGGGATCTGCGTGTACTCGGGCGAGCGCAGCAGCCCGTCGGAGGTCGCCCAGGCCCTCGGCCTCGGGGCGCTGCGCTTCGTGTCGCTCTACCCGGGCGGGGGCAACTCGGCCTGTGCCGTCGTGCACCACGCGGCGTTGGCGGTGGCCTCGGGCTCGGCCGACGTGGTCGTGTGCTACCGGTCGATCTGCCAGGGTCAGTTCGGCCGCTTCGGTCGGGCCCGGGTCGGCTCGGGGACGGCACGGGCCGAGGTGGGGGAGTCGGTGGGTGGGCGCGAGGCGTTCACGATGCCGAGCGGGCTGATGTCGGCGGCGCAGAGCTACGCGCTCGAGGCCCGCCGCCACATGCACGAGTACGGCACCACCAGCGAGCACTTCGGGATGATCTCGGTGGCCTGCTACGCGCACGCGCAGCGCAACCCCCGCGCAGTGATGCACGGTCGACCCCTGACCCTCGAGGACCACCAGCGGTCGCGCATGATCGCCGACCCCTACCGGCTCTTCGACTGCTGCCAGGAGAGCGACGGTGCGTGCGCAGTGGTCGTCACCCGCACCGACCGGGCCCGCGACCTCCGGCGGCCACCGGTGCTGATCGCGGGGGCGGCCGAGGGCCTCGCCCCCGGCGACGGGGGCGACCGCATGCGCCGACCCCGTGCGCTGTGGACCTCGGCGGGCCTGGCCGGCACCGCCCGCGACCTCTACGCCCGGGCCGGGGTCGGCCCCGCCGACATCGACGTCGCCCAGCTCTACGAGAACTTCACCGGGCAGGTGCTCATGACGATCGAGGACTTCGGGTTCTGCGGCCGGGGCGAGGGGGGTGGGTTCGTGGAGGGCGGCACCCTCGAGTGGCCCCACGGCGCGCTGCCGATCAACACCGCGGGCGGCAACCTGGCCGAGGCCTACATCCACGGCCTCAGCCTCGTGCACGAGGGGGTCCGTCAGCTGCGCGGCGAGTCCACGTCACCGGGTTTCGGCGCCACCATGCCGGTGCCGAAGGTGGAGCCGCTCACCGAGCCGTTCTGGGCCGCGGCCCGTGAGGGTCGGCTGGTGATCCAGCGCTGCACCGACTGCGGCACGTTCCGGCACCTCCCGCACGCGCTCTGCGCGCGGTGTCAGTCGTCGGCGCACGACTGGGTCGGGTCGTCGGGCCGGGGCCGGGTCTTCACCTACACGGTGGTGACGCACCCGGTGCACGCAGCCGCGGTCGACGCAGTGCCCTACACCGTGGTGGTGGTCGAGCTCGACGACTGCGGCGGGGTGATGGTCCCGGGGAACCTCGTGGGCGACCCGGCGGTGGCGGCGCGCGTCGACCTGCCGGTGGAGGTCGTGTTCGACCCGGTGACCGACGAGGTGTGGGTGCCCCGGTTCCGCGCGGCCGGCTGATCCGAACCGGCTCAGCCGAGCAGCATCGCGACGCTGCCGACCACGCTCAGCACCGCGAGCACGATCGACGCGACGATCACCCCCCGGTGGGTCTGGCCCTCGGCGTCCTGGGGCAGGCGGGCCCTGACCCGCTCGAGCATCCGGGCGGCCCACGGGAAGTCCCGGCTGAGGAGCAGCAGGCCGGCGGCCACGGTGAGCAGCCCCGGTCCGGGGAGCACGGTCATGGCGACGCCGAGGAGCACGAGCGCCGCCCCCGCGCCCATGCGCCCGATCCGGATCAGGACGTGGCGGCGGGCCTCCTCGGTGGTCTCCTCCCGCTTCCCGGTGGCGAGCTCGGCCGCGATCGCCGCCTCGACCAGGCGCTCGCGCACCGACTCGTCCTCGACCGGCGCCTCCACCGGGGCGTCGACGGGGGCGGCGACGGGCTCGGCGGGGTCGGCGACGGGGTCGGACTGCTCCACGGTGCGCTCCCTGCGGTCGGGGACGGGCCCGGGAGTCGGGCGACCCGGTGACACCAGACGCCGGTGACACGAATATGACAACGCCCGACGGACCGGGATCGTTCCCTGCGGGTCTCCGGGGCGTGCACGGTCCGGCCCCGGGGGGCCCGAGGTCCCGGGGCCGGGGTGGCCTAGGGTGGCGCCGTGCTGCGGCCCGCCGCCGACGCCGGTCACGAGGACCGCATCCGGGCCTGGGTCGCTGACCGGCTCGGGGCCGAGGTCACCGCGGTCGTGCGCCAGCCCCGGTGGCGCCCGGTGTGGTTCGTCGACGCCGTGCGGGGCGACGAGCACCTCGCGCTGTGCGTGCGGGGCGAGCGGGTCGACATCCCCGGGGTGTGGCCGCTGCGCCACGAGATGACGGCCCAGGCCGGGCTCCGCGCGGCCGGGCTCCCGGTCCCCGCCGTCCACGGGTGGTGCGACGACCCGGTCGCGTTCGTCACCGACCGGGTGCCGGGCCGGGCCGACTTCGACGGCGTGCCCGAGGCCACCCGCGACGCCGTCATGGACGAGTACATGGGCGTGCTCGCGGCGATCCACGCGCTCGACCCGGCTCCGTTCGTCGCGGCCGGGATCGACCACGCCGGCGCGGGGCCGGCCGACACCCGGTGCACCCCGGCCTCGGTCGGCGTCGACCGCTACGAGCGGGTGTACCGCGCGCACAAGCGGCGGCCCGACCCCTTCCTCGAGTTCTGCCTGGGCTGGCTCCGGCGCAACCCGCTCGACCCGCAGGGGCGGGAGTCGGTGGTGGTGTGGGACTCGGGGCAGCTCCACCACGCCGACGGACGCCTCGTGGCCGTACTCGACCTCGAGCTCGCGCACGTCGGCGACCCGATGATGGACCTCGCCGGGTTCCGCCAGCGCGACTCGATCCTCCACTACGGCGACATGGAGCGGCTCTACGCGGTGTACGAGGCGCGCGGGGGCGTGCCGGTCGACCTCCGGGCGGTGCAGCACCACCACTTCGCGTTCACCCTGAGCAACCAGCTCGCGTTCCACGCCGCACTGGCCGACCCGGCCCCCGGATCCGACTACATGACCAACCTGCAGTGGTGCTGCGAGACCAACCTGTTCGCGGTCGAGGCGCTCGCCGAGATCCTGGGGATCGGGCTCGAGCCGGTGGCGCTGCCCGACGCGACGGTGTCGCCGTTGGCGGTGGCGGGCGCCCATCTCGTGGCACAGCTCCGGTCGATCACCGCGGCCGACGAGTTCGAGCAGTACCGACTGCGCACCGCGTTCCGGCTCGCCCGGCACCTGCAGCGGGCCGACGAGGTCGGGGCCGCCGCCACCGCCGCCGACCTCGACGACCTGCACGACCTGCTCGGGGCCCGGCCCGTCACCTGGCAGGAGGGCGACGCCGCGCTCGAGGCGTTCGTGCTCGCCGACGACGGCCGCCACGACGAGGTCCTCGTGCGGCTGTTCCACCGGCGCCTGTGGCGGGCCCACCAGCAGCTGGGCCCGGCCGGGTCGGCCATGACCCGACACCACCCGGTGCAGCCGTTCCGGGCCTGAATCGGGCGAGGACCGGGCGGGATCCGGTGGACGCAGGCGAGGATCGGGCGGAGGCGGGCAGGTGTGCCCGGCCCACCACCGTGCGTAGGCTCGGCCCATGACCACCGGGACGATCATCGACGCCGACAGCCACGTCACCGAGCCGCCCGACACCTGGACAGCCCGGGTCCCGGCCCGGTTCGCCGACCGGGTGCCCTGCGTGGTGCGCACCGACGACGGCCGCGACACCTGGTTCCTCGACGGCCGCCAGCTCGGCACCGCCGGGGTGACCGCCCCCGCGGGCTGGCCGGCCTTCCCGCCCGAGTACCCGCCCACCTTCGGCGACCTCCACCCCGCCGCCACCGACGCCACCGCGCGCCTCGCCTACCTCGACGAGGCCGGCATCCGGGCCCAGGTCCTGTACCCCAACGTCGGGGGGTTCGGCAGCGAGCAGTTCCTCGCCCTCACCGACCCCGAGCTCAAGCTCTGGTGCGTGCGGGCCTACAACGACTTCCTGATCGAGTGGTGTGCCGCCGACCCGGCCCGGTTGCTGCCGGTGCTGGCGACGCCGTTCTGGGACATCGGGGCCACGGTGGCCGAGATCGAGCGTTGCGTCGCGCGCGGCGCCCGCGGCGTCCTGTTCACCGGTGAGCCCCAGCGCTACGGCCTGCCCTACCTCGGCGACCACCACTGGGACCCGATGTGGGCGGTGGCCCAGGCCGCGAACCTGCCCGTGCACTTCCACATCGGCAACGCGGGGGAGCTGCCCGAGATCATGACCCCGGCCCGGATCGCCGCCCACGGTCACGCCGCGACCCAGACCTTCGCCGCGGTCGAGCTGTTCATGAAGAACGGCGTGCAGTGCATCGACCTCGTCAGCTGCGGACTGCTCGAGCGGTTCCCGACGCTGAAGTTCGTGTCGGTCGAGAGCGGGATGGGCTGGCTCCCGTTCGCGCTCGAGGCCGCCGACTACTCGTACCTGGGCGCGTCGCGGGCCGGCCGGCAGCGCAACGACGCGCTGCTCCCGTCGGAGCTGTTCCGCCGCCAGGTCTACGTCACCTACTGGTTCGAGCAGATCGCCCCGACGCACCTGCTCGACGTCATCCCCGTCGACAACATCCTGTTCGAGACCGACTTCCCCCACACCACCTGTCTCTACGGGAACATCCCCGAGACGATCGAGCGGGGCCTCGGTCACGTGGATCCCGAGGTGCGCGAGAAGATCCTCTGGCGCAACGCCGCGGCGCTGTACGGGATCGGTGCGCCGGCCCCCGGGGCGGTGGGGGCGTGAGCGTCACGATCGTCCGGCCCGAGGACCGGGCGATGGCGCCGGTCCGCGACGGCAACCCGATCCTGCTCCAGGTGGTCGCCGACGGCCTCGCCGGCAACCCGTACGTGCACGTCACCGAGGTGCCGGCCGGGCACCACATCGCCGCGCACAGCCACTCCGAGGACGAGGTCACCGTGATCCTCTCGGGCACCGCCGTCGTCGACGGGGTGACGTGCGGCGCCGGCACCCTCCTCGTGATCCCCGCCCACTCCGAGTACGCGATCGACGCGGGGCCCGAGCCCCTCACCTTCGCGGTCGTCCGGCCCCGCAAGGCCGACTACGCCGGTCCCCAGGGCCCGCCCGCGTGACCGCCGTCGGCGGGCGCTACGCCGAGGCCCAGGCCGAGGGCCGCATGGCCTTCGGCGTGTTCTGCGCGCTCGACGGGCTCGCGGTGAGCCACCTGTTCGCGTCGGTGGGCTACGACTTCGTGATCCTCGACCTCCAGCACGCTGCGTTCACCTGGCCCGACGTCGAGAACGCCTGCTTCCGGATCCGGTCGACGGGGGCGGCGGTGTTCCTGCGCACGGCGTCGACCGAGCCCGCCGAGGTGAACCTCGCGCTCGACCTCCCGGTCGACGGCCTGATCCTGCCCAACGTCGCGTCGTTCGACCAGGCCGCGGCCGCGGTGGCCCAGACCAAGTTCCCGCCGGTGGGCGAGCGGTCGCTCGGCAACGAGCGCCACGACACCATCTGGCAGGCCTACTCCTCGCCGGACCCCCTCGTCGGCCTCCTGGTGGAGCACCGCGGCGCCGTGGCCGAGATCGAGCGCATCCTGGCCGAGCTCCCGATCGACTTCGTGTGGATCGGCCTGCACGACCTCGCGGCGTCGTACGGGATCGATCCGCACGCCGTGGTGATCGGCGGTGAGATGCCCGAGGCGCTGGCGGCCGCGATCGACCGCACCCGCACCGCGGCGCGGGCCACGGGAGTGCGCTACTGGGCGGGGGAGCCCGGCGCCGACGCCACCATCGCCGGGGTCGACGCCCGGATCGTCCGGCAGGCCGCGATCGACGCGCTGGCCCGGGTCCGCGAGCGCTTCGGCGGGTCGTGAGCACCGGCGGTACTAGCGGCACGGGCGGCGCGGGCGGCGCGGCCAAGCGGATCCTGGTGATCCCGCCGTCGCGGCTGCACCCGGCGGCGCGGGCGGTGCTCGGCGCCGCCGTCGAGGTCGTCGACGGGGCGGACCTCGACCCTGCGGCCTTCGCGGCCGCACTGGCCGGGGCCCACGCGATCGTCGGCGCGGTGACCCCCGAGCGGCTGGCCGCGGCCGGCGCGCTCCAGGTGATCGGCGTCCCCGGCTCGGGCACCGACCACATCGACGTCACCGGCGCCACGGCCCGCGGGGTGCTGGTGGTCAACGCCGCCGGGGGCCAGGCCACCGCGGTGGCCGAGCACGCCGTCGGCCTCATGCTCGCGTTGGCCAAGCGCATCGCGGTGAGCGACCGCATCTTCCACACCGAGGGCCGCTTCGTGGGCCGCGAGCACTTCACCGGGCCCGGATGGCCGGGGTGGCCGCACGAGATCGGGGGATCGACGATCGGCATCGTCGGCTTCGGGGCGATCGGGCGCGACCTCGCCCGCAAGTGCCGGCTCGGCTTCGACATGACCGTGCTCGCCCACGACCCGTACTGCCCCCCGTCCGAGATCACCGCGCACGGGGCGACCCCGGTGGCCGCGCTGCCCGACCTCCTCGGCGCGGTCGACTGGCTCTCGCTGCACGTGCCCCTCACCGAGGCCACCCGGGGGATGATCGGGGCCGCCGAGCTGCGGACGATGCGCCCGACGGCGGTGCTGATCAACCTCGCCCGGGGTGGCGTGGTCGACGAGGACGCGCTGCTGCGGGCCCTGCGCGACGGCTGGATCGCGGGGGCGGGGCTCGACGTGTTCGCCGAGGAGCCCGGCCCCGACGGGCACCCGCTCTACGGGCTCGACCAGGTCGTGTGCACCGCGCACATCGGCGGGTGGGTCGAGGAGGCGGTGCCCCGGCTCGCGGCGATCATGGCCGAGGAGATGCTCGTGGCGCTGCGCGGGGACCGCCCCGGGCGACTCGTCAATCCGGCGGCGTGGGACCACCGGCGCGCGGCGGGCGCGACCACGTAGGTTGCCCCCATGACCGGATCACTGCTCGGCAACGCCGTCCCCCGGGTCGAGGACCCGGCCCTGCTCACCGGCCGGGGCCGCTACGTCGACGACCTCCCCATCGACGGCGTGCTGCACGCGCACTTCGTGCGCGCACCCCTCGCCCACGGCCGCATCCTCGGGATCGACGCCGACGACGCCCGGGCCATGCCCGGCGTGGTTGCGGTGTACACCGCCGCCGACCTCGGGCTCGCGCCCTACGCCGTGTTCACCCGCATCCACCCCGAGTGCGCCCGGCCGCCGCTCGCCGAGGGCACGGTCCGCTTCGTCGGCGACCCGGTCGCGGTGGTCGTGGCCGAGACCCGCACGCAGGCGCTCGACGCCGCCGAGGCCGTGGTCGTCGACTACGACCCGCTCCCGGCGGTCACCGACATGGAGGCGGCCCTCGCCCCGGGGGCCCCGGTGCAGAACCCGGCCATGGACTCCAACCTCGCCATCGGCCGCCGCGAGGGCGAGGGCCCCGGGGTCCTCGCCGACGCCGAGGTCGTGGTCCGGGCCCGGATCGAGAACCAGCGCCTCGCTGCGGTGCCGATGGAGGGTGGGGCGATCGCCGCGGTCCCCGGCGACGACGGGCAGGGCCATGTGCTGACCGTGTACCCGGCCACCCAGATGCCGCACCGGGTGTGGGGCGAGATCGCGGGGATGCTCGGCCTGCCCCAGGAGCAGGTCCGGGTCGTGGTGCCCGACGTGGGTGGCGCGTTCGGCGCCAAGGGCTCCGCCGGGGCCGAGCACTACGTGGTCACCGCGGCGGCGATGCGCCTCGGGCGGCCGGTCAAGTGGATCGAGACCCGCTCCGAGAACATGGTCGCGATGCCCCACGGGCGCGGCCAGGTCCAGTACATCGAGATGGGCTTCACCCGCGACGGGCGCATCACCGGCCTGCGGTGCCGCATCGTCGGCGACGGCGGGGCCTACGGCGGGTTCGGCGGGATGCTGCCCGCCGCGACCACCCGCATGATGGCGACCGGCACCTACCGCATCCCGAAGCTGGGCTACGAGGTCGCGGTCGCGCTCACCAACACCACGCCGATGGGCGCCTACCGCGGGGCCGGCCGTCCCGAGGCGGCCGCGTACCTCGAGCGGATCATGGACATGGCCGCCGGCGAGCTCGGCATCGACCCGCTCGAGCTGCGGCGGCGCAACTTCCTCCAGCCCGAGGAGTTCCCGTTCACCACCCTCACCGGCTCGTCGTACGACTCCGGCGACTACGAGCTCGCCCTCGACGAGGCCGCCCGCGTGGCGGGCTACGACGCGCTGCGGGCCGAGCAGGCCGACCGGCGGGCCCGGGGCGACCGTCACCAGCTCGGGATCGGCGTCGCCGCCTACGTCGAGGTCACCGGCGGGGGCAACGGCAGCGAGTACGGCTACGTCGAAGTGCACGACGACGGATCGGCCACGGTGCGGGCGGGGACGTCGTCGCACGGGCAGGGCCACGCGACCTCGTTCGCGATGATCGTCGCCGACCGGCTCGGCATCCCGCTCGACCGGATCCGCTTCGAGCAGTCCGACACCGCGATCATCCCGCGTGGCGGCGGCACCGGCGGCTCCCGTTCGCTGCAGCTGGGCGGCTCCGCGGTGGGCAAGGCCGCCGACGCAGTGCTCGAGCAGGCCCGGGCCGTGGCCGCGCAGCTGCTCGAGGCGGCCCCCGAGGACATCGTCGTCACCGACGACGGCCGCCTCGGCGTGGCCGGCGTGCCCGCGACGGCGATCGAGTGGTCGGCGGTCGCAGCGGCGGCGACCGGGTCCGGCGACCCGCTCCTCGCCGCGCTCGACTTCGAGCAGGCCGGGGCGACCTTCCCGTTCGGCGCCCACATCGCCGTGGTCGAGGTCGACACCGAGACCGGGCGGGTCGAGCTGCTGCGTCACGTGGCGGTCGACGACTGCGGACGCATCCTCAACCCGTTGATCGTCGCCGGTCAGCAGCACGGTGGGATCGCCCAGGGCGTGGCCCAGGCGCTCTACGAGCAGGTGGTCTACGACGCCGACGGCAACCCGCTCACCGCCACCCTCATGGACTACGCGATCCCGAGCGCGGCCGAGATGCCGAGCTTCGAGGCGGTCAACACCGAGACGCCGTCGCCACTCAACCCCCTCGGGGCGAAGGGGATCGGCGAGTCGGGGAGCATCGGCTCCACCCCGGCGGTGCAGAACGCCGTGGTCGACGCGCTGACGCCGTTCGGGATCCGCCACCTCGACATGCCGTGCACGCCCGAGCGGGTCTGGCGGGCGCTGCGCGAGGCCGAGGCCGGACGCCCGCCCGAGCCGTGGCGGGAGCCGCCGGCGGTCTTCGCCACGTTGCCCGGCCCGCCCCCGGGCCGCCCCGCCCCGGTCAGCGACGACGACATGGAGCTCGACCTCTGACGGGCGGCGCCCGCCCGCGGCCGGCGATCTAGGGTTCGGCCCGTGCCCAGGCCGGAGGCGATCACCGACGAGGGACTGGCCGCCCTGCGCGCCCGCATCGGGGTCGCGACCCCCCATCCGCAGCCGCCGCACTACCGGTTTCCCAACGAGGACGCTTTCCGCCACGTCGCCGAGGCGACCGGTGACGACAACCCGTTGTGGTGCGATCCCGGGTACGCCCGGGGCACGGTCTGGGGCGGGCCGATCGCGCCCCCGGCGGGCAACGGGGGCGACACGCTGATCGGGGAGAACGAGGTCACCGACCTCGCCCCCGAGACCGCCGCGCTCCTGCGCGGTGACCCGATCCGGGGTGCGCACGCGTTCTACGGCGGGTCCTTCCGTGAGTGGTGGAACCCGGTGCGGCCGGGCCTGCGCATCGGCCGCCGCAACGCGCTCGTGGGCGTGCACGAGAAGGGTGGTGCGTTCGCCGACCGGGCCGTGCACGAGTGGACCGCCGAGGTGTTCTGCGCACACGACCCGGCACTCGCCCTGAGCGCGCAGCTCCGGCTCATGATCCGGACCGAGCGCCGGGAGGTCGAGGCGTCGACCAAGTACGCCGACACCGAGTTCCGGCCCTACACCGACGACGAGATCGCCCGCATCGACGCGTGGTCCGCCGACGAGCCCGCCCGCCGTCGGGGCGCCGAGCCCCGGTGGTGGGAGGACGTCGCCGAGGGGGACGCATTGGCACCCCTGGTGAAGGGCCCGTTGCGCGTGACCGACATCGTGTGCTGGCACGTCGGGATGGGGACCGGCCTCTACGGCGTCAAGCCCCTGCGCCTCGGGTACCAGCAGCGCCGGCGCATCCCGCGCTTCTTCCGTCCCGACGCCGCCAACGTGCCCGACGTGCAGCAGCGCGTGCACTGGGACGCCGAGTGGGCCCGCGCCGCGGGGAGCCCGACGATCTACGACTACGGGCGCATGCGCGAGACCTGGCTCATCCACCTGTGCACCGACTGGATGGGTGACGACGCCTGGCTCTGGACGCTCGACTGCGAGTTCCGGCGCTTCAACTACGTGGGTGACACGCACTGGATGCGCGGCACCGTGGTGCGCAAGTATCTCGCCGACGGCGACCGCCCGGCGGTCGACCTCGAGGTGTGGGGTGAGAACCAGCGCGGTGAGGTGACCACCCCCGGGCACGCGACCGTCCTGTTGCCGAGCCGTGCGCACGGCCCGGTGCGCCTGCCCGACCCGCCCGGTGGCGCCCACACCTGCGCCGAGGTGCTCGCCGCGCTGGTGACCCGCTTCGCCGACCATCCCGGTCGCCCGAACGGCGACCCCCCGAGCCCAGGAGCCTGACCGTGCCCGACCCCCGCCTCCGGCTCGAGTACGACGGGCCCATCGCGATCATCACCAACGACAACCCCGAGAAGCGCAACGCCTTCGACGACGCCATGGACGCGGCGCTGTTCGAGGCCCTGGCCGAGCTGGCCGAGCGTCCCGACGTACGGGCGGTGATCTGGCGGGGCGAAGGCCGGGCCTGGTCGTCGGGACGCGACGTCGGCTCGATCGGCCAGGCCGGGCTCCCGGTCAGCCACCACGAGCTCATGAGCCGGGGCCACCGGGGCATCCTGCGGATCTTCGACATCGAGGCGCCGATCATCGTGCCGGTCCAGGGCTGGGCGATCGGGGGCAGCTTCCAGCGGGCGCTGCTGTGCGACATCCGCATCGCGGCCGAGGACGCGCGGTTCATGCTCCCCGAGGTCGGCCACGGGGTGATCCCCGACACCGGCGGGGTCGCCCGGCTGTTCCAGATGTGCGGGCACGGCGTCGCGAGCGACATGGTGCTCACGGGCCGCCCGCTCGACGCCCAGGAGGCGTTCCAGCACGGTGTCGTGTCGCGGGTGGTGCCCAATGCCGACCTCGACGCAACGGCCCGCGAGATCGCCGAGCGCATCGCCGCCGCGCCCCGGGTCACCGTGAAGATGGCCCGCCGGGTGATCCGCCACCTCTCGGAAGCGGCGGTGCGGTCGTCGATGGCCGACGAGCTGATCTACCAGACCTTCATCAACAGGTCGGACGACTTCGCCGAGTTCCGGGCCGCCCGGACCGAGGACCGCCCGCCGCACTACACGGGGAGCTGAACGCCATGAGCGAGTGCATCGGACTGCCGGAGCCGCCCCCGCGCGGGGCCCACGCGCTGCCGGCGGGCACCTTCGCCGGCCAGACCGTGTTCGTGACCGGGGCGGGGACCGGGCTGGGCAAGGCCATCGCCGAGGAGTTCGCCCGCCTCGGGGCGGCGATCGTGATCGCGAGCCGCAAGCCCGAGCACCTCGATGCGGGCCGGGCCGCGATCGAGGCGCTCGGTGCCCCGGTGACCACCGTGCCGTGCGACATCCGCGAGCCCGAGCAGATCGCCGCCGCGTTCGACGCGGCGGACGCGGCGTTCGGGCTCCCGGACGTGCTCGTGAACAACGCCGCCGCGAACTTCCCGGTGCCGGCCGAGGACATGTCGCCCAACGCGTGGCGCACCGTCGTCGACATCACGCTCAACGGCACGTTCTTCTGCGCACGCGAGTTCGCCCGCCGCCATCTGCTCGCGAGCACGCCCGGCTCGATCGTCAACGTGGGTGCGTCGTACGCCTGGACCGGCGGCCCCGGGTTCGCCCACTCGGCCGCGGCCAAGGCGGGCGTGAAGAACATGGTGGAGACCCTGGCGGTGGAGTGGGGACCGTACGGGATCCAGGTCAACGGGCTGGTGCCGGGGCTGTTCCCCCACGAGGACATGACCGCCGACATCCAGGGCAACCTGGAGCGCACCAGCGACAAGGACGTCGTGCAGCCCGCGCTGCGGGTCGGGCGTCTGCGCGAGCTGGGCTGGGCGGCGACGTTCCTGGCCTCGCCCTACGCCCGGTTCGTGTCGGGGCACACCCTGGTGGTCGACGGGGCCAACTGGCAGCGCCGGTCCCTCACCAACCCGCCGGTGGTGACGGTGCGCGACCAGATGGGCAAGGGGCCGTTCGCCGGCTGAGTCGGATCCGGTTCGCCCGTGGGCGATGATCCGGTTCGCCCGTGGGTGATGATCCGGTTCGCCCGTGGGGTGTGGATCGGCTGTACTGATCGGCATGGCCGACCGAGTCATCGACCTCCTCGACGGGGACTTCTACGTGAACGACCCGTACCCGATCTACGCGTGGATGCGCACCCACGCCCCCGCGTACTGGGACGACATCAACGAGCTGTGGGGGATCACGCGCTACGACGACGTGGTCCGCATCGAGAAGGACAAGGAGCGCTTCATCTCGTCGGACCAGGAGAAGGGCGGCTACCGCCCCAACCTCCCCGCCGACGCCGCGCTGATCGGGCTCGACGATCCCGTCCACACGAAGCGCCGCAACCTGGTGTCACGCCGGTTCACCCCCCGGGCCACGGCCCAGTGGGAGGACGACGTGCGGGCGGTGGTCAACGCGCTCCTCGACGACATGGTCGCCCAGGGCGATGAGTGCGACATCGTCGAGACGCTCGCCGCGCCGCTCCCGGCGATGATGATCGGCAAGCTCCTCGGCTTCGAGCCGGACCGGTGGCGCGACCTCAAGCGCTGGTCGGAGACCACCATCGCGCTCGGCGGTGGGCCGCGCTACCTCACCGAGGAGGGCATCACCGCAGCGTTCGAGTTCGCGGCGGCGTCGGCCGAGCTGTTCGAGGCGAAGCGGGGCTGCCCGGCCGACGACGTGATGACGGTGTGGACCCAGGCCGAGGTCGACGGCGTCCCGCTGACCCTCGACCAGGTGATCCCCGACTGCCTCCTGCTGCTCGACGGCGGTGCCGAGACCACCCGCACGGTGATCGGGCGCACGATCCTGAACTTCATCGCCAACCCCGACCAGTGGGCGGCGTTCCGGGCTGGGGCCGACGCCGCGGTCGCGACCGAGGAGTTCATCCGCTACGTCACCCCGGTGCACAACATGTGCCGGGTCGCCACCACCGACGTGGAGCTCGCGGGCGAGACCATCCGGGCCGGCCAGCAGGTGGTGCTCATGTACCCGGCGGCCAACCGCGACCCCGACCACTTCGACGACCCCGAGGCGTTCGTGATCAGCCGCCACCCCAATCCCCACCTGGCCTTCGGGTTCGGCACGCACTTCTGCCTCGGCGCGTCGCTGGCCCGGCTCGAGATCCGGGTGTTCTTCGAGGAGCTGCGGCGGCGGGTGACCGGGTTCGGGCTGGTGCCGGGCACCACCCCGGTCGACCTGCCCAACGCCTTCGTCTACGGCCTCACCGAGGCCCGGGTCGCGTTCGACCTGGCGTGACCGTCGCGGTGTCGCGGCCCGAGCGCAGCACCCGGCCGGGCCGGGCACCGGTGAGCACGCCGTCGCGCACGATCTCGGTGCCGTTCACGTAGACCGCGGCGATCCCGGGCGCGGCCCCGGTGAGCCGGCCCGCGCCGCCCGGCAGGTCGTCGCGCCACTCGGGCAGGCCGGGCCCGATGGTGTCGGGGTCGAAGCAGACCAGGTCGGCCCAGCACCCGGGCGCGATCCGGCCCCGGTCGACGAGCCCGTACACCGCGGCGGGGTGGGCGCTGATGCGGGCGACCGCGACCTCGAGCGGCAGCACGCCCCGCTCGCGGTTGCGGGCGAGGAACGCGCAGGCCCAGTCGTAGGTCCAGATCATGTCGACGTGGGCGCCCGCGTCGGATGCGCCGAGCACGACACGGGGGTCGGCCCACATCCGCTCCCGGAACGCCTGGGACTCGGGGTCGTCGCCCGGCGGTACCGGGATGACCGCGGTGTCGAGCCGGTCGGCGACCGCGGCGTCGAGCAGCGCGTCGAACGGGTCGGTGCCGAGGGCGCGCCCGATGTCGGTGAAGGTCCGGCCCACGAACGGGGTGAATCGGGGGCTGGTGGTGGCGGCGAGCACGGTGCCGCCCCAGTCGGCGACGGTCGTGCGCCACAGGGCGGCGGCGTCGGACTCCGCGCCGGCCCGCAGGCGGGCCCGCACGTCGGGGTCGGCGAGGGCGGCGAGCTTCTCGGCGTCGGGTCGGGTCATCACCGGGGCCCAGCCGGGGAGGCCGTCGTAGAGGGTGCCCCGGAACGTGGCCCGGGACCGGATCACGTCGGGGTACATCAGCGCGAGGACCTCGGCGCCCAGCGCGGCGGCGTCGTCGGAGACCGCGAGCTTGGCCTCGGTGGCCGCGCGGCCGGCGGCCCGGGGGATCAGCACGTTCCAGTTGAGCGGGCGGTCCGCGGCCCGCGACATGGCGGTCATGGTCCCGGAGTGGACGGGCTCGAACGCCTGGGTGGTCGGCACGAACTCGAGCTGGGTGCCGGCGTGGTCCCGGCACACCGCGGCGAGGGCGACCAGCTCGTCGGGGGTGGCCGCACGCGACGGCACCGGGTCGCCGTCGCCGTCGACGTGGGTGGGCGCCCACGACGACGAGAACCCCATCCCGCCGGCGGCGAGCGCATCGGCCAGCAGCACCCGCATGCGGTCGATCTCGGCGTCGGTGGCGGGGCGGTCGGTGGCGGTCCGCAGGACGGCCCGGCGCAGGGCCGAGTGGCCGACCATCACCCCGACGTTCACGGCGGGCCCGGCCGCGACGACCGCGTCGAGGTACTCGGCGAAGGTCCGCCAGTTCCACGGGACGCCCGCCGCCAGCGTGGCGAGGGGGATGCCCTCGACCCGGGCGAGCATGCGCATCAGGTAGTCGGCGTCGTCGGCCTCGATCGGCGCGATCGAGAACCCGCAGTTGCCGGTGACGACGGTCGTGCAGCCGAACTGGGGCGACGGCGTGCAGGCCGGGTCCCAGAACACCTGGGCGTCCTGGTGGGTGTGCACGTCGACGAATCCCGGTGCGAGCGCGAGCCCGGCGACGTCGCGTTCGACCCGGGCGGTCTCGGCGATCGTCCCGACTGCGACGATGCGTCCGTTTCGGACCCCGACGTCGGCGACGCGTCCGGGTGCGCCGGTGCCGTCCACCACGAGGGCGCCGCGCAGGCAGAGGTCGAGCACGTCGGCATGGTGCCACACCGGGGGGGGCGTCGTTTGCGGATCGGTCGCCCGGATGGTGCAATACGGTGAGGCGAGTGCGCTAGCGCGACGCCCGCGACCACCAGGGGAGCCCCCGTGCCCGAGCCCACCTACGCCACCTTCCGTTCGCTCGACGTGCCGGTCGTCGACGCCGACGCCCACGTGCAGGAGCCGCCCCACCTCTGGATCGACCAGGTGCCGGCCCGGCTCAAGGACCGGGCCCCCCGGGTCGAGCGGCGCGACGGGGGCGACTGGTGGGTGTTCGACGACGGCAAGGCGGCCCAGCCCGTGGGCCTCACGGTGTGCGCCGGGCGCTCGGTGGTGGAGTACCGCCGCGACGGGGTGCGCTACGACGAGCTGCGGCCGGGCATGTTCGAGCCGAAGGCCCGCCTCGCCGATCTCGACGCCGACGGCGTGTGGGCCCAGGTGCTGTACCCGAGCGTCACCCTGGCCGGGGCCAAGACCTACAGCGAGGACCGCGAGCTCCAGCGCTACTGCGTGCGCACCTACAACGAGTGGATCACCGACTTCTGCGCCGGCGGCCAGGGTCGGCTGTTCGCCCAGGCGATCGTGCCCACGACCGGGATCGACGACGCGGTCGAGGAGCTGCAGTGGGCGATCGACCACGACCACCGCGGCGTGGTGATCTCACGGTTCCCGAGCGGCGACCTCGACGTCGAGCCCGCCGACGACCGCTTCTTCGGGCTCGCCGAGGAGGCGGGGATGCCGGTGGCGGTGCACATCGGCTCGTTCCTGCGGTCCAACCCCAACCACAAGTGGCGCTCGCCCGACGACCTCCGCTACCTCGGCGACACCGGGGCGTCGAAGTCGGGGGGCCACACGCTCCCGGTGGCCTGCGACCTGCTGTTCTCGGGGATCTTCGAGCGGTTCCCGGCGCTGAACCTGGTCCTGGTGGAGTCGAACATCGGGTGGATCCCCACCATGCTCGAGCAGTGCGACGACATGTTCCTGCGCTACCGGTGGTTCACCGGGGCGGTCGAAAAGATGTCGTTGATGCCGAGCGAGATCTTCGCCCGCAACTTCTGGGCGACGTTCATGGTCGACACCGCCGGGCTCGAGCTGCGCCACCACCTCAACCTCGACCACGTGATGTGGTCGACCGACTACCCGCACTCCGGGACCGACTGGCCCAACTCGCGCATCACGATGGACCGTCAGTTCAAGGGGCTGCCGCTCGACGAGGTGCGCAAGCTCGTGCACACCAACGCCCGCACCCTCTACCGTATCGACGTGCCGTCGGCCTGAGCCGTCGCCGCGCCCGACCCGGCACCGGGTCCGGCACCGGGTCCGGCGTCGATCGCGGCGAAGCGGGCCTGCAGGCGGTCGCGGATCTCGTCGGTGTCGTAGTCGTTCCAGCGCCGGACCCGGCGCCGCCGCCGCCGCTCGACCACCACCGCCGACCCGACCGCGAGCGCGGCCACCGTGCCGAGACCGATCCACTTCCAGGCCCGGGTCTGCACGGCCCCAACCGTAGCGAGCGCCCGCTCGGTACGCTCCGGGGATGACCACCACCATCGGCGCGCGCGAGGCGGTGGACCAGGCCCGCACCGGCGACGTGTGGCTGTTCCGGGGTCCGAGCGCGGCCGACAAGGCGATCCGCATGCTCACCAACGCCCCGGTGAACCACGTGGCGATGGTGGTGGCGCTCGACGACCTGCCCCCGCTGCTCTGGCACACCGAGCTGGGCCAGAGCCTGCCCAGCGTGTGGACCGGCGCGCACCACCGGGGTGCACAGCTCCACCGGCTCGACCACGCCATCGAGGTCTGGACCGGCCCCAAGTACCGCCAGCGGGCCTTCGTGCGGGACTTCGACGGCGAGGTGACGCCGGCCATGGAGGACGCCTGCCTGCGGGTGATCGCGGAGTACGAGGGGCGGGCGTTCCCGCGCACGCGCCAGCTCGCCGGGAAGTGGCTGGCCGGCCGGCTCAAGCGGGAGGCGTCGGAGGAGGCCGTGTACTGCGCCGAGCTGCTCGCCATCACCTACACCCGCATGGGCCTGCTCGAGCCCCGGCGCCCGTCGAACTGGTTCGACCCGGGCCGCTTCTGGAGCGGGGACCGGCTCGCGCTGTGCGGCGGGGCGAGCCTCGGGCCCGAGGTCGCGGTGGAGCCCGAGCCGGCGGCGGCCGCGACCTAGTCTCGGGCCGTGCCCACCCTGATCCTGCTCCGCCACGGCCAGAGCGAGTGGAACCTGGCCAACCGGTTCACCGGCTGGGTCGACGTCGACCTCACCGAGCTCGGCGTGGCCGAGGGGCTCGAGGCCGGTCGGCTGCTCGCCGCCGCCGGCCACCGACCCGACGTCGTGCACACGTCGCTGCAGAAGCGGGCCATCCGGACCGCGGAGCTCGCGCTGGGCGAGCTCGACCGGCGCTGGATCCCGGTGCGGCGGTCGTGGCGGCTCAACGAGCGCCACTACGGCGCGCTCCAGGGGCTCGACAAGAAGGCGACGACCGAGCAGTACGGCGCCGAGCAGGTGCTGGTGTGGCGCCGGGCCTACGCGACGCCCCCGCCCCCGCTCGACGCCGCAGCGGTGGCGGCCCAGGCCGCCGACCCCCGGTACGCGCACCTCCCGCCCGAGGTGCTGCCCGCCACCGAGTGCCTCGCCGACGTGGTCGCCCGGATGCTGCCCTACTGGTACGACGCGATCGTGGCCGACCTGGCCGCCGGCGCCACCGTGCTCGTGGCCGCGCACGGCAACTCGCTGCGGGCGCTGGTGAAGCACCTCGACGGCATGTCCGACGAGGCGGTGGTGGAGTGCAACATCCCCACCGGCGTGCCCATCGTCTACGCGCTCGACCCGCAGATGCGCCCGGCGGAGGCCGGGCCGCTCGAGGCCCGGTACCTCGGCGACCCCGAGGCGGCCCGGGCCAAGGCCGAGGCCGTCGCCCGCCAGGCCGGCTGAGCCGCCCCCGCGCCCCCCGGCCGGCCGGCTTCGCCGGGCCCGGGGACCGACGGTCCACCGGGGCCCGCAGATCTGGCAACCTGGGGGCCACCATCCCGTGAGGAGACCGCCATGACCATCACCGCGCAGCCCGTGCCCGAGGCCGTCCACATCGGTGGCGACGACCTGCCCTTCGTCGACCTGCCCGACGGCTCGAAGATGAAGGTGCTCCAGGTCCGCGAGAAGGAGGGTCTCTGGATCATCCAGGCCATCTTCATGGCGGGCTACGAGGTGCAGACCCACCGCCACACCGGGCCGGTGTGGGGCTACACGGTGTCGGGTGCCTGGAAGTACAAGGAGTACGACTACGTGAACCGGGCCGGGTCGTTCCTCTACGAGCCGGCCGGCTCCGTGCACACGCTGCAGTGCATCGAGGACAACACGAACGTGTGGTTCCACATGTACGGCGCGAACCTCAACCTCGACGCCGACGGCAACGTCGAGAGCGTCACCGACGGGCGCACCGCGCTGATGGGCTACCTGGTCCTGGCCGAGATGCAGGGCCACGGCCGCCCCGCCGTCATCACCGACTGACCCGCTCGGTGCTCGAGGTCGTCACGCTGGGGACGGGGTCGCCGATCCCCGACCCCCAGCGGGCCGGCACGGCGACGCTCGTGCGCGCCGACGGCGTGCAGCTGCTGTTCGACTGCGGCCGGGCCGTGGTCATGCGCCTGGCCGCAGCCGGGTCGCTGCCGCTGCTGCTCGACGCGGTGCTCCTCACCCACCTGCATTCCGACCACACCACCGATCTCGCCGACGTCATCACGACCCGGTGGGTCATGGCGCCGGTGGAGTCGCCGCTCCCGGTCGTCGGGCCGCCGGGCACGCAGCGCCTGGTCGACCGACCCTGGCCATGCTCGCCGACGACGTGGGCTACCGGCGCAACCACCACGCCGACCTCGACTGGGACCCGTCGTGCACCGTGCACGAGGTCCACGACGGCGTCGCGTGGGAGTCGGGCGGCGTGCGCGTGACCGCGGCACCGACCGACCACCGCCCGGTGGCGCCCACGGTGGGCTACCGGGTCGAGGTCGGCGGCCGGGTCGTCGCGATCGCGGGCGACACCGTTCCCTGCGCGGGGCTCGACCGCATCTGCGCCGGTGCCGACGTCTACGTGCAGACGGTCCTGCGCGACGACCTCGTGCGGGGCGTGCCCAGCCCCCGGCTCCAGGACGTCCTCGACTACCACTCCACCTGCGCCGACGCGGGCCGGACCGCGGCGCGCGCCGGGGCGGCCCGGCTCGTGCTCACCCACCCGGTGCCGCCGCCGGCACCCGGCACCGAGGGGGAGTGGGTGGCGGCCGCGGCCGAGCACTTCGCCGGCGAGGTCGTGCTCGCCCACGACCTCTGGTCGGTCACCCTCGACTGAGCCGGCTCAGGCGCCCGGCAGCCCGGGCGTCCCCGGGTCACCCCGGTCCTGGCGGTCGCCCGGCTCCGGTCGGTCCTCCCGGTCGACCCACGGCACCCCGCTGCGGCGCAGGGAGTCGTCGATGGCGGTGCCGAGGGTGGGGGGGAACCCGGCCTCGCCCCGGGGCGGGACGAGGCCGTAGCGCCGCAGGCGGTCCTTGACCGGCCCCTTGCACTCGGCGAGGACGAGGTCGGTGCCCCCGGCCCGCAGGCGGGCGACCAGGCCGGCGAGCACGTCGGCCGCGGTGTGTAGAGGCCGGTGACGGGGGGCAGCCCGGCGAGCTCGGCGTAGGCCATGCCCTGGGGGATCAGCAGCGCGGCGAGCACGACCCCGGCCCCGAGGTCGCCCCGGACGTCGGCGCGCCGGTAGTGACGCGCCGCGTGCACGCCCGGGAGCCACCGGCCCCGGCGCCCGGGCACGGTCAGTCGGGCCGGGACCCGGCCTGGCGGGCGGCCGCGCCGTAGATGCCGATCCCCATCAGCGACGGCTCGGCCGCGGCCCGGGCACCGAACACCGCGGCGGCGCAGGCCCGGGCGTCGGGATCGTCGGGGGCGGCGGTCACCGCCCACTCGGCGAGGTGGCAGGCCAGCGCGAGGTCGTGGTCGGGTGCGGCCGGATCGGCGAGGACCCGGGCCCGGGCGACGACCGGAGCGACGCCGCCGGCGAGGGCCACGATCTCGGCGGTCCAGGCCGGCGCCGGGGCCGGCATGAGGTCGGCGGCCCGACCGTTCCACCACCCGCCGTACTGGCGGATGAGGTTGCGGGCGACGAACTCGGGCCGGTCGTAGCGGGGCTGGAGCGACGGCTCGGCCGCGAGGTGGGCCGGGATCTCGAGTGCGGCGACGATCTCGTCGTGGGTCAGGCCCGCGTTCAGCCCCGTGAGCGTCTGGTCGACGATCGTGCGCAGGTACTCGGCCTGGACCGTGAACAGGTGGCGGATGTGGTCGACCCCGGTCTGGTGGAGGCTGTGGCCGGGCAGGAGGATCTCGGCGCCGAGCGCCGCCATCGCGTCGGCGGCGTCGGCCCAGGCCTCGGGGTAGCGCTGCACCTTCTGGGGGTTGCCGCAGTTCGGGGAGACGTTGAACCAGAAGTCGCCGCAGGCCAGCGTCCTGCGGCCCGGCACCCACACCCAGGTGGCGTCGTCGGTCTCGCCGCGCGCGTGGTGCAGGTGGAACTCCTCGCCCCCGATCGTGAGGACGAGGGCGTCGGTGTATGTGAGGTCGGGCCAGACGAAGTGGGCGTCGTCGCGGGGCCAGGGCACGGTCGCGGGGTCGACGCTGAACTGGCGGGCGTTGGCGGCGGTGTTGTACCCGGCGGTGCGCGCGTAGCGCCGGAACCGGGGGACGACGTTCTCGTGGGCGACGATCCGGGGCCGCTCGCCGGCGTCGAGGAAGCCCCACAGCCCGAAGGCGTGGTCGACGTGGCCGTGGGTGAAGATCACCGTGTGGAGGGGTGCCGCGGTCACCGACCGCACCGCCGAGTGGATCCGCTCGGCGTCGGTGGCTTGGCCGGCGTCGACCAGGACCAGGCCCTCGTCGGTCTCGAAGCAGGCGGCGTTGACCCACGACGGCTGGACGATCCAGGTCCGGGGCGCCACCTCGGTGATGGGCGGGGTGGGCATGGTTTCCCACGCTACGCGAGACTGCGGGTCCCCGGGGAGGCCGTCGGGCCCGACGCCACCCACCGACGCACAAGGAGCACCCGATGCCGCTGAACCCCGATGCCGTGGGATTCGTGTCCGAGCCGTCCGAGGCCCGCTGGACCTCCCGGGACTCCCTGCTCTACGCCCTCGGCGTGGGCGCCGGGGTCACCGACCCCACCGGCTTCGAGCTCGAGTTCACCACCGAGAACTCCGACGGGATCACCCAGCGCGCGCTGCCGACCATGCCGGTCGTGCTCGGCGGCGGTGGGCCCGGCCCGATGAGCGCCATCGGCACCTTCGACTGGGCGATGCTCGTGCACGGCGAGCAGGGGATCACCCTGCACCAGCCGGTTCCGGTCGAGGGCACCGCCCGCATCGTGGGCAAGGTCGCCGCGATGTACGACAAGGGCAAGGCCGCCGTGGTCGTGCTCGAGAGCGAGGCGCGCGAGCCGGGGGGCGACCTCCTGTGGACCACCACGATGTCCGCGTTCATCCGGGGTGAGGGTGGCTGGGGCGGCGACCGCGGCCCGAGCGGCCCCCGCAACGAGGCGCCCGACCGGGCACCCGACCACGTGGTGTCGTACGCGACCCGTCCCGACCAGGCGCTGCTGTACCGCCTCAACGGCGACCGCAACCCGTTGCACTCCGACCCCACGTTCGCGGCGCGGGCCGGCTTCCCGAAGCCGATCCTCCACGGGCTGTGCACCTACGGCTTCACCGGCCGCGCGCTGCTGCACGCGGTGTGCGGGAGCGACCCGGCGCGCTTCAAGGCGATCGAGGGGCGGTTCTCGCACCCGGTGATGCCCGGCGACGTCCTCGACGTGAAGGTCTGGGTCGACGGCGCCGAGGCGATCTTCCAGACCTGCGTGGGCGACAACGTGGTCATCGACTCGGGACGCCTCACCTTCGCGTGAGCCCGGCCCGGATGGCCACGGCCGCCGAGGCGGCAGCGGTCCTCCGGCCGCGCGACGCCCTCGGGATCCCGCTCGGCCCGGGCCAGCCGACCACGTTCCTGCACGCCCTCGGCGACCGTGACGACTGGGAGGACCTCGTCGTCCACGGTGCGCTGCTCGTCGACCTGTTCGCGGTCTTCACCCGGACGGGCGTGCGCTACCGCACCGGGTTCATGGGCCCGGCCGAGCGGTTCCTGCGCGACTCGGGGGCGGCGGTCGAGTTCGTGCCTGCGGACTTCCGGCGTTTCGCCCGGGTGGCCGAGCGGGTCCGGCCCCGGGTGGTGGCGACCGCGGCGTCGGCGGTCGACGCCGACGGCTTCGTGAGCCTGTCGCTCCACGCCGGCGCGACCGTCGACGAGCTGCGCCGGGCCGGGGCCGACCCCGACCGGGTCCTGGTGGTCGAGGCCAACGCCCGGCTGCCCCGCACCCACGGCCTTGCGCCGCGGGCCCCGCACCGGCTGCACGTCGACGAGATCGACGTGCTCGTGCCGACCGACGCCGCGCCCTTCGTGCTCCCCGACGTCCCGGTGACGGAGGTCGAGGCGGCCATCGCCGGCCACGCGCGCGCGTTCGTCCACGACGGGTGCACGCTCCAGACCGGGATCGGGGGCATCCCGAGCATGGTCGCGACCCTGCTCGCCGACGGTCCGGGGGGCGACTACGGCGTGCACTCCGAGATGTTCACCACCGGGCTGATGCACCTGCACCGGGCGGGCAAGGTGACGAACCGGCGCAAGGGCATCCACGAGGGCTACTCGGTCACCACGTTCGCGGCGGGCACCGAGGAGCTGTACGGCTGGCTCGACGACAACCCCGAGGTGCGGTTCCTCCCCGTCGACCAGGTCAACGAGCCCGCGATCGTGGCGGCGAACTCGGCCATGGTCACGATCAACGGCGCGATCCTCGTGGACCTGACCGGGCAGGTCGCGGCCGACGCCATCGGCCCCGTGCAGTACTCGGGCATCGGGGGCCACGAGGACTTCGTGGCGATGTCGGGGTTCCAGCTCGAGGACCGGGCGCTGGTGTGCCTGCCGTCGTCGGTCGACCTCACCGGGACCCGTCGCCCTCGTATCGTCGCCGAGCTGCCACCGGGGACCGCGGTGACCACGCCCCGCCACCACGTCGACGTGGTGATCACCGAGCACGGCGCCGCCGAGCTGGCGGGGTTGACGGTGCGGGAGCGCGCGTTCGCGCTCGCCGACCTCGCCCACCCCGACAACCGCGACGCGCTCCGCGAGGCGGCCGACCGGCGCTGACCACACGGATTCCTAGCCTACGGGGGTGGCTTTGGAGACCGCAGTCGCCTACCAGGTGTTCAACCGGCCGGAGCTCACCCGCCGGAGCTTCGCGGTGATCGCCGCAGCCCGGCCGACCCGGCTCTTCGTCCTCGCCGACGGACCGCGGTGGGACGCCGACCGGGCGGCGTGCGCCGAGGTCCGCGAGATCGTCTCGGCTGTCGACTGGGACTGTGACGTCGAGTTCCACTTCAGCGACGTCAACCTGGGGTGCCGGGCCCGAGTGGTCTCGGGGTTCGACCGGGTGTTCTCCGTGGTCGACGAGATGATCTTCCTCGAGGACGACTCGCTGCCGCACCCCTCGTTCTTCCCGTTCTGCGAGGCGCTGCTGGCCCACCACCGCGACGATCCGACCGTGTTCATGGTCTGCGCGTCGAACTACCTGCAGGAGTGGCGGGCCGACGCGCGCGACTACCACCTCTCGCACCTTGGGAGCCCGTGGGGCTTCGGCCGGTAGCCGCCGGCGCAGTACACGACGGTGGGCACCGCAGGATCGAGCTCCCCGGCCCCGGCCAGCAGGCGGGGGAGCGGGATCGGGATCGCGCCGGGGACGGTGCCGGTGGTGACCTCGCCCGGGTTGCGCACGTCCACGATCTGGAGTCCGGGCAGCGCGGCCCGGCGCTCGGCGAGCTCGTCGGCGGTGAGGCGTGAGGCGCGGACCACGACCTCTGGACGGGTGGTGAACGCCGCGACGTAGTCGTCGAGGGCGCCGATCACCTGATCGAAGCCGATCCGGGCGAGCCGGGTCCGGGCCTCGGCCTCGGTGTTGGGCTCGCCCACGAGGACGATCGGGGTGTCGGCGGTGAGCACGGTGCCGGCGTACTCGGCGAAGCGTCCGTCGAGCCCGACCGAGACCGACCCGACGAGGTGCCCGGCCGCGAACATCGTCTGGTCGCGGGTGTCGAGCACCACTGCGCCGTCGCGCTGCGCGGCGAGCACCTCGTCGAGGTTCATCGGGGTGATCCCCTGGTCGTACAGCAGGGTCCGCTGCTCGCGGTTGCGGGTCGCCGCGAACAGGAAGTACGGCGGCGCGGCGGGCTGACCCTCCGTCACGACGGCGACGAACTCGGCTTCGGACATCGGCTGCAACGCGTAGTTCGAGGCGCGCTGCACGCCGATGGTCGACTCGGTCTCGGTGGACAGGTGCTTGCCGCACGCCGACCCGGCGCCGAGGGCCGGGAACACGCGGGTGGCGTCGGGCAGGGTCAGCAGCTGCTCGTGGAGGGACCGGTGGAGCATCCGGCCGAGCTCGTCGGCGGTGTGGCCGACCGACACCAGGAGGTCGGGACGGCCGACGTCGCCGATGAACAGCGTGTCGCCGGTCAGCACGCCGTAGGGCACGGGGTCGTCGGCGTGCTCCCACACGACCACCGAGATCGACTCGGGGGTGTGGCCCGGGGTGGCCCGGACCTCGAGGACGACCTCGCCCAGGTCCAGGCGCTGCCCGTGGGCCAGGGCCTCGATCGGGTACTCGGTCCGCCCCGCGGCGGCCTCGCCGTAGGCGATGCGGGCCCCGGTGGCTTCGGCCAGCTCGAGGTGGCCCGACAGGAAGTCGGCGTGGAAGTGGGTCTCGATCACCCACTCGATGCGCAGGCCCGCCCCCTCGGCGTCGTCGAGGTACTGCACGATGTCGCGTCGGGGGTCCACCACGACGGCGCGCCCGGTGGTGGTGTCGCCGACGAGATAGGAGGCGTGCGAGAGACAGCCGAGGTAGTACTGCCGGAACCAGAGCATCGGAGGCTGCTGCTCGGCGGGACGCGGCGGCGGGCCGTTGCGGGCGCGGTGGACCCGGTCGGGCGAGGGTACCCCGACCGCCTGGCGCTCAGGCCGGGCGGAAGTAGGGGAGGGCGAAGCCGTCGGCGACCGGGTGGAACTCGACCGCGACCCGCAGGCCTACGGCGAGGTCGGCGACCCGGCAGCCGATCACCGCAGCCAGCATCTGGTAGCCCTCGTCGAGGTCGATGATCGCCGGGGCGTAGGGCACCACGAAGCTGGGCTGCTGCGGTCGCCAGACCACCGTCCACGAGTACACGGTGCCGAGTCCGGCGCTGCGGGCCCAGGTCAGCGCCCGGGCGCCGCAGCGGCGGCACACCACGGCGGGGTCGAACTCGGCGCGCTTGCACGCGTCGCAGCGCTGGTACACGAGCTCGTGGCGGGCCGCGGCCTCCCAGTACGGCGCCGAGTGGGAGCTCGGCGTGGGGGGCGGGATCGTGGCCGGCTGCGGCACCAGACGGTCGTCGCCGGTGGGCGCGGACTCGGGGCTCACGGGCGCTCCCGACCGAGCAGCAGCACGTCGTTGAACAGTGCGCCGGCGCCACCACCCGAGCACAGGGCGACCTCGGCGCCCTCGACCTGCATGGTCGTGCACGTGCCCCGCAGCTGCTGCACGCCGCGGATCACGCGCTGGAGCAGCTGCGAGGTCTGGCCGCCGTGGCTGAACGCCATGAGGCCACCGTCGGTGGTGATCGGGAACCGCCCGCCAGGTCCGATGGTGCCGTCCATGACGAACGGTCCGCCCTCGCCCTCGCCGCAGAACCCGAACGCCTCGAACTGGCGGATGATCTCGAACGAGAACGGGTCGTAGAGCTCGCAGACGTCGACGTCGTCGGGCCCGAGGCCGGCGGTGGCGAAGGCACGCCGCGCGGCCCGGCGGCCGACGTAGCCGTTGGGGATCCCGTCGGGGTCGCGGCCGCGCAGGTCCCAGGCCGGCGCGTGGCGGTACGAAGGGCCGATCCGGTCGGTCGAGCCACCGAGGATCCAGACCGGCGCGTGGGGCAGGTCGGGGACGCGGTCGGCGCGGGCCAGCACGATCGCGCAGCCGCCCTCGGAGGTCATGGCGCACTCGAGCAGGTGGAACGGGTCGGCCACCATCCGCGAGGCGAGGATGTCGTCGACGGTGAAGGGGCCGCGCCCGGCGTAGATCGCGTCGGGGTGGACGTGCCCGTTGTTGCGGACCGTCGCCGCGACCGTCGCCATCTGCTCGGCCGTCGTGCCGTACATGTGCATGTGGCGGCGGGCGATCAGGGCGAACTCGGCGGCGGTGAACATCCCGTACGGCGCGACGAACTCGTGGTTGGGGCGGGTCCACGGTGCGGTGCTCGCCCGCTCCGTGTACACGCCGGCCTGGCCCGCGGCCACGACCACGACGTCGCTGAGGCCGGTGGCGATCTGGGCCGCCGCCTCCATCACCGCCGGGATCCCGAGCGCGCTCGCCGACTGCCACACCGGGCCCAGGCCGAGCTCGTAGGTCAGGTCGCTGCTGAGCGACCCCGTGATGCCGTCGACGTCGCGCACGTCGAGCCCGGCGTCGGCGAGGGCGCCGAGCGTGGCGTCGATGGCGACGCTCAGCGACGTCTCGCCCTCGAGGACCCGGGCCTGGCGGGGATTGTGGACGCCGGCGACGACGACGTCACGGAAGGGATGCACCGACGCAGGTTGGCACGGGCACCGGGCCGGGCGCCATGCCGGGACTGGCTACGCTCCCGCCCGTGAACAAGGTCAAGGTGGGCTTCTTCTCCTTCACGGAGATCACCGACCCGGCGGAGCACCGGGCCTACAACGAGTGGCACCAGCTCGATCACATGCCCGAGCAGTTCCCCATCCCGGGGATCGTCTCCGGGCAGCGGTGGGTGTCCACGCCGGCGTGCCGGGCCGCCCGGGCGGTCGACGAGGACCCGCTGCGGCCGGTGCACTACATGACCCTCTACCTGATGGCCGATCCCGTCGACCGCACCCTGCGCGACTTCATGGAGGTCGGGCAGCAGCTCCGCTCGTTGGGGCGATTCCACCAGTACCGGCGGGCAGCGGTGTCGGGTCCGCACCAGTGGCTCGAGGCCCACGCCGCACCGCGGGTGCTCGTGGGGGCCGAAGCGGTGCCGTACCGACCCAACCGGGGGATCTACACGATCGTCGAAGCGCCGCAGGAGGCCGGGAGTGCCGCGGCGGCCGACGCCGCCGACGCCTGGGTCCGCGGCCTGCACACCGACTGGGCGGTGGCCGCGTGCGCGCTGCCCGGGGTCGCCGGGGTGTGGCAGTTCGCCACCAGCCCGGCCCTGCGCGGCGCAGGCTGGAGCACGGGGGAGCGCCGGGTCACGGTCTGCTACCTCGACGACGACCCGCTCGCGGTGGCCGACGCGATCCGCCCGCTGCTGGCCGACCGGTGGCGCGACGCCCCGGTGCGCCCGGTCCACGCCGGTCCCTACGAGACCGTCGTGCCGTTCCAGTGGGACTGGTTCGACTGACCCGGCCCCGGCCCCGGACCCGGCCCCGGCCCGGTCTCAGGCCGTCCTGGTGAGGAACAGCTGGAGCTCCATCACGGCCCGGTCCTCCACCGAGACCACGACGGCGGCCCGGGGCTTGTCGATCGCGTAGTCGGCGAACGCCACCTCGAGCGAGCCAACCAGGGCGATCACCGGCCCCTGACGCTTGGCGGTCAGGGGGATGGTCACGTCGCGGGTCACGCCGTGCAGCGTGAGCGTGCCGGTGGCGGGAACGGTGATCTCCACCCCGTCGGCGGGGACCGAGGGTAGGGGGATCGGGCTGGTGAGCCGGAACTGCGCCGTGGGGAAGCGGCTGGTCTCGATCGCCTGGGAGCGGATCGCGTTGTCGCGGCGGGAGTCGTCGGTCGTGAGCGTGGTCATGTCGACGGTGAAGTCGGCGGCGGTCACGGTGGAGCCGGCGAAGGTCATCCGGCCGGTCACGTTCGGGGTCCGCCCGACCACGGTCTTGGCCCCGACGCCTGCGAGCACCTCCTGCACCCGGAATCCGGCGAAGGCGCTCGAGAAGTCGCTGAAGCTGCCGACGGAGCGGTCGACGGTCCAGGTGCCGTCGAGCGGGCTCGCCGGGGCCTTCGGGTCGGACCGGTCGAGGGACTCGGTGGCCCGGTCGATGCCGACGGCCGAGGGAGCGTCGCTGCGGAAGAACGCCCACCAGCCGCCGACCGCGACCGCAGCGACCACCACCACGGCGGTGAGGATGAGGACGAGGCGCTTGCTCACCGCGGCGCTCCGGATGATCGGAGGTGGCCGCCGGGGTGGGGAGGAGTGGGCACGCCGGCAAGCAACCCACGGGGCGGGGCCGCGATTCCCGTCCGGGTTCAGGCGTGGTGCCGCAGCGCGTCGGGCCCGGGGCCGTCGGGACCGGGGGCGAGCGTGGCGAACCCGCACATCGCCATCGCCCGTGCCAGCTCTTCGGTGAGGTGCTCGAGCACGCCCGCCGCGCCCGCCTCACCGTCGAGCGCGAGCCCCCACAGCACGGGACGTCCCACCATCACGGCACGCGCGCCGAGGCACCGGGCCCGCAGCACGTCGACCCCGCTGCGGATCCCGCCGTCCACGTAGACCTCGGCGCGGTCGCCCACGGCGTCGACCACCTCGGGGAGCACGTCGGCGGTGGCGGCGAGTCCGTCGAGGGTGCGGCCCCCGTGGTTCGACACCGCGACCGCCGCGGCGCCGTGGTCGAGGCAGGCCCGGGCGTCGTCGCCCCGCATCACGCCCTTCACCACCACGGGCAGTCCGCTCCACTCGCCGAAGCGGGCCAGGTCGGCGAAGGTCACCGTGGGGTCGAAGTCGGAGGCCATCGCCATGAGGTCGGAGCGGTCGGCCTCGTCGGGGGCGGCGAGGTTGGGGAAGCGGAAGTCGCCCGGAGGCACCAGGCCTGCGCCCAGGCGGGCGCGCCGGTGCACCGCGCCCCCGTCGACACTGACCACGACGGCGTGGTACCCGGCGGCCCCGGCCCGCTCGGCCAGCGCCCGGGTCCGGCCCCGGTCGCGCAGCATGTACATCTGGGCCCACCGCGGACCGTCGGGCGCGGCAGCGGCGACGTCCTCGATCGAGGTCGTCGCCGCCATCGACACCACGTACAGCGCGCCGCAACGTGCCGCGGCCCGGGCGGTGGCGCGCTCACCCTCGTCGTGGACGAAGCGGTGCATCGCGGTGGGGGCGATGACCACGGGGGTGGCGACCGGTGTGCCGAGCAGCGTCGTCGTGACGTCGACCGTGCCGACGTCGCGCAGGACCCGGGGCCGCAGGTGCCAACGGGTCCACGCCTCGGCGTTGGCCCGCATGGTGTGCTCGGCTCCCGCCCCGTGGGCGAGGTAGGCCCACGCCGCGGGCGACGCGACGCGCTGCGCCGCGGTCTCCAGGTCGGCGAGCGTGGGCGGGAAGACCCGGGGCGCCGGCGGGCTCACGGCATGACCACGCCGCCGTTGGGCCGCAGGACCTGGCCGGTCATGAAGCGCGACGCGTCGGCGGCGAGGTACAGCATCGCCCAGGCGATGTCCTCGGGCTCGCCGGTCCGGGCGAGCGGGCTCTGGGCGGCCCGCATCGCGAACGCCGCGCGCTTGGCCTCGGGGTCCTCGCTGCCGTCGGCGCGCCGGTAGTGACCCGCGACCATCGGGGTATCGACGAAGCCGGGCGCGACCGCGTTGACCCGGATCCCGGCCGGACCGCCCTCGAGCGCGGCCGACCGCGTGCACATCATCACCGCCGCCTTCGTCATCGCGTACACGGCGATCGTCGGCGCAGGCATGTCGGCGCCGGCGGAGGCGATGTTGATCACCGACCCGCCGTGGGCCTGCATCACGCGCAGTGCCGCCGCCGTGCCCCAGAACACGCCGGCCTGGTTCACGGAGGTGACGAGCTCGTAGTCGGCCTCGGTGACGTCGACGATCGGCGAGTAGCGCAGGACCCCGGCGACGTTGGCCCAGACGTCGACCCGGCCGTGCGCGGCGAGGGCCCGGTCGGCGAGGGCGTCGACCGCCGCGCGCACCGTGACGTCGGTGGGCACCACGGTGGCGACCCGACCCCGGGCCCGGACCCCGGCGGCGGTGCCGGCGAGGTCGTCGGCGTGCAGGTCGGCGAGCACGACGTCGGCGCCGGCCTCGGCGAAGGTCAGTGCGGCCCGGGCGCCGATGCCCCGGGCCGCGCCGGTGACCACGGCGGTGCGGCCGGCGAGGGAGAACGCCCGCACCAGGTCGGCCGAGAGCACGGGCGTGACGTCGGGCGATGTGACGACGGGCGGCGGGACGTCGGGCATGACGACCTCCAGGCGGGGGCGGGGGCGGCGCGGAGCGTACCCCGGGGGTGTCCGGTGCGGCCGGGGACGCAGCGCGGTAACGTCCGACCGCCATGGGGGCGCTCTCGCACATCCGGATCTGCGACTTCACCGGCCAGCTCGCCGGCGCCGGCGCCACGCGCACCCTGGCTGCGTTCGGGGCCCAGGTCATCAAGATCGAGGACCCGGTCACCGAGGGGCGCTGGGACATCCTGCGGGGGATGCAGCCCTTCGTCGACGAGCGCCGGGGCGGCGAGCTCGGCGGGGGCTTCCAGAACCACAACGTCGAGAAGCTCGGCATCACCCTGAACCTGCGCACGGAGCGGGGGCGCGAGCTGCTCGCCGAGATCGTGCGCATCTCCGACGTGGTCGCCGAGAACTTCGCCGCCGGGGTCCTCGCCCATCTCGGGTTCCCGTACGAGCGCCTGCGGGAGATCCGTGACGACGTCATCTACGTGTCGAACTGCGGGTTCGGGCACCGGGGTCCGTACTCGTCGTTCAAGACGTGGGGTCCGATCGTGCAGGCGTGCTGCGGCCTGACCTTCACCTCGGGCCTGCCCGACCTGCCCCCGGCGGGCTGGGGCTACTCGTACATGGACCACCACGGCGGCAACGTGATGGCGCTCGCGATCCTGACCGCGCTCGTGCACCGGAACCGCACCGGTGCCGGGCAGTGGGTCGACATGTCGTGCACCGACGCCGGGGCGACCATGCTCGGCCCGGTGGTGCTCGACTACACGGTGAACGGTCGCCCGGCCCGCCGCCCCGGTGCACCCGACAGCAACCACAGCGACGCGCCGGTGATGGCCCCGCACAACATCTACGCCGCCCGGGGTGACGACGAGTGGTTCGCGATCGCCTGTCGTCACGACGACGACTGGGTCGCGCTGGCCGACGTCCTCGGCGCCACCGCTGACGGCGCGTGGGCCGCCGACCCGGGCTACGCCACGCTCGCCGGTCGCGTCGCGCGCCAGGCCGACCTCGACGCCCGCCTCGCCGAGTGGTGCCGGCCGCGCGACAAGTTCGACCTGCAGGCCCAGATGCTCGCCGCCGGGGTGCCGGGGGTCGCGGTGCAGCGCCCGGGGGAGCGCATCGAGGACGACCCCGGGACCACCGAGTGGGGCCTGTGGCCGTGGGTGGAGCACCGGGCCATGGGCCGGTTGCGGGTCGACGGGCTGCCGGTGCACCTCTCCGAGACCGACTGGCACATCGAGCGGGCCGCGCCGCTGCTCGGACAGGACAACGACGTCGTGTACGGCGAGATCCTCGGCCTCGGCGCGTCCGAGATCGCCGACCTCCGGTCCGAGGGGGTCATCTGATGGCGCGCGAGGCGATCGGCCCGCACCTCTCGACCGCGCCGCTCGCGCCGCCCGACCCGACCCGGCCCGGCCCGCTCGCGGGCCTGCGGGTGATCGAGCTGGCCGGGGAGTACGCGGCGTTCTGCGGCCGGTTTCTGGCCGACTTCGGGGCCGAGGTGATCCTGGTCGAGCCCCCGGGGGGCGCACCCCAGCGCTGGTACGAGCCGTTCGTCGACGACGTGGTCGACCCCGAGCGCAGTCTGTGGTTCTGGCACTACCACGCCAACAAGTTCGGCGTGCAGCTCGACCTCGACTCGGCGGAGGGGCGGGAACGGTTCCGTGAGCTGGTCGCGTCGGCCGACATCGTCGTGGAGTCGGAGGCCCCCGGGCGTCTCGCCGCCCTCGGCGTCGACGACGCCGATCTGCGCGCCACGCAGCCCGGTCTGATCTGGGCGGCGGTGACCGCGTTCGGCCGGACGAACTCGCGGGCCCACGAGCCTGCGACCGACCTCACCGTGCTGGCCAACGCCGGCCCGGTGTGGAGCTGCGGCTACGACGACCACACGATCCCGCCGGTGCGCGGCGGCGGGAACCAGGCGTACCACACCGCCTCGGTGCACGCCGCGATCGGGATCCTCGTCGCGGCGCTGCACCGCGACGTGACGGGACGCGGCCAGTTCATCGACGTGAGCGTGCACGCAGCCTCGAACGTCACCACCGAGTTCGCATCGTACGGATGGCTGGTGGCGCAGGAGACCGTGCAGCGTCAGACCTGTCGCCACGCCAGCGCGCACCCGACCCAGGTCACGGTCGCCTGCAGCGCCGACGGCCGCTACCAGCCGACCGGAGTGCCGCCCCGGGCCGCCCGCGAGTTCCGGATCCTCATCGACTGGGTCGACGACCTGGGCTGGCGCGACGAGATCCCCGACGTCACCCTGCTCGAGCTCGGCGAGGAGCGCGGCGGCGTCGACATGTCGGAGATGTTCGAGGACGATCTCGTCGCCGAGATCTTCCGGGCCGGCCGGGACGTGCTCGTGGCCATCGCCACCCGAGTGACCGCGTACGAGTTCTTCGTGCAGGGCCAGCGGCGCGGCATGGCCCTCCCGGTGATCTTCGCGCCCGAGGAGGTGCTCGAGGACGAGCACTTCCGGGCCCGGGGCTTCCCGGTCACCCTCGACCACGCCGACCTCGGCCGCCCCGTCACCTACGCCGGGGCCCCGTTCGTGATGGACGAGTCCCCGTGGCACCTCCGCCGGCACGCACCACGCCTCGGCGAGCACGACGATCTGCTCTCCGGATCCTGACGTCACTGTCCGGATCCTGATCCCGGGAGGACCGATGACCACCACTGCGAGCGAACCCACCGTCGGCGACCTCACGGTCGACTGGCCGCTGCACTCGTGCGACGACCACCTCGACCTCCCGGCGGTGCCCACCGACCTCTGGACCTCCCGCATGCGCGAGACCGACCCCGCGCGCGTCCCCCACGTGGAGGTCGTCGACGGACGGACGATGTGGGTGTGCGACGGGAGCGTCCTCGGTCTGTCGGGGGCCACCCCGGCCGCGCACACCTGTTACGAGCGCGGCGGGATCGAGCAGGACGGGTTCCGCCCGTCGAACCCGGTGCTGCGCCTCCAGGACCTCGACCGCGACGGCGTGGCCGCGTCGGTGATCTACGGACCGTCGGTGATGGGCCTCAAGATCGCCGACGACGCGCTCCAGGCCGAGGCCTACCGGTGCTGGAACGACTGGACGGCCGAGTTCAACCGGGTCGACCCGAACCGGCTGTGCATCCTGGCCCGGCTGCCGTCGCGCCGCCCCGAGGACGCCACGAAGGAGATCGAGCGGGTGGCCGCCCTCGGCCACCGGGGCGCGGTGCTCGACCCCGTGGAGGCCCTGGTCGGGGAGCCCGAGTGGGAGCCGTTCTGGGCCGCGGCCGAGGCGGCCGGTCTCCCGATCAGCTACCACCTCGGCGGCGGTGCGAACCGCGCCGTGTACCGGATGGGCGACTGGCGGGAGCCGGTGTTCGCCACCGTGTCGCCGATGCAGCTCGACGAGGCGATCGCGGAGACCGTGTTTTCGGGCGTGCTGGAGCGCCACCCCGGCGTGCGCCTCGTCCTGGCCGAGGCCGGCCTGGGCTGGCTCCCGTACCTGATCGCCCGCATGGACCACGAGTGGGTCAAGCACTCGAACATCGTCGGTCGACTCGAGACGCCGCCGAGCGAGCTGATGCGCCGGCAGGTGTGGGTGACGTTCGAGGAGGAGCACCACGCCGACGTGTTCATCGGGATGATCGGCGCCGACCGCGTGATGTGGGCGTGCGACTACCCGCACCCCGACAGCACCTGGCCCGACTCGCGCGCGGTGATCGCGCGCGACATGGGGACCATGGCCCGGGCCGACGTCGAGCGGATCACCTCGGGGAACTGCCGGGCCCTCTACGGCTTCGACTGAGCCGGCTCGCCGCTGCGGTCGGCCGGCGCATCGCGGTACACGGGGTCGGTGCGGTCGCGCGCGCCCGTCAGCAGACCCGGAGCGAGCGGCCACCAGGTGGCCTCGGTCACGACCTGGGACCACTCGGTGACCGCGACCCGCTGCGCGATGCGCCATTCGCCGTCGCGGCACTCGAACCGGTCCACGAAGCGGAAGCCGGTCACGAGATTGTGCTCGGGTGGGCCACCCGGTGTGCGGTGGACGGCGAGGCCGTAGGTCTCGACCGCCGCGACGGTCGGGGCGCCGTCGGCGTCGGTGGTGGTGACGTCGACCGCTGGGGGGCCGAGGAGGTGCATGGTCGAGTGGTAGCGGCGCAGCACGCGCTCGACCCAGACGCAGAACTCGTCGACCGGGCCGGAGAAGCTCCCGTGCGAATCGGTGGCGTCGGGGTGGTAGCACGACCGGACGAGGTCGAGATCGAGCCGGTCGATGCCGCGGACGTAGTCGAGCAGGACCCGACGGATCCGGGCCTCGGCCCAGAGGATGGCGACCGCAGGTCCGGGCGCCCCCGGCGCCCCCCGCTCGGGTCCGGGACCGCTCAGGATCCGGCCCTGGCTCCGGCCTCGGCCTCGGCCTCGGCGATCCGGGCGGCGTGCCGTGCGGCCGCCTCGGCCTCGGCCCGCTCGTCGGCGAGCTCCCAGGCCAGGCGCAGGCCGACCGCGGCGGCGCCGGCGGCGAACAGCCCGATGAGGCGGGCCCGCTTCGGGAGTCCGGGGGTGACGAGCAGGGCGACGGCGTCGACGGCGTCGGCGGCCGCGCCCCATCCGGTCCACTCGGCGGCCTGGGTGCCGCCCCGCACCCCGGCGACGGCACCGAGGCCGAGGGCGAGGTCGCGGACGCCGACCATCCGCAGGGCGGCCCGGGTCGCCCCGCTGCGGGACCCCAGGCCGACGGCGGCGCCCACCCCGGGGAGCACGGTCAGCGACGCGCCCACCAGGGCCCGGCCCCGGGCGTACCAGAGTGCGGTGCGGCGGCGCTGCGGATCCATCGGGGTCTCCTCCTCGGCGCCCGGTCGGCGCCCGTGCGCCCGTCCCGGTGGGGCGGGGGTGCCGCATCGTAGGCTCCGGCCGCCGTGTCCACGACTCCCGCTCCCGATCCCGCTCCCGGGCCGGCTCCCGGGCCGGCGAGCGCACCGGTGCGCTACGGGATCGTCGGGGCCGGGATGATGGGCCAGGAGCACCTGCGCAACCTCCTCGCCCTCGAGGGCGCGGTGGTCACCGCCCTGGCCGACCCCCACGAGCGCTCGCGTACCGATGCGCTCGGGTGGCTGCCGCCCGGGACCGAGGTCGCCACCTTCGCCGACCATCACGCCCTGGTCGCGGCCGACGTGTGCGACGCGGTCGTGATCGCGACCCCCAACCACACCCACCACGACGTGCTGCTCGACCTGCTGCCCACCGACCTGCACCTGCTGGTCGAGAAGCCGCTGTGCACCACGGTGCCCGACTGCCGCCGGGTGCTCGACGCGGCCGAGGGACGGGAGGCCGTGGTATGGGTCGGCCTGGAGTACCGCTACATGCCGCCCGTCGCCCGGCTGGTCCGGGAGGTCCGGGCCGGGGCCGTGGGCCGCGTCCGGATGGTCCATCTGCGCGAGCACCGCTTCCCGTTCCTGCCCAAGGTGGGCGACTGGAACCGCTTCTCCCGCAACACCGGCGGCACGCTGGTGGAGAAGTGCTGCCACTTCTTCGACCTCATGGCCCACATCGTGGGGGAGCGCCCCGAACGGGTGATGGCGTCGGGTGCCCAGGACGTCAACCATCTCGACGAGCGCTACGACGGCGAGGTTCCCGACATCCTCGACAACGCGTACGTGATCGTCGAGTTCCCGGGCGGCGCGCGGGGCCTGCTCGACCTGTGCATGTTCGCCGAGGGGAGCGCGCACCAGGAGGAGGTCGTGGTGGTCGGCGACGTCGGCAAGGTCGAGGCCTTCCTGCCCGACTCGACGCTGCGGACCGGCCGGCGGGCCGACGGACGCGACGGCGTGCGCACCGAGACCGTCCACGACCCCCTCGTGCGCCACGAGGGCTTCCACCACGGCTCCAGCTACCTGGAGCACCTCGACTTCCTCGCCGCGATGCGCAGTGGCTCGCGTCCGACGGTGGGACTCGACGACGGGCTCTGGTCGGTCGCGGCCGGGGTCGCTGCGCACCGCTCGATCGACGAGGGGCGACCGGTCGCCCTCGCAGAAGTGCTCGGCGGGGACTGAGCCGCCACCGTGCTCGAGGCGTTCCTCGTCAGCTTCGGGATCATCTTCGTCGCCGAGCTCGGCGACAAGAGCCAGCTGATGGCCATGACCTTCGCGGCCCGCTACCGCGCCCTGACCATCCTCCTCGCGATCACCGCGGCCACCGCGGTCGTCCACCTGGTGAGCGTGGCCATCGGGGCGGCGCTCGGCGCAGCCCTGCCGACCGACCTCATCGCCGTCCTCGGGGGGATCGCCTTCCTCGGGTTCGGTGCGTGGACGCTCCGGGGCGACGCGCTCGACGACGCCGACGAGGCCCGGGCCGCGCGCACGACACGGTCGGTGTTCTGGACCGTCGCCGGGGCGTTCTTCCTGGCCGAGCTGGGCAACAAGACCATGCTGGCGACGATCACGCTCGCCACCGATCACGGTGTGGTCGGCACCTGGATCGGCTCGACCCTGGGCATGGTCGCGGCCGATGCGATCGCGATCGGCGTGGGCCAGGTGCTCGGCAGTCGCCTCCCGGAGCGGGCGGTGAAGATCGGCGCCGCCGTGATCTTCTTCGGGTTCGGCGCCTGGCTGATCGTCGACGTGCTGACCTGACCCGGGCTGACCTGACCCGGGCTGACCCGGCCTGACCTGACCTGGCGCGACCGGGCCCGGCCCGGCCCGACCTGGGTACGCTGCCGACGTGCGCGCGCTGCAGTACGGCGTCCCGGCCGATCCCGACCCGGCGACCGAGGCCGATCGGGCCTCGACCAACCCGCTGCGCCAGGGCCTCGCCCGGGTCCCGATGGCCCTCGTCGACCTCCCGCCGGCCCGGCCGCTGCGCGACGACTGGGTGGTGGTCCGGCCCCGCCTCACCGGGATCTGCGGCTCCGACGCCAAGCAGGTCTTCGGCGACTTCGGTGAGGTGCAGAGCGCCGACAACCCGATGAAGGCGTTCTTCTCGATGCCCCACGTGCTCGGCCACGAGGTCGTGGCCGACGTGGTCGAGCTGGGTCCGGCGGCCGGGGGCCTCGCGATCGGCGACCGCGTGGTGCTGAACCCGTGGCTCTCCTGCGGCCCGCGCGGCGTGCACCCCGTGTGCGCCGCGTGCACACGGGGCGACTTCAGCCTGTGCGCGAGCTTCGCGGTCGGACCGATCGCCCCCGGCATCCACATCGGCACCTCGCGCGACGCCACCGGTGGATGGGCCGAGCGCATGCCCGCGCACGACTCCATGCTGTTCCGCGTGCCCGACGACCTCTCCGACGAGGCGGCCGTGCTCGCCGACCCGTTCGCGGTCATGCTCCACGCGGTCACCCGGCACCCACCGCCCGCGGACGGCCGGGCCCTGGTCTACGGCGCCGGCGCCCTCGGGCTCTGCGCGGTCGCGATCCTGCGCGCGCTGCACCCGGACGTCGAGGTGCTCGTCGTCGCCCGCTTCGCCGCCCAGGCTGCGTTCGCCGAGCGGCTCGGCGCCACCGTGATCGGCCACGAGCCCGCGCTCACGGTGATCGAGGCGGCAGCGGCGTGGTCGGGTGGCGTCCTCCAGCCGAGCGACGGGCTGCCCATGGCCTACCCGGGGGCGATCGACGTCGTCTACGACACCGTGGGCAAGCGCGAGACCTTCGAGGTCGGCGCCCGCGTGCTCGCCGCGCGCGGCACGCTGGTGAAGGCCGGGGTCCACGGTCCGACCTACTGGGAGGACTCGCCGCTGTACTTCAAGGAGATCTCCTTCGTCGGGTCCAACGCGTTCGGCCTCGAGACGGTCGAGGGCGTGACCCGGCACGGGATCGCGCACTACCTCGACCTCGCCGCCGCCGGCCGGATCGACCTCGCGGCCATGGTCACCCACGTCTTCCCGCTCGACGACCGCTGGCGCGACGCGTTCCGGACCCTGGCCGACCAGGGCGACACCGGCGCGATCAAGGTCGCCTTCTCCCCGAACGCCGTACCGCCGGCCGACTCCCCGACGATCGGAGCCCGATGACCCGTGACCTCGTGCTCGACACGCCCGACGGCCCGATGGGCCTGTTCGAGGCCGCTCCCGTCGGGACCCCGCGCGGTGGGGTGATCGTCGTCCAGGAGGCGTTCGGAGTGAACGCCCACATCCGCGACGTGACCGCACGCGCCGCGGCCGCCGGGTACCTCGCGGTGGCGCCCGCGTACTTCCACCGGGCCGGAGGTGGAGCGGTCGAGGACTACACCGACGTCGCGTCGATCTTCCCGCTGTTCGAGGGTCTCACCGACGACGGCATCCTCGTCGACACCGACGCCGCGATCGCCCACCTCCGGTCGGCCGGCATCACCGACGACGGCATCGGCGTCGTGGGCTTCTGCTTCGGGGGGCGCGCCGCGTTCCTCGTCGCGGCACGGCGTGCGTTCGGTGCTGCGGTGGGCTTCTACGGCGGCGGGATCGCGAGCAAGGGGGTGCTGCCGTTCCCGGCGCTCGTCGACGAGGCCGCGACCCTGCG
>Ga0194129_10000761_pt1 | contig 58527 bp, 68 predicted proteins | sample TA2KigCa35mmetaG_FD_150862 | JGI IMG/M metagenome (GOLD analysis project Ga0194129, IMG submission 150862) | Freshwater microbial communities from Lake Tanganyika, Tanzania - TA2015038 Kigoma Deep Cast 35m | ecosystem: Environmental > Aquatic > Freshwater > Lake | place: Tanzania: Lake... | reverse complement strand
CTGACCCTGACCGGCGGGCAGGGCAGTGAAGAGGGCACTTTTCACAAGCCCAGTTCCGTGTTAATTTCTTACTATAGAATGATCGATCATAATATGGTAAGACCATGAACGACCAAGCGACACTCTCCGCCAAGTTTCAAATCTCGATCCCAAAGGCGATCCGCGAAGCCCAGAATTGGGAAGCGGGGCAGAAATTCACATTTCTGCAGAAAGGCAGTGGCGTGATGCTCGTGCCTGTGCCGGATCGGAAAGATTTGGTCGGTATCGCCAGAGGCGCAAATCCCGAAAATTATCGTGATCGCAACGATCGGTATTAAGCGATGAGAGTTGTCGATACCTCGGCATGGATTGAGTGGCTCATCGATACTCCGGTTGGAAAAACAGTAGGTCGTCAATTGCCGGAAGAGTCGCAATGGGTTGTGCCGACGATCATTCAGCTTGAACTCACGAAATGGCTCACGCGTGAGATTGGCGAGGAGAAAGCTGATCAGATCATTGCGTTCACGGAAAAATGTGTTGTCGTTCCGTTGACCACGCGCATCGCGCTTTTGGCCGCCGACCTGTCGCGAATGCATCAACTCGCAACAGCTGACGCGATTGTTTACGCAACTGTGCGTGAGTATGGCGCTGATCTTTTGACCTGCGACTCGCATTTCAAAGATTTGACGCAGATTATGTTGATTTCAAAGAAGTAAGTTTGAGCGGGTGCGCGCTCTTCATCGTGGCGGCATTTAGCTTTGCCACACCGGCAAAGTGTGCGCTTTCAAGCCTTACAATATAATAACGTCCTCATCCTGAGGAGCGCCAGGCGCTTCTCGAAGGACGTCCTTCGACTCGCGCTGCTGCGTATCTCGGCTCATCATATTTTATCGTCATGGCCATGTTTAACCCGGCCATCCACGACCTACTTTGACCTTCGAGCATCGCCTAAAGTCGTAGATGGCAGGCACAAGACCTGCCATGACGGGACAACGGTGCGTTCGATCGCGTTTAATTCAACTGTACCTATTCATTTTCATCGCCCGTCATCACCTCGTGCTTAACTTGCCTAGTCTGCGTGTAGCACGTCGGGCGATTTGCGGTTTGGTGCGGGGTTTGCTTTAGTTGCCCTAAGGTCATGCACATCATGACTCGGGGTCTAGAAAACCTCACACAAACCGGCAGTGCATCTGCCGTGACCAAACTGCCCTGACGCTTTCACGTCGGGGTGGTGACGTTATCTTCAGGCTGCAAAGCTAAAAGCGTCGCAGCCATGTTTGTGTGGCTTTCTAGCACCCCGACTCCAGCGTGGCTCACGCTGGGGTCGTTCTGTTTCGAGTAAAGGGGGCAAGCGAAATGCCGTCGTTTGATTTCACTCAACCTCAGACCTTCATAAACACGCTTGAGCAATTTAGTCTTGCGCTTCACGGCGTCATGGTCGCGTTGCGTGACGAAGTGAATTTTGGTGAAACGCGCGACGAGACGATTCTCAACGCCGCATTATTGTGTTCACTGCTCGAAGATACACAGAGCGAAGCGAACGCGCTTTTAGAGAAGTTGGAGAGACGAGAGGTATCAGATTAAAGAGTAATTTTAATCTTCGAGCGTCATATTGATTTGCTCCCCCTGTAGGGGGAGGTGTCCGCAAAGCGGACGGAGGGGGCAGGGCCTCAATTTTTCCCCACCCGTCAAATGCTTCGCATTCGACACTCTTCCCTACAGGAGAGGGAGAATGACAGACGAGCGAGCAAAAATTAAACGCTCACGCGTCCGCCATTTTCTCGAATTGTCCCGCTTTGCGGAAACGATAGAGATAAGACGGAACAATGGCATCAATGGTTTCGCCCTTGATGCCGATGCCTTCAAGCGTCAGGCCCGCTTTAGATGCTTCTGCCGAGACAACATTATCTTGTTCGAGCAATGTCACTTGATCACGTGTTAATTGTAGCGCGTGCGGCATCAAGCCGAAGGAAACCGCATTCGCGATTTCCATCACGCCTGCCTGAATGCGCGCGAGCGGGAAGGGCAGCGGCACCAAGGCGCGGCGGCGATTGGTGATTTTCAACACCGCTTGCATCAAGTCGCGGAAGCTCTTTAACTCAGGCCCGCCAAGCTCATAGGTCGCACCCGCTTTCAATGCACCATCAACGGCACGTTCGACGGCTTCAGCAACATCGCCCACAAAAACGGGTTGGAATTTTGTCTCACCGCCGCCGATCAAAGGCAGAGCGGGCATCACGCGGGCGAGCGCCGCAAAACGGTTAAAGAAATCATCTTCAGGGCCGAACACGATTGAAGGGCGCAGGATGACCGCGTCTTTGACCGCCGCTTTCACAGCCTCTTCGCCCGCCGCTTTTGAGCGCGCGTAAGCTGAGGCGGAGTTCGCGTCAGCGCCAATCGCCGACATCTGCACAAAACGGGTGATGCCTTCGCGCGTGGCGGCTTCCGCGATCGCTTTCGCGCCATTGGCCTGCACCGCGTAGAAACGCTGGCGACCTTTTTCCGCGAGAATGCCGACAAGATTGACGACCGCATCGGCCCCCTTCACCGCCCGCGCGACCGAGTCCGGATAGCGCAAATTGGCCTGAACGGCGTGAATTTGGCCGACATTGCCCAAAGGCTGAAGGAAATTCGCAAGATCAGGCCGGCGCACCGCCACCCGCACCCGATAGCCGCGTTTGGCCAAAGCGCGCACGACATGGCGGCCGATAAACCCCGATCCGCCAAAAACGGTGACAAGCTGCTCGAAGGGCTGAGCCATGATGCGGTCCTCTTAATCCTCGAAAATTCTGCGCTCGGTGATAGTCTGGCTTTTGGGATTTGAAAAGCCCGACCAAAGGTGCCCGCACGCCCCCGGCGCGCTCACGAAAAATAACGTGTCAGAAAGCTGCGATAGATCATCTCAAGTTTAACGATGTCAGCCACCGGCACGCGCTCGTCGATCTGATGCATGGTCTGGCCAACAAGGCCGAACTCGATCACGGGGCAGTAATTTTTAATAAAGCGCGCATCAGATGTGCCGCCCGATGTTGAAAGCGCGGGGCGGATGCCGGTTGACTGTTCAATCGATTGGATCGCCATATCAACGAAAGGACTCGGTGCAGTGACAAATGAATCCGCATTCGAGGGTTCGAAGGTAAGAGTGTAGCGCACGCTGTTTCCGGCAATTAGACGCAAGCGGTTTTCGATTTCTGCTCTCAGCGAGTCTTGTGTCCATTTATCGTTGAAACGAATGTTGAAACTCGCGCGTGCGGATTGCGGGATCACATTCGACGCTTTGTTGCCGACATCCACGGTTGAAAATTCAAGATTGCTCGGCGGGAAATGATCCGTGCCGTGATCAAGCTGTTCTTCATTCAAACCCGCGATCAATTTCACAATGCCGCGAATGGGATTTTCAGCCAGATGCGGATAGGCGATATGGCCTTGCTTGCCCTCCACAACAAGATGACCGCTCAATGATCCGCGACGGCCGATCTTGATCATATCGCCAAGCGTGTTGGGGTTCGTTGGTTCACCCAAAATACAGTGATCAAATTTTTCGCTGCGCGCTTTCGCCCATTCAAGCAATTTCACGGTGCCGTTAACGGCGGGGCCTTCTTCATCGCCGGTGATCAAAAACGCAATCGAGCCTTTGAACGAAGCGCCTTGCTCATCAAGAAAATTCAATGCGGCCGAGACAGAAGCGGCAACGCCGCCTTTCATATCTGCGGCACCACGGCCATAAAGAATTCCGTCGACAATCGCGCCGGAAAATGGCGCTTGCGACCAGTGCGTTTCATCGCCTGTGGGTACAACATCTGTGTGGCCTGCAAAAACAAGACAAGGCGCTTCAGTGCCAATGCGTGCATAAAGATTATCAATATCGGGCGTGTCTTCATCTGTGAAACGCACGATGTGACTCTCAAACCCACGCTCTTTCAACAGCGCATCAAGCAAACGCAGCGCACCACCTTCTTCAGGTGTCACTGAAGGGCATTGAATGAGCGCTTGCGTTAACGCGACGGGGTCTTTGGAATTGAGTGACACGTTCAATCAATCCCTCAGCAATTCATTGATACCGGTCTTCGCGCGCGTCTTCGCATCCACGCGTTTGACGATGACGGCGCAATATAGCGACGGGCCCATTGTACCATCGGGCAAAGGCTTGCCGGGCATGGAGCCCGAAACCACGACCGAATAAGGCGGCACGCGGCCCATAAACACTTCGCCCGTTTCGCGATTGATGATCTTCGTTGATTGGCCGATAAAGACACCCATCGAAATCACCGAGCCTTCACCCACGACAACGCCTTCAACAACTTCCGAGCGCGCGCCGATAAAGCAATTGTCCTCAATGATGGTGGGGCCGGCTTGCACGGGCTCAAGCACGCCGCCAATGCCGACGCCGCCTGAAAGATGCACATTGTTGCCGATCTGCGCGCAGGAGCCGACCGTCACCCATGTATCAACCATAGTACCGCTATCGACATAGCCGCCGACATTGACGAAAGACGGCATCAAAATCGCGTTGGGCGCGATATAGGCCCCGCGACGTACGGTGCAATTCGGAACGGTCCGGAAACCTGCCTTCGTAAAATCGGCCGCCGTCCAGCCGTCAAATTTCGAGGGTACCTTGTCCCACCAGCTCGAGCCACCCGGGCCGCCAGAGATCATGACATTGTCGTTCAACCGGAAGGACAGAAGCACCGCCTTTTTGAGCCATTGATGCGTCGTCCAAGCGCCGTCATCGCCCTTGGTCGCTACCCGCAATTCGCCAGAATCGAGTTTTTGAAGCGCAAAATCGACCGCGTCTCGGACTTCGCCCTTGGTTGCAGTGTTGAGTTCGGTGCGCTTTTCCCAAGCGGCGTCGATGATGGCTGCGAGCGCGTCATGTGACATGGCGTATGATCCCGTAAATCTGTGTGAAGTGCGGTGCGCTTCTTACCAAGATGCGGGTGATGTGTCACCCCGTGCGGCAACTCAAACAGTTTTAATCGTCTCAATCAGTTTTGGTTGTCGATCTAAAAGTTTCAAAAGCACATAAGTGGGCCAACTCGGTTGCGCCACGCCGCGTTCATATTTCGAAAAACTGTTAGGTGATCCGGTGAGCAAAAGGCTTGCGTCTTTTTGTGTTAAACCAGTTGAAGCGCGAACTTTTTTGGCAAGTGCTTTGGTTTGTTCGAGATAGGCCGTTTTAAGCTCGGCAATCGCTTTGTCTAATGGCAAAGAATCATTGCCAATGAGAAGGCCATCGCTGTCATCATCGGGAAACCAGCCTTCGATTTTGACCTGTTTCGACATGCCCATATAAGACACGGTCTCAACACGGCGCGCGCGCTTGAGTGTTGCGCCCGTTTCGGGATGTTTCATGGTCTTTGCGCGGGCCATTTATTTTTCCTTGAACGACAAGAGAATGAATTCAGTTAAATATGATCTGTAAATTTCACATAGATCAGACGATCCCTATCAGGTAGATGATAAACATCTTGCCATTGTCGATGATTGTGTAAACTCGTCATCGATTTATAGAAGTGACGCGGCATAAGGTCTTCAATCAAACTCACAAGATCGGCCACGGAATAAACAAATTCACGCGCGGATCGGACGGCACTTAGCGTGATGGCCCTATGCTGCTTGACGGCCAGCTTGAATGCCACAAGATCATGGGTTGGCTTCTGCTTTTCCAAGGATTGGATAAACCTTTAAGGTTGTATTGTCAAAATATGAGTTTCGCCCCTGAAATCAAAAATCGACCAAGTCTCTGATGGTTTCAACCAATCCTCGGTTGCAGCGCCGCCCCTAACCCTTAAAAGTTAAATCTGGATCATTTCTATTGGATGTTTCACCATGCGCTTATATCTCAAAAACCCTCGAGCTATTCTTGCTGAGGGGGCGGAACGCGGGCTTGTGATCGAGCGCGGTAAGATTGTTCAGCTTGTGCCGCGTGACGCGTCACCACGCGGGCCTGTTGATTATATCTTCGACGCATCGCGCCATGTTGTTTTGCCGGGCCTCATTAACACGCATCATCATTTTTATCAGACGCTCACACGCGCGCATCCGGCGGCAATCAACAAAGAATTATTCCCGTGGCTGAAAGCGCTTTATCCGATTTGGGCGCGGCTTGATCCGGAGCGGTTCCGCGTGGCAGTGCGTTTGGCGCTAATCGAATTATTGATGTCGGGCTGCACAACGGCGGCGGATTATCATTATCTTTTTTCCCGCAGGTCTTGATGAAGCGATCGATATCGAAGTCGATGAAGCGAAGAAACTCGGTATGCGCATGACGGTGACGCGCGGCTCGATAAATTTGTCGCAGAAAGATGGCGGCTTGCCGCGTGATTCAGTTGTGCAAGATGAAGATACGATTTTGGCTGATAGCGAAAGGGCGCTCTCGCGCTATCATGATAAAAAAGAAGGCGCGCAGATTCGCTTGGCCCTTGCGCCTTGCTCGCCTCTTTCCGTCACCAAAAGATTGATGGCTGAGAGCGCCGCGCTTGCTGAAAAATATGATGTACGGCTTCATACACATTTGGCAGAAACAAAAGATGAAGATGCCTATTGCGCCGAAGTTTATCATTGCCGTCCGATCGAATTATTGGAAGAAGTGGGCTGGCTCTAGCCGCGTACTTGGCTCGCGCATGGTGTTCATTTCACCGCGGATTATTGCACAAAGCGTGGTCGCCATGGTGTTGGCATTTGTCATTGTCCGACATCGAATGCGGTACTCGCTTCCGGCTTTGCAAAACGCACGAATTGGAACGCGCCGGCGCGCCTGTGGGCTTAGGCGTTAATGGATCGGCGTCGAATGATTCCTCCAATATGATGGAAGCGGTGCGCCACGCTTTGATGGTTAATCGCTTGCATTATGAATCCGCCGAAGCGGTTACGCATTTTGAGGCGTTGCGATGGGCAACAGAAGGCTCCGCGCGCTGTTTGGGGCGTGAGGATATTGGTCGAATTGCTATTGGCAAACAGGCGGATCTTGCTCTCTTCACGCTTGATGAACCGCGTTTTTCTGGTGGTCACGATCCTCTTGCGACACTTGTTTTATGCGGTGCGCATTGTGCTGCTCGCGTGATGATCGGTGGTGAGTGGCGTGTGATTGATGCGATGCCCGTTGGAATTGATCTATCGAAACTCGTTGTGGATCATCAGCAGGCGGTGAAACAATTTGCGTGATTAAGAGTCAAAGCGTCTAAATCAATTCACGCAAAAACGCGGCTAAATCTTTCGTTTTGAAATGCACATATTCAGCCGTGCTATCGGCTTGTTCTTCCGCTTCACGATGAATGTCGTATTGTTTTGGCAGAATGAGCACGGTTCTCATCCCGAGCTGATGTGGCACAAGGAGATTTTTTTCGAGATCTTCAAACATTGCCGCGCGCGATGGATCAATCTGATATTGATCAAGAAATTTGAGATAAGTGACTTCTTCTGGTTTGGGTGTGAAATCAGCGGCGATGATATCAAACACCGCTTCGAAATGATGAAGAATGCCCAAGCGCCCCGCCACATTGCGCGCATGAGCTTCCGATCCATTTGTGAGAATGAGTTTTCGACCGGGTAGCGCTTCAATCGCGTGACCAAGTTCAGGATCAGGCGGCAGTTTTGAAACATCAATATCATGCGCGAAATCGAGAAAGGGCTCCGGCTTCATGCCATATTGTTCCATTAGCCCTTTCAGCGTGGTGCCATATTTCTGATAATAATATTTTTGCAACGCGCGGGCCGAGAGGCCGTCAATGCCGAACATATTTCCTAAAAACAAAGTGATGCGCTGATCAACCTGCGGCCAAAGTGCGGTTTCGGGCGGATAAAGCGTGTTGTCGAGATCAAAAATCCACACTGACACATCAGCGAAGGCGCGCCGTAGCGTGTCTTTCTGATTATGAATATGTGCGTTGGTCTTTTGCGTCACTTGGTGATCAATGTTCCAGCGCCATGGTCGGTGAGCAATTCAAGCAATACCGCATGAGGGACTTTACCATCGAGAATGACAACACCTTCGACGCCTTGTTCGAGTGCATAAATGCAGGTCTCGACTTTCGGGATCATGCCGCCCGTAATTGTGCCATCAGCAATCAGTTCGTGAATTTTTGCGACCGTTAATTCAGGAATGAGATTTTTGTTTTTATCGAGAACGCCCGGAACATCTGTGAGCAAAAGAAGTCGCTTTGCCTTCAATGCACCAGCAATCGCGCCCGCAAATGTGTCGGCATTCACATTATAAGTCTGCCCGTCATCGCCATTACAAACCGGTGCTAAAACCGGGATCAGTTCGCGGCCGAGCAAAGCATCGAGCACTCGGCTATCGACATGATGTGGCTCGCCAACAAAACCGAGATCGATTTCTTGTTCCTGCTTTGTCGTGTCGTCTACGATTGTGCGTGTGAGCTTGTGGGCGGTGACCATGTTGCCGTCTTTGCCGCAGAGCCCGATGGCGCGACCACCTTCATTGTTAATAAAGCCGACGATTTGTTTGTTGATGAGGCCTGCAAGAACCATCTCCACAACATCCATTGTGGCTTTGTCGGTCACGCGCAGTCCGGCAGCGAATTCACTTTTGATATTGAGACGGTTGAGCATCGCGCCGATTTGCGGTCCGCCACCATGCACAACAACCGGATTCACACCCGCCTGCTCAAGCAAAATCATGTCTTTGGCAAAATCGCGCGCCATCTGTTCGTCGTACATCGCATGGCCGCCATATTTCACCACGACGGTCGCATCATCATAGCGCTGCATGTGCGGTAGTGCGCGCATCAGAAGTTCGGCTTGGGCGTAAGGCGTTGAGTAAGTCATGCTCGGGATCCTGTCGTCAGGAAGAAAGTGAGTCCGGATTTACCCTAAAGTCTTGTCATTGTCGCGGGTGCTCATGCGCTGAACTAGAGAAACAAGCGCGCTGAAAGCTAAAAATCCCCAGCCGATCATCAAAATAATGCCACCCGCAGGCGCGGCCATCGGAAAAAGCGGCATGCTCTTGAATACCCTGAATGCGATGTCGCCCGAAAACAAACTCGCCCCGAATGCCAAGAGCCCCGCGGCGATGATACCCATGCGAGGATTTAGGATTTGGTTCCGCGTGGCCGAAAGAGAGGCGATGATTGCAGGCGAATGGCTTAAAAGAATCAGCGCGGCTGCGTTGAGTGACGTGGCGCCTGTATGGTGAGCAGCGGCTGCGGCTGTCGCGACGCCGCACAGTCCGAGCAGGGCTGCCCATAAAGCGAGGGCGCTTTCACTCCGCCGCATCATGAGCCACGCTCTTCGAGAAGGCGCGCAATCGCGGTGCGCAAATCAGGAATGCCATTACCTGTTCGGCTCGATGTAAAAATAATTTCCGGATAGGCGGCTGGTCTTTTGGCAATTTCTAAGCGGGTTGCAGCGAGAATTTTTTCGCCTTCCGCTTTTTTCACTTCATCATGTTTTGTGAGCACGAGCGCATAGGACACAGCGACGGTGTCGAGTAAATTCATCACATCGCGATCAACATCTTTCACGCCATTGCGACCATCGATCAGAACATAGACGCGCGCGAGATTGGCGCGGCCTTTCAGATAATTGATGATGACATCTGTCCAGGCTTCGACTTTGGCTTTCGAGACGGCTGCATAGCCATAACCCGGCATATCAACGAGCATGAAATGCCCGCCGATATCAAAGAAATTCAATTGCTGCGTACGGCCCGGCTTGTGTGACGTGCGTGCCAAAGTTTTGCGGTTGGTGAGCGCATTCACAAGCGAGGATTTGCCGACATTCGACCGCCCGGCAAACGCGATCTCTATACTGTTCAACGGGGGGAGATTATCAATGGCGGTCGAGGCCCATTTGAAATCGGCTTCGCCCGCAAAAATTTTGCGTCCTATTTCGCGGAGGCGTGCCTCGTTTTCTGCCACCTTAATCAAATCAGGATTTCTTACGCGAAAGCGCCTTGAAGGAATTGGCGAGATTGCCCCAGAGCTCAATCTGAACGCCGTGGCGTTTCATAATGATATATTGCTGCGCCACTGAGAGCGTATTGTTCCACGTCCAATAGATCACGAGTCCTGCCTGGAAAGAACCAAGCATGAAGGTGAAGATTACCGGCATCCAGGCGAACATGGTTTGCTGAATTGGGTCTGTTGGCGTGGGGTTCATTTTCATCTGCACCCACATCGTCACACCCATGATCAAAGGCCAGATGCCAATCATCAATATGGTTGGGGGTGTCCAGGGAATGAGACCGAATAGGTTGAAGATTGATGTTGGATCAGGCGCAGCAAGATCTTGGACCCAGCCGAAAAATGGTGCATGTCGCATTTCGATCGTTACATAAAGCACCTTATAAAGAGAAAAGAAAACAGGGATTTGGACCAGCATCGGCCAACAGCCTGCAATTGGATTGATCTTCTCAGTTTTATAGAGCTCCATCAATTCTTGTTGCTGCTTTACTTTGTCATCCGCGAAACGCTCTCGGATGGCCATCATTTGTGGCTGCACGGCTTTCATTTTCGCCATCGAAGCATAGCTCTTATTCGCGAGAGGGTAGAAGGCCACTTTGACCAAAACCGTTACGATCAAAATCGCGATGCCAAAATTTCCGGTCCAGTGGAAGAAGAATTCCATCAATTGAAAGAGTGGCTTCGTGAAAAAATAGAACCAGCCCCAATCGATCAGAAGATCGAAACGCTTGATGTTCAAAGAGGCGCTGTAGCCATCAACGGTTTTGACTTCCTTTGCGCCGACAAAAAGGCGCTTGGTCGATGTGGCCGGTGCACCCTGCGCGACGGTCGCGGCAGGCAGCATTAAATCTGCTTCATATATATGTGTCGTGCCAGCAATCGCTCGATAGGTTGCGTCATAGGATTGTGATTGATCGGGGATGAACGCGGCTGCCCAGTATTTATCCGTGATACCGGTAAAACCGCCGACCGCCGCTTGATATTGTGCACCTTTGCCACCGGCCGGAAGCGCTTCGCCCTCTTCGGCTTCATCATAAGTGAGTTCGGTGAGACCCTGTTCACCCAACACGCCGACAAACCCTTCGTGAAGCACATATGTGCCATCCACATAAGGTTTGTTGAAACGACGGATCACGCTGTAGGGGACGAGCATCGCACTAGCATTGCCCGTCGCTTCAACACTATCGGTTATTGTGAACATATAAAGATTATCGACCGCGATTACACGCTTGAACAAAAAGCCTTGGCCATTGTCCCAGGTGAGCGTCACTGGCTTTTCGGCGGTCAAGCGATCGCTATCGGCGGCCCATAATGTCGAGACAGACGGAAGTTCAATCGTCGAGCCTTGTGCGGCAAGCCAGAAGAAACGCGCGAAATAGGCATTCGCAGTTTTGTCTGGCGAGAAGAAAACAATATTTGTCGAGTTCGCATCGACAGTCTCGCGATAGGATTTGAAGGCAATGTCATCGAGATCGCCACCTTTCAACGCAATCGAGCCTTTGAGTTTTGGTGTATCGATCGTGACGCGCGGAGACGCGGCAAGCGCGTCTTCACGGGAACGAAGAGAGGAAGGCGCTGCGGTCGAAGGCGCCGATGCCGATGGTGCGGGAGCGCCCGGTGTGGTTGGCGTCGTTTGCGCGGATTGTTGAGCGGCTTGTTCAGCCTGCTTCTTCGCGCCCTCGAGCATCGGAAGTCCGAAGAAATATTGCCACCCCACAAGCACGGCCATCGACAGCGCGATGGCGAGAATGAGATTTTTTGTGTCCTGCATGGCTCAAATTTTCTTCTGTGCGGGGTGCGAGGACGACGGATGAGACGATCCGGCGTTCGTGGAAAGGCAATTTAATCCGTGAGATAATTCTGCGAGCAAAGTAGCGTAGGGCGTTTTGAGAATGTCGCGACGACCGACAAGTACAAAATCAGTTCCATCGGCGGCATTTTTGCGACCAACCGCTTGGATCGCGGCACGAAGGCGGCGCTTGATGAGGTTTCGCTCGACGGCATTTCCGGTCTTGCCCGTGACAGTGAGGCCGAAACGCGCGGGCCCTTCAAGGGTTGAACGACGCAGTGCCTGAATTGTGAAAAGCGCCGTATGGCGGCGGCGCCCTTTGGCAGCGGCTAAAAATTCGTGGCGTCGCGTTAGCCAGCGGTTCGGCTTCGGGTCCGTCGATTTCGGGGCCGTCCGCTGTTGAACTGTCATGGTAAACTCGCGATCTTCGCCGGGGATTGCTCGAAGCGGTCTAGGGGCTGACGGGGCGCAATCGTTGCTCAGATCAAGCCGAAAGACGCTTCCGGCCGCGGGCGCGACGGGCCGCAATCACTTTACGACCGCCCTTTGTGGCCATCCGGGCACGGAAGCCGTGCCGACGCTTGCGGACGAGCTTGCTCGGTTGATAAGTGCGCTTCACGGGTCTTCTCCAATCGTCTTTCGCCACAGCGCGCCGTCGGATCAGGACCGGGCGGGGGTCAAAGTGAGCGGATCTAATGGCGGAATAGGGCCGGAAAGTCAATTCACTCCGTGGGTTCCGCCGTTGATCGAGGACGCTTCATACTGTGTGGTGACGAGGGTTGCAGTCGGTCGCGTGAGGCGTTAAGGAAATGGCCCATGAGATCGGCGGCAGCCAATCCCCGCGCCCGTAGCTCAGCTGGATAGAGCATCAGACTACGAATCTGAGGGTCGGACGTTCGAATCGTTCCGGGCGCGCCAGTTTCCTTTTTCATCGGCGTCTCTAATTTATCGCTGCGGCTTTTGTCGTGGCTTTGATAGCGCGCGGAACAAATTCAGCGCGATCAACTCTCTGTATTCGCAGGGAAACCAATCGGGACACATGGCGTCTTTTGTTGATCCCAATTTGATCTTGCGTTGTCTTCGGCGTGTGTCCTTCGTCATCGAATGCGACGCCGCTTTATATTGCGGGCTCGAGTGTCTCGGGCCTGCTTGCATGCATCGTGATCCCTTTTCTGGTCCGGAAATCTTCTGCGCTCATCGCGTGATGCTCGTCATGCCACGAGGATTATGACTGCGAATTCTCATGATTGATTTTGTGAAATCAGATTGAAAAAACGCATGCAGATGGGGATGACAGCGATTTCGCGCGAAACAAATTCGAAGAGAGTCTGGACAAGTGGCGCGGATTCGTATTGCCTCTCCCGACATTTTTTTCGCGCGGAGTTTTCGCGGATGCTGTTTGATCATTGCGCCGTGTGTCGGCAGTGCTGCACGATTGAAGAGGGCTATCCGCCTCTCGAGATCACGTTGACAGCACGAGAGGAGAAGCGTTTCGATTCCCTCTGCATCAAGACTGATTGCACCAATCTCGGTCCGCAAGGGTGCACGTTGGGTGATGAGAAGCCCTTCTCATGTTCGCTTTACCCCTTGTCTTACGATCCCGAATCAGATGGTTTCAGTTTTGATCGCGATTGTCCGTTGAAGGAAACCTACTTCGCGCAGCTGGATGATCCCGAGAGTGATGCATCGAGACATTTGTCGGAAATGTCGGGTCAGATCGAAAAATTAAAGAAGACAGACCCAAAATTTCTGTTTACAAATCGTTCAGTAGATGTGGACTATTTTGATTTAGAGGAATTACCGTCCTATAAACGGTAACGTAACAGGGCCCGGTAGGTCGGGTCACAGTCGGGTAGAACGAAAGTTTCTCGCATGATGAAGCGGGTCGGTTATCAGAGTTGGACCCCCGACAATCTCCTCGTCGAAAGCACCCATAACGATCTCGTTTTTTATACGACTCGCTGGGATGCTCTTTGTCCTTATATTGAGGTCAATGAGGAGATGTTGGCGAGTGTTCCGCGCCCCTTTATTGTTTACGCTCTTCCTCCGGACAGTTCATTTGGCGTTCCGATCAATGACCATTACGGTCTGGTCGACACCAAATCGCCTGCCTTCTGGGCTGATGAGCGTCGTCGTCGCAAGTTCCATGAGCTCGACAAAATGTTCCGCAATTTCACCGTTACGGAGACAGTGATCGCGGGCTCGACGCTCACTTTCGACGATCTCTATGAAATGGGCGGTACTCATTTCGAGAATTGCTATATCGATGATCGCGAGATCGAAGGCTTCATAGACTATGTCCGCACGCTGGATGTGTTGGTCATCCATGTTCATTCGCCGGAAGGCGAATTGGTGCTGACCGATGTGTCAGTGGTGTTTCCCAAATATAATCAGCTATATGGCAGCTTCTGCCAATGGAACCGGGATTTCAAAAACAAGTCTCCCGGGATCTATGCGTGCCTTTTGGCCTCGCGTTGGGCGCAGCGGAACAATCTCCGCTATTATAATCTTGGTCCTGTCGGTGACTATGGTTACAAAAATTTGTTCGTGACCGATCTCGAGCCGATCTACTCTTTAGTCCTCACGGAACTCGATGATCCGTTGGCGCTCGATCTTACATCGCCGCTTCACACGGATTTCAGAATGTCGGATTGGAACCGTGTCTATCGCGAACAGCCGCGGCCCGTGATGAGAATGCGTCGCGCGGGTTGATCCGGCGCTCGCAATCAGCGTCTTGGGCTCAGCGTTACTCGAAATTAAAAAAGGCCCTGTTTTCGGGGCCTTTTCTTTATCTTGTCACCTCAGTCGAAATGATGTTCTTCGCCGAAGGTGATGTCGTAATCCATCACCAGTTCTTCGCCTTTTTTAACTGCCCGTATGGTTTCAAATTGCCCCGGTGCGACAAGTCGAAGATTGGGCGACTTCGAATGATTGATGTAAATCGCCATATCAACCGTATTGAGGCCATTGGCAGAGGCGAGGATCTGATCGCCATCAAAGAAGCAGTATTTTTCCATCTGCGCCAAAACGTCTTCCGGTAATCCTTCAATGTCTGCGCTTCTTAATTCGATCTCGTCGCGCGGCACGAGACTTTTCAAAGGATCAACGCCTTTTGGAATGATTCGCATGGCGAAGACGCCAACGCCGTGAATGGGTGACGCATCAATGCGGCAATAGACGTCTTCACGGAGATGTTTCAGAAGTGTGGCTTTATCAATCATAGGGAACTGCTCTTGCCGGATCTATGGGGAGATAATGGGGACTAAATTATCATGAGAGGATCAATGACGCGGGGTCACCAAAAAGGGTCCGCAGAATATATGTCTTAAATCCTCTCGATAGAGCTGGGCGTGGTTAATCCAAAAGACTCGGTTGACAGATTTTTAGGCCTGCGACAAGACCAAATGATCCAGCGCTAAGCTTCAAGTCATCTGCACTCTTCGACCGACTTTTCTTTTCATACGCTTCGAGGACTAATCGGATGACCACTAAGCCTCGCACAACTTACGACCGTGTCGCTATCATATTGCATTGGCTGATGGCAATCCTTCTCATCGGCATGCTTTTGCTTGGCGAAGACATGATGGAGATCGAGAAAGAAATCGGCGAGGATCATGGTGAGGGTGGTATTAGCTTGATCAATCTTCACGTGAATATCGGCATCGCGATTTTGGTCCTCATTGTCCTTCGCATCGTCTGGCGGATTGCCAATCCGCCACCGGCATTGCCCGATACTGTGAAGCCTTGGGAGAAAAAAATAGCGACCATCACCTATGGTCTCTTCTATGTTTTGATGATCGTCTTGCCGCTTACAGGCTGGTTTGCGTTGCCGGGTTTTGTCGCAAAACATTCGGAGGTTGTGGGTCTCAATCTGTTTGGCTTTATGGATTTTCACCTCGCACCGGCGGTTTCGATTAAAACAATCATTCTGCATAAATTAGGAAGCACGATTGCGCTCGCTCTTCTCGCACTGCATGTGCTCGCGGCTTTGAAACATCAATTCATTGATGACACAAAAATCTTCTCACGCATGATGCCGCATTAAAAAAGAAGACGATTATTTCAACGGATCCAAAGCGGCGTTTGCAAATGCCGCTTTATAATCTCTGATGAGAGAAGCGCAGAGATCGGCAGTTGCAGGGCAATCCTCAATCGCGCCAACGCCGTGCCCTGCTGACCAGATCGTTTTCCACGCTTCCACTTCTTTCGATAAATCGAGCGCATGGGGTGTCGGCAGATCATCCGGATCAAGTCCGGCCGCGCGAATGCTGGGCTTTAGAAAATTCGCCGGCACACCTGAGATATTGGCCGTATAAAGAATGTCGGCCGCACGGGATGTGGCGAGCATGTCTTTATAATCTTCAGGGATCATCGCTTCGCGCGTCGCAAGAAAGCGCGTCCCGAGATAGGCGAAATCAGCGCCCATCATGCGCGCCGCTGCAATATCACGTCCGGTGTTCATCGAGCCCGATAGAATAAGCGTGCCGGAAAATACTGAACGCATCTCGGAAAGAAGCGCGAAGGGATTAAGCGTTCCCGCATGACCGCCCGCACCCGCCGAGACGCCGATCAAACCATCAACGCCCGCCTCAGCCGCTTTCTCAGAATGGCGACGATTGATCACATCATGAAAGACGAGCCCTCCATAAGAGTGGATCGCTTTGACAACATCGCTGACCGCGCCGAGCGACGAGATCACCAGCGGCACGCGATGACGGACGATCTCGGCAAGATCCGCCTCCAACCGCGTATTGGTCTTATGCACGATTAGATTGACGCCATAGGACGCCGCTGGCGGGCCCTCAGCAAGGCGCGTTTTGATCTCATCAAGCCAGCGCGAAAACTCTTCTGTGCTGCGCGCGTTGAGCGCCGGAAACGTCCCGATTAAACCCGCGCGGCATGTCTCGACTACGAGATCGGTTCCAGATGCCAAAAACATCGGGGCGACAATTGCAGGCAAACGGAGATTGCGCTCAAGAGAAGGGGGAATGCTCATCAATAAAATCTCGATCCAGGGCTCAAATTTGTTCAAATTTCGTCATGATATGGCGCCAAATGACAATCATAGCACCAGATATGTCAAGCTTTGCCTTCGTTTGAAAAGATAAGGACGGATTTTCGATAGAGGAAAAGAGGAGATCGGCGCATAGGCTTGGCAATTGAAAATACTTCGCATGGGGGAAGACATGGCATTAAAGACCGATATTGAAATTGCGCGTGAAGCCAAGAAAAAACCGATCATGGAAATCGGCGCCAAATTGGGCATACCGGCCGATGATCTGCTCCCATATGGCTATGACAAGGCGAAAGTCAGCCAAAGCTTCATCAAATCGATCCAGAGCCGCCCCGAGGGCAAGCTCATCCTCGTGACGGCCATCAACCCGACGCCCGCGGGCGAAGGCAAGACGACAACCACTGTGGGTCTCGGCGATGGTTTGAACCGCATCGGCAAGAAAGCGGTCGTCTGTATCCGTGAAGCCTCGCTCGGCCCGAATTTTGGCATGAAGGGTGGCGCGGCTGGCGGCGGCTATGCGCAAGTCGTGCCAATGGAAGAAATGAATCTCCATTTCACTGGCGATTTCCACGCGATCACATCGGCGCATAATCTTCTCTCGGCGATGATCGACAATCATATTTATTGGGGCAATGAACTCGGCATCGATGAGCGTCGCGTCACATGGCGCCGCGTGATGGATATGAATGATCGTGTATTGCGCGACATTGTTGTGTCGCTCGGTGGCGTGTCGAACGGCTTCCCGCGTCAGACCGGTTTTGACATCACGGTCGCTTCCGAAGTGATGGCGATTTTGTGTCTCTCGAAAGATCTTGAAGATTTGCAAAAGCGCCTTGGTGATATTGTTGTTGCTTATCGTCGTGACAAAACGCCTGTCTATTGCCGCGACATCAAAGCCGACAGCGCGATGGCGGTGCTATTGAAGGATGCAATGCAGCCGAATTTGGTGCAGACGCTCGAAAACAATCCCGCCTTTGTGCATGGCGGTCCGTTCGCAAATATTGCGCATGGGTGCAACTCCGTTATTGCGACAACAACCGCGCTGCGTCTTGGTGATTATGTTGTCACCGAAGCAGGGTTCGGTGCGGATCTCGGTGCTGAAAAATTCTTCGATATCAAATGCCGTCAAGCCGGTTTGAAGCCTGCCGCAGCTGTTATCGTTGCGACCGTGCGCGCGATGAAGATGAATGGCGGCGTCGCAAAAGCCGATCTCGGTGCAGAAAACATTGATGCCGTGAAAAAAGGCTGCGCTAATCTCGGTCGTCATATCGCCAACACAAAGGGCTTTGGCGTGCCGGTCGTCGTCGCGATCAATCATTTTGCGACAGACACCGATGCTGAAATCGCTGCTGTGAAAGAGCATGTGGCATCACAAGGTGCAGAAGCCATTCTCTGCAAACATTGGGCGCATGGTTCAGCAGGCATCGAAGATCTCGCGCGCAAGGTGGTTGATCTTGCAGTATCCGGCAATTCCCATTTCGCCCCGCTGTATCCAGATGAAATGCCTCTTTTCCAGAAGATCGAAACCGTCGCAAAACGCATTTATCATGCTGATGAAGTTATCGCTGACAAATCGATCCGCGATCAATTGAAGACATGGGAAGCGGCAGGTTACGGCCATCTTCCGGTTTGCATGGCGAAGACGCAATATTCCTTCACAACTGATCCGAATGTGCGCGGTGCGCCGACGGGTCACTCAGTGCCTGTGCGTGAAGTGCGTCTCTCTGCCGGTGCAGGCTTCATCGTCGTGATCTGCGGTGAAATCATGACGATGCCGGGTCTGCCGAAAGTACCTTCGGCCGAAGTCATCAAGCTCAATGCCAAAGGCGAAGTTGAAGGCTTGTTCTGAGACTTCAATACGCTGATCCGCGCGCTTTGTTTAAATGCCAAGGCGCGCGGATAAGAAATCGAGAGCAGAAAGATTGTGTACTTCAAGCGTTTCGATAATCGCAAGCGCACCTGAAAAATTTTCGCTCGCTGAATAAAGACTTGGCGTGACGATCACATCAAGGCCAGCGCCACGCGCAGCGAGAACGCCATTTTTTTGTCTTCAAAAGCAAGCGCTTGATCCGCTTGAAGCGCAAGCCGTGAGAGAGTGATCTGATACACTTCAGGATCAGACTTCTTAATCGCAACATCTTCACCAGTAGAGATCGTTTCGAACCAGTGATGCGGGTTGCCGCCCAATGTCACGCGAATTAAGGTTTCAACATTTTCACGGCTTGTGGTGGTCGCAATCACAAAGCGAAGGCTCTTTCTTTATCCTTGCGGGTCAGCGCTTCAGCACCGGGACGCAGAGCGATCGCGCCTTGCGAAAGCATTTCTTTTTAAGTGTGGTCTTTCTTTTATGCAGCGGCAGCGGATCAAAATCATCGATGCCAAGAGAGATCGCATGCGCAAGCATGCGTTCTTTGCCGCCGGTGATTTTCAAAAGCACGCGATAGCAATCCTGATCCCAATGCCATGGAAGATCAAATTCATTGAATGTTTGATTAAACGCTTGACGATAAAGCTCTTCAGTCTCGGCCAGTGTGCCATCGACATCAAAGATCAGCGCGTGAAGCGGCATGGGTTTTCTATTTCAGTCGCGAAAGCGCATCGGCAAGATGGCCGAGATGATCGATCACAAGATCCGCGCCGAGTGTTTCAACGGGCGCAGTTGTATAACCGCCACGCACGAGGATCACAGGTATCTTGGCATTGCGAGCAGCAGCAACATCAATCGTGGAATCGCCGATCATGAAGGCGGTCTCGCGCGTACCGCCCGCTTTTTCCAAAGCTGCGAACAACATATCGGGCGCCGGTTTTTTGGGTAGATGCTCTTCAGCACCCTGCACGGCGTGAAGATGCGGCGTCAAACCGAAATACGAAATAATTTGTTCTGTGAGAAAGCCGGGCTTGTTCGACACAACCGCAGTACGATGGCCCGCTTGATGAAGGGAAGCCACCGCTTCTTTCGCATGCGGAATCAAAAACGTTTCAACCGTTAGTGCTGCGTCATAGAGTTTGTTCATTTTGGCAATATGCGCGGCAAGTACCGTTGGTTCTGGAATGCCACCGCGCATCGCAAAAGCTTTTTCGACAAGGCGTGCGACACCTTCGCCAATCAGCAAACGCGTTTCATCGACTGTCACTGTGGCGCGGCCTGCGTCTTTGAGAACCACATTCAACGCATTGGCAATATCGGGTGCAGATTCAATTAGCGTTCCGTCAAGATCAAAAAGCAGAGAATACATGGGCAATCGACTCACGAGGCTGCGGCATCGGCGGTCGCGCGGATGGCCTTGATATTCGCGGCGTAATGAGACTCGCCACCTTTAAATACGGCAGATCCTGCCACCAAAACATTCGCGCCCGCAGCGGTCAGAAGCGGTGCCGTTTCTGGCGTCATGCCGCCATCAATCTCGATATCGATCTTGCGGGTGCCGATCATTTTTTTTACGCGCTTCACTTTTTCAATCACCGCCGGAATGAAAGCCTGCCCGCCAAAACCGGGATTGACCGTCATCAGCAAAATGAGATCAAGCCGATCAAGCACATATTCGATGACGCTTTCATGGGTTGAGGGATTGAGTGACACGCCCACTTTCTTGCCGAGCGCGCGAATGGTTTGCAATGAGCGATCCAAATGCGGACCGGCTTCAGCATGAACCGTGATGATATCACAACCTGCATCGGCAAAGGCTGCGAGATAGGGATCAGCAGGCGCGATCATCAAATGACAATCGAAAATTTTATCTGTGCGATTGCGGATCGCTTTGATCACCGGCGGGCCGAAAGTGATGTTCGGCACGAAATGACCATCCATCACATCAAGATGTATCCAATCCGCGCCCGCTTTGACGACTGATTCGACCTCATCGCCAAGTTTCGAAAAATCCGCCGAGAGCACGGAGGGGGCGATTATGGTCTTTATCATCACTTACGCTTTCTTTTGTTCAATCCCGCCAGAAAAGACACGGCTCGCCGCGATGTCTTCTGCAGCAATCGTTAAAAGGGCCTCTGCATCAAGGGGCCCCTTCGCTGAAATGAAGAGACGATTTGCCTGACGAAGCCGCGCGCGGTCAAGCGCATTTCTTATTGAGCGGGCATTCGCAAAATGGGGCTGTTGCCGCCGTGCTTCGATATAGGAGGCCATCACGGTCTTGGCATCAGCCGCAAAATGATAATTCTGTCGTGCGAGCATATTTTCCGAGATCGAAAGCAGCTCTTCATTTGCGTAATCGGGAAAATCGATGTGATGGGCGAAGCGCGAGCGGAAACCCGGATTAGATGTGAAAAACTGATCCATACGGTCCGAATAGCCCGCGAGAATGACCACGAGATCCTCGCGGTTGTTTTCCATCACTTGCAAAAGAATCTCGATCGCCTCTTGTCCGTAATCTCGTTCATTATCGGGGCGAGAAAGATAATAGGCCTCATCGATAAAGAGTACGCCACCCGTCGCCCGCTTTAATACTTCTTTCGTTTTGGGAGTGGTGTGACCGATATATTGGCCAATAAGATCATCGCGCGTCACCGAAACGAGATGACCTTTGCGTATATATCCCAAGCGGTGAAGAATATTCGCCATACGGAGCGCGAGTGTGGTTTTGCCCGTACCGGGATTGCCGGTGAAACTCATATGAAGCGTCGGTGGATCAAAAGAGAGGCCAAGATTTTTCGTGCGCGTTCCACAATTAGGAGCGCTGCGATTTCACGAATACGTTGTTTGACCGGCTGCAAGCCGATCAATTCACGATCAAGTTCATCAAGAATATCGGCAACGCCCGAGGCCCTATATTCGGCCTGAAGATCAATGTGGGTAATCGATGTGGGCGTTGCGTCATTCATGATGGAAGATCCTTTGTTGAAGGCTTAACGCGTAACCTGCCACGCATGACGCTGCGAGCGACTAACCGTATCCATACGTGACATCGCAATCGTCGGTTCATTCTTCGGTCTGTTGACGAAGAATGACATGCGCACGGTTTCAAAGTCGCGCGTTGAGTCGAATGCATTGACGCGAATATAGGATTCCGGATGTGCTTTGCGACACTCTTCCAATTCCATCATTACGCCTTTCGGATTGTGAAGATCGAACATGGGCAAACCCCACATTTCCCAATAAGTATTTCGGGGATGAGGATCATCCGTGTATTCGAGTCCAATCGCCTAATCATTTTTGAGGCAATCTTCAATCTGCTTCGAGATTTGCTCGTCCGTAAGATCCGGCAGAAAAGAAAAACATCCTTGAGTGATACGCATGAGAGTGATCCTTTTCGCTCAGATGACAGAGACTTGCGGCACGAAATGAGACGTGTCGGTTGATGTGTAATTAAAGGTGATATTGCCCCATGTATCGAGCGCGGCTTCAAGCGGTTTGCACCATTTTGCGGCAGCACGAGAATTTCCGGGCCTTCATTATTGATGTCACGACCTTCGTTACGCGCGAGTACCATCGCTTCAAGCGCAACGCGATTGGCCGCGGCGCCTGCTTGAATGCCCATTGGATGGCCGATCGTACCGCCACCAAATTGCAACACAACATCGTCACCGAAGAGATCAAGCAATTAATGCATTTGCCCCGCGTGGATGCCGCCTGATACAACCCGGCATCACTTTTAGCAAATCTGCCCAATCTTGTTCGAAGAAAATACCACGCGGCAAATCAACTTCGTTTTTAAGCTCGCGACAGACATTATAATAACCCGGCACCGTCATCGGATCGCCTTCGAGCTTGCCGACCGCTGTGCCGGATAGATAAATTTTTTTAATTTTAATCATGCGCCATGTCACATTCCGGTAATTGCAGTCTCTGCTTGCGATCAGGCGGTCGGGGAAGATTTCTCAAGCCGCGCAAGAGCTTAATCTTACCGGTCCGGCAATCACGCTGCAATTAAAGCAGCTTGAAGAGCAATTGGGGCTGCCCCTTTTTGACCGGAGCCGCGATGGTATGCGGCCGACAGTCGCAGGCGATGCGGCGCTTCGGACGGCGCGCGATATCGAGCTGCGCCTGCGCGCTTTCTTTGAGGAGGTCGACGCAATCAAAGAGGCGGGTACAGGGTGGCTCGCGGTTGGCGCGGTCTCAACCGCCAAATATTTCGCACCGCAATTGATTGCCGCGTTCCGCGCGAAACATTCGGGCATCGAGATTGTGCTCTCGGTTGGCAACCGATTCGCTATCATCGATGCGCTTCGGCAATATGATATCGATCTTGCATTGATGGGCAGACCCCCGCGCGATTTCGGCGTGCGGTCTCTGCTTTTTGGTGACCATCCGCTCGTGATGATCGCTGCGCCCACTCATCCGCTTGCGCAAAGGCGGTCCCTCGCAAAAGAAGATCTTCTCGGTAACGCCTTCATTGTTCGTGAAGTGGGGACCGGCACGCGCTCTTCGCTTGATATTTTCATGAGCGATGTTTCAGGCTGGCAGGAACATCGCCACACCGAAATGACATCGAATATAACCATCAAACAAGCGGTGATGGCAGGCATGGTAATCGCATTTATCTCCGCGCATATAATCGCGATGGAGCTTGAACTCGGACGACTAAAGATTCTTGATGTTGAAGGCATGCCGATCAGGCGGCAATGGTATGGTGTCACGCGTGCTGATCGTGAAGCCAATCCGGCCATGCGTGCTTTCAATGAATTTTTGGTGGCCGAAGGCGCGCGCTATTTGCCCTTCATGCCAACGATCTATCCGATGCAACCGGATGAGGGTTAGCGCGCTATCAGCATTGCTGCGTGCGGATCATGTTTAGCAAGACGCGCGAGAAGATATTCCACTTCCAACTTTGCTTTTTCACTCAAGCCACTACCGGGTTTGCGTTGCGCGTCAGAGGCAAGAATTCCCCGCCGCATCAGCGTATATTTACGCACGGCCAAACCGACGCCTTGTTGTTGTTCGTAGCGCATCAAAGGTAAATGCGCATCAAAAAGATCATGCGCCTCATTGCGGCGTCCCGCTTTTTGCCAAGCGACAACATCGACGAGAAGTTCAGGAAAAGCATAGCCGGTCATCGCACCATCGGCACCACGTTCCATTTCAAAATCCAAGAACAAACCACCATTGCCTGTGAGAATGGAAAGTTGGCGTAGTGTGCCTTGGCTTTGAAATTTTCGAAGCGTTGAAATTTTTTCCAGGCCTGGCCAGTCTTCATGTTTGAGCATCGTGCAAGAGGGATTGTCCATCACAATGCGCTTGATGACATTCGGCGTCATGATAACGGAAAGAGTCAAAGGGTAATCTTGAATGACGAAAGGAATATCCGAGCCAATTGCTTCAACCGCTTGCGCATAATAAGTCACAATCTGATCATCGGTGCGTAATGAAGGTGGCGGTGCGATCATCACACCGGCTGCACCCTCATCCATCACCGCACGCGCGAGCGCGCGCATCGCGGCAAAGCCGGGTGCAGAAACACCGACAATGAAAGGCAGTTTTGATGCGCGTTTGATTGTGCGTTTGGCAAAGAGAAGCGCTTCATCCGCGTCAAGTTTCGGCGCTTCGCCCATAATGCCGAGGATTGTCACACCCGTCGCACCGCAGCCGACATAGTGATCGATCAAGCGATTCGTGCTGTTCCAGTCAATCATGCCATCAGGCAAGAAAGGGGTCGGCGCGATCGGAAATACGCCTGCAGCCTCAGCAGTCAACATATACACTCTCCCGGACAAAGCGCCGCCACGCTAATGGCGCGTTGTGCTCCGGGCAAGCGCTTCAGGCGTTCGATGTTTGGAAGAAGCTTACGATCTTCACCGTCAAGCCACTCACTGCCGCCGAGAGCACCATACCCCAGACCATATCGATCAACGCGATCTTGAGCGTGAAGCCCTTCATCACCGCGAGATTGGTCAGATCATAGGTCGCGTAAGCCACGAGACCGAAGACTGCCCCCGAGACGACCGCTTTCGTGACGGACTCTGCCTCCGCCGCCGGCGCGATCACGAGATAGACAAGGCCAGCGATGTAGAGCGCATAAAAGGTGAAAGCGGCGATGAGATTGGGTTGTTCGAGCAGTAAACTGCCGATTTCTTCAACATAGAAGCCACGACCGAGCCACATGAGCCAGACCATGTCGATAATCAGAAGAAGGGCGAAAGCAATGGCCCAGAGCAATACATAGAAAGTCATGGCGCACGGTTCCCGTTTCTTGACAGAGATACGCGCTCCTGCCAAAGCGGGATCATCTACGCGGCGTTACGCCACGGCGCGGGCCAAGGCGCATTGCGACCAGAGGCTCGATAAAGCGCCTACAAGATGATCAATATCCGCGTCGGTGTGAAGGGGCGTCGGTGTAATGCGAAGGCGCTCAGTACCGCGGGGTACCGTCGGATAATTGATCGGCTGGATATAGATGCCATAAGAGACGAGCAGAATATCGCTGATCCATTTGCATTTCTTCGCGTCACCCACCATCACGGGCACAATATGGCTCTCATTGCGCAAATAGGGTACGCCCGCCGCATCGAGCTTCGTGCGAAGCCGTGCCACGCGATCGCGCTGGCCTATGCGTTCCGCTTCGCTGTTCTTCAAATGTCTGATCGAAGCAGCCGCCGCCGCCGCACAGGCTGGCGGCAAAGAGGTTGTGAAAATGAAGCCCGAGGCGAAGCTCCGTACGAAATCAACAAGCGCGGCTGAACCGGTGATATAGCCGCCCACGACACCAAAAGCTTTGCCGAGCGTGCCTTCAATCACGGTCACACGATCCATGAACCCTTCGCGCTCGGCAATACCGCCGCCGCGCGGACCATACATACCGACGGCATGAACTTCGTCGAGATAGGTCATCGCCCCATATTTGTCGGCGAGATCGCAAATCTCTTTGATTGGTCCGAGATCGCCATCCATCGAGTAGACACTTTCAAAGGCGATCAGTTTCGGACGCTTGGGATCAAGAGTTTTGAGGATGCATTCTAGATCCGCGACATCATTATGTTTGAAGATATGACGTTCAGCACGCGAATAGCGAATGCCTTCGATCATTGAAGCGTGATTGCCAGCATCTGACAATACGATGCAATCAGGGATCATGCTTGCAAGCGTGCCCAGTGCCGCCCAATTCGAGATATAACCCGAGGTGAAAAGCAGTGCTGATTCTTTGCCATGTAGATCGGCGAGTTCCTGCTCCAATTCGACATGGAAACGGTTGGTACCGGAAATATTACGCGTGCCGCCCGCGCCCGCGCCACAAAGATCAACCGCTTCATGCATGGCTTTTAGCACGGAAGGGTTCTGTCCCATGCCGAGATAATCATTCGAGCACCAGACGGTGATCGGTTTTGTCGCAGATGCGCCATGATGTCCCGCTGTCGGGAAGGCTCCGGCCTTGCGCTCTAATGTCGCAAAGACGCGGTAGCGGCCCTCCGATTTCAATTCATCGATTTTCGATTGGAAAAAAGAATTATAGTCCATCATCGAGTTCCGCTTTTAAGACTTTGACAATTATGGCCGTCATGAGCAGCCGGGACGTGCGCCGAAACTGCGGCTAATTCATGGTGATCTTCAGGGTGCCGTCTTTGCGGTAGGTCAAGAGTGGGGCGCGGCAGGCTCCAGCTCCAAAGTTTTTGCACCGAGAGAGGAATGACGAGCATCCAATGCTCGACAAGAGCGAGACCCATAATCGCGGCGAGAAGCGAATAGCTTGTGATCGCATAATCACTCGTCGCATCCGCCGCGCGACCTAAGAGACAAATTACGCCCGTCGTCGCAATCGTCACGGAGACGGGGAAAAGCATATTCATCGGCTTTTCCGTGAGGAAGCTCTTCAATACTTCCATGTGAGGAGGAACAAATTCCACACTGACATTGCGCACGCCCAAAAACACATTGAGCCGTGCGGAAAGATGCATGCCCCACAACGTCACATAAGTGTAAAAGCCTGTCCAATTCGGTTGATCTTTAACGATGAACCAAATGATTGCTGCAACGATGATGATTGCCAATTCATGCCAGAGATTGGCGGCAATCGCATGGCCGAAATGTCTGACGCCCGAACATCCTTCCGCGCAGCGGATCTTACGCGGGCCTGTCACATAGCCTGTGTAAAGGCTCAACTCCTGCCAACCCCACGCAATTAAGCCCGCAGAGAAAGCGAGATAGGCGCTTGTTGAGTCTGTTTGTTGTGCGGTGAGATGAACCGCCCACACAGCTAAACCAAGCATCACCGTGCCACCCATCATGCTCCATTTTAATGTATGAAGCGGCCGGCTGTCTAAAAAGAAAATCGCCCCGGTGGTGAACCACCAGAGAAACAGGGCGAAGACAGCGGGCACGAGATAAGCCATTAGGGCAGTCACTTCGCTTTCATCGATTACCAGGTTGGCACAAGACAAATAACGGGTTTCAATTCATTCTTCTTCGTCGGAATCATGAAGAGGCGCAGAATGGTGAAACCGGCTTTGATCGGTGTTGTCACTTTGCTGATGAATGCTGACAAACCGCCTTGCGCTTTCGCTTCGCTCGCTTGCTCTGTGATTTTCACAAGCTGACGCAATAGCGGGAAGAAAGACGGATGATCGATATCGATTTCAAGCGGGAAGGTCTGGCGTGAAATCGTGGTCGTGATTTCAAATACGCGATGACCATACCAATCCGTATCAACTCCAAGCGCTTTATGGAAATGCGGACGCTGATGATCGCGCACATACATCGTCGCAAAAACAGCCAGTAAGAAGAACTTCACCCAGTATCTGTTGAGGCCCGACAAGAGATGAGGGTTTGCCCGCATCAAAAGTGCGAAGGCTTCGCCATGACGGAATTCATCATTGCACCATTTTTCGAACCATTTGAAAATCGGATGAAAGCGCTTATCGGGGTTCGCCTGTAAATGGCGGAAGATGGTGATGTAACGTGCATAACCGATCTTCTCAGAAAGATAGGTCGCGTAGAAAATGAATTTCGGTTGGAAGTAGGTATATTTCTTTGTCTTCGTCAAAAAGCCGAGATCCACACCGATATTGAAGTCCTTCAGCGTGTCATTGATAAAACCTGCATGACGGGACTCATCGCGTGCCATCAAGCGGAATAATTCGCATATATCCGGATTGGTGCCGCGCTTGCGCATTTCCGAATAAAGAACGCAGCCAGAAAACTCAGCCGTCAATGATGAAACCAGAAAATCGACGAATTCCTTGCGTAAACCTTTGGGTAAATCTTCAAGCGCGACTTTATCCCATTCGGCATTACGCTTGAAATGAAGCTTGTTGGGATCGGATTGCATTTCGGCAATCAGTCTGTCCCATTCTTCGCGCACGGATGATACGTCGATTGCATCAAGTGCTTTATAATCGGTTGTATAAAAGCGCGGGGAGAGAACTGTTGATTCCTGCGCTTTGCGTAATGTGTCCTTCGCGGAAATGCCAAGCCGTTCGATTGTCATAGGTCTTCTCCCGAGAAGCTGAATTCCAACAATTCCATATATTCCAAATCGCCGGTCATGCGGACCCAGGCCTGCTCAAACCATGTGGCGCGTTTGATCGTGGCTTGGCGGCGCTCTTCATGTTTCTCGCCATAAGGCACGCAAATTTCGGCGCCATGAACGAGGACTTCATCGCCGGGGCCGACGGTGACATCACCGTCAAGCTCGACATGGGCGGCGAGGCTTTCAAAAGTATTCACAACGCGCACCGTACACATCACATCTTCATGCACATTTTTGAAAAGCGGCGAGAGCATCATGATCCTCCTTTAGCTTTGGTAAGAAAGGCACGGAACGTATCCGCATTGGTATGGCCAAACGCATCGAGATTGAGCGTCACATTATTGGTTTCATCGATCAGCATAAGCGCGCCATTACCGAGCTTCGACAAGCGGAAGGGCGCAAGGAGATTAATCGATTCGCGCGAGCGCGTGCGCATGAGGCCGCGTAATGTGCCACGAAGAAAACCATTTGTACCAGGTTCGGCAATCGCGATCAGCGCATGATCATTCGCATCACGGATGATCACACTGCCGTCACTTGAATCTTCAAACGTCAACAGTCGGGTCTCGATCACAGGGAGAGACGCAGCGGGTGAAGGAGCGGGCAGTGATAACAGACGCTGAGCCGCAACCAACGCGATTGTGATCACCACAAGCGCGGCTACGCCGAAAAGAGGCATTTTCGGGAAGCGGATATCGGTTACGGTTCTGTCCATCATCATTTATGCCGTCACAATATTAGGCGCGAAACGCACCGCGCTCCTTGCTGACTTAATTGGGCTCTGGGGCAGGCATTGTAGAGCCGAGGCAAGGCAGGCTCCGACTTGTTCGGCATCCGGAACCGCACGCAGCATCGGTTCTGGGTGACGTAAGCGGAAGGGGCGCGCATGGGGCCATAATACTGCCCACGCAATCCGGTCCTCTTTCGTAAGCACCAACGGCAAATCGCCAGTGCCGTCGCGATAGAGTCGCAAATCGGCGCTATCGATTTTCGTATACGGAAGATTAAGCGTGATAGGCAACGCCATGCCGATCCGCATCACCACGCGCTTGGACGTGACCGTGTAGATCGTTGTACGTGCGGAGAGCCAGGCTAGACCCGTCAAAATCAAAACCGAAATGAGAGCGAGAATTGAATACCAAATGAATGGTTTCAACGCGTTACCCGCAGCAGCTCCATCAGCAAATCGGAACACGCTTTGCGCTGCCGCAAGGATGGCAAAATAGATCGCCACTTTACGGATGTGGAAGGCGCGCAGCGCGAGTGATTGCCAGTGAGGCGAGCCCTGCCAGAGCATCACTTCGCCTTTTGGCAAATGCTCTGGCAAGCCCTTTACGGGATCGAAAGCAAAGTCGTCGTGATGACTCACAGCACAGGCTCCGCACGGTCAGGCGTCGCATAAAGATTTCCGCCTGCGTAATAGGCGCAAATCTGATCTTCCTCGAGGCGCGTCACAACGTCCGGCGCTTTATGGCTTGGGACATTGGCGAATTGCGATCCCAGGATCGATTGCACTTTCACCCTGCCGCTTGAACCGGAAATATGGATCATTGCGGTTGGCAAAAGCACATTGCGTTTGCCCGAAGCGCTTGAGACTTCCACTTCAAGATAGCGGATCATGTGTTCGGCGCGATCAAGCCAGATATCGCGCACAATACCACCCGTTTCACCATCAGCACCGAGAACCGGCATGCCGCGCGGATCCGGATCATTATGGTCGATATGGAAACCTTCACTCGCTGCCTGACGCAGTGGGACGATTTTCGCAGCGCCCGATGTGGTTGTATCCGGAATATCGAGACGTTCCGCATAAGAAGCTGGGCCTACACCATCGAGCATCGGATTGCCGGTCGGAACCAGCGGCGCACCGGGCCAAGGTTCAGCCGGCGAGGCTTTCACCGGACGATTATCGCCTGAACGGGCATCAGGTTTCTGTATGATTGATCCATCAGCGAGATGGAATGTCTTGGGTTCCGGGATCGCGGGATATCCTTGAACGGTTATGTGTTCTGAACGCTCCGAGACAAGCGGATAACCTTCGCGCTTGCCCTCGCGATGGAGATAATAAATCACCGCGGCGAGCAAACCCCAGAACAGATAGAGCGTGATCTGGGCAACATCAAAATAGCTGGTTATAGCTGCGTGCATGTCAGGCCTCCTTGTAGCCTTCGCTTCGTCCTTCATCCCAAGGGGATGAAAGTGAGTTTTGCCGCGCGAGGCGGCGTCCGCTTGTGCCCAAGAGAGGCAGAGCGGCAATCAGCGTTGCGAGAAGCAACGCAATTTCGAGAATGAACACGGCGATATAACCCGTAGCGGGATGCGCGAGCGTTTCGCCGAAACGGCCTGCGCGGGCGAGAGCGGCGATGATATCGCGCGCCGCACCCGATAACGCTATGGAAATCCCAGCAACAGTGGCTTGCACCGCGCCCCAGCTGCCTAAAAGTATGCCGCTCATTTTCGGTGTACCGCAGCCCATCGCGGCGGTCAGCGTACCGACTGAAAACAATCCCGCACTAATACCGACTGTCAGCGATGAAATGCGGAAGAGTCCAAGCGATGACAAGAAGGGCGCGGCAATCACGCCCGCAAAAGCAAGAAGGCCAATGATCAATCCAAGACCCGCAACACGCATCGCCATCACTGCGCGATTGAGCATGCGTTCGGCAATGAAGAAGCCGATCAACATGCCACCCGCAAGAGCGGCCATCAGCATGGTTGTTTCGCCGACGGGCAGACCAAAGACTTGGCCACCAAAAGGCTCAAGCAAAATGTCTTGCATATTGAAGGCGGCGGTACCTAGTCCCACAACGGTGAGCAAACGTTTGAAGCCGGGGATTGCGGCAAGTGTCTTCCAAGTCTCACTGAAGCTTGGCATTGCAGGTTCATCAATCGTGCCGCCCGGGCGACGAGGCTCTTGCTTCCACAAAGCAATGCCGTTGAGCACCATAATGGTCAGCGCTACGCCTTGAATGATTTTGATGAGACGAATTTCGTCAAAGGTCTGCAGAAGTTGCGAAAAGACAATAGCACTTGCGACCATGCCAATTAAAAGCGTTGTGAAAAGGAGCGCCACAACGCGCGGACGTACATGTTCGGGAGCAAGATCATTCGCAAGCGCCAGACCCGCAGTTTGCGTGGTGTTCAGGCCCGCGCCAATCATGAGGAAGGCAATTGCCGCGCCTGCTTCTCCATAAAAAATCGGACCATTTGTATCGCCCGACAAAACAATGAGCGCGAAAGGCAGAATGGAAAAGCCGCCAAACTGTAACAAAGTACCAAACCAGATATAGGGCACACGCTTCCATCCAAGAGCCGAGCGATGCGTATCCGATTTGAATCCGATCAAAGCGCGGAAGGGCGCAAACACGATCGGCAGTGATATCATGAACCCGACAAGTAATGCGGGAACGCCGAGTTCAACAATCATCACGCGGTTTAATGTGCCGGTGAGGAGAACCGTGGCGATGCCGACAGAAACTTGAAACAGCGAAAGACGCAGCAAACGCGGCAAAGGCAATTCAGCCGTTGCTGCATTAGCGAAAGGCAGGAAGCCGGGGCCGACCTGCTGCCATCCGCGTGCGAGCGCGTTGTTCAATCGTCTCATGCGTGGATCAGCTCCTGCGCGTGAGAAATATAAAAGCCGCTATGGATGCGGTGATCGCGGCCAATGACCCAGCCTTCAAAGCGCGGATCTTGCTTTATTAAGTGATGAAGTTTTTCCGCGCGATGCGGCACAATGGCCGGCGAGCGATCGCTGCGCGGGAAGAGTTTTCCAGCGAGGTGCATCGCACCCAAAAGCGGTGTGTAAGGCGCAAATGTAATCTGCACGCTTTGACGGCTCATGGCCGCAAGACGCGCAAGCATCGCAATCATATCAGGCATTTCATAATGGATGAGCGAATCCATGCCGACGACATGATCGAAGGTGCCGAGACGCGGATCAAGCATATCGCCAGAAAGATAAGTGATTGTGCCTTTCAAATCTTTCGGGCTGCGTTCGCGCGCGAGATCAACAAGCGTGGGCGAAAGATCGATCGCCACAACGTCAGCGCCGCGCGCCGCCGCTTCAATCGACAATGCGCCTGTGCCGCATCCCGCATCAAGAAGACGCATGCCCGTGAGATCATGCGGCAAATGCGAAAGCAAAGTCGTACGCATGCGATCACGACCCGCGCGCACCGTCGCACGAATACCCGAAACCGGCGCATCGGAAGTGAGACGCGACCACGCTGCCGCCGCTGTGCGATCGAAATAGGTTTCGATTTCGCCGCGTCTTGTCGTGTAAGTCGGATCCATGCCTTGCATCGTCATGAGTTTGTTATGTCCTTCACTCAGTCAAAGCCAAGAAAATCAAAAATCTCGCGGTCCTTCATCGAGCGCGCGTCACAAGGTGTGGCGCCCGCCCAGAGTGATGCCGCAAGACGCAGATATTCATTTTGAACGAGATCAACTTCCGGCGTTGATTCCATCTCGAAGAGAACTGATTTTTTGAGACGGCTCACGCGGATCGCATCGACATCGGGAAGATGCGCAAGGCGCTTTAGCCCCGTCGCATCGGCGAAGCGATCAATCTGATCCGTATCTTTCGAGCGATTGGCAATGACACCGCCAACGCGTACACCGTAATTTTTTGCCTTTGCGTTAATCGCCGCCACGATGCGGTTCATCGCAAAGATCGAATCGAAATCATTCGCCGCCACAATGAGTGCGAGATCGGCATGTTGAAGCGGAGAAGCGAAACCACCGCACACAACGTCACCTAGCACGTCAAAGATCACGACATCAGTGTCTTCAAGAAGATGATGTTCTTTGAGAAGCTTGACGGTTTGGCCGACAACATAACCGCCGCAACCTGTGCCCGCAGGTGGTCCGCCCGCCTCCACACACATCACGCCATTATAGCCTTCATAAACAAAATCTTCGGGGCGCAATTCTTCCGAGTGGAAATCAACGCTTTCCAAAACATCAATCACCGTCGGCACGAGACGTTTTGTCAGCGTGAAGGTCGAGTCATGTTTCGGATCGCAACCGATCTGCAACACGCGCTTGCCGAGCTTTGAGAATGCCGCTGACAAATTCGAAGACGTTGTCGATTTGCCGATGCCGCCTTTGCCATAGACGGAAAAGACTTTCGCGGTGCCGATGCTCGCAGTCGGATCAAGATGAACTTGAACACTGCCTTCACCATCGCCGCGCGCGGGCGGTCTTTTCGGCATACGGTCGAGAAGAATCGTACTCATGCGGCAGCCTCCACGGAGATGCCCTCGAGTCTGTCCTCGAGGTCTTCGCTCGCACGTTCGAGTGCAGCGAGGGTTTCAGCATCAGGGTTCCAAAATTCGCGTCTTTGAGCTTCGAGCAAACGGTTCGCGAGTTTCACCGCCGCTTTCGGATTGAGCGCGGCCAAGCGATTACGCATCGCTTCATCGAGCACAAAAGTTTCTGTCGCTTTCTGATAGACCCAAGGCTGCACTTGGCCTGTGGTCGCCGACCAGCCCATTGTATTTGTCAGATGGCTTTCGATCGAGCGCACGCCTTCATGGCCGTGCTTCAACATGCCTTCATACCATTTTGGATTGAGAAGCCGCGTGCGGCTTTCAAGCGCGACTTGCTCAGAAAGCGTGCGCACAACGCCCGCGCCGCGTGTCTGGTCGCCGATATAAACGGGGATCGCTTCACCACGCTGCTTTTCTGCCGCGCGCGAAATGCCACCAAGCGAGTCAAAATAATGATCAATGCTAGTGACGCCGAGCTCAACTGATTCGAGGTTCTGATAAGCGAGATCAACACCGCGCAAAACGGCCTGCATCATGGCCGTTTGCGAGGAGGCTTTGCCATCACGTCCGTGAGCGAAGCTCTTGCGGGCGCTGAACACCTCGCCGAGTTCGTTTTCATCATCCCAGCGGCCATTCTCGATCATCATATTGACGTTAGCGCCGTAGGTCCCGTCGGCATTCGAGAACACACGGAGCGCCGCGGTATCGAGCGTGCAATTTTGCTCCTGCATTACATGAAAAGCGTGTTTGCGGATGAAGTTCATTTCAACCGGCTCATCGGCGCTTGCGGCAAGATAGGCGGCTTCCGCCAGCATTTTTGTTTGTAGGGGCAGAAGATCGCGGAAGATGCCCGACAGCGTCAGCATCACATCGATGCGCGGGCGACCCAATTTCTCAAGCGGAATGAGCGACGCGCCGCAAAGACGGCCGTAAGAATCCCATTTCGGTTCAGCGCCCATCAAAGCGAGCGCTTGCGCAATTGGTCCGCCTTCGCTCTTAAGATTATCGGTGCCCCATAACACAAGCGCGATGGTCTCAGGCAGAGCACGACCGCTTGCGCGATGTGTCGTCAAAAGAAGTTCGGCCTGTTTCGCGCCGTCTTTCAATGCGAAGCTTGAAGGTAGACGGAACGGATCAAAACCGTGAATGTTGCGGCCTGTCGGCAGAATTTCCGGCGTGCGGATAAGATCGCCACCGGCAACCGGGCGAATGAAACGACCATCAAGCGCGCGCAAGAGCGATGTTAATTCCGTCTCATCCTGTAGCATCGCTTCAGCATCGTTTAAGCGCTTCGCATCAACGCCCGTGTCCTTGAGGCTTTCAAGCGTTGAGGTGCGTTCTTCCGCGCTCATCGTTTCACCAACAACATGAAGCCCATGCGGAATAAGCGTATATTCCAGTTCGAGCACCGCGCTTTGCAAAGATGTGACGCGTTTGGCGTGATCATCCCAGCGCGGCTCGGCTTCGGAAAGATCAAGCCCTGCGGCTTGCGCTTGAATGAGTTCGGCAAGATCAGAGGCATCAGCAGAGCCCGGTTCAAGCGTACGATACCGCGTGAGCGACGATTTCAAATCGACAAGGCCGCGATAAAGTCCCGCTTGCGACAAAGGCGGCGATAGATAGCTGATGAGCGTCGCGCCCGAACGGCGTTTGGCGATTGTGCCTTCTGACGGATTATTCGCGGCATAGAGATAGAGGTTCGGTGTTGTGCCGATCAAACGATCAGGCCAACACGCGGCACTCATGCCCGATTGTTTACCCGGCATGAATTCAAGCGCGCCATGCGTGCCGAAATGCAATATCGCGTCGGCTGCAAAATCTTCGCGCAGATAACGATAAAAAGCCGAGAAAGCATGGGTGGGCGAGAAACCATGCTCGAAGAGCAAGCGCATCGGATCGCCTTCATAGCCAAAGGCGGGTTGTACGCCCACAAGCACATTGCCGAAGCGTTGACCGAGCACGTGGATGGTTGACCCATCGCTTTGCTGTTTGCCGGGCGCGGGACCCCATTGTGCTTCGATCTCTTTCAAATGCGGTTCGCGGCGTACATGATCATCAACCGGAATGCGATGGATCACATTGGCATCCGCGCCATAACGTTCGGCATTGCCTTTGAGAAGCGCGTCACGCAACGCGTCAACGCTCTCAGGCACATCAACCGAATAGCCATCGACCTTCATCGCCTTCAAAGTGTTGAAGAGCGATTCAAAAACGGCAAGAAACGCAGCGGTGCCAGTCGCGCCCGCATTGGGCGGGAAGTTAAAGAGAACAATCGCGATCTTGCGCTCTGCCTTTTCAGAGCGTCTCAACGCAATCATAGCCTCAACGCGGGCAGCGAGTTTTTTGACGCGTTCAGGATGCGCCGTCATTGTGCGCTCACCAATCGCGCCATCACCGCGACCACCAAAAACCATGGGCATGATTGCGCCATCAAGTTCCGGTATCGCCACCATCATCGTGGTTTCAATCGGATGAAGACCACGCGGTGACGATTCCCATTCCGAAACTGATTGGAATTCAACCGGCTGCGCAGCGATATAAGGAATATCAAGTTCGGCGAGGATGGTTTCTGCCCCACGAGCATCATTATAGGCGGGGCCACCCACAAGCGAGAAACCGGTGAGTGACACAAGCGCATCAATGTTAACGCCGCTATTGTCGCGGAAATAGATTTCAATCGCGGGACGTTGATCAAGCCCCGTTGCGAAACTCGGAATAACGCGTATTCCTGCCGCTTCAAACGCTTCGATCGCGCCATCATAATGGCCGGTATCACCCGAGAGCACATAAGAGCGCATCAATAAAAGCCCGACAGTGCCCTTCGCATTCGCAGGACCTTTCGGCAGCGCTGAAAGTTCGGTGACAATCCGGCCTTTTGCGCGCGGATGATAAAGACCGATTTCCGGATAGGTTTTTGGCGCTTCATATGCGGGCGTTGAAAGGCCCGCGCGTTTTATGTCGCCATAGCGCGCCACCAAAAAACGAACCAGATGCGCGAGATTGTCTTCCGATCCCGCGAGCCAATACTGCATCGTCAAGAAATAGGCGCGCACATCTTGAGCGGTGCCAGGAATGAAGCGCAAAATTTTCGGTACGCGCTTCAACATCTGCAATTGCTTGGCGCCGGCTTTCGCTTTGTCGCCCGCATCATCGCTTTTGCCGCCGCGTAATTTTTTGAGAAGATTTACAACCGCGCCGGTTGGTGCATCCATACGGAATTTACCAAGCTTTGTGAGCTTGATCACTTCGCCCGACGACATGAAAACAACCATCGCGTCACATGCTTCACGTCGCGCTTCTAGTGCAGGCATCACGGCGCGAATATGATCCTCCATAAAGAGCATATTGGCGATGATGATATCGCCGTCTTCGATATCGGCAATGCAAGAAGCAAGAAGAACTGGATCGGACCAATTCGATGCGGCATGAACCGTTACTGCGAGACCAGGTGTTTCTTTCCCTAGAGTCGATGCGACGCGCGCCACCGCGCCGGACACATGATTGTCCAGCGTCAGTATGACGATCCGGAGACCGGATCTATCGGCTGAAATGCGCTTTGGCATCGTAGAGTGTCTCAATCGTAATCAAAGGTACACCGCGTTCAGCGGCGTAACGTTCGGTGTTGCGGCGCGCTTTCCCGCGCACAAAGAAGGGAATCTTGTTGAGTTCTTTTTCCGCGTCAGCCGCCCATCCTGTAATGACGGGTGCTTTTTCGGATGGTGCGGCTTGAACAGTCTCCGGTTCCGCCGCGCGTGGTGCTTGGCCCAGATGTGAGGGCGCAGCACGATCATGAAATTCATGATCATTGCGGAACATCGATAGAAGATGTTCTTCAAGTCCCATCATCAAGGGATGAACCCATGTATCGAAGATCACATTCGCGCCTTCAAAGCCCATTTGCGGTGAATGACGCGCCGGAAAATCTTGCACATGCACCGGCGCTGAAATCACCGCGCAAGGAAGACCCAGACGTTTCGCGATATGGCGTTCCATTTGTGTGCCAAGAATAAGTTCCGGCTGCGCGTCGATGATGGCTTTTTCTACATCGAGATAATCGTCGGTGATGAGCGCTTCTAAACCTAGTGCAGACGCGGCTTCACGCATCGGCCGCGCAAATTCGCGGCTGAAAGTGCCAAGGCCCACAACATCAAAACCGAGCTCCTGTTTCGCAATGCGTGCCGCAGCCAGCGCATGTGTTGCATCACCGAAAATGAAAACCCGTTTGCCAGTAAGATAGGTTGAATCGACCGAAGCGGAATACCAAGGCAAACGGCTTTGGCGATCATTCAGCACTTCATCCGGATTGACGCCGGCAAGTTCTGCAACTTCGCGTATGAAATCGCGCGTCGCGTTGACGCCGATCGGCACAATCGTTGTCATCGGTTGGCCAAGCGTTTTTGCAAGATAGCGCGCTGCAGGTTCTGCGATTTCTGGATAAAGCACGACATTGAACGCCGCTTCACCCAAACGCGCGATGTCTGATGGTCGCGCATCAAGAGGAGCGACTACATTGACAGTGATGCCGAGCGCCCGGAGAAGTCTTTTGATCTCGAGCACATCATCGCGATGGCGAAAGCCTAAAGCGGTAGGGCCAAGAATGTTGCAGCTCTTTGGGTTACGCGCTGCACGATCGCCATCACCACGCGCCAATTCACGCACTATGCGATAGAAAGTTTCCGCCGCGCCCCAATTCTCTTTCTTTTGATAGGAAGGCAATTCCAGAGGAATGACAGGGATCGGCAGAGCGAGTGCTTTAGCAAGACCACCGGGATCATCTTGAATGAGTTCAGCGGTGCATGACGCGCCGACAATCATCGCTTCCGGCATGAAGCGCTCATAAGCATCAAAGCAGGATGTCTTGAAGATTTCGGCTGTATCGCCACCAAGATCGCGCGCTTGGAACGTTGTGTAAGTTACAGGTGGGCGCGCATTGCGCCGCTCGATCATCGTGAAAAGAAGATCGGCATAAGTGTCGCCTTGCGGCGCATGCAGCACATAATGGAGCCCCTTCATCGCAGTCGCGATGCGCATCGCGCCGACATGCGGCGGGCCTTCATAAGTCCAAACGGTTAATTGCATAAAAGTCCCCCGAGTCTGGTGCGACGATCAAGGGGTCGAGAGAATAATCGCGCGAGGTCACCGGCTTGATCATAACCTTGTATGGGTGTGAAGACGAGTTCGATCGACCATTTGGTTGTCATGCCTTCTGCTTCAAGCGGATTGGCAAGACCCAAACCACACACAACAAGATCTGGATCTTCTGCGCGACAGCGATCAAGCTGACGCTCAACATCTTGGCCTTCTGACAGTAATGTGCCGGAGGGAAGGCGGGCGAGATCTTCTGAAAGATGCGCGCGATGCAGATAGGGCGTGCCGACTTCAACAAGACGCATACCAAGCTCTTCGGAAACAAAACGCGCGAGCGGCACTTCCAATTGTGAATCGGGGAAGAAGAATATGCGTTTGCCTTGCAAAGCATCGCGATGTGCGTCCATCGCAATCAAAGCACGACGATGACCGGCTGCCGTGACGCTCGCAAATTTTTCTTCGCTAACGCCGAAACTCTGTGCTGCAGCTTTGAGCCACGCCGTTGTGCCTTCCGCACCAAGCGGGAAGGGCGCTGTGATGCGTTTGGCACCGCGATCTTCCAACACACGCGCGGTATCGCCCAAGAAAGGTTGTGCGAGAAGATATTTCGTCTTGGGGCCGATGATGAGCGGTGCATTCGCCTTTTTTGCCGGAAGAAATGTGACATTTTGAATGCCCATTTCTGAAAAGAGTCGACGGAATTGATCTTCAACAATATCAGCGAGCGCGCCAACAACAATTAAATGTTCGGAAGCATTTTGTGCTTCAGGTTGTGCTTCCGCCGCGAGAGCAGAAAGACATGCGTCTTCGCCTTGCGTGAATGTGGTCTCGATGCCGGAGCCGGAATAATTCAACACGCGCACTCTCGGCATATGGAGTTTTGAAAGTCGTTGCGCAGCGCGTTTCAAATCAAGCTTGATGACTTCGGAAGGGCATGAGCCCACAAGAAAGAGCAGTTCGATATCGGGACGACGTTCAAGCAAACGGCCGACAACGGAATCAAGTTCATCATCAATATCGGCAAGACCCGCAAGATCGCGCTCATCAATAATCGCTGTACCAAAACGCGGTTCGGCAAAAATCATCACGCCTGCGGCAGATTGAATGAGATGCGCGCAGGTGCGTGAGCCGACAACAAGAAAGAACGCGTTTTCGATTTTGCGATGCAGCCACACAATGCTTGTGAGACCGCAGAAGACTTCATGCTGTCCACGTTGCTTTAATGTTTGCTGATCCGTGCAACCAAGCTCACTTCCATTCGGCGAAGGGCGGAAAGGTAAGTTCATATGAGCGCCTCCGCCTGGTGAGAAGCGGGTGCAGAGAGGCGAGCCGCGCGGAGTTTCAAAAGGAACTGCGCCGCATTCACCACATAAGTCGCATAAGCAAAGAGTGTGATGACGAAGAGTGTGCGGTCATCCATCAAACCGAAAATCAATCCGGCCAAATAAAGCGTGTGCAGGGCAATTACGCCGAAGCTCACGACATCTTCCCAGAAGAAAGCGGGCGCGAAGAGATATTGTCCGAAGACATCTTTTTCCCACAGCGCGCCGGTAATCATGATGGTGTAAAGCGCGAGCGTTTTCGCGAGAATAGAGAGATGTGCAGCGAAAATGCCTTCACCCGTTATCAGCGTGCGCATCACGAGCGCGAGACTCACAAGAAAGATTATGAATTGGACAGGCGCGAGGATCCCCTGAACCAGTGTCCATGGTGACGAATCCCGCCTTTGCCGCTGAACTTCCGTGTAAAGCTGCGGCTTAAGTGCCCCGAAATGGTCGGGATCGGTCATCCTGATCCTCCCGAGGGCTCCCACCGGCACCTTTGACCGGCCTGATCCCCCAAAGAAAAAGCTACCCCTTGCCCTCTATAGGTGTCAAGCAATGTTGACGTCTTGATAAAATGACACTTATTATGCTGATCAGGTGGAGGGTGAAAGAAATCTCTGTCCCTGGGAGGCGATCCGCGTTAGACTGTCGCAGGTCGGAGTGGAGAGGCTCGTTACGATTGGCGAGCGTCTCGGTGAAGATGCCGGTAAACGCCGACCCCGTATCTAGTCATTCGGGGCCGGATATCGTGCCCGGTTTCGGGCAGTTTGGGGGTTTTCAGTGTCGACGTCCGATCATACGACGGACAGAGACGGTCAAGCCGCAGGCGGCATGGCCGGTGCTCGGCATGATCCCTTTTCCGACCATGAATTAGGCTATGCGAGCAATTCGGCTGGCTTTACAGCCGTTTCGCCCCCGGGGCTCGATATTCGCGGCCATTTTGGCCAAGAAAGCGCGGCTTTGCCCTTGCGAGGGCTTCTGGCCGAGACGGTCGAGAACGTCATTCTGCCCCGCCTGCTCCTTAATTTTGGTGTGGATACCGATGAAGTCGTCGAGACCATCTCAGCCGGAAAACCACTTAATCGGGACATGATCTCGGGATTCTGCCGCCTAGTTGTGGGCCCGGATAGTCGCGACGCGTTCCGCTTTGTCGAGATTTTGCTCGAGCGCGGCGTGAGCGTTGAAGCCGTTTTGCTCGATTTGATGGCCCCTGCTGCCCGCACGATGGGCGAAATGTGGGAAGCCGATTTATGCAATTTCGTCGATGTGACCGTTGGTTTGGCGCGGGTTCAGCAGATTACGCGGCAAATTCGACCATGGAATAGCGGAAATTTGGACCAAAACAGCCAAAAAGGCGCTGTTCTGCTCGTCGCGACGCCGGGCGAGCAGCACACTTTTGGATTGAAGATTGTTGAGGAAATTTTTCTCCGCGATGGCTGGGACGTCGATTGTGTCATGCGCGCGGGGGCTGAGGAAATTGCCGCCACCGTCGCTGAGAAACCCTATGATATCATGGGCTTGACGCTTGGCGGCCACCGCTTGCTTGAGCCGCTGCGCTCCGCTATCACGCTCGCGCGTTATCATTCTCTCAATCGGTCGATCAAAGTGGTGATTGGCGGTGTTGGACTCGCCGATTATCCGAATTTGAAGACCCTTGTGGACGCGGATGCCTGCGTGGCGGATGTCAATGATGCCGTAAACCTGGCCAATTCTTGGGTCAGAAAGTCTGCCATAAGTTAGTTGTGTTGAGTCCGTGAACCAGAACCAGGCCATACAAAAGGGATCTGCGCCGCTCACCGGCCAAGGGATCGGTGCGTTGTCCGCCCATCTCGAAGCGGTTGATCCGTCAGTTGCCGCCTCGGTGCTCTCTGCCGCTGGTGATATTGTGTTCATTATCAATGCTGATGGCATGATCACCGATGGTGTGTTTGCCTCGGGTGATTTGCCTTCTGATTTTTTCATTGGTTGGCCTGGCAAAGCATTGATCGATACGGTCACGGTTGAGAGCCGCCCTAAAGTTACAGAGATGTTGAAGGATGTTGTGACGGGCCAACCGCCGCGGTGGCGTCAGCTCAATCATCCTTTGAAAGCGGGCGAGGATCTTCCGGTTCGCTATAAATTGATCCGCGCGGGTCGCGATGGGCATGCGGTCGCTGTTGGTCGCGATATGCGTATGGTTGCTTCGATGCAGCAGCGGCTTGTCTCAGCGGAATTGTCGATAGAGCAAGATTATGCGCGTTTGCGTCATGTCGAGACGCGCTATCGTTTATTGATGCAAGTCGCGACTGAAGCGCTGATTGTTGTTGATGGTCGCTCGGGCCGCGTTGTTGAAGCCAATCCTGCAGCGGCCAATTTGCTCAATAAACCATTGCGTCGTTTGGCAGGCTCCACCTTCACAGATGCGTTCTCCGGCGCTGATCTTGATAAAGTTTCAGCGATGTTGGCGTCGCTGCGTTCGGTGGGTCGTGTTGATGATGTTGCGCTTTCACTTGGCGGTGAACAACAAGCCGTGACAAGCGCGACGGTGTTCCGCGAAAACAATGCGGTGCTTTATATGTTCCGTTTGTTTCCGCTTGCTGTTGGCGCGCGTGGTGTTGTTGTGCCACGCACGCAATCACAAGCAATGGCTGCCATTCAAGCCATGCCCGATGCCTTTGTGTTGACGGATTTGGATCGTCGTATCATCGCAACCAATGCGGCTTTTCTTGAAATCATTCAGCTTGGCACGGAAGAGCAGGCGCGTGGTGAGCCGCTTGATCGTTGGTTGGGCCGTGTCGGTGTTGATGCCGGACTTCTATATTCAAGCGTGATTGAACATAAAATCATTCGACAATTCTCAACCGTATTGCGTGGTCAATTCGGCACGGTTGAAGATGTCGAAGTCTCGGGCGTGGCGTTGAAAGATTCTGAGCCTCCGGTAATCGGCTTCACGATCCGTCGTATCGCGCGGCGGGCGGCAACCGATGATCCGGGCAAGCGCAGCCTCTTGCGGTCGGTCGATGAGATGACCAAGCTCGTTGGCAAAGTGCCGCTCAAAGACCTCGTTCGCGAGACGACCGATATCATTGAGCGTCTCTGCATCGAGGCGGCGCTTCAGCTTAATGATAATAACCGCGCGAGCTCGGCCGATATGCTGGGGCTTAGCCGGCAGAGCCTCTATGTGAAGCTCCATCGCCACGGCATTGAGGAAAAGGGCGGTCCGGAAAAGGACTGATCTGATCGTCAGCTTCAATTGACATAAAAAACTGTCAGGCATACCGTTATGTCATGGCGAATTCGGTCTCAACGCGCTCGACCCTCGCGCTGCCGGCGCCGTCGGCCATTCTTGAACTTTTGAAGCCGATCACGTGGTTTGCGCCGATGTGGGCCTTTGGCTGCGGTGTTGTTTCCTCTGGCGTGTCGGTTCTCGATCATCTTGCCTTGTTGTTTTTAGGCATCGGTTTGTCGGGTCCGCTCGTCTGCGGGACGAGTCAGGCGGTGAATGACTGGTATGATCGTCATGTCGACGCGCTTAATGAGCCGAACCGCCCAATTCCCTCCGGCCGCATCCCCGGTCGATGGGGACTTTTTATTGGTATTATCTGGAGCGGTTTGTCGCTCGTCGTTGCAGCACTTCTCGGTGAAGCGGTGTTCTGGGCTGCGGTCTTTGGACTCGCAGCCGCATGGGCCTATAGCGCGCCACCCATTCGCTTGAAGAGCAATGGCTGGTGGGGCAATGCCGCTGTCGGTCTTTGCTATGAAGGCCTGCCGTGGTTCACCGGTGCTGCGGCATTGCAAGGCGGTGTGCCAACACTCCCCATTCTTTTGCTCGCGTTGCTCTATAGCATCGGCGCGCATGGCATCATGACGCTCAATGATTTCAAATCGGTCGAAGGTGATCTCAAAATGGGGATTGCCTCATTGCCTGCGCAACTAGGTGTTGATCGCGCCGCGCGCTTAGCCTGCGCCGTGATGGCGATCCCACAACTCATTGTCATCGCTTTGCTCTTTCAATGGGAGAGCCCGTTCCACGCGCTTGGTGTTGTCGCGCTTTTGATTGCGCAAGCGTTTCTCATGCGGCGTCTCTTGAAAGATCCGAAAGGGCAAGCGGCTTTTTACAACGCCACAGGCACAACGCTTTATGTGCTTGGCATGTTGGTTTCGGCTTTTGCCGTGCATGGCATGGCGGGAGGATAGGATGACCGAAAAATATTTAAGCTGGTTCGGCATTGTGCGTTTGGGTCTTGTTCAGGCGGCTCTTGGGGGAATCGTTGTTCTCACCACCTCAACCATCAATCGTTTGATGATTGTTGAGCTGGCTTTGCCAGCTCTTGTGCCGGGCCTTCTTGTGACATGGCACTATGCCTTGCAGATTTTAAGACCAAGATGGGGATACGGATCTGATCGTGGTGCGCGCCGTACGCCATGGATCATTGGCGGTATGTTTGTTTTGGCTGTCGGCGGTGTTTTAGCAGCGGCTTCTGTTGGGCTTACCGCTTCTTCAACCATACTCGGTTTAAGCGTCGCTTTTATTGCTTTTACGCTAATCGGCATCGGCGTTGGCGCTTCAGGAACATCCTTGTTGATTTTCTTAGCAAGTCATGTCGAACGCGAGCGACGCGCGGCAGCAGCCACCATTGTGTGGATCATGATGATTGTCGGATTCATTCTTACATCCGCTTTTGTCGGCCATTCCCTCGATCCGTTCACACCACTTCGTCTCGTTACGCTCGCATCGACAATTTGCGCCTTTGCATTTTTGATTTCGCTTGTTGCGCTTTATCGTCTTGAGCCACAGCAAAAACAAACATCACACACTCAATCGAATAGTGAAGCGACAAAGCTGGACTTTCGTGAAGCCTTCGCGCATGTGTGGCGTATGGCTGATGCGCGCCGCTTTTCCATTTTTGTTTTCATCTCCATGCTCGCTTACAGTGCGCAGGATCTCATTCTTGAACCCTTTGCCGCACTTCGTTTTGGTTTAACGCCCGGACAAACAGCGTCTCTTTCCGGCACACAAAATGGTGGTGTTCTGTTCGGAATGATTTTGGTTGGTGTTCTTGCGACCGTGTTTAATCGCTATCGCTTTATGGAATTGCGCAACTGGGTCATGCTTGGATGTTTTGGTTCCTCTTTGGCTTTGATCGGTCTTGTTGTTGCTGCACGGATGGGGCCGCCTTGGCCGATTTCTGCATCGGTCTTTGCGCTTGGGTTCGCGAATGGCGTTTATGCCGTCGCAGCCATCGGCTCGATGTTTACATCCGCTCGTGCGGAAGGCTCAGAGCATGAAGGGCTTCGCATGGGCCTCTTTGGCGCCGCGCAAGCCGTGGCCTTTGGGTTAGGCGGTGTTGCGGGAACAGGTCTTTCCGATTTATTCCGCATCTTTATGGATGCGCCTGAAATCGCTTATGCATCCGTTTTCGCTATTGAAGCGCTTCTATTTGTTGTCGCGGCGTGGCTGGCCACATCAATTGGTCGCAACAGCGCGCATTTAGAAAATCAAAATCCGCTTGTGCTTGCAGCTGGGCATGAGATTGGCGTTGAGGGAGGTTGAGATGACCATGAGCAATCAATGCGCTTCGGACCATTTTGATGTGGTTGTGATTGGCGGTGGCCCATCGGGTGCAACAGCGGCTGATGATCTCGCGCGTGCCGGAAGAAAAGTTGCTTTGCTTGATCGCGCAGGACGCATCAAACCTTGTGGCGGTGCGATCCCACCGCGTCTCATTCGTGATTTTTCAATTCCTGATGAATTGATCGTCGCGCGTGTTGATTGCGCGCGAATCGTTTCGCCCTCAGGTCGTCATGTCGATATGCCGGTTGATGGTTCCTATGTCGGCATGGTCGATCGCGACGAATTTGATGAATGGCTGCGTGAACGTGCTGCTTCATCGGGTGCGCATCGTTTCACGGGAACCTATGAGCGCTTTGAACGCGAAGGCGATGGCACGCCGCGGATCATCTATAAAAATGCGGATGGTAAAGAAGCGTCGATTGTTGCGCGGCTTGTGATTGGTGCCGATGGTGCTTTGTCGAAAGTCGCGCGCGATACAATTCGCGGCGGTGATCGTATGTCTTATGTCTTTGCCTATCATGAAATTGTGAAAGCGCCTGAGACGCAAGATGTCGATTATGCACCGGCGCGCTGCGATGTTTATTATCGTGGAACTCTGTCACCCGATTTTTATGCATGGGTTTTTCCGCATGGCAAAACCATGAGTATTGGCACGGGTAGTGCGAATAAAGGATTCTCTCTGAAAGGATCAGTTGCGGAATTGCGTCGTGATGCGGGTTTCGCTTCGCTCGAAACCATTCGTAAAGAAGGCGCACCAATTCCGTTAAAGCCGTTGAAGCGGTGGGATAATGGTCGCGATGTGTTGCTTGCTGGTGATGCCGCGGGTGTTGTTGCGCCAGCATCAGGCGAGGGGATTTATTATGCGATGCTTGGCGGACGATTGGCCGCTGAAGCGGTTGAAGCCTGTCTTGTCACCAATGATGCGCGTGCGCTTCAATTGGCGCGTAAGAAATTCATGAAGGATCATGGCCGCGTCTTTTTCATCCTCGGGATCATGCAACGTTTCTGGTATCGGACGGATGGATTGCGTGAGCGTTTCGTGTCGATGTGTGCTGACAAAGATGTGCAGCGTCTTACGTGGCAGGCTTACACGGAAAAGAAACTCGTTCGTGCCGATCCGCTCGCGCATGTGAAGATCTTCTTCAAAGACATGGCGCATCTTCTCGGGCTCGTGAAACCGGCATGATTGATTTTGAACCTGGCTTTTTGTCGGCGCTTGCGGGTTCGGCAGCGGCGTCGATTGTTATTGCGGGTGCGGGCGGTTTCCTAACGGATACGGGGCCTTGGTACCGCTCCATGAAATTTCCTGAATGGAAGCCGCCGGATTGGGCTTTTGGACCGATTTGGACTTTGGTTCTTGTCTTAGCCACTTTGGGCGCCGCCAAAGGCCTTCAGGCTGCGCCGGATGATCAGACCTATTGGCTCTCTGTCGCGGTGCTTGGCATTAATGCTGGTTTGAATATTCTCTGGAACGCGATTTTCTTTGCGCTTCGTCGCCCCGATTGGGCCTTTGTCGAGGTGGTGATTTTCTGGCTCTCGATAGTGGCCGTGATCCTCGTGATTGGCAGCCATGCTCCTTACGCGGCACTTTATTTTTTGCCCTATCTTTTTTGGGTCGGGATCGCGAGCCTTTTGAATTGGAAAATTGTGCTTCTCAATCGTCCCTTTGGAGCGATGCAGCATGATTGAGGACTTTGTGGCGAGCGGTCACGCGGCCGATCTTATTCTCGTAGTTATGGCGCTTGAGGCGATTTTCTTGGGGTTTTACCTCAAGAAACGCGGACTTTCTCGCTATATTCTTGGTTTTTGGGCAGCGCTTGCCGCTGGGGCCGCTTTGGTCTTGGCGTTAAGGACCGCACTCACGGGCGGCGGTTTGATGGTGATTGTGGTGTGTATGGGCCTAAGCTTTGTCGCCCATCTGATCGAGTTGGCGCTTAAGATTGTTTCCGTGCTAACTAATCCGGACTATGAGGGGCGCGCGTAAGGTGTTGCGGTTTGACATTCAGGCCGACTGCAGGAAGGAAATCGCGCATATCCAGAATTCTGACCATTTCGTCACTCGCCGCCATGGTAATGGCCGCCACGCAGGCCCTTGCGGATGGCGATGCCGCCGCTGGCGAAAAAGTCTTCATCAAATGCAAAGCCTGCCACGAGAACGAGCAGGGTTTGAACAAAATTGGCCCGACGCTGAAGGGTATCGTTGGCCGCAAGAGCGCTTCGGTGGAAGGCTATGCCTATTCCGACGGCGCGAAGGCGAAGGCTGCCGGAGGTCTCGTTTGGGACGAAGCGACGCTCGCCGCTTATCTCCCCGATCCGAGGGCCTATATGCCGGGCACCAAAATGGCGTTTGCTGGTTTGAAGAACCCGCGAGCGGTGGCCCACGTCATCGCCTATCTCACGACCAAGCCGTAATCGGCATTTTTGAATTTACTTCATGCGGCGCTTCATTCAGAGGTGCCGCATGAGTGATATCGAACAACGCAAACGCGACCATATTAAAATCGTGTTGTCGGGTGCGGCCCGTCACAGCGCTTCTGCCGGCTTTGACGGCATCGCCTTCGAGCACAATGCGCTTCCCGAATTATCATTTAACGACATCGACCTTTCGACGCGGTTTCTCGGCAAGACCTTGAAGCTTCCTTATCTCGCATCATCCATGACCGGTGGTCCCGCTGATTCTGATCGTATCAATCTTTCGCTTGCGGAGGCCGCTGAACAATGCGGCTTTGCGATGGGTGTGGGGTCACAACGCATCGCGCTTGCGGGTGGCAAATCGCATGGGCTTGATCGGCGCTTGCGTGATCATGCACCGACAATTCCGATTTATGCCAATCTTGGTGCTGTGCAGCTTGTGAATGGTATGGGGATTGATCATGCGCGGCGAGCCGTTGAAGAGATTGGAGCCGATGCTCTGATCTTGCATCTCAATCCCATCCAAGAAGTCTTACAAAAAGATGGTGATCATGATTGGCGGGGCGTTACCAAAGCGATTGCCGATCTTGTCTCGAAATTTTCTGCGCCGGTGATTGTCAAAGAAGTGGGTTTTGGCATTTCGGTCGATGTTGCGCGGCGTCTGCTTGAATGCGGTGTCGCAGCGATTGATGTTGCGGGCGCCGGTGGCACAAGTTGGGCCGCTGTTGAGGGGCGTCGCGCGCCTGATCAACCGACGTATGATCTTGGTGAACTCTTTCGTGACTGGGGTATTCCCACCGTTGAGTGTCTTGCCTCATTGCGGGGACGCTTTCTGGATCTGCCTTTGATTGCATCAGGTGGTGTGCGTCACAGTCTTGATGCGGCAAAAGCGATTCGTCTCGGCGCTGATCTTGTTGGCCAAGCGGCGGCGTTGCTCGCGCCCGCGATGCAGGGGACCGAAGCCGTGATTGAGCATGTTGAATTTTTCGCCCGCGCATTGCGCTTGGCGTGTTTCGCGACGGGTTCGAAAGATCTCCGCGCGTTGCGGAAAGCCGCGTTGCGGTAGACCAGTCGATTAAGCCGTAATTGCGAGTAGTAAGAAGTGTTTCGCGTAGCGAACAAAATGATACTGTGAATCATTTTGAACGACGAACAAAGCAATCAAGTTGGAGATTTAGTAAAAGTCGCCATGGAGACGTTGCGCTCTAATAATGAGCATTATCTGGATTGCTTTGCTACCTCTCAAAATGACGATTGGACGCTACTCATAATCACGGTGTAATTTCGTAAACTGAAAGCGCCAAAACTTGCTCGACCATAAAGCCCCAATAAAAAAAGCCGGAGCGAAAGCTCCGGCTTAAGTCGCCTGGGTGGAACAACCGCTCAGGGATTGGGTTGACGCAACTCCTCATAGTCTTTGACCATGGCAGCACCATAAAGAGGTTTATAGACGCCTTGGTGGCAGGTTGCGCAATTGACTTTCGCTACATCTCCTAAAGGCCCAAGTCGGTTTTTCGGAAAGACCTCTTGGAGTGAAGTGATATAAGTTTCATTCACTTCGCTGACCATACGGATGCCATGCCATGCGGTCACACGTTGCGGACGGCTTTCAGCCCATGACGCGAATTGTCTTGAGTTGTGGCAATATGTGCAATTAACACCAAGTGCGGTTGAGAAATGCATCATCAGTGCAAAAGTAGTTTCTGTGTCATGGATCGAGGCGTTGGTTGTGCCTTCAGGCAAAGCCGTTGTGGCATTCACGCGGATATTGGCGTCTTTTGCTAAGAGTGGCGTGAAGGGGTCGTAAGTCAAAGAAGTTGTACCGACGACTTTCGACGCGAGGTTCTGGCCTTGGCGGCTCGATGCCATACCGGCCGCTTGCGGCGAACCTTCATTCTTAAACCAGATATTCGCCGGAACCGGATTGCCACGATGGCAGGTGTAACAGGTAACACCGGTCTGTTCGACATGAGAAGTCCACTTCGTATTAATTTCGCGTGTCATTTGCAACATGCGACGAGCCACAACCTTCGTATAAAGACTATCATCTGCCCAATTAACATTACCTTGATCGTCGGCTTTATGGCAGTAAAGACACCCTTGCTCGGGTGCAACCCAAGTTGTGATTGCACCCATTAAGCGATTGAATTCATTAACATCAAGTTCGCCAAGCACTTGAATATTTTTCCATTCCTCGTTGTCTTTCGCTTTTACGCCGGAGACTTCTGCCGGCGGATCTGCTTCAGGGGCGACATTCGCTTTTTGAAGTTTTGCCTCCATCCGAGGATTGTTGATTTCCACCATACCGACGCCACGTGGACCGATCTGGTTTGAAGCCATCGGCGGCCGCTCCCATGAGAGCATCATCGCGATGGTGAGTAGGGTGCCCGCAATGATGCCGATAAATGCGAGTGCATATTTCATAACGTTGCTCTCCCCTTTACTGGCCTTTAATAGCGGGATCGAGAACCGGCGCCCACATATCGTAAGCGTAGGTCGGTGCCACACCGTGTTTAACGGCCCAAAGATACCAATTATCGACAACGGTGCCAGTCAGAAGAATGCCGATGCCACCCGCGAGCGGGCAGAGCACAGCAAACCACCAGGCCCAACGATGGATCGATTCCATCGTCGCGTTAAAACCCATTGTCCAGCGCCAGAACAAAGCGTCACGCTCTGCAGCCGTGCCACGATCAAGGATCTGCTCAATTTCGCGATCGCCGCCTAAATGAGTTGTCGCTAGGATTGTTCCTGCATGCATTGCAAAGAGCAAAGCAGAGCCGTAGAGGAACGCGATTGAGATCATGTGGAAGGGGTTGTAGAAAAGATTACCGTAGCGGATTGAAAATGCTGTCGTCCAATCAAGATGCGGAAAAATACCAAAAGGAACCGCTTCCGAGAAATTGCCCATCAGCACCGGCCGTATGAAACCGAGAACGAGATAAAGCCAAATCGCAGCAGCAAATGCCCAGGCAACGTGAGTTCCCAGGCCTAGAGCGCGTGCGCGGCGATAGGTACGAACCCACCACAACAAAATGCTTGTTGTCAGAAAGAAACCGGCAAGCAACCACCAGCCGCCTTCGTTCATGGGCGGTAAACTCAAGCCATACTTTGCTGGGGGCGGTTCTAGCGAAAGCCAGAAGAGCTGACGAATAAATTGAACCGGATCCCAATTCACCGACGCCCACATATTGAGGCCGATGATTTCGAAAGCGATTAAGCCGCAAATTAGTGAGATCGTACCGAGCCAACCGAGATAGATCGGACCTATTTGCGCGTTACCAATCAAACCGAGGATACGGTTGATGGATGGCGTGCCCTGACGCTCGAACATGCCCGTCTCGTTCATAGGCACGCCCATATCAGCCGGGCCATGGACCTGAACGCGGGTATAGAGGTTTTGATATTGTATCATTTTACTGTCTCCACCACTCAGCTCCAAATCGGAAGGTCAAGCCACCAATTCCACCATTCCGGCCAACCGCGTGTCCAGAAGGGTCCACTAATGACAATACAGATCGCGCTCCAGAATACGGCGGCTATAGCGAGGAAGAAACCCAAGCGATGGATACCCAGTGTACCGATGGAGTAACCAATCGTATCGCGGAAAAACGTGTCTTCATGCTCAGGTGTTTTAACCGCTTGGCCTTTCGGCGGGTTTGTAGCGGAAAGAACGAGACCGCCATGCAAGGCGAGCGCAAGAGTTGTTGTGAAAAACAAAGACACCGCAATCATATGTGCGGGATTATAATGGAAGTGAAGATATTGGTAGCCAACATTCGACACCCAATCTAGATGCGAGATGATCCCGTAAGGAAAGCCGTGTCCCCATGCGCCCAGAAGAAGCGGTCGAATAATTACCAATGTCACATAAGCGAGAATAGCAAAGCCAAAAGCTACAGGCACATGATAGCCTATGCCGAGCTTGCGGCAGATTTCCACTTCACGCAGCGCCCAAGAAACAAAGGCACCAGTCGCGCAAATTGTGATGATCTGCCAGAAACCACCTTCTTTCAAAGGGGCGAGGGCGAGACCATATTTGAGATCCGGCGGAGCAATATTGATCTGCCAGATATTCCATGTCGGACCTTGTGAGGCCGCATAAATGATTAGGGCGGTTCCTAGCGTTGCGAATAACATAGTCAACACGCCAAAGAAGCCTACGTAAAAGGGACCTACCCAAAAATCGAACAGGTCACCACCGATTAAGGTACCGCCGCGGACGCGATACTTTTTTTCGAAGCTCAGCATTGCCATCCCGGAATCTCCGTCTCGGCCGTCGCCGTTGCGATGGGAAGAAAAACAAATGAGGTTAGAAGTGGACGGAACAGACGCTTAAAGCGTACCGTCCCGTCCACGATTGTGTGAAAGGATTGGAGTTAGCCAATCATTTCGGTCACAGCCACATCCAAAGCTGCGGTCTTCCCTTCGATCCAATTGTACTTATTCGTTGAGAGAAGAATGAAGTGGATGAGTAGAGCAAGAACAGCGAGAAAAACCGTCAGCGCCACAAGCGTTCTGCGGGGATCAAACACCAGCCATATACGCCACATGTAAAAATCCTCCCTTAGAACCAAGGCCGCCATTGCCAAACAAGGAAGTGAGCGATGATCGCCACGACCGTATAGGCAATGAAGCCGGACATGAACATACCGTGGAATTCCTTGGCTTCCACCTCGCTTAGTCCGCTCGAATTGAGCGGGTTCTTATGATCAGCCATTTCTGTATCTCCGGCTGAGGGCCCATTTCTGGAACCCGTTACCGCGACAACCCTCGCGGCGCAGGCCACCTTGGATTTCTTGCGAAATCTTTTGGTGGGTATTCATCTTTGCCTTGCGACAAAGACGAATGCGTGGACGTTCACCTCACATGAAGGCGAACGGAATCGAATTCAGTGTCGCGATGCGTGCGACTTTGAAGATGGATTTCCCTTCATCGCGTGCACTAACCGACCAACGCGAAGCGCGGGGTAAGAGGCGCGAGAACGCGACAGCGATAAGAAAGATCGGATAGACCGCATAAAACACAAGATTATATTCAAGACGTGTTTGGTTTTTATCGGCTCTGGTCATCGACATGATCAGGCTCCTTCCTGTCCCATGAGAAATCGTAATTGATGCGAGAAAGAGTTGATCATCAGGCGAACTCCTTCCGCGCTTTTTGAACATCTTCGATGCCTACGCGTCCGCTTTGGCTCTTGCGGGCGAGGCGTTCTGCACCATCACGCAATCTCTTTGCGGCCGAGATGCGAATAAGAACGGGTTCTTTTTCAACAATCGCTTCGAGCGCTTGATGCGCTTCATCATCCCAAACGAGATCGTCGCGATCTTTCACCGGTGTCGCTTCAACACGATCCATATCCGTGCCAAGCGGTAAGATGTTAAAGAGCGCGTTAAAGAGCGCGTTGCAAATTTCCTGAATGAGATAGGTCGCGCCCGAATAGCCCATAAAAGGCGTACCCGTATGACGACGAATGATCGCGCCGGGGAATGAAGCGGGAATATAGACACCGCGTCCACCCGCTTCCGCGAGATACATATTCTCGTTGTAGCTGCCGAAGATCACCAGCGGCGCTTTTTCTTTCACAAGCTGCCGGATCGTTTCATTATCGGTTTTGCCACCGGCTTTGCGCGGAATAGCAAAAGCACAGGGCAAGCCCATTTCCTCTTCAAGGAAATGTTTGAGGCCGCGCGTATAAGTTTCATTCGCCACAACCGCGAAACTTGCAGTGCCGAAGAAATCCTGTGTCACAGAACGCCACAAATCCCAAAGCGGCTTGATAGTTGTGTGCTTTTCGCGCTCGATAAAGGGTTCTGGATCAAGACCCAAGATCTCACCAAGCGCGCGTAAGAATTTTGTTGTCGAGTGCAGACCAATTGGCGCTTGCAACCAGGGACGATCAAGCTTCTCGCAAAGCTTCGAACCGAATTCGCGATAGAGATTGATATTGGCTTCGGCATTTGTGAGTTTCGTCACATCAGCCAAATGGCTGCCGAGGGGGAAGGTCATATTCACTTCCGCACCGATGCCTTCAACAAGACGACGGATCTCGGCAAGGTCGGAAGGCGAATTGAACGTGCCATAGATCGTGCCAATCAAATTGACACGTGGCTTTTCACCTTCTTTGCGCTTTGGGGCAGGAGGAACAGCTTTTTTCTTTGCGCCGAATTCTGTCCAGAGCCACACAAGCGCGCGATCCGCACTCTGCCATTGATCTTCATCGATGGTGCGGGGAAGAAAACGTTGAATGCCTGTGCCTTGCGGTGTCACACCGCCGCCAATCATCTCGGCAATTGAACCCGTCACAACAACGCTCGGCAAACCGGGATCAAGCGTCTTATGCGCGCGTTTCATAGCTGCTTCGGTGCCGTGCTGGCCAAGTTCTTCTTCACCAAGACCGGTCACAACAATCGGCAATTCATGCGGCGGTAAAGCATCTGTGTAATGTAACACCGATGTCACCGGCAGATTTTCGCAACCCACAGGACCATCAATGATCACCTGCAAGCCTTTGATGGCGGTGAACACATAGACGGAGCCCCAATAGCCGCCGGCACGATCATGATCGAGAACCAGCATTATGCAGTCCTCCCGATCTTTGATGCGTGAATGAAATGCGGAGCCATCATGTCGCGGTCGACTCCTCCGCTTTGGCGCGTGCTGCGAGCATCGCCTGATATTTCGCGCGGAATTCCGGATGATCGCGCGGCACATCTTCCCACACACCGGCATTCGGTCCACGACCAACGCCGTCGAAAAATTCACTCATGCGATCAAAGCGCGCCTTGTTGCCGATCGCTGCATTTATGACCTCAGCAAGCGAGCCCGCGCCTGCAGGACCCATCAAAGGCCGCGCTGAAATCAAATTAGTGAAATAGAGTGACGGAATGGAAAGCTCTTTCGCTTTCTGCACGACAGGCGTTGTGCCAATCGCAAGATTTGGCTTGAAATGAAGAACGGCGGCGACGTCATCTTCGAGTGACGCGCGATAATTGATTGCGACACCGCGTGATTCGAGCCAATCACGATCCGCATCAGACCATTGCGTCTTCGGGCACGCAGTGCCGACATAAGGCACATCCGCACCGCTCTCGACAAGCAGACGCGCAACAAGCAATTCTGAACCTTCATAGCCTGAAACGGTCATGCGGCCTTTGATGGGCTTTGCTGAAAGCGCGCCACGAATGGCAGGAAGAATGGCATTCTGTGTAGCTGCGATTTTTTCAGATGAAACACCGGCAACCTGTCCAATCGCAGAGAGCCATTCGGCGGTACCATCGTGACCCACGGGAGCGGAGCCCACAACTTTGCGACCAGCTGTTTCAAATTCGCGAATTGAAGCTGTATAAAATGGATGGATGGCGGCCACTGCAGCACAATCAAATGCGGCAAAGAGTTCGCGCCATTCACGCACCGGTACTACGGGACCCACAGCCAAACCCATCGGCTCAAGCAAACGACCGATCGCGACGGGATCAGCCGGAAACATTTCACCGAGCAAAGTGATGGTGGGTAACTTTGTTTTGCCTGAGCGCGGTGCGGTAACTGGGCCCTGACGAATTTCATTCGCTGCATATTTCAGCATTGCACCAGAAAGAACGTCTTTCGCTTCAGCATGTGTAGGCACGCCGAAGCCGGGTACATCGATGCCAATGATGCGCACACCATTGATCTCTTTCGGCAGAAGCTGCAGCGGCACACCAGAAGCGGTCGGCACACAGAGATTGGTGATGACGATGGTGTCATAATGCTCGGGATCAGCGAGTTTGAAGACTGCATCGCGGATGTCTTCAAAAAGTTTGCCCGTAACAAGCGTTTCCGAATTAAACGGCACATAGCCGACGCTACGGCGTGCACCATAAAAATGCGATGTGAAGGTCAACCCATAAACGCAGCAGGCGGAGCCTGAGAGAATGGTGGCCGTGCGGCGCATACGCAAACCGACACGCAGCGAACCAAAGGCCGGGCACATGCTTTGCGGTTGATCATGCGGACCAAGCGGATAATCTTCCGCATAGCGATTGAGAATTTCACTCTTGCCTGCTGAGGCCGCGGCTTTTTGCAATTCTTCCTTACCACCATGACAAGACAGGTCCGCAAGCGCGGACGCAGCAGATGTATCTTCCGCACTCGTCTTTCCGTCTATCATGGGTTTATTGGTCATGCGCGTCACACCGTGTCGTAAACAACTTCGAGGGACGTGTGTGTTTGCGCGATGCCGCCACGCATATCTTCCTGAGAGGCAGGCACGAGAACAACGTCACGTCCAACCGTATCGCCTGCGAAGAGCCCCAAGAGGCCATCTTGATCAAGCGGTGTGGGCCTTACTGGCGGCGCGCTTACAACATTGTCAGCAAGCGCTTCGAACAATGAGGCCCATTCACCACCGGGGCGACCAATGATTTCATAATTCGCACTCTTCCTACGAATGTCTTCATTCTGCGGAATGGCAGAGAGAACCGGAATGCCAACAGCTTCCGCAAAGGCGTGGGCTTCACCTGTGCCATCATCTTTGTTGATGACGATACCAGCGACGCCAACATTGCCGCCAAGCTTGCGGAAATATTCAACCGCAGAGCACACATTATTAGCGACATAAAGTGATTGAAGATCATTTGATCCGACGATGATCACCTTCTGACACATGTCACGTGCGATCGGCAGACCAAAGCCGCCGCACACAACGTCGCCCAAGAAATCGAGCAACACATAATCGAAACCCCATTCATGGAAGCCGAGCTTTTCCAAAAGCTCGAAACCATGAATGATCCCGCGTCCGCCGCAGCCGCGACCAACTTCCGGACCACCAAGTTCCATCGCGAAAACACCATCACGCTTGAAGCACACGTCACCGATGGTGACTTCATCGCCAGCGAGTTTTTTCTTCGCGCTTGTTTCAATTATAGTTGGGCAGGCGCGACCACCGAAGAGCAGCGATGTTGTATCGCTTTTCGGATCGCAACCGATGAGCAAAACGCGTTTGCCCATTTGCGCCATCATGTAAGAAAGATTGGCAAGTGTGAAACTTTTGCCAATGCCGCCTTTGCCGTAAATGGCTATGACCTGCGTTTCTTTTTTCACTTCGCCTGTATGAACCGGATCAGGTTCGATCGCCGCTTCGGAGCGAAGGCCTGATTTCAAGGCGTGATTGATTTCAATCGCCGTCATGCAGCATCTCTCCAGTCAAGAATCATTTTGAGACAAGTGGGATCGGTAAAGGCCGTGCGATAAGCGTCTGGCGCTTCATGAGGTTTCGCGTGATTGGTCACGAGTCCTTCAAGCGAAAGCTTGCCGGACATGATTAAATCCATCACCGCATCAATATCAGCGTGCGCCCATTCGGCGGCGATGCGGAAGCGCGCTTCACGCATAAACGCAGGCGGGAATGTGAATGATAAAGGTGTTTCATAAAAACCGGCGAGTGTGATTTCACCGCGCTTTGCCAAGCGACCGATTAATGTATCAAGCAATGATGCATCACCGCTCGCATCGCAGATTGCATGATAATCACGACGCGGATCATCAGCCGGATCAACAACCTTATAACCGAGCGCACCGTCACGACGTGTGGCATTCTTTTCCCATACAAGCGGCGCATCTGCACCAAGCGCTGCAGCAATGCGTGCGATCAAACGACCGACAATGCCGTGACCAATGATGAGTTCCGGAATGGTTGCGCCTTCACCAGCGATTGCATGATAGGCAGTGGCGGCAAGCGCAATCAAAACACCGCGATCATCAAACTGCTGATCGAGTTTCACAACACGCGCGGCAGGAACAATCAAATGTTTGGCAGCGCCACCAAAAAGCCCGCGCACATCTTGATAACAATTGGCACCGGGAACAAAAACGCGATCGCCTTCTGAAAGGCCGACACCCTTCGGTGCTTTGGTGACGCGACCAACGGTTTCGTAACCGGGAACAAGCGGATAAGCGAGGCCGGGGAAGGGGGGCATTCTGCCGGACCAGAGCAGTTTCTCGGTGCCGGAGCTGATTCCACTCCATTCGACGTCGACCTGAATCGCATCGGGACCGCCGCTCGTGAGTGCGACAGTGCGAAGAGCCAGATCTCCCGGTCGTTCTAGGACGATGGCTTGGGTTTCCATCATTTTCCCCCCGACAGACTAAGGCCCGATGGAGCCTCTCGCACCTGTCTGAACTGTCATTTTACTATGACACAATTAAACGTCAATAGAACATGACATATGATGCCCACCTAATGTTCAAGCACCATGACATAGGTGATGAGGGGCATGCGGCTGATAGGCGACGAGATCCGGGTAAAGCCCGCTTTGCGGCCCAACTGGGCGATTTCGTCGGCGTTTCGGGTCTTTCCTTGGCCCATTGCAGCGAAATAGAGCCCGAAATAGGCATCCGCGATGGGGGCACTGTCAGGCGCGCCTGACAGAGGCTCGGCCAGAATGAGCCTACCTTTGGAAGGAAGCGTTTTCCGGATTCCCGCTAAAATGATGAGCGCCGAGTCGTCGTCATGGTCGTGGAGGACGCGGATCAGAGTCGCAACATCCGCCCCGGTGGGCAGCGGATCTGTCAGAAATGATCCGGGGGCGATCTGAGCGCGACCAGAAATACCATGTTTTTCAAAACTCTCCTGGGCAATCTCGGTCACAGCGGGCAGATCAAACAGTGTGAAATGAAGATGGGGATAACGCGCCGCCGCCGCTGCGATGAATGTCCCATTGCTCCCGCCAACATCGATCACATGGCTTGCGTTCGAGAAGTCGTGGAGCGCCAGAATTTCCCG
>Ga0194129_10000757_pt1 | contig 58727 bp, 61 predicted proteins | sample TA2KigCa35mmetaG_FD_150862 | JGI IMG/M metagenome (GOLD analysis project Ga0194129, IMG submission 150862) | Freshwater microbial communities from Lake Tanganyika, Tanzania - TA2015038 Kigoma Deep Cast 35m | ecosystem: Environmental > Aquatic > Freshwater > Lake | place: Tanzania: Lake... | reverse complement strand
TATTAGACTTATGACCAAATGCATAATAGAACTATGACCAAATAGCAATTAGATATGTGACCAAATGCATAATAGAATCATGACCAAATAGTAAATTGATCAATTTAGTTTGCCTTTTTTTATCCCAAAGGCCACCGTGGACGTGGGGCAAACGTTAGGGGGTCAGTGTGTCCCTGTTGAAATCGTTCAAGACCGGCCCAGGCGACCATAGCGCCATTATCGGTGCAATACTTTAAAGGAGGGGCGATGAAGCGTTTTTCTTTTGATTCAACAAGGGTTTGCAACTGATGTCTTAAAAATTGGTTGGCCCCAACGCCTCCTGCAATTACGACATCTTTGACGGTGGGAACAGCTTCAAGTGCTTTAGATAGCCGATCAACAAAAACATCACTAACAGCTTGTTGAAAGGAAGCGGCAATGTCTTTTTTGTCTTGCTCTTGAAGGGGTCCCTTAAAGCTTTCGACTGTCCTTAGAACGGCTGTTTTAAGTCCAGAGAAGGAAAAATCTAATCCTGATTTGTTTAAAAGGGGGCGAGGAAATGGGAATCTTTTGGCATTACCTCCAAGGGCACACTGTTCAACGGCGGGCCCTCCTGGGTAGGGAAATCCTAAAAGGCGGGCAACTTTGTCAAATGTTTCTCCGGCGGCATCATCAATCGTTGTTGATAATACTTCATAATTTCCAAGGTCTTTGACATGAATAAGTTGACAATGTCCGCCAGAAGCCAAAAGCAGAAGATAGGGAAAGGGAACATCTTCTGTCAGCCGAACGGATAGGGCGTGGGCTTCTAAATGGTTAACGGCAATGAAGGGTTTTTTAAGATAAGCCGCAATTGATTTTCCCGTGACGGCACCTACCAACACCCCCCCAATAAGTCCCGGGCCACAGGTGGCAGCGATTGCATCCAGTTGATCAAAAGCAAGGCTTCCTTGTTGCAGGGTTTGCTTGATTACGTCTTGGATTTTTTCTAGATGGGCACGTGCCCCGATTTCAGGGACAACACCACCAAACTTTCGATGGGCCTCGAGCTGAGAAAAAACAACGTGCGCTAAGACTTCTTTTTTTTCTGTAACTATTGCGGCTGCAGTCTCGTCACAACTTGTTTCAATACCAAGAATGTACATGATTCTTCTCTAGGATCTTAGGGCTTTTGCTTTTTGGTCAATATCCCTCATGACCTGTAAAAACTTTTCTAGGGACTTTCCTGACAGTCTTTGTTGTGGTGCCATATTAACCAGTTGAGGATTCACTTCTTCGCCTCGATAGTGAATTTCATAGTGGAGATGCGGTCCTGTTGTAAGGCCAGTCATTCCAACGTATCCAATAACGTCCCCTTGTTTTACTTTCTTCCCTTTCGTCATGTTTTTCCCGTAGCGATGAAGGTGCGCGTAAGCGGTTCCGTAATCTTGACTATGTTGAATAAAGATATAATTCCCAAATCCTCGTAAGCGGCCCATTTTCTTTATAAAGCCATCTCCGGCGGCAAAGATTGGTGTTCCAATAGGGGCTGCAAAGTCTACACCACGATGCATTTTGGTATAGCCCCGAATGGGGTGAGTTCTTTTGCCGAAACAAGAAGAAACTCTTGCGCCTTTAATGGGTGTTTTTAAAAGAGCTTTTTTCGCACCCTCTCCCTTTTCATTAAAATACTCGATGGATCCATCATCTAGAGTGTGTTTGAAAAGACGTAGGGGGCCACCCGCAACAAAAAGGGTGGCATAAACAACTTCACCATACCCAACATACCCTGTTTCTTCGTCTTGAGGGTGTTCAACTAAGACTTCAAACGTATCGCCTGATTTTAGGGCGCGTTGAAAGTCTATGGAGTAGCTGTAAATACGAATAAGCTGATTCACAAGAGACGCATTTAATCCTGCCTTAACAGCAGATGTGTAAAAGTTATCTTCGATACCACCGTGGGTATAAGAAAGCGTTGTTTTTAAGGAAACTGGAGGCCCTGGGGAGACAAATTCTCCTGACTGGTTTTTTGTAATAACGAGTTTTTTAGTATTAGACAGAATAAAAATAATTTTCTTAAGAACATTCTGCTGAGCGGGCAAATTTTTATCATACCTGAAATAAAAACGGTGACCTGGCATAATAAGTTTGGGAGAAAAATATTTACGGATCGCCTGGACAATTTGCTTCCGTTCGTCAGTACTTGTATTATTGCGTTGCAAGAATTTTTCAAGGGTTTCCCCTCGTTTAATGCGTGATTCAACAAGGAATGATTCTCCGGCAACTTCTTTCTCGCGCGCAACAACCTTGGAGGTACCTTCTTCTTCAAGCGCTTGCTCTGCTTCTTCTGCTTCTACGTAGGATTCTTCAAAAGCATCTTTTTGTATATCCACTTGATGGTCTTCGTAGATATCTACCAAAATAAGGGTTGCACCTAAGACAAAGCATAAGATACTGGCAATGAGCTCTAAATGTCGAAGGTAACGAAATCGCACTATTTAGGGACTCCCTGTGTTGTTGAATATTCGAAGTGAAAGACTTCACCTGGATAAACAAGGGAACGAATGACATAAGCGGCTCTAGCTGCCTCAGCAAACCCTGTCAAAATGAGCTTTTGCTTGTTTTCGTAACTTGCAACATCGCCGATTGCAAAGATTCCTGAAGCGGATGTTGCGTTATTAATAGGCGATACTTCGATATGATTTTTGTGAAGGTCGAGTCCCCACTCAGCAATAGGACCAAGATTCATGGAAAGACCAAAGAAAAGCAGCAAATCATCGGCAGGAAGCGTTCTGTGCTCCCCATCAAGCGTTTGGACGCCTACCTCTTTTAATTGGCCGTGCTCTCCTCGAACACTTTCAAGTTGATAGGGGACAACAAGTTCTATGGCGCCAGTATCCGCAAGCGCATGCAGTTTATTGACACTTTCGGGGGCAGCGCGGAATTTGTCGCGTCGATGAACCATATAAATTTTCTTTGCAAGAGGTGCTAAAGAAAGGGCCCAGTCAACGGCAGAGTCACCACCGCCTGCAATGACAACAGTGCGGTCTTTGAATCGATTAGGGTCTTTTACATAATAAAAGATACTTTTTCCTTCAAAAGCCTCTAATCCATCAAGAGGGGGGCGGTTTGGTCCAAAAGCACCAACACCAGCGGCAATAATAACAGCTTTGGCATTGATTTTTGTGCCAAGAGACGTTTCAAGATCCCACCGTTCATCGTCTGTTGGTAAAAGTTTTACAACATTTTGCCCTAAATGATAGGTTGGATGAAAAGGGGCCGCTTGCTCTTCAAGTCGGGCAATTAAATCTTTTGCAAGAATTTTGGGACATGCTGGAATGTCATAAATGGGCTTTTCTGGATAAAGAGCAATACATTGCCCCCCAATTTCTGATAAGGCATCAATGACATGACATTTCATAGACATCATCCCGCATTCAAAGATGGCAAAAAGACCAACGGGTCCTGCGCCGATAATTGCTACATCTGTTTTATGAATAGTCATAACTTTTCCTAGGATTCTGCTTAAAAATACGATAAAAAATTAAAGTAACCCTAAAAGTTTCACAATTGTATAAGAAATGTCTAGTATTTTTTTTAATCATCCGATAGAACTCGAAAGCTTAGCTACTCTAGAAGCCATTCTTGAAGGGATTATTCCTTTTATAAAAAACAAAGACATTCTCTTGTTTGAAGGACCCTTGGGGGCGGGTAAAACAACGTCTGCACGTTTCATAATTCAAGCGCTTGTGGGCGAGAAGATTGATGTTCCAAGTCCTACCTTTAATCTTGTTCATACCTATGAAACCAGAGATTTCCCTTTATGGCATTTCGATCTCTATCGTCTAAAAAATGAAGAAGAGCTTTTTGATATAGGAATTGAAGAGGCTTTAAGTGACGGCGTCCTTATGATTGAGTGGCCAGAAAAAGGGGGGCAAATTCTTCCGTTGTCGACCCTTAAACTACAGTTTCATTTTGGTGAAAATGATACACGATTTTTAACACTAATTCCCTCCCGTGAATGGCAGGAAAGGATAAAAAATGATACACACTAGAGAGCAATTAAAAAAAGATTTTATTCAAAAGAATGGATGGGGAGATGCCACAATTTCTTTTCTTGCGGGAGACTGTTCCAATAGGACCTATGATCGTTTGGTCAAAAAAGACAAAACAACAGCGGTTTTAATGGATGCTTATGGTGATAATGAAAAGGTAGAGCCTTTTATGGCTATTTCTAGTCTTTTGAATGATCTTGGGTGTTCAGCGCCCAAAGTTTTGTCGCAAGACTTTGAAAACCGGTTTCTTCTTTTAGAAGATTTTGGGGATCAAACATTTACCTGGTGTTTGGGAAAGGGAATGGATGCGGGTCTTTTGTATGAAACAGCTGTTGATGCCCTTATTCATCTGCATCAAAAATTTGATCGATCGACTTCTTCCACTCTTCCAGTCTACGATACAAAAAGTCTTTTGGAGAAAGCTAACCTTTTTCTGGAATGGTATTTTCCAGCGATTCATGGAACTGTTCCCTCAACGGCTATTATCCAAGAATGGGAAGATGCATGGTGTCAAGCCTTTCAAGTAATAGATAAGGCTCCTCAAACATTAATCCTTAGGGATTTTCACGTTGATAATCTTTTGTGGCTTCAAGATCGAGAAGGGTTTAAAAGATGTGGGCTTTTGGATTTTCAAGATGCAGCGATTGGCCCCCAGTGTTATGACCTTGTTTCTTTGTTTGAAGATGTGCGTCAGGATGTTTCTTTTGATTTGACGAAACGGTTGTTAAAAAAATACCTACGGTCTTTTCCGGATCTTGACGAACATACATTTATGACTCAGTACTACACAATGGGAGCCCAAAGAGCAACACGGATTATCGGAGTGTTTGCGCGGATGTTGTTGGCAAAAAATCGGGACCATTACATGCGTTTTATTCCGCGCACATGGAAATGGCTGGAAAATGATTTAAAACATGATAATCTATTAGCCATTCGTCATTGGTTTAATGAATACTTTCCAATGGAGAAAAGGAGAGAACTTACATGTTTATAAAAAAAGCGATGATTTTAGCCGCAGGGCGGGGAGAACGGATGCGGCCTCTAACAGATATTTGTCCCAAACCACTGATTAATGTGGATGGATCCCCTATGATAGACCATATTTTAAATCACCTAGAGGAAATAGGGGTTACAGAGGTTGTGATTAACACATCCTATTTGGGAGATATGGTCCATAAGCATCTTGAAAATCGAAAAACACCTCACATTACATTTTCAGATGAGGATACCCCTCTTGAAACAGGGGGAGGCGTTTTTAAAGCGCTTCCTGAACTTGGAGAAGATCCCTTTTTCGTGATCAATGGAGACGTTGTTTGGTCTGATGGAAAAACAAATTGCTTAAAAGAACTATCCAAAGCATGGAAAAAAGATATGCAAGCCTTGCTTTTGGTTGTTCCAAAAGATCGCGCTCAGGGGTATCAGGGAGATGGTGATTATGATATCGCTGCTTCTCATCATCTAAAAAGAAGGGTGCTTGGAAAAAAAGCAAAGTACGTTTTTTCAGGGATTCAGATTTTAGATCCCAGAATTTTCAAAAATTGGGAGCCGGGATTCTTTTCTCTCAAAGCGGTGTATGACAGGCTGGAAGAAGAAAAATCTCTCTATGGGCTAGAGCACCAAGGTCTGTGGTTTCATGTTGGAACACCAGAGCATTTGAATGCAACGCGGGAGTGGTTTGAACAGCATAAGGAAGTGACGGCGTGAAGGAACAGGTTTCCTTTATTCCTGCTCATCTTCCTTTCTTAGAGACACTCGCACAATTTCTTCTATCGACTTATGATCAAAAAGAGCTTGCGTCGAGCGTTATTTTTTTGCCGACATATCGAGCCTGTCAAAAGCTTGAAAATATTTTGTGCAACAGGAGTCAAGGGAAAGCACTCCTTCTCCCGCGCCTAATTCCCTTAGGGGGTATTGATGGAGAAGACCTCGCTTTAAGTTCCCTTTCTTTGTACGACACAATGATGGGATTACCCCCTCTTGTCAGCGCAGAAGAGCGTTTGGCTCTTTTAACCCAAGAAATCCAGAAATTTTACCGTCAAAAAAATCAATATTTTAAGACATCTCAGGCTTGTGCTTTGGCAAAAGACCTTTTGCATTTAATTGATCAAGTGCAATTAGAGGGTTTAGATTTTTCAAGATTAAAAGATCTTGTTCCTGAGGATTATGCGTCTCATTGGCAATTGACAGTAGAATTTCTAGAAATCATTGCAGAAAAATGGCCATCGCTGATTAAAAAACTCAATAAAACAGAACCTGCAGAGTATCAGCGTTTACTATTGGAATTTTATGCGCGTTTGTGGGAACAGACCCCTCCTTCTCACCCTGTTATTGGGGCAGGATCAACAGGGAGTATTCCTGCAACAGCACGTTTGTTAAAAGTCATCCAATCTCTTCCCGAAGGGCATCTAATTTTACCAAACCTTGATCCTTCTTTAGATGGAGTTCCTCCCTCATCTCATCCTCAACATACGATGTATCGATTGCTAGAAACAATCGGTATTGAGGCTCAAGAAGTTGGCCCTTTGGTTGAGGAAAAAGGGGAAGAAAAAAGAGATCTATTGAAGGGTATTTTTGATGTCAAATCAAAACCTCTTCCTCTAGAAAAAGTTAAGACAGCCATCAATCATCTGCATCTTTTGGAGTGTTCCAGTCAACAAGAAGAAGCAACCGTGATAGCCCTTGCTATTCGAGAGCATCTTGAAAAAGAAAATCAATTTGTTTCTTTTGTAACGGCCAATCGGTCCCTTGCGCGGCGTGTGGTGCAAGAACTGAAGCGATGGAACATTCAAGCCAATGACTCTGGAGGAATTCCTTTGTCTCAAACAGCTGTGGGGGTTTTTTGTCTTTTGACAGCTGAGTGGGTTCAGGAAAAATTATCCCTATCAACGCTTCTTGCAACACTGAAACATCCTTATGCCTATCGGTTTAAACGATTTGCTCATGTGATTGAAAAAAAATTCTTACGTCAGGGAATTTCTTTCGATCATATTGATCCTTTATTGTTAGAAGATATCGCTCTTCAAGAGGAGTATAAAATCATACAAAATGCCCTTGAAAAAGGACGCCTTCTTGCAACGCAAGAAAACATTAATTTGAAAAATTTATGGATGTTTCATAAAGAACTCCTTTCTCTTTTTACGGAAAAAAAATCTCCTTGGTTTGGCGAAACAGAAGAATCAGAAGTTTTTGATGGGTTCATTCAAAAGCTAGAGGAAAACCTTATAACGATACCCCTTCAAAAAGGGGAAGAATATGGGGATATTTTAACCCATTTTTTCACAACACTTTCTGTCCGCAAGAAATTTGCTTTACATCCCCGTCTTTCTATTTTGGGACTGATTGAAGCACGCCTTGTTCCGGCAGATCTCGTTATTTTGGGGGATTTGAATGAAGGGTCTTGGCCAGGGACGCCATCGATTGACCCTTGGTTTAACCAATCGATGCGTAAACAATTTGGATTGCCTGAGCATGATCGACGGGTGGGTCTTTCAGCGCTGGATTTTGTTCAAGCGTGTGCAGCGCCTCATGTTTTGTTAACACGGTCTTTACGTGTACAGGGAACACCTACTGTGCCGTCTCGTTTTTTAACGCGGCTTCAGTCTTATTTAAAGCGTTACAATCTTTCCCTTCAAAGAAAAGGGGAGCTTTTGTACTATGCTCAAATACTTTATGCCCCTAAAGAACGAATTCTTTTGGGCCCGCCGACACCAAGGCCCCCTTTTCTTGCGCGCCCTCGAAGCCTTTCGATTACAGAAATTACAACGCTCATCCATGATCCGTATAGTCTTTATGCTAAAAAGATTTTGCACTTAAAACCTTTGAAGCCTTTGGAAGAAAAGCCAGGGCGTTTAGAGTTTGGTCTTTTTGTCCATGATGTTTTAGAGGTGTGGTTTAAAAATCTTCCGTTGATGCATGAAACTGGCATAGCTATAGGGAAAGAGAAGTTTTCAATCTATTTTCAAGAACCTTTAGAGCATAACTTATGGTGGTATCGGTTTGAAAATATTCTTCAATGGATTATAAAACAAATGCCTGCATTTTCTTTAGAGCAATCATGGCAAGAAACGAGAGGTCTTTTAGAATTTTCTTTGGAAAAAGGCTCCTTTAGTTTGGTTGGAAAAGCAGATCGCATTGATGAAACAAATCATGGAATGGTGATTGTTGACTATAAGACTGGAACGCCTCCTACAAAAAAAGAAATAGAATATGGTCTTTCGCCTCAGCTGCCTCTTGAAGCGATTATATTGAAAGCAGGGGGGTTTAAAGACATTCCTCGAAACAATCTATCGTCTCTTTCTTTCTGGCATTTGATTGGTGATAGAGAGGGGGGAGAGATTATCGAATACAGCCAAGATTTGGATAGTCTTGTTATGTCAACAAAAGAAGGTCTAGGTCGTCTATTAGAAGCTTTTGATGAGGAAGAAACGGCCTATTTATCCATCCCTTATCAAACATCCCTTTATGGTGACTATCATCACTTAGCCCGTATTAAGGAATGGTCTCTTAACGGAGGGAATGCATGATCACAACAGCATCGCTTCAGCAAAGGCAAGCAGCATCTCCAACACATTCTTGTTGGGTGGAAGCTTCCGCTGGAACAGGAAAAACCAAAGTTTTAACCGATCGTGTTTTAATGCTTTTGTTAACAGGGGCAGTTCCTGAAAACATTTTATGCCTGACTTTTACAAAAGCAGCGGCCGCTGAAATGGCCAATCGTATTCAAGAAAAACTTGCAATTTGGGCGTCTTTTGATGAAGAAGCCTTAAGACAAGAATTATCATCACTTTTATCGAGAGCTCCAACCCGTCAGGAGCTTGATCGTGCGACAAGTCTTTTTGCAACGGTAATTGATGTGCCTGGGGGAATGAAAATTCAGACCATTCATTCTTTTTGTCAGATGGTTTTGAAAAAATTTCCCCTTGAAGCAAAGGTTCCACCACATTTTCGTGTTATGACTGATGCTCAAAGCAAAGACTGTCTTGAGCGATCCTTCAAAGAAACAATGCAAGATCTTTCTTCGGATCAGCTGAAAGTTTTTGCGCGCTATGTGACAACAGATCAGCTTTTTGATCTTTTAAAAAGCATTCTACAAAAACGGGCTAGAATTGTTGGGAAAGAACCTTCAATTAAAATGATAGAGGATATTTATACTTCTCTTAAGATTCCTTTTGGGCTTGCACCAGATAAGATTTTGGAAGAAGAACTGAAGGGGTCTTATTTAGAGACTGGCCCTCAAGATTTTTTTGATCTTTTGGAGCAAGGAACGACAGCAGATAATGTTTTTGGAGGGTTTTTAAAAAAATGGATTCTCAAAAGCCCTCAAGAAAAAGTTGAAGATTTTGAGACCTATAAAAAGTTTTTCTTAACGGCAAAAAATGAGCAAAGACAGAAAATCGTTTCTGCTTCTTTTGCAAAAAAACACCCAGAGCTGGAGGAAGTTTTTCAAAAAGAGGCGGCCTATTTGATGATGGTTATGCATCGCTATCATCACGCTATTATTGCAGAAGCAACAAACGTTTTTCTTCATTTTATTCACCATGCCTTAGATCGCTACCACCATCTTAAAACGATAGAAGCATTTTTGGATTATGATGATCTTATTTATAAAACCGCAGTACTATTCCAACAACCAGAAAATGCCCCATGGGTTCTTTATAAGCTTGATGGGGGCATTCAGCATATTTTGGTTGATGAAGCCCAAGATACCAATGAAGATCAGTGGCAAGTTATTGCATCAATTGCCGCTGAATTTTTTTCAACAGAACCAGATCCCAATCGTCTTAGAACGCTGTTTGTGGTTGGCGATATGAAGCAATCGATTTATAGTTTCCAAGGGGCAAATCCTTTTGCCTTTCAAGCGGTTAAATCTTTATTTTCTGCGCAGGCAGAAAATGCAAAACATTCCTGGAAAAATATTACGCTTTCTACCTCTTTCCGATCAACGCAGCCCGTCTTAGACCTTGTCGATCAAGTGTTTCAGAAAAACCCAACATTATCCCCTCCTGGCTTAAATTTAGACTATGTACCTCATGAAAGTTATCGAAAAAATCATGGTGGACGGGTGGAAGTTTGGCCACTGGTCAATGCCCCAGAAAAAGAAGAACGTGAGCCTTGGGCTTTACCCAATACCCAAATTTATGCAACAACAGCCCGCAAGGAAGTTGCAGAACGTATCGCAGAACGTATTCATCTTTGGCTCCAGGAAAAAAGAATTTTGGAACCGAAAAACAGACCCATTCGTCCAAGCGATATTATGATATTAGTTCGCCGCCGTGATCAATTCGTTGAAGAGCTCGTGCGAGCCTTAAAAAATAAATCTATTCCCGTCACAGGAGCCGATCGACTAGTCTTAACGGATCATATGGGGATTATGGATCTCTTGGTTTTAGGTGATTTTCTCTTGCTTCCAGAAGATGACTTAGCCCTTGCAACGATCTTAAAGTCACCCCTAATTGGGATGGAAGAACACGATCTTTTTGAGCTCAGCTATTATCGAAAGGGGCGGAGCCTCTGGCATACGCTTAAGCAAAGACAAACAGAAAAGCCTATTTATCAAGAAGCTTTCGCTTATTTAACAGATCTTTTAAATCGCGTGGATTTTTATTCCCCGTTTGATTTTTACCATTATGTTTTGCATATCCTGCCAGGGCGGCAAAAGATGCTTGAACGTTTAGGGAATGATGCAGAAGATGCTCTGGAGGAATTTTTAAATCTTTGTCTTTCTTTTGAAAAAGATTTTGGGGGATCTTTGCAGATTTTTCTTTCATGGATGCGAAAAGAAAATACGGAAATTAAGAGAAATCTTGAACAATCAACAGAAGACAAAGTTCGTATTATGACGGTTCATGGATCCAAAGGGTTAGAGGCGCCGATCGTGTTTCTACCTGATACAACACAAGTTCCAAATGCCCATGCTTCCTTGTTTTGGGGCCAATCAATTGCTGAAAATCCCGTATTATTTTGGTGTCCTAAAAGCCGCTTTAAAACTGATTATATTCAGTCTCTTCATCCGCAATACGATGAACAGGCGGAATACTATCGCTTGCTTTATGTGGCCTTAACCCGCGCCGAAGATGAGCTGTATGTATGCGGGTGGAAGAACCATAAAGCATCGACGACTCTTTCTTGGTATGACCTGGTATTGGCCGCCACTCAAGATCTTGGTGTTTCAACCCCTTTATGCTTTGATGGAAAAACCCAGGAAGACGGGCTTGTAATTTATCAAAAAGCAGAAGAAGTCGTTTCGTCTGAGCCTATACAAGACGTATTGCCTTTTTCAAAATCCCTTCCCTCGTGGGTAGATAAAAAAGCAAAAGCAGAATCTGTGCTTCCAATTATTTACCCTTCCCAGCAAGGGGAAATTGATGGTCAAAAAAATGGGATCGAAAGCAGTCTTCGGGCTGTGGATCGAGGGATTCTTTTGCACAAAGCCCTTGAGTGGTTGATTAAAGATCCGGGTGCAGAACGAGAGGGGCTAACAAGGCAATTCTTAGAACAGTATGTTCAAAAAGAAGAAGCGGATCGATTATTCCTACTTCTTCAAAAAACCATAGATCTTTTGGTACGTCATTCTTATTTTGCGGAGGGGATAATTTTAACAGAGGTGCCGTTTCAGCGTCTTGATACAGAAACAAATTCTGTTGTAAAAGGGACGATGGATTTTTTGTGGGTTAATGATACTTTAAAGGAAGTTCATGTGATAGATTATAAGACAGGTGCTTTTGACTATTCTTATAAAAAAATGCCACCAGAAGCTTACAAAAACCAAATAATCCTTTATCAACAAGCGCTGCAAGTCATTTACCCGTCCTATAAAATTAGACCTTTTCTCTTGTGGACAGAAGCGACACAACTGGTAGAATATGATTTTAAAAAACAGAAAGAAAATTAGGAATGAAAAAAATAACAGCAATAGAGCTTTGTCGGACGATCAATGAAACGCTGGATCAACACAAAGCACAGGATATTTGTGTCATTGATCTAGAGGGTAAATCTAGTATTGGTGATTTTATGTTGATCGCAACAGGGACAAGCATGCGTCACTTGAACGCTCTTGCAACCTATGCTCAAGAAAAAGCTAAGAGTCTTGGATTTAAAAACACAACCCTTGAAGGCGCTCAAAACTCTGGTTGGGTTATTCTTGATTTAGGGGATGTGGTCGTTCATCTATTCCTAAAAGAAACACGAACCCTTTATGATCTTGAAAGTATGTGGGACCCAAGTCTTTACCAACGAACAGAAGAGAAATCTTAAAAACTATGCAGATTACGATTATCGCAGGCGGTGTATTAAAATCAGGGCCCTTGAACGATTTGGTGCAGGAATATGAAAAACGCCTGTCTTGGAAAGTGACAATCAAAGAAATTCCTGAAAATTCTCATAAAAACTTAGGGGATCTTTTTATCGAAAAAATTCCCCAAGGGGCCTTTGTCGTTGCTTTAGACGAAAGAGGGGATGACATATCAAGTGTTCAGTTTGCAGCCTTTATTGAGGCAAAGCGTATCGTGGGGCGGTCCCATTTATGTTTTTTAATTGGACCTGCAGATGGTCTTAGCCTTTCCTTAGATCCTTATATCCATAAAACGATTGCCTTTGGCAAACCTACTTGGCCCCATTTAATGGTCAGAGTTCTTTTGATGGAGCAACTCTACCGCGTGCAACAAATCCTTGCAGGGCATCCGTATCATCGGATATAAAAGTATCGTCAGGTATTGAAATAATCTTTTTTCGCACTACATTGTTTTTTTTAGGAGTTTCAAATGATAAAAAAGATTCACTATTTAATTACCGCAAGTTTAATAATTTTTTATTTTTCAAATTCTTATAGTGCGGGTGCATCGCCTTCACTTCTTGGCCGATTAAGTGAGGCTTATCCTCAAACCTTAAAGGGTATGGATCAGATGCCAGATGACAGCACAATAAAAATCTTAAGAAAAAAATATCTTGCTTCCACTGACTATTATCGCAGCGTAGCCTTAGCATATTTAAATAAGCTACAGCCCCTATTGATAGAAACGCATTCTAAATTTGTAGACTCGCTTAGGGCTCAGCTAGAAACTGTACCTACTGAGGGCACTCGTATTTTGAGCCTTTTGCCTGATTTAGCCTCTATAACCCGTTTAACTTATGCTGCTTCTTCTGTCTCAGCACCAAGTGATGAAGGTGTGTCCTCTCTGCTTAGATCCATTACGTTACAGCTTCCTATGGAGCACATCTTTGGAGCTGACAAAGTAGTTGACGGAATTCCAGCATGGTATTTAGAAGATCAAACTCTGAAGAGCATCGATGAGGATTCGAAAACTTCGGCCTCTTCCTCCGTTGCTTCTGGAGAGGGCTATTGGTATTTAAAAGATCGTGCTAGAAAGGAATTAAGGAAAAACTTAAGGTTCGGTGATCACGTGGCTGTGTTTGCTGTCGGGGGGAAGGTCGGTCTTTCTCTGATGGTGGATCGTCTTATTAAGAACGTTCATATTATTGCGCTACCTTTAGAAACCTACGAAGCGCATTCACTAAAAATGAGTCCTAGAGATTTTGCAGCCCATGATTTAAGCCATTTTTATATTTTAAAACAACAAAAATCAGTCCTTAAAAATTGGAGTGCTCGTCTAGCCTACGCTTTAATGGAGAAAACAGATGTTGGGTATTTGAAGGCAACAAAGATTGCAGGAACTCTTGGTCGTTTAAAGTTTCAAAACTTTCAAAGGCTTATTCAGAATATCTTTGACAAAAACATTCAATATTTTTTGACTGCGATGGAAAGCGATGGAGAGGATAAAGCTTTAAAAGCTCAAGCAAAGAAAGACTATAACAAGTTACTAATTTGCTTCTTTGAGATCCTGCATGAAGAATCAGGATTAACCTTTGATGTTTTAAATGCAGATTCCCCATCAGAAGTAGTTCGGGCGTTTTTCAAGAAAATTTTGGAAGATGATGGTTTAGTAACAGATTCATCAAGGTCTACGGAATCAAGAGATGCTGGAGCTGCAGCTGGATCAGGGGAAGGTACAGTTACTGGAAGCAGTGAAGCATTAGTTGAAAAATCTTCTTGCCATCCCCTTAAGACAGATCCACTAACAGGTAGGCTCCTTAGTGGTGGGGCAGTGACTTTAGAAAATCCAGAAGTCGAGGCAACTATAAAGGCACTGGATCTTCCTGTAAATGTGCGTCTATTGAGTGCTGACAAAAAAGTTTTAGGCGATCTTTGGGATGAACTTGATATTCAGATTGAAGACTCTCCTCTACAAGTCTTGGTTAAGGCTATTAGTAGAAAAGATGGAGAATCGATTAATTTAAAGTTAATAAAGTCTCGTTTGCTTTTCGGGGATGCTATAGATCGAAATTCTCTTCTAAAGCTTGTGGGCCAAGGAGTCACAGTACCTGTTGTTTCAGAAATTCTTGACCCAGTAGCTAAACGAGAATCTGTTTTTGATTTTCGTCGAGCTGTGACGTCTCAACTAGAGGGAGTCGCAAGAGAAGTTTTAGGAAGAATCCTTGGAACCTTAACTTTTGAAGGCGAGGGAACCCCATCGAGAAGATCTGTCTATGATGAATTATGGGAGAGTGTTGGTGATTTAGCTCCAGAGCTGCAAGGTAAAATCAGAGGGTATCGCTATGATCAAACTAAACTTACCTCACAAATACTTGACACGTTTTAAGGTGTTCTATTTACCATGAAATTTCAAACTGTCACTTTGAAATTTCATGGTGCGCTATTGATATAAAAGAATTTTCTAAGACCTGGGTTGTTGGATATTAAAGTTTTTATAAATTCTTGTATGGGCTGGGTTTGAAAAGGATAAAATGGCTCCCCGGGACGGACTCGAACCGCCGACCCAGTGATTAACAGTCACTTGCTCTACCGACTGAGCTACCGGGGATCATGATGATTCTCTAAGTCTTATCAAAAAACCTAAGAAAAATCTACAACAAATCGCCAAAAAATCTTTTTATTTTGGGATGCCTCCTGTTTTGTTAATTTTTTAGATACGCCAAACTTGAGGATCAGGTTTTTTTTGAACTTTTTTTAAAGGAACTGAATCAATCATTAAATCTGTAAGCGCCCAAACAAGGGCATCCAAGCGATCTGTTTCTGCGCCCGTGCTTCCATCAAATGCACATAGCTGTCTTTCTAAATCTTCAAAATACGACAGATGAAACACCCGCTCTTGTTCATACAAAGCGGCGATAGGCTCTGCACGAAGTCGTTTCCCTCTGGTTGCTCGAACCCCTCGGTAACTGACGTTTTTGTCGATGGATCGAAGCATTGCTTCTACCAAATCACCCCCTTGATTCACCTCTGCGACAACGCGATCTGCTTTCCAAGCGCCGTAAGCATTGATCACGCGCGTCGCCCAAACAGAGGGCGCGTAGTGTCCACTGAGATCTTCTAAAACATAGCCCACACCTTGAAAGGAAAGACCAGCAACAATAATCCCTGTTTCGTTACTTTTTTCCCCGCTTGTGATAGCAGGATCTACCCCTATCACAATACGCTCTAACCTATCCTTGACGCTTAAGGGGTCTTCAATGGTTGGGGGTATTGAAGGGCGGTTGTGATGTTGTGTTATAAGTTTTTGGTAAGTGTTCATGAAAAAACCTTTGAATAAAAAAATAAAAAAATTAAGGGAAGATAATTTGACGGGATTACTCTTGATGAGCAAATCCAGACAAATTTTTTGTTGACCAAGGCGCTGCTATGTCCTGTTCGCCTGATCGTATGTGGCGTTTTCGAAATTTTTCGATGACGATGTCAATTTGTTCTACTGGAATATTATAAAGCGCTAGAACAGAAGAAGCCAACTGGAAGCTAGGGGCAAGTAACTCTGGAGCAACTGGGTGGACACCCAGTTCGTGGAGCGCATAAGCCTCATTTACATCGGCAACACGCACAAATATTTCAATATTAGGAAAATTCTTTTGTAATTCAGAAGCAATTTTAAACGCATCTTTGTAAAGACCAATCGTGATGACCACTGCTCGAGCCCGTTCAATATTTAAAGCTTGAAACAGCTCCATTCGACGGGCATCGCCAAAATAAAGAGGCATATTTTTATCGAGCCCTTCATTGACGCGCTTCATGTTCATGTCAATCATGACATGAGGAATGGCTGTTGTGAGATATACGACATCGTTTAACAGATTATGAACTGTTGTGCCTACACGACCTGCGCCTACAATAATAATATGGTCCCGAAGATCGAAAGCATATTGTTCAGCTGCTTTTATGGCAATTCCGATATCTTTCGTCATTTTGCTGGTTATTTTGCGACCAAACCAAGCCAAGAAAGGGGTTAGAGCCATACTTAAAACTACGGCAAGATACACAATTTGAGAAAGGGTCCCAGTAATTGCCTGAGCTTTTTCCGCTTGAGAAAACAGGACAAAAACAAATTCTCCGCCGCCTGCAAGTAGGAAGCCAATACGAATAGAGGATTTCATAGGAATATTCATCAAGCGCGACAAAAGAACGACAATCAAAAACTTTGCGCTTATTAGAACCCCTACAATAGTCAAAACAATCGTTGTTTGCTGTAAGAGCAAATAAGGATTAATAGACATCCCCACTGTCATGAAAAAGAGACCTAAAAGCAAGGATCGATAGGGCCTAATATCTGCCTCTACTTGATGGCGATATTCTGTTTCTGCAAGTAAAATTCCAGCCAAAAAAGCCCCTAATTCCAAAGACATTCCGGCTAGCTGCGTTGCCATGCTGGTGCTAAGAATAATCAAAAGAGTCATTGCCATAAACAATTCAGAGCTTTTAGTGCTTGCAACAACACGATAAACAGGCCTTAGAACATAGCGCCCTAAAATTGCAAACCCCAAAAAAACTCCTGTTGCGCGTAAAATAGAATACCAAAGGAGCATCCACGTTGAGATATCTTCTTCTTTGCTCTGCATAAGCGTTAACCAAACTAATAATACAACAACTACAAGGTCTTGAAATAAAAGGACTGAAAACGTAATACGACCATGTTGCGATGATAAATCACCGCTATCCGCCAAAACTTGTAGCACGACAGCCGTTGATGATAGGGCAAGGCCGCTTCCTGCTAAAATAGCTGTTTCCATGCTTGTGTGGTAATAAGCTGAAAAGAAAATAGCGAAGAAAAAACAGCAGACAAGAACTTGTGATAACCCAAGACCAAATACAAACCGCTTTAATTCTCGAAGTCGGTCAAAAGGAAGTTCTAGCCCAATTGTAAACAACAAGAACACCACGCCAAATTCGCCAAGGGCTTTTGCTGTTTCGAAGTCATTAATTACGCTGAAAATAGAAGGACCGAGCATAACGCCCACAACAAGGTAACCCAGAACTGAGCTGACCTTCAATCGCTTGCAAAGCAAGGATATTAAAACAGCGCAGAGCAGGTACACTATGATATCGATCGATGTACTATTAAAATGCTCCACAGAGAGTCCCTTAATTTTTTTAATTAACTTTTACTTAATTTAACTTTGCCTCTAAAAAACCCAAATACTCTGAAGAGCAAAAGTCTAAGTGAAGAATATCATATTTCGTGGGCAAATTTACGGTTATTTTGCAGGGAAGTAGAAAATTTTTGGGCACCAGCTACCCCGGAAAAATCACTGTATTTCCAATCTAACGTTTGGATTTTTAAGATTCAACAAAAATCTTCATAAATTATTAAATTAATGTCTGAGGCGAGATTGCTTTTTTCTCTTTTCTGACATCCTTGCAAAATAGAAAAAGTTCCTGTTAGATAAAAGATATCACAAAAGGCGCAAAATGATCGCAAAACTCAAAGGACGCGTTGATACGCTCAAAGAATCTTTTTTAATTCTCGATGTACAAGGTGTCGGGTATTTAGTTCATGCCTCCCGCGAAACTTTGTCTCAAATGCAAGGGGGTAGCGCGGCTACTCTTTGGATTGAAACTGTTATGAAAGCTGAACAATTGGTTCTTTACGGGTTTGCAACAGAACTCGAAAAATCTTGCTTTAACTTGCTTGTTACGGTCCAGGGTGTTGGGGGGCGTATGGGGCTTGCCCTTCTGTCGATCGGAAATACGCCTCGTTTGCTTCAGGCTATTGGCGCTCAGGATGCAACTTTTTTAACCCAAGCTGATGGCGTTGGTCCCAAACTTGCCAATCGTATTGTACAGGAATTGAAGGGAAAAGTTCACAAATTAGGTATTGTTGATGGAGGGAATTCCCCATCAGAACCGCCTGTGCAACAAGAAGCCCTTTCTGCTCTTTTGAATCTTGGTTACCGCCGAACAGAAGCGCTGCAAACCCTTGAAGCGATAGAAAAAGAAACGCCAGGGGAATCCCTTGAAGCATTAATAGGTCGTGCACTTAAAGCGCTCGCTCTTACGACAAAGGCTTTATCATGAAGGATGATCGTCTCGTTTCTCTTAACGCGCAGCCAGAAGAACAAAACGAAAAACAGGAATATGCGCTTCGACCCCAAAGCCTTAAGGAATTTATTGGCCAGGAAAAGGCAAAGCATAATCTGTTTACTTTTATTAAAGCAGCCCGCCAACGCCAAGAAGCTTTAGATCATGTGCTTCTTTATGGACCTCCAGGGCTTGGAAAAACAACACTAGCCCAGATTATTGCTAAAGAAATGGGGGTCGGATTTCGGGCAACTTCTGGTCCTGTCATTGCCCGTTCTGGTGATCTTGCGGCCCTTTTGACAAACCTGCAGCCCAAAGATGTTTTGTTTATTGATGAAATTCACAGGCTCAACCCAGCGGTAGAAGAAATTCTTTATCCTGCAATGGAGGACTTTAAATTAGACCTCATGATTGGAGAAGGGCCCTCCGCTCGTTCCATCCAAATTGATTTGCCTCCCTTTACCCTGATTGGGGCAACGACGCGTTCTGGTTTGATCACACGGCCCCTTCGGGAGCGGTTTGGGATTCCAACACCCCTTGCTTTCTACACACCAGAAGAATTACAGCATGTCATTCAACGAGGGGCGTCTTTGTTAGCCCTTTCTATGACCGAAGAGGGGGCCTTTGAGATTAGTAAACGATCCCGTGGAACGCCCCGCATCGCTATGCGCCTTTTAAGGCGGGTGCGAGATATTGCAACCGTTAAAAATCAGGGCATTGTTGATCGTCAGATTGCAGACGAAGCGTTGTGGCAATTAGAAGTGGACGATCAAGGATTTGATGCGATGGATCGGCGATATTTGAAAACGATTGCGGAACATTACGAAGGGGGGCCTGTCGGGGTTGAAACCATGGCTGCCGTTTTGTCGGAACAAAAGGATGTCCTGGAAGAAGTTATTGAACCCTACCTAATTCAACAGGGTTTTGTGCAGCGCACCCCTCGGGGGCGCTTACTTACGACCAAAGCATTTTCGTATTTGGGCGTTAAAGCCCCCAAACCAAGACAAACAGATTTTTTTGAGACCGATGAAACATGATTTTTCCTATATCCCTTACATAAGGAGCAAAACATGACTAAAAATCAAATTGAAGATATCAAACGTATTGCTGTTTTTAGAGGAATCAACATAAGGCGAACTATTTATAATGGAGAATGGTGGTTTGTTGTTAATGATGTGGTTGAAGTTCTAACAAATACTTCCAATCCTACAGATTATATAAAAAAGGTACGAAGCCGAGATGAAGAGCTTTCTAAAGGGTGGGGACAAATTGTCACCCCCCTTTTGATCGAAACAAAAGGCGGGAAGCAACGTATAAACTGTGCCAATACAGAAGGAATATTTCGTATTATACAATCTATTACCTCTCCAAAAGCAGAGCCGTTTAAACGTTGGTTAGCAAAGATTGGTTATGAACGTATACAAGAGATAGAAGACCCTGAACTTGCGTCAAAGAGAATGAGAGAAACCTACAAAGCAAAGGGATACCCAGACGCTTGGATTGAAAAACGTATGCGCGGGATTGCGATACGGGAAGAACTAACGGATGAATGGCAAAAAAGAGGGATCTTAGAAAACAAAGAATATTCTATATTAACGGCGGAAATATCCAAGGCAGCTTTTGGGATAACGCCAAGTCAACATAAGAAATATAAAAATCTAAAGCGTGAAAACTTACGGGATCACATGACAGATCTTGAATTGATCTTTTCAATGCTTGGGGAGGCTTCGACAACTGAAATTGCAAGAAATAAGGATGCTAAGGGGTTCAAGGAAAATTATGAAGCGTCTCAAATAGGGGGGAGCATTGCGGGGAATGCACGACAGCAGCTTGAACGTGAATCAGGTAAAAAAGTTGTAACCCATGAAAACTATCTGCATAGGCAAGAAGAAAAAAAGAGTGTAGAGCACCGATGAAACATGATTTTTCCCTTCGGGTTTATTACGATCATACCGATACTGGTGGTGTCGTTTATCACAGTCACTATATGATCTTTGCGGAACATGCAAGGACAGAGTTTTTAAGGGACTTCGGCATTAACCAGCAAGAATTATTTGAGCGCACCCATTGCCTCTTTGTGGTGACTCGCGTACAAATTAATTATAAGGCATCTGCAAAATTGGATGATCTTTTGGTGGTGGAAACAACCGTAACAAAAATTCAAAATGCTCAGGTTTCTTTTAAACAAATTATTAAAAGGGACGGAAAAGAGGTGGTGGTTTTGTTGGTGGATGTGGCCTTTATTGCTCAAAGTGGTAAACTCATGAGACTCCCTGCAGAGTTTTTAGAAAAACTTAAAGAAAGAGGTAATTAGATATGGTTGATACAAGTTCCGGTCAAGTTTTGGCGCAATCCGTTGAAATGGTGTCCAAAGATTTATCTTTATGGGGGCTTTTCCTTCATGCAGATATTTTTGTTCAGCTTATTATTCTTGTGCTGCTCGGCGCTTCCTTCTGGTGCTGGAGCATTATTTTTTCCAAAATAACACAAATCAATAAACTTCAAAAACTGAGCAAACAATTTGAGTCGGTGTTTTGGGGAGGACATTCGTTAGATGACCTTTATCAACAAGTGCGCTACAAGGCCCATGATCCTTTGGCCCGCATGTTTGTTGCTGTTATGCAAGAATGGGGAGAGCATGCCCGTCACCCGGAGAAAAATGATATGGCTGCCAAACAAAGCTTCCTAGATCGAATTGATCGGGTTCTTTCAAGTCGTATGGCTCTTGAGATGGAAGATCTTGAAAAGCACACTGGATTTCTTGCAACTGTTGGCTCCTCAGCTCCTTTTGTGGGTCTTCTTGGAACTGTTTGGGGAATTATGCACAGCTTTCAGGCAATAGCAGCGTCCAAAAATACAAGCCTTGCGGTTGTGGCTCCAGGGATTGCAGAGGCTCTATTTGCAACAGCCTTAGGGCTTGTTGCCGCAATTCCAGCCGTTATGGCCTATAACAAAATTTCTGCTGAATTAAATAGGTATGCAACATCCATGGAAACTTTTTCTCATGAATTGCATACTTTGGTTTCCCGCAAACTATTTGGAGGATAATCATGGGTATACAGCTTTCTTCCAATAAAGGAGGAGGTCGACGCCGTGGCTTTAGGCCTATGAGTGAGATTAACGTCACGCCTTTTGTGGATGTGATGCTGGTCCTCTTAATTGTTTTTATGGTAACAGCGCCTTTGCTAACAGTTGGGATTCCTGTGGATCTTCCTGAAAGTTCTGCCTCCACGTTGAATGATAAAATGGATCCTGTTGTTGTAACGGTTAATGCCGATCAAAGGGTTTATATCCAAGAAACTCCTGTAGACTTAAATCGATTATCTGCACGACTTGGTCAAATTACAAAGCAAAATACTAATACTCGGATTTATGTTCGAGGGGATCGTCAGCTAAATTATGGCATTATCATGCAGGTAATGGGTCAAATTACTGATGCTGGGTATTCGAAGGTTGCTCTTGTTGCTGAAATACCGTCAAAGAAACGGTAACAAGGAAGAATAGAACGAGAAAAATGGAACGAAACGCTCTTCTTTCATCAGCTTTTCTGCACATAGTGGTTTTGATACTACTCTTTGTGAATATTCCTTTTTTAAGAACACGTCCTCTTAAATCGCCTCCTATTATTCCCATTGAAATCGTTTCTATTTCAGATTTAACCACATCGCCCCCGAAAAAAGTTCAACCAATAAAAGAGCCGATTGCTAAAACAAAACTGGAAACTAGAAGGGCCCCGCAAGAGCAATCAGCGTCTAAGGTAGAAGTAAAAGAAACACCTCAAGTATCTAAGAAAGAAGTTATTGATGGTATGCCGCAGCCAAAGGCGAAAAAGATACCCCCTCAACCCTCTAAAGAATCGGTAAAAACGGATATAAAACCTAAGAAAAAGCCTAATGAAAAAGATAAAAAAGGGAAGAAAGTAGAAAAGTCTGATGACTTTATGTCAGTCCTGCAAGCTGTCGAAGAAGTAAAACGCGTTGATGTTGTCGATGATTCCCGGGCCACCGATAAAGCATTTGAATCGGAAAATATTGCAGATAAACTTTCTCTTTCAGAGCTGGATGCCCTGCGACAACAATTACAACGCTGCTGGAATGTTCCAGCGGGAGCGCTACATGCAGATGAGCTGATTGTGACAGTTCAAGTTTCTATGGGGCCTGACGCTGTCGTTCGGGATGTTAAAATTTATGATGAAAGTCGCATGCATCATGATCCTTATTTTAGAACAGCTGCCGAAAGCGCTAAACGTGCTCTCTTTTCCCCCGCCTGCACGCCTCTCAGGCTTCCCAAGAATCGCTACTCTGAGTGGAAAACCTTCGAGATTAAATTTAATCCCAAAGAAATGATTTAGGGTTTTTACTAGAAATTAGTCTAAAGTCATCTTATATGAATGTAATAGGGTTTTTTTATGGATTTTAGTGCTAAAGTTTTATTGCATATTTTATTTTGGACCGCTTGGTATATCATTCGGGAAAAAAAAGATAATCTTAAATTTAAAGAGGCAGTGCAACTACTTCACGAAGAAGCTGGAGGAAAAGAAGAAGTCCTAAAAGCATATGAGCTATTTCAAGAAATTATTCAAGACAAAAAAACACGTTCTCAAGAAAAGCATTTATCACAATACTATAGCCTTATTATTTATTGGTCTTATGATGAAGTTTCAACAAGGTCTGTACAAGAAGTATATGACGAATTTTCAATTCTGTCAGAGTCAAAAAATCTTTCAAAAGAACAGAGAGAATATTGTGCCTTAAAGAATTTTTCATTGGAAATCAGAGGGTATATAAGCCCTCAGCGAGAAAGACAAAAACTTAGAGAAGATTTGCGGGCATTTATTGATTCCAAACCTCAGCGTCCTAAAGATCTTATTTATGCAAAACACCTAATGGGCACTATATTGTTTTACGAAAATGAATCATCTGATATGACTGAGGCAAAAAAAATATTTAAAGAAAGTTCTGAGTATACCTGGGACAATGATGAGTTAAAACTTGAAGCTTTGTATTACTTAATGGAGATTGAGCTAAAGCAAAAACCAATCATTGAACTAGCAAATAGCGTTGATTTGGAATCAGTTTACAAAAGAAATTTGGATAACTCACATCTATCTTTTGGTGAAAAGATAAATGTTCATCTAAGATTAGTGCAAATTAAACGAACAAATCTTAAAGATAAAAATCCTGACTTTAAAGGAGCAAGAAGACTTTTGCTTGGTTTGTATAAAAAAGTTGAGGACCATAGTAGACCTATCGTTCTTCTGTATCTAGCGCAGATGGAATTTAAAGGAGAGGGGGTTAATAATAGAAACTTTAAAGCGGCTGAGCGGTACGCATTAGAGGGTCTTCAATGTGAAGATATTCCAGATCATTTCAGGGCTTCTTTTTTGCTTATTCTTGGTAATATAGAGCTTTCTGATGAAAGAATGAACTATGAGAAAGCACGCCTTCATTTTGAAGAAATATTAAAATTTTCTATAGAAAATATTGTTGAAGAGGACTGGGTTCTTGCTCTTTATTTTTTAGGTAAAATGGATTTACAAGGGTTAGGTATATTGAGGCCCAATCTAAAAGTAGCACAAGAAAGATTATCAAAGGTTTTGGAATATCGCTCGTATATCCATGAAAGTATTGCAAATGAAGTCAGAGAGGCTCTGGCAGATTTAAAGTATTTCGACTTGCATCCTTTATAAAATGTAATAGTTTAGAGGCAAGACTAGAAAACTCGTAGCTTTCGAGTTTGTATTTTTAAAACTCTCCTTTTCGTTGAAAAAATTCCTTTTTTTCAACTGGACTTCACCCATTCTTCTTTCCATGATTCTTTTAAGGGAATAAAAACATTAATTGTAAACCAATAATTGACATATGTCGTAAAATAGGCTACTCATAAAATGATTCAAAGTTTTAAACATAAGGGATTAAAAGAGCTTTTTATAACAGGCCACACAGCTAAAATATCGCCTGCTTTTCATAAGCGAATTTTGCGAAGACTTGATGTGCTACATAATGCGGAAGCCTTAAAAGATTTGAACATAGCCGGTTTTAACTTTCATTCATTAGAAGGTAGTCCCCTGCGATTTACCTTTCACGTGAACGGGCCTTGTTGTTTGACGTTTGAATGGGAAGATCAACTGGTGAAGCTTGTTGACTTTGAGCAATACCACTAAAGGAGATGAAGATGATTTATACTGTAAAAGAACCTTTAATACGCCCTCCAACACATCCTGGGGCTATTCTTTTGGAAGATGTTTTGCCGGCTTTAAAACTCTCTGTCAAAGAAGCGGCGGCTCATCTTAGAATCTCGCGCCAAACTCTTCATAAAATTATGGCAGAAAAGGCATCCGTTACGCCAGAAATGGCTCTAAAGCTTGCCCGATTTTGTGGCGGTACGCCCTCTTTTTGGTTGCGGATGCAGCAGAACTTTGACTTGTGGCACGCCGAGAAAAAAATAGCTCCAGAGTTGAAATTGATCCAATCACATGGAGATTTATTCGCAACTTCTTAAATTAAAGAAGCTTTACTAACCGCCTCAATAGACATAAAAATCCTACTATTTAGTTGAAAAAATTCCTTTTTTTCAACTGGACTTCAGCCATTCTTCTTTCCATGATTTGTTAAAGAATTTGACAAATTGTCGCCCATAGGATACTATCAGGAGTAAGTAAGTCTTGAGCTTTAAACATGTTCTTATCTACAAAACATTTGAAGAAAGAGAGCCTTTTATAGATTGGCTTAAATCTCTTGATAAAGTGGTGCAGCTAAGGATTAGAAAAAGAGTCGCACAACTAGAAATAGGACATTTTGGGGGCTATAAATTTTTAGGTTTTGGTGTTTATGAGCTTAGATTTTTCTTTAACTCGGGATACCGTGTTTATTTTGGGCTACAAGGTGATTTAACGATTTTTCTTCTTTGTGGTGGACATAAGGCTTCTCAAGCCGAAGATATTAAAAAAGCGATTAGATATTGGAAGGACATAAAAAATGCAACACACAATCAGATCATTTCACGCCTACAACATTGAGGAGCTTAAAGATCCACAGGATGCTGCTTTATATCTAACAGAAGCATTACTAGATTTTAAACGAGACCATAACGTAGCTTGCTTTTTAAAGGCGATTAAAGATGTGACTGAATCACAGGGTGGGGTCGGGGCACTTGCTAAAAGAACGGCATTAAACCGTCAAAACTTATACAAAGTTTTGTCTGCCAAGCGTCAACCAAAAATCGAAACCATTGGGATGATTTTGGATGGATTAGGACTAAAGTTCCAAATTGTTCCAAAAGAAGATTTATTCGCAACTTCTTAAAACTCTGCTTTTAAAAGACTATTGAGGTTTTGAAAATTAGCTTCACTCTTGCAGCTTTTCCAAAAAGCTCCTATATTTTCCTTAAGAAATAGTGAATGGTATGTTTATTCAAACTCAAGAAACCCCAAACCCCTTAACCCTCAAGTTTATTCCAGGTATTATCTTGCTCATGACAGGATCTGCTGATTTCGCGTCACGGGAAGAGGCCCAAAAAAGCCCCCTTGCCACACGCTTTTTTGACATTGATGGGATCACTCGGGTTTTTATTGGGGAAGACTTTGTCAGCATTACTAAAGATAATGATGCCGACTGGGACACTTTAAAGCCCTTTATTTTAAGTACCTTAATGGACCATTTGCTGGCACAAAAACCTATTCTTTCTGATATTTATGAGGATCTTGAAGAAACTGACATTACGTATACAGAAGAAGAATTACAGATTGTTGAGCAGATCAAAGATCTGATTGAAGCCCGTATTCGACCAGCTGTTGCGGTCGATGGGGGCGATATTGTTTTTTCCAAATTCCAAGAGGGTATTGTTTTCTTAAAGCTTCGCGGTGCCTGCTCGGGCTGCCCTAGTTCATCTTTTACCCTAAAATCAGGCATTGAAAGTATGCTCAAGCACTATGTGCCAGAGGTTTTAGAGGTACGAGCTGTTCCGTCTTAGGGCTCCAAAACACTCCCCCTCTTGTTTTTCTTAAAGTCCCTTCCTATATGTCTTGTATGCAAAGTATAAGCGTTGGGGAAATCATGAAAAAATTACCTTTCTTGACGAAATTAATATTTATCTGGAGCCTCCCTTTTTTAATGGGTCTGCGGTTCTTGGAAAAAGTATTACCGGTAGATCATAGAATGAATGGCGCTTCACGTTTGGGCATAGAAAAAGAAATTGGATCCCTTGCCCCTCAAAGACGGATAGATATTGATATTATGGCTCGAACTATTTATGGGGAAGCCCGTGGAGAAAAAAGTGATAGAGCGCTTTTTGCAATTGGCCACGTGATTATGAACCGAGTTGGCCACAAAAACTGGTCTAATTCCCCAAAAACAGTTGTTTTAGAGGAAGCACAGTTTTCGTGCTGGAATAAAAATGATCCAAATTGTCATTTTCTAAAAAATGCCACACTTGATGATGTGGACTTCAGGCGTGCCTACCGGGCAGCAATAATGACTCTAAATCGCACTATAGATCCAACCAATGGTGCAACCCATTATCATAGCGTTCATCTTAAGAAAAGACCTCTGTGGGCTAAGAACAAGAAAGTTAAACCCGTTGGACGATTTGGAAATCACCTATTTTACAAAGTCTAGTATAAAAAAACCCTCTCTGTGCAGAGAGGGTTTTTAAAAAGAGAGAGAAAGAAACTTTAAATTTTTTTAACCTTCGTTTGACGAATCGTTTCTGCAAATGCAACGACCAGCTTCGGCGCTTGCAGTTACGGAAACAGTTTGTCCAAGGCGTTGACATTTAGACCGACACGCTTCAGAGTCATACCCTTCCCTTTTTGATCCTTGTGTTACACAAGAAGACAAACCAAGTCCTGTTACGACTAATACTGTAGCTAAAAGTAATTTTTTCATTATTAATCCTCCTAAAAATCTTTATGCTTCTATATCTTTATAATTTACTGTCGCATTTTATCTAAACCAGATCAACAGTTTTCTTCTCTAAAAGGCTTATAAGATGCCCTTTTGCAACAATTCAATCTTTAAAGGATCGAAATGATGGTTGCATACGTCACTGAAAAAATAAAAAATGCCCCAATAAGTCGCATGAAAGTTCTCCCAATTATTATTTTTATTTTATGATATCAATCTTTCCAAAAAGAAGGAAGAAACAAAATATAAAGGGTAAGAAGTTCTAAACGCCCAAAAAGCATCCCAATCATTAGGCACCATTTAACTTCGGGTGCAAACCCAGCATACGTACCCTCAGGGCCAACGAGGGGACCAAGGCCTGGGCCTAGGTTTGTGAGCATCGCACAAGCAGCAGAAAGTGCAGTGACAAAATCAAGATTTAGAAAACTTAAAATAAGAGCAAGGACAAACCAAGATAAGAAAAAGAGCATAACAAATCCAATAATGGATTGAACTAAGCTTTCTGAAAGTTCTTTGCCTTTGAATTTCGGCAAGAAAATACCATGAGGCCGCCGCAATTTTTTAAGCTGTATCATAATAACAGCTGCAATCACTTGAAGGCGAAAAACTTTAAGTCCTCCGGTTGTTGATCCTGTGCAGCCGCCTATTAAGGGAAGAATAAAAAAGAGAATCATCGCAAAAGGTCCCCAGGCTGTATAGTCCTCGGATGCAAATCCTGTGGTGGTCATAACAGAGGTAATATTGAACAAAGTATGGACCAACATCTTAAAAGAAGGATTTTGACTATTAAGAAGACGCCACAAAGAAACGCTCAGAACAATAAACAAAAGAATTTTAATATAAGTTCTAAGCTGAGAGTCGTCTAAAAGTGTTGTATATTTCCCAATCCACAACCGCGCAAAGAGCAATTGTGAACATCCTCCGATAATCATAATGACTGTTAAAATCAAAGGAACAGACAGGCTGTCATAATGCCCTATTGATGTATCATAGTTGGCAAATCCCCCAGTTGCAATCGATGTTAGCGCGTGGCAGAAAGCATCAACAAAAGAAAGCTTTGCGGTGTAAAGCGCAGCAATCCCAACCATAGTGACTCCAATATAGGATAAAAAGATCGTATGCGCTACTTGGCGAATGCGAGGGAAAAGCTTTTCTGTTGGATCGCCTCCGTCTGTTTGAAAAAGCTCCATGCCTCCAATACGAAGGTCTGCCATGATTGTCAGTGCCATTACGACGATTCCAATGCCTCCAAGCCATTGAAGTATGGCGCGCCATACAAGAATCCCAACAGGACTATGGTCAAGATCTGTTAAAACAGTTGCCCCCGTTGTCGTCATTCCAGAAATACTTTCAAAGAAAGCATCGGTTAACGATATGTTCGTCATAGAAAAAAGAAAAGGAAGGGCCGAGAATAAAATGGAAATGGTCCAACTGAAAACTGTCAGCAAGAATGTATCTCTTTTTCCAAGAGCCAGCACATGATCTGTTTGATGAGAGGATACAAGTAATCCACCCAAAAACAAAGTAATCGCTGAACTTAACCCATAGGCCTTAATATCGTTCCCATGAAGTGCTACTTCAAAAGCGAGTGGAAAAAGCATTGCCACTGCTAAAACAAGCAGAAGCCACCCCACAAAGAAAAAGATCGAGCGATAGTGAATCATTGCTTAGTGAATAAGGCTCTTTTCATGAGGACTGTCAAGAGAAAATGCAGGAATGGGGACCAAAAAACAAGGGCCATCATCGCATTCAATTTCGTAATTGCCTTCCATCATTCCTGAAGGGGAAGAAAGCAAAGCGCCGCTCGTATACACAAAACTTTCCCCGGGCTGTAACATTGGTTCTTGTCCTACAACTCCATTGCCCTTAATTTCCTGCTGAATACCCCTGGATTCTGTAATCAGCCAGTGCCGTTTGCGAATTTTAATAGGACAGTCACTTAGGTTTTTAATGGTAATATGATAAGCCCACACAAACTGATCCCGAAAAGGAGATGATTCTTCTTCCAAAAAAACAGGCTGAGATGTGATATAGATCTTGTCAGCAATTTGATTATTGTTATTCATTGATTATGCCTCACTGCTTGTTTTTCAGTATAAGAGGGAGTTTTATTTTATTCAAGGGGGGAGATTTGTTCCTCTAAGAATGATCTTGATAAACTCTGGCGCTTTTATTTTCAGCTTGTTATAATAGTATCATGAAACTATTAACAGGCATTTTAATTTTTCTCTCTGCGTTTATCCTTGGATATTCGTTGGCGGACTATTCAAAACTTCCGAGTCGACTTTATGTCATTGAAGGGTATGATATGAAAATTCAGTGGCGGAATGACGGGACAGAGGGAGTAATAACTTTGAAAAAGCCCTCTGAAGAGTTTTTGTATTTTTCTAAGGAAAATCCCAAAGATATTTTTAAAAGTATTTCTAGGGATGATTTTTTAAAGAATTGGCATGAAATCAAAACCATGAGCCAAGAATCCTTTTTTGTTTCGGTTGAGATACCCTTTCCTGTGCCGCGGCGTGAACATGCCCTTGTCCAAGATTTATTTTATAAGGAAGAGGATAAATCGCTCATGCTAAAAATTTTGATTCCCCCTGTTGACGGCGAAGACCCCACCACAGAAGGGCATCAAAACAATCGGCTCGAACATTTTTCTTATGCAACGCTTCATTTATTTCAAATGTCTTAGGCAAAAAACCGGAGGAAATCATGTCTAACAAAACTGTTTTAAATCTTCTTTTTAATGTTTTTAGCGATACTTATGCTCTTTATTTAAAAACGCAGCGATATCATTGGAATGTGAAAGGTCCTCATTTTTATAGTTATCATACTCTTTTTGAATCTCAGTATCTTTCAATGGTTCCAGCAATCGATTCACTGGCAGAGCGCATCAGTGCTTTAGGCGAAAAAGTTCCTGTAAGTTTTGATTTTCTAAAAACACATACAGCGCTCTCATTTGACGATCTCCCTGAAAACGCAGAGGGAATGATCAAGGATTTGATTAGAGGGCATCAAACAATTATTGATCATCTAAATTTACTTTTGATAGAGGCTAAAAAAGAGGAAGACTCTGTTACGGAAGCCCTTGCTACAGAACGTTTGAGCATTCACACAAAAAACATATGGATTCTTAAGTCTTCTTTAGGTGAATAGCTAGCGGAAAATATTTTTTTGAGGTTGTGCTATGTACGTAGCAATGGCAATAAAAAGCAGTCCAACGAGTATAATATAAGCACTGGAAGAAAGGGTCCCTGTTATTTTAGAGATTTTCTCACATAAAATAGGGGTTGGACCTAAAAATACCCCTTGCCCAACGGCAAAGGGAACGGCAAATCCTGAAAATTTATAACGTACAGGAAACAACTGTTGAATTATCAAAAAAGCGGGAGCAGACAAAATCGCTGTCGTAATAGTTACAAGGTATTGAGCCGTTAGAATCATAGAATAGTCCAAAGTGTTAAGCGCGTGGAATAAAAAGAAAAAGCATCCCAAAAGGCAAAAACAGCCGATCGTTAGCATAACTTTTGGCTTAATCCATGTGCTAAGCCACGCGCACAAGACAATTCCCAGACCGCAAACAGTCATTAAAATCGACGTTATCATCAGCATGTCTGTGGCATGATGTTGAAACAGCGCTGTAATTTTTCCAGGAAGCCAGGCTGATACTACATAAAAAGGCGACAGAATGGCCATACCAAACAAAAATACAGCTATAATATTTTTCAAATGATAGCGTACAGCCTCGAAAAAAGGAACCAATGAATGGGAGTGCTCTGCTTTTTCCCAGACAGTACTTTCTTTGATAGATTGTTTAAAATAAAATAAAGCTAACCCGTAAACAGCGCCAATAACAAAAGGAATCCGCCAGGCATAAGACGGAAGCTCTGGTTTCATAAAAAACTTTGACAAAAGAGTTCCAAGAATTGCCCCGACAAACCCGAAGGCTAAAGAAACACCCAAAAGTAAGTTTCTTTTTGATGCTTGGTCTGTTTCTGAAATCAAGGTAAGCGTTGCATAAAACCCGCCACCAACGCTGATCCCTTGAAGAACACGGACCAGAATCAACCCTGCAGAAGCCCATCCTCCTATAAGTTCATAAGGGGGGAGGACTGCAATCAAAACGGCAGGAAAGACACACAGGGAAATAGAATACATTAAGGCTTTTCGACGTCCTTGCTTGTCTCCAATCCATGAAAAAATGACAGCCCCAATGGGTCGCATGATAAAGCTTGTTGCCATTGCATAAAAAACACCCATTCGCGCATTCTCACCTGGCTCAAAAAAAGCCGTTGCAAAAAAAGGCGCAACAAAGGTAAACAAGCTATTTTCATAGTGTTCGTATATGTGGCTGAAGACGGTGTAGATAACAGATTGTTTTGTTTTTTCACGCATGAAAATACTTATAATAGAAAGCCCAATGATTGACAAGGGTCTGAGGGTAGTCTTTTCAAATTTAATTCAAAGAATTTCTAAACAAAAAACTTTTATTAAAATATGAATTTTTTCATAACCATGTATGGTTATATCAAGGTGTTTTTTTTGATTATACATTATCGAAATTTTTTCAATGAAAAGTTGACAAATTTAAGCCTTCTAATAGATTAAGATGGCCTTGTTAAGCGAATGTTTCATAAATTTGGAGATTGTAATGTGGACCTATAAAGTATCGTTCTTTGTATTGACTTTGAATGCCTTTTTTTGCGCAACGATGCCTTAAGATATCTATCAAATAAATGATTCCTCTGATCTTCGAAAAGATCTCAAGCGAAGTGCATAATTTGTTTCTAGTTGCAAAAATCCAGTTGAGCATAAGTTTTCCGAAGGTATCTTCTGCAAATACTCTCTGAACCTTTAAGAAAATCTCTAGGGAGTCTTTTTTTAATTAGCTTTTATATTAATATTAGATTTTTTTCAAAAACCATCAAAATCATTTCTTAAGAAGTACATGGAAGAATAGAGTTAGAATTTTTTCCAGGAATATGTTGACAAATTCAAGGCGGCGCATACATTAAATCCTAGATTAAAATTTCATTTAAAATTTGGAGACTATAATGTGGATTTATAAAGTGTCGTTTTTCGTGTTGTCAGTGAATGTGCTGATTTATGCGACGTTTCCTTAAGGCTTTAAGTAGTCTAGAGATAGTTTTTAGAGGGGAGTAAATTCGTAAGAGGGCGTTATTTTATTCTCCAAAAAAAGACGATCTCTGCAGTGAAAAATCCAGTTGATCATGAATTTTCCAAGGGCGTGTTCTGCGAATTCTCTATGAACTTTTACGAAAACCTCTACGGAGTCTTTTTTTAATTAGCTTTTATATTAAAATTAGATTTTTTTCATAACCATGTATGGTTATATCAAGGTATTTTTTTTGATTATACATTATCGAAATTTTTTCAATGAAAAGTTGACAAATTAAAGGTAGAGAATAGATTAGAGAAACCCGCGGTATATTAACATAGTAAGAGCATTGGAGATTATAATGTGGATTTATAGAGTGTCGTTTTTAATATTAAGTGTAAATGTCTTATCTTGCGCAACAATGCCTTAACACAAAAGCTTAAAAGCAATGATTCCTCTAGCATTTGGCATTTTGTTCAAAGAAGGAGTTCCATCTCAGAGTTGTAAAGGCTTATGCTCTGCAGGAAGAACTCCGATAGAGGAGAGAGATTTGTCTCTACACATAAAAATCCAGTCAACCATAAACTTTGCAAGGGGCCATTTCAAAAACTGCTTGTGCACTTTTACGTAAATATTAACAGTTTCCCCAACTACGCTAGGCAGAACTGGTTCTAACTTTAGTCCACAAAGGCGTACAGATTCGGAAGCGCACAAAATAAGTCCTGCACCGTTTTCAGCCAACACGTCTGTTGCACGTGGACCTGCCACACTAAGAACTTTGATCTCATTTTTAATATGGGCTAATTTTTTGAAAAACGAATCTTGTGTTGCTATATACTCATGCTCATTGATGCTTCTTAAGCAAATCACAGTATGGCCTTTCAGATCATTTATTTCATTAATGGGAGGATTAGATGCTAAGTACTGTTCTGAAGCCCATAGGGTTTGAGTGTATGTATGAAAGAAAAAATACTCGTAATTTTCAGTATTGTCTTCCCAGCATCCAATAAATATTTCATTAACATTGGGTTGGCTATAATAATTTTCGTCTTTTTGCTTCAAAGAAAGCTTAATTTCAGGGTTTTCAACAAGAAGCTCTCTAACATTTGGGCAAATGTAGTTTTCAAGGATTGTTTGGGTAGACATAATAGAAACCTCCCCAGAGTTATTCTTTTCTTTTGAAAAGCCGTCCGTTGCAGATAGAGAGCCAGCAAGCCACAGAATATCTTGAATTTTAGGAATAATATTCTTTCCAAAGGCGGTGAGAAGCATTTCTCCAGACTTTTGGCTGCGCTCAAAAATTCTTGCACCCAGACGTTTCTCAACAGCTTCCAAATGATTCTGAAGCGTTGACTTTGGCATTTTTAGGGCATTAGCTGCTGATTGCATATGCAAGCATTTGCTTAGAACGTAAATGTTGTTTAATTCCTGAAAGTTAATTTTTTCTATCATTTTTCTTATAAACCAAAAATAAAAATAAAAACCTATTGACAATTTTTTTAACAGCACTATAGTGCATGCAAGTTGGTACTATGGAATAATAATGGAAGGAGTGTTTGGGATGAACAATAAAAAACAACTTTACCTCAACATAAAAGCAAAAAGGCCGATACAAGCCTTAACTTACATCGACCTTGCCAAGTTTTACTTGACACCTTGTCTCCCAAATCTCAATAGAACAAAGTCCTTACTTGACTTAAGAATACCATGGGACTTTGGTAAAAATCAAGAGGGCAAAATGAAAAAAATATTAGGACAAACAAAAGGTCAAAATCCCTCAGAAACCCTAGGGTTTTTCACGGTATTATTATCGAAATTTATCAACGAATTAAAAAAATATCCATATTTTTAAAGGACTTAACGAAAAAATAAGAGGCATGAAATGACTAAAAAATCACCCCTGCATAAAGATTTAGAAAACGAATATTCTCTTTTGAAAGATTGTTTGATTTTAAAAAAGAAAACAGAAGCGATTGCAAAATCGGTTATAAAAGATGACCAGCCCTTCGATGAAGAAGAAATTGAAGAACTTGAAATTTTTTACGGCCTTACCAAAGCAGCTGTTTTGTGGGAGCGTCAGCGCAAGGGAATGGTTATATCGCCTCTTCAACAGGCGATGTATCGACATCTTTGGGATATCTTGAATCTTGTGCACGAGGTGCTCGTGCCTCTTCGTGATATTATGGACGTGCTTTTTGAAATTGACCGAAAGCTTATGCAAGGACGTGAAAAAGACGAAGCATCCGATAGCGCGTCTATCATTGAAGTCGCTTCAGATACGCCTGAGCTTTAGAAGATTCCTTTAAAATTGTATCAAGGGAGGGGATGTTCGTATCCCATTCAATGAGGGTCGGTTTGGGCCCTAAAAGGGTCAGGGTTTTTTCGTAAAGACTCCACACATCTTCTGCAACAAAGTCCCCATGATGATCGATAAGCATCGTTTGATGATTGGGCACTTGGACTTTTTGGTGGCCGGCTAAATGAATTTCGCCAACTAAAGATCCGGGGATTTTGCTGATATAGCGCATGGCATCCCATCCATGATTATGGCTACTGACATAAACATTATTAACATCCAGCAAAATCAGACATCCACTTTGTTGTGCCAGTGCAATCATAAAATCCGCTTCGTCGATTGTTGATGTGTTAAAGGTCAAATAACTAGAAGAATTTTCAATTAAAATCTGACGTCCTAAGAAATCCTGGACCTCTTGGATATGGTCTACAATAATTTTTAAAGATTCATCTGTATAGGGAAGGGGCAGAAGGTCGTTCAAAAAAATATCATCCGTTCCTGTCCATGCTACATGATCAGAAACAAGAAAAGGATCAAAAATATCACAAAATTCTTTTAGAAGACGTAGGTGATCTTTGGAAAGGGGACCTGCCTTTCCAAGGGATAATCCAATGCTATGAACACTTAAGGGATAGGTGGATCGAAGCTTCTCCAGTGCTTGGCGGCGGACCCCTGAGCGATGGTTTTCAAGAATGACTTCGATCCAAGAAATGGGCGGCTGTGTTTTTATAAATTCTTCCAGATGATTGGGACGCAACCCAATACCGGCACTAATTGAAACCACGGAGGGGGACTGCATAATCGGGATTCATATAGGTGATTTTTTGCTTAATAAAATCATAAGGATAACAAACTATTGGGGACCGGCGATCGGGATCGGGTTTTAACGATCCTCGAATAAGCTCCCCCTTTTCTGTTCGACCCACTGTAATATTTTCACACATATAGAGACTGTCTTTGGGAAGTTTAATAGAGGCTAAAGGATGACATGCTGGCGCTTCGCCGTATCCATATTGACGCCCATCCACATCAACAAAAACGTTGTCATTTTGTCCTGCGCCCATAATGCCAAAGCATTCAACAGCTTCTTGCGGTGGGGGTGGGGCCAGTTTGCTCGATGACATTGCACTATCATCCCATTTGGGGGGTGTGGCAGAATTCCCTCCAGAGGCATCAGAGGACCCGTCAGAAGAAGTATCGCCCCCATTATCATTCCCATCGTTTCCGCTATTACCATCAGCGCCGTCTACGCCGCCGCTATCTCCGCCGTTATCACCAGGGTCTTGAGAACCGTCTTGAGAACCATCCGCCACATCACCTCCACCTCCAGATCCATCATTGCCGCTACCTTGATCTGCAGGATTAGATTTGCCGCCTGACTTGCCTTTAGCCCAAACAACTTCTGAATTGTTGAGGGGGCTTATACAAAAAATGACCCATAAAAAGGTGAAAAGAATTGATTTTTTCATACTGGTTATCCTCTTATTTTTATTGTGAAGGAGAAGGGGGAATCTTGTCAAAATAAAATCTCCCGCCTGATGAAGGGCGAGAGATTTGAAACGAGAGATACTAAACGAAAAAAACTATTTCTTTTCAGCTGTTCCAGCTGTTTCAGCTTGCTTAGCTGGTGCTTTAGCATGTGCTGGCGCTTTGTGATGCACAGGTGCTTTAGCATGTGCTGGCGCTTTATGATGCGCAACTGGGTGTGCTGGCGCTTTAGCATGTGCTGGCGCTTTTGCCTCTTTTTTCATTTCTTCATGCGCTGTTTTCATAACATGCGTTGCATGATGAACAGGAGCTGCATGATGAACAGGGGCTGCATGATGAACAGGGGCTGCATGATGAGCAGGAGTTTCGTGATGAGCAGGTGCTGCATGATGAGCAGGTGCTACATGATGAGCAGGAGTTTCGTGATGAGCAGGTGCTGCATGCTCGACGCCATGATGTTCTGCTGCTTTTTTCTCAGCTTCAAGCTTCATTTCTTCATGTGCTGTCATCATTACATGCGCTGGGCAAGTTTCTGAAGTTTGTGTTTCAGCAACAGGAGCTTGATGCTCTTCCTCTTTATGTGATTTTTTATGTACAATGTAGCCACCAATAGCTGCTGCTGCGATAGCGCCGATTAGAAATTTTTTGGATGAATTACTCATAACCTTTGTCTCCCATATTATTTATTTTTATAACTTCATTTTATCATACGACACATACGTGTCAAGAAGCAGACGTCAAGAAAATTTAAATTTCCAAAAATGTTTCTTATGAATCTTGATCTGCGGGATAAATGTCTTTTATGTACTTCGATGGAACTTCTTCGATTTCTCCTCTTTCTAGACTTCCTAACTGAAAGGGACCGTATCCAATGCGAATCAGTCGATTTACTTTGTATCCTAAATGTTCCATCAGGCGTCGAATTTCTCGATTTTTTCCCTCTATCAATGTCATTTGAAGCCAGGTATTGCTCGATTGATGGCGTTCAATTTTTGTCATGACTCCCTGGTAGCGCACCCCTTCAACAGTCATTCCTTTTTCAAGCCTCCTTAAGTCTTCTTCTTTAACGAGGCCGTGAACGCGTACACGATAGGTGCGTTCCTGATTGCTCGCTGGAAGCTCTAGAAAGCGAGAAAAATCTCCATCGTTTGTTAGCAAAAGAAGCCCCTCAGAGTTTAAATCCAATCTTCCAATCGATACAATGTAGGGCAGGCGTTTCGACTCAAGGGCATCAAAAATCGTAGGACGTCCCTGCGGGTCAGCTCGACTGCAGATAAGCCCTACCGGCTTATGATACCGCCAAAGACGCGTTCTTTCTTTTGGTTTAATTTTTTTGCCTGATATTTCAATCAAATCTTTTTCTGTTACGTTAAACGCCGGAGATTCGATGCTGTGGCCATTGACAGTAACTTTGCCTTCTAGGACTAGTTTTTCCGCAGCGCGTCTAGAGCATACACCTGCATGCGCTAAAAATTTTGCAATACGTTGCGCTGTCATTTAAGAGCCTGCTGCTTTTACAAAAGCGTTAAAGATCTTCGTATCTTCAGGACATATCTCAAATTCCGGATGCCATTCAACTCCTAAGCAAAACTTGTACCCTGGGTGTTCTACCCCCTCAATAACCCCATCGGGTGCAACGGCATTCACCACAAGGCCGCGTCCAACCTTATGAACAGATTGATGATGGGATGAATTTACCTCATACAGAGTTTTTCCTGTAATGCGATGCAAAAGCGTTCCCTCTGTTACACTAATCGCGTGACTTGACTCTGTTGTTGGTCGAGGCTTTAGGTGATTCATAGCTTTTGGATCATGGGTTTGAATGTCTTGAAGCAAAGTTCCGCCAAAATAAATATTAATGGCTTGTTCTCCCGCACAGATCCCTAAAACGGGAATATTTTTCTTGAGAGCGGCATCCAAAATTTTAAAATCAAACTCTGCGCGTCCCCCTTTAATCAAATTGATTACATTAGGAAGGGCTTCCTCTCCGTAAAACTCTGGGGGATAATCTTGCCCCCCTGAAATCACGAGGCCATCCAGGAGGCCTATATAATCAGGCACAGCATTCACTTGAAAGGGCAAGGCAATAGGGATGCCGCCTGCACGTTCGATAGATTCGAAATAATTACACCTAAGGGCATACCATGGCATCTTTGAAAAATAGGTACCGTTGTCATCGTAATTCATGACAATCCCTATAATAGGACGTTGGGTCATTTAAACACTCTTTTTTTTCTTTCTTACATCCTGTTGCATTTTATGTTTGTATGCAAGAAGTCCCCTTGATTTTTATCGAAAAACCGGTCACTTTTATGTCCATGAGCACTAAAATAAAAGATCAATTTGTCCGTATTGCAGTTATTGGATGTGGTGATTGGGGTAGGAATATTGCCCTTACCCTTCATCGTCTTGGCAGCCTTTATGCCCTTGGTGATCAAAATCTCTCCTCTAGTAAAGCCATTCAGTGTTCGAAAGACACAAACGTAGACCTTGTTCCCCTTGATCAAATATTGAACGACGAAAAGATTCAGGGTGTGTGTATTGCAACCCCTCCCCACACCCATTTTGATATTGCGAAAGAAGCCTTGGAGGCTGGAAAAAATGTCTTTGTAGAAAAACCTTTGGTTTTGTCTATTGCAGAAGGGAAAGCTTTAGAGACTCTAGCAAAAGAAAAGGGTTTGATTTTAATGGTGGGGCACCTTCTTCGTTACCATAAAGCCTTTCAAATTCTTGAGGAATGGGTTAAGGGGGGGAAACTAGGATCCATTCTTCATATCAACACAAGCCGAAAGAATTTGGGAAAAATCTATCCGCATGACGATGTGATTTGGGACTTGGCACCCCATGATTTATCTATGATTTTAGCTTTAATCCCCCATCCGGTCGAATCGGTTTTAGCAACAGGGGCAAACTATGCGGTTCCTCGTCTTGCCGATGAAGCACTCCTTAGTCTTAAGTTTGAAAATAGTTCCCAGCAGGCTTTTATTAGCTTGTCACGCCTCAGCCCTTTTAAAGAACAGAAGGTGACAGTGGTTGGGACAAAAGGAATGGCTGTATTGGATGATACATTGCCTCAAGATCGGAAACTGACTTTTTTTAATAGCCATGTCATCCAGGAAAGTCCTGATCATTTTTCCATTCATCAGGATCGTGTAGGTGTCCCTGAACTGTATGAAGCACAAAATCCTTTAGACGCGGAAATGACCCATTTCATCGACTGTATTCAACACGGCAAAGCGCCCCGTACCCCCGCGCAAGAGGCTATTCAAATTCTCTCTATTATCAATGCTGCGCAGCAGTCGATCAAAGCGGGTCAATGGGCGTTCTGTTTCTGCTATTAAAACTCTCGAATTATCTTGATCAATAGATGTAAAGTCTTACAGTTTCTCTATTATTATGGTGAATAAAATGGCTACAGAAAATCCTAGAATCAATGCGATATTTGAAGCGTTAGAACTTCAAGAACATATAGCTTTGTCAGTTCTTGCCATGTCTCTTGATAAAGAAGGAATAAAGACATATAGCCACGATGATGCTTGGCGATAACTTTAGATATATATACAAAGGTTAGCCACTTTTTATCTAAGGGTTTCTTTTCGTATTCCCTCCACAATAATCCTTTGATGGTCTGCTGTAACATATGCATGCATGGGAAGGCTTAGGACTGTCTTGGCTAGTTTTTCAGTGACATCTAGTCCTGTGGGAGATTTTGGAAAGTCTCGGTAAGGTTTTTGAGTGTGCAGGGGTTCTGGATAGTAAATCATGGTGGGAATGCTGTGCTCTGAGAGTGCTTTTTGAAGCTGATCTCGATTATTTACTTGAATAGTATATTGTGCCCAAACAGACGTTCGATCGTTTTTTAGTACAGGGGTTTTAACACTATCTGAAAGTTGTTCATTATAAATGTCTGCTACATGTTGGCGTTTTTTAATTTCTTCTGGAAAGATCGCAAGCTTTTCTAAAAGAATAGCCCCTTGCAATGTGTCCAAACGCCCCGTTAAGCCCAAACGCACATTTTGATACCGTGTGGCGCCTTGACCATGGATACGAATCGATCGTAAAATGGCGGCTGTATCAGAATCGTTTGTAAAAATCGCTCCTCCATCCCCATAGCATCCCAAAGGCTTTGCAGGGAAGAAGCTGGTCGTTGCCATATGTCCGTAACTAAGTGTTGATTTACCTTTATATAAGGCGCCAGCACTTTGTGCCGCATCCACAATCATTTTAAGATCGTGCTGTACGGCAAGATCAAATATTTGTTGGTGATCGGCAGGTTGTCCAAAAAGATCAACAGGGATAATCGCTTTTGGTTTAAGAGAGCCCTCTTTCTTAATTGCAAGAATTGCTGCTTCCAAACTTTTTGGATCCATATTAAAGGTGTCTTCCTGTACATCCACAAAAATAGGCGTTGCCCCAATAAGGGCTACTACTTCTGCTGTTGCAGCAAATGTAAAACTTGGGACAAAGACGGCATCTCCAACACCAATATTATAGGCCATAAGCCCCATATAAAGGGCATCTGTCCCGTTGGCACAAGAAATAACTTCATGAACACCAGTAAAAGCTTTGAGTTGTTCTTCCAACTCAAATACTTCTGGGCCCATGATATATTGGCCATGAGAAAGAATATCTTGCCAGCGCGCATCAAGCTTTTGTTTAATAAAAGTCTGTTGGGTTTGAAGATCAATAAAGGGAATCTTTAAATTTGTCATTGTCGTCTATCTATCCTTAAAAATGCACCCGAGAGGATTCGAACCTCTGACCTTTGCCTCCGGAGGGCAACGCTCTATCCAGCTGAGCTACGGGTGCTCATTAACAATCACCAATATACGACTATAGATGTATATATCAGCCATCAATTAATATTTCAAATTGTAATTTATCTTAGGGCTACTTTAGAATTTCATGCAGTTCTTGTAAATCTTGTGGAAGAGGGCTTTCGAAAGACAAGAATTCTTGGGTAATGGGATGTATGAACTGAAGCTTATAGGCATGTAAAGCTTGTCGCTCATTGGTCCAAAGTGCACAAGAATGTTCGGCCATTAATCTTTTGATAATGGCTTTTTTCTTTTGAGCCCCATAAGTGGGATCCCCAACAACCGGATGACCAATAGAGGCCATATGAACGCGGATTTGGTGGGTACGCCCCGTTTTCAAGCGACATTCTACAAGGCTTCCAAAAATTGCATTGCCGACAACAAATGTTTTCAGCGTTTCGTACTCCGTGATTGCGGGTTTTCCTTTAAAGTCAAAAACTGCCATTTTTTTCCGATTAGAATCACTTCTGGCAATATTTTTTTCAATCACACCCCTAGTTGGACTGGGAACTCCTTCAACAAAGGCCAAATAACATCTTGATAAGGAGCGACTCTCAAACTGTTCCACAAGACCTTGATGGGCTTGATTCGTTTTCGCAATAACCATTAAGCCGCTTGTTTCTTTATCTAAGCGATGAACGATGCCGGGACGATCCGACTCTCCTAAGGTTGAAAGCTTTGATCCACAGTGATGAAGCAAGGCATGAACAAGCGTTCCTCTATGATTGCCCGCCCCAGGGTGCACAACTAGGCCAGCAGGTTTATCGAGGACTAAAAGATGACTGTCTTCAAAAATAATGGTTAAAGGAATATTTTCCCCCTCATAAGAAGACGTTCTTTCTTGAGGGATTTCTAAAATTTCCAAAAGCATTCCTTCTTTCGTTTGCAGGGATGGATCAATTATTTTGGTTTTTTCTAGAGTAACACCACCTTCCAAGATAAGCTTTTTTACTTTTTCTCTGGAAAGCGACAGAAGTTCGCTGAGCGCCTTATCAAGGCGCTTTCCAGAGAGTTCTGATGGAATAGTGATCGTTTTGTTCAACCTATAAAGTCCTTCATTTGACATTTTTTTATAATATGCCATGATAAATTAAAACTATAAGGAGGTAAGGGGCGTATGTCATCAATAAAACATTCAACAATCTCTTTTCTTCTCTCGACGGTTTTTAGTAAAGCACTGATTCCTTTTTTAGGCATTCTTTACGGGGTCTTGGTCCTTAAAAGCGTTCTAAATTTTTGGTCTCTTTGGATTTTAAGTGGATTTTCTTTCTTGTCTTTTGGATTCATTTTGGGAAATGTTTTAAAAAATATGCGGATTCGTTACGCGCGCAAAGACTTGTGGTTTCTTGGAATGGTATGGGCTTTTGGGGCGTTGATCATCCAAATAATTTATGAGCCAGACGCGTTTGAGAGCTTTTTCTGTTTTTCTGGTCCCTGGATTTATCTGTTAATCGCCTTATTCTTTGCCCCTCGATTTTGTGGAATCTATGCACGCCAATGGGCCTTGTAACCTTTTCCTAAAAGATGTTGCACCACAGCGCTCTTTTGGTAATATGTTTTTAGGTATAATATAATTCCATGCTCACAACTCAAGATAATGTTTATCTATCAATTACGACGACCCTTGGAAAAGATCAGATCTTTCTTCGAGAGTTTAAGGGCGTAGAGCGCATCTCAGGTCTTTTTGACTTTGACCTATCTCTTTATGTTCCTTATCAGGTTAACAAAAAGGGACCAAATCTAGATCTTTCAACCCTTGTGGAAACAGAAGCAACCGTCACGGTTTGTATTAATAAAAAGAAACGCTATTTTCACGGCGTTATTACAGAAGTCACTCAGGGTGGAACCTTCTTACATGCAGGGGCAGAGGCAGATCGAACCGCCCAATCAACGTACTTTCAGGCCAAACTTCGTCCTAAAATGTGGGGGATGACTCTTACAGAGCAGTGTCGGATTTTTCAAAAGAAAACACCTCTTGAAATCATCAAAAGCGTTCTTTCAGACCATAGCATCACCTTACAAGATAATACCAGTACAGCAGGGACGGTACAAAAAGACTTTTGTGTTCAGTATAATGAAAGTAATTTCAATTTTGTTTCTCGATTAATGGAAGAGGAAGGAATTGCATACTATTTTAAGCATAAAGAGGGGAGTCATACACTGACCCTTGTAGATGAAAGCCAGCCCTATCAAGCGCTTGAAGATGCTGATTTTGCTACCCTAAAAATGTCCCCGTATCCTGAAAGACCTTTAGGGGGAGATTTTTCTCTCTGGAATCTTCGTTTCTTGCAACAAATAGTTCCCTCCAAACATACTTATACGGACTATGATTTTGAGAAAACACAGACGAGCCTCAAGGTTGATTCTGCAGGGAAGGGGAGCGGAAGAGAGGTTTACCATTATCCCGGACGCTACACTCTACAGGATCGAGGCACTGCCCTTTCTGACATTCGTATGGCTGCTTTGGAGTTTCCCAAAAACTCTCTTCAAGCGCAGTCAGATATTCATATGGTAGAGGTAGGATCTACATTCACACTGTCAGATGAGGTAGCAAAAAATCTCGTTCGAGATGACCTGAAAAGCAAAGATTTTACAATTTTTTCCATTGAGCATCGGGCAGTTTTAGAGGCCTTGGAGACAAATCAATCTTTTTCTCCCGAGAATGTTTTTGATTTAGAGTATAATAATCAAATAACATTTTATAAAAAAGAAACGCCCTATCACCCCCCCAAAACAGCGCATATCCCAAAAATTTATGGGACTCAAACGGCAACAGTTTCCGGTAAAGCTGGCGAAGAAATTTGGACTGACAAATACGGCCGGATTATGGTGAAGTTTCATTGGGATTTGAGCGACACAAAAGACGATGCGGTTTCTTGTTGGGTGCGTGTTGCCCAAAGTTGGGCTGATAAAAACTGGGGTGCTTTTTTTATTCCCCGTGTTGGGCAGGAAGTCATCATTACTTTTTTGAACGGGGACCCTGATCAGCCTCTGGTAATTGGGTGCGTTTACAATGCAACGAATATGCCCCCTTATGGGCCCGATATGGCGATCAAAAGTGGCTTTAAAACAAATTCTTCCAAAGGCGGTGGTGGGTTCAACGAGCTTCATTTTGATGACACAAAAGGGTCTGAAAACTTCTTTATGCAAGCTCAAACAGATATGACGACCATGATTTTAGATGGTCAACGTACGACAACTATTAAAGGAACAAAAAGCAAGGGTCACGATATTTTAACAATTGTTGAAGGCAAAAGAGATACAACGCTTAGTAAAGGTGATGATTTTCTAACACTGGCTGCTGGAAGTCGCACCACAAAGATCAGCGATGATTTGAATTTAACGATTGGAAAAAATGCGACGATTAAAGTAGGAAAAGATGGGACTGTGACCGTTGATGGCAGCCTAACCCTTAATATTACAAAAGATCTTATTATTAATGCAGATAACATTAAAACCCTTGGAAAGACTCTCACAGATTTTAAGGGGCCAACTATTAAAATAGAGGCAGATACTCTTGTAGATATTAAAGGAGCAACAGCCAAATTAACCGGTGCGGGGGGTGTTACTATTGCTGGTGGAATGATTGCCCTTACGGGGGGAATGATTAAATTAGGCTAACACATGTTAGAAATTACCCCTGAAATTTTAGAACAACTTCGACTTGTCCAGCAGCAAAAGGAAGGCCCACCGAAAAAGGAATCTGTGCAAAGCCTAGAGACAAGTACTTTGGAGCCTTCTCTCCCAGAGAATCTTACGGATATCACTTTCCATACTGTTGAAAATGACCAAGGAAACGTGATCCAAAAAATTCCCCTCAAAGACGGAATTCCCCATGGGATGATGGAAGAATTTGATGATCAAAAGGATCTTGTTTGCCAAATTTTTTTTGATCAAGGACAAAAAAATGGGCTCAGTATTTTTTACATCAAAGGTCAGAAAGTTGTTGAGACTACCTTTGTAAAAGATATTTTAGAGGGTCCCTTTGTGACCTATCATACCAATGGACAAATTAATACGACAGGAACCTATACACACGGAATGATGGATCAAGAGTTTTGCATTTACGATGATCAAGGACATCTTCTTAAAAAAGAACAGTATCAATCTGGATATAAAGAGGGTCTTAGTCAAAATTTTTATCCCAACGGTACCTTGTATGAAGAGGTTTTGTTTTCAAAAGATATTCCGGTGGGTGACTCAAAAACTTATCATATGAATCAGTCTCTTATGATGCTAAAACAGTATAAAGATGGTATGGTTATTTATGAAGAAGTATATGATGATCGAGGAAATCTGATTGAAAAAAAATCAATGGACTCGCAAAAATAAAAAAGGATATCAATGCCAAAACTTGTCGTAACAGGGGCAACAGCGCAGTGTTCTAAAGGAACGGCTCCAGCCCCTCTCACATTTCCGCCCTCACCCCCTATTATGGGAAAAACCCCTGCTGGGACGATTATGGGAAATGCACCGATGGCAAACGTAGCCTCGTTTGGAATGTGTTTAAGCTTGGCCAACCCTACTGTTGCAGCTGCTACATCCGCGGCACTAGGGGTCTTGACGCCCCAGCCTTGCGTGCCAGCCCCTGCCGGTCCTTGGGCGCCTCCTTCAGCGAAGGTTTTGATTGGGGGGGTTCCAGCAGTTCTTGATTCGAGTATGCTGAATTGCGCCTATGCAGGACAAATTAAAATTGTTTTTCCGGGGCAAGTGATTGTTGAGGCACAGTAGAAATGGATTTTTTAAAAAATATTGGTGTTATACTCGTTTCTTTAACGATAGGGTTTGGGATAGCAGGCTATTTAAATGATCCAAAAAAGCCCTCTCCTTGGGAAGCAGTTAAAGGAACATTTTCATCCCTTAAGGCGCTATTTTCAGAAATACCTGAAGCGGTTATAGACACATCAAAGTTTTCTCAAGAAAGCATGCAAAAGGAAGGGACTCCAACTCCTGGAATTACTATGACAGATTCAGAAGTGACAGAAGCACAAAAATATTTTAATAAACTCGCTGGGATTGATGTAGAAAAGCGAGAAAAACAAAAACAAGAAAAGGAAAAACGGGAAAAAGAAGAGCAAGAAAAACAAAAAAAGGAGGCTGATCAAAAAGAAGAAAAGCCTACTTTAAAGGCATCATCCTTATTTGTTGTAAAGAAACGCGATAGCATGAATCATAGTATGACGCACGGCGCTGTTTATGCTTTGGGCACGTCTCCTTATGGCCCTCCTCCTTCTGTAAAATATAAGATTTTTGAAAAAGGATCTTTATTGTCGATTGAAAGTGACCCCACTGCAATGGATGAAAAAGAAAGCGGCCATTTAGATTCTTATCAGAAGCCATCTTATCCTTTACCGCTCATGAAAAATGCTGTGCAAAATACAACGCTCCCTGTGCTTGATCCAAAGAATACTTTTACGTTACAATTGGGTTCTTTTGAACAAGAAGCTGATGCCGATGAATTTAAGGAAAAGCTTCAATCAAAAGGATATGATGTGGGGGTTTATAAGGATCGCACACACAAGGATCAGTCATGGTTTTATGTGCGTTTGAATGCCGCCTTAACAGAGCGGGAATCCCATCAGTATAAAGATAGGATTGCTAAAGATGTTTCTCTTTCTCCTATCATAGTTTTAGTTGAGGATGATGTACGGAGTGAATAAGGATTTTACCATGATTTTAAATCGACATAGCTTTTCTCTTTTAATGATTTTGACTCTTTTTACGGGATGTAGTCGTCTAAGTTCAACGCTTTTTGAAGAAGAAGATTGGGAATTTATTGATGAATTGACCCTTGTTGCAACCCCTAATATGAACAATAAAACGGCTCTTAAGGTTGATGTTGTTATTGTTAAAGATGAACGGATTGCGGAACAAGTTGGTATATTAACGGCCCGTCAATATATGAAACAGCGCAAACAGCTTAAATATGATCATCCGCAAAAAATTAAAATTAAATCCTTCGAAATGATTCCGGGAACCAGTATTATTATTCCTTTAAAATATCAAAAAACCGAAGTTGCTGCAGGGTTTGTTTTTGCTGACTATTCCAACCAAAAAGCCAATCGATGGAATATATTTTCTGCGGATTGTGTAAAAGTTGAGCTTTTAGACTATACCGTTAGAATTACGTCACACAAATGGAAAGATGCCCCTAAGCTCAAAAATGACAAACAGAAAAAGGACGGGATTATTGTCCTGAGCTAGGAATCCATCTGTCCGCCTAGCGCTGGAGGAAGTGGCTTGCCTGATTCGATCAGAGCATTTTTGTAGGTATCTAAAAGTTTTTGACCAAGATCCCCCGCACGGGATTTCCACTCTTTAAGCATAGTGGACGTAACCTCTAGAGAGCGTTTTTTAAACCATTCTGGGATAGGAAGTTGCTTGAAAAGATGCTGACGACGCTGATCATCTGTTTGGCTCATGCGCCACGCAAGCATTTCCATTTTTTTGGCCTGCAAAAAAAGGTTGTTTTTTGCATCAGGAGAAAGAGCTTCAAAATCTTTTATGTTCATAACAACAACGTACTTGGGTAAAGAATATTTTAGCCGATAGTAATAAGAGGCAAAAATGGAAGTTTGTGCAAGAAAGGCAGAGTTGCGACTTCCAAAAAATCCGTCTACTTGACCCTCTTGTAATTTTTTAAATTCCTTTGGACCTTTAAATAAAACAGGATTCATTCCTAAAAGACTCACGTATTCAGGTAAAATTTGCCCATAGGTTCGAATTTTTAAAACCCGGAGGGCACTTAAATTATCCATGCTTTTGTTTAAATAGAGATCTTGTGGTGAACAGGGAATAGAAAAAAGATAAACAAGGCCTGATTGATTAAATTTAGATTCAATATAAGAACGCGTTACTTTCCATAAAATCTGGGCCTGTTCATAGTCTGTTGCTAAAAAAGGAATAGAATCCATTTCAAAGATGGGATCTTCTTTTCTTAAGTGCTCGAGGTACAAGCATCCGAAAGAAAAAAGACCTTTTTGGACAGCCTCTTTTATTTCTGATGTGGGCCATAGGTCTTTGTTAACATCTTCTGTTGTGATATGAATTTCTTTTTTTGTATCAAGCTCTAAATTATTAGAAAAAATCTGTAGGATGTTTAACTGATAGCTTTCTTCATACAAATCATGGGCAAGCTTAAAGTTGCCTTCCCCATAATAGTTTCCCCAGAGCCCCCACATTAAAAACGGGACACACAAAAGTAGAATAATATATTTTACTTGTCGAAATGAATCCATCTATGTCTCCGTATCTCACGAAACTTTTTCTTTTAGAGCCCGCGGTAAATTCCCAAGGGTTCCCATCGCGCTTTTGGATAAAAGCCTCTTTAATCCTTTGTTACGATCTACCATTTTTAATCCGATGTCACGCATCTTTTTTATAAGGGGGTTATGATTGGAAAATAAGGCTTCTAGGCCGTCAGTTGCAAGAATCATAGAAAAAACATCAAAACGCCGCCAGCGTTCGTATTTTTGGCAAATAGTAGAATCAGATAATAAAAGTCCAACTTGAGCGCCCTCAATCAAGACTTCAGCTAAAGTGGCGGCATCTCTTAATCCTAGATTGACGCCTTGTCCCGCTAAGGGGTGAATGACATGGGCAGCATCTCCGATCAGAAAAATTCCTTCTTTTGCACTGTGGTCTACAAACTGCAAGGAAAGAGGATAAATCCATCGAGGGCTTACCCTTTTTGACTGCTCAAGATAAGGGGATAACTCATGAGACAAAATTTGATCAAAATCTTCATCAGAGGCCTCACGAAGGCTTTCAGCAATTGTGTGATCAACGCTCCACACAAGCGAAGATCGATTGTGTGTCATCGGCAGCAAGGCGAGAGGGCCATCTTCTCTAAAAATTTCCCAAGCAATATTTTCGTGATTATTTTTATGTTCGTAGGTGCAAACAATGGCATCCTTCCCATAGGGATGTTCAATGGTTTCAAAAGCTCCAAGCTTTCGAACAAAAGATCCCTTCCCATCGGCTCCAACTAGGATAGAACTTTTAAAAAAGCGACCGTCATTCAGGTGCACTGTAATAAAAGGCCCTTGTTTTTCTAAAGAACCAAGAGTTCCTTCTACCCACTCGATTCTATCAGCAAAAGTCTTAACGCGCTGGGCAATTTTTTGACGCAAAAGTGACAAAGGAATGATGTATCCTAAAGGATCACTTGCTGATGGATCAAAACGGACAGTTGTGTTTGTAGGTCCATGAACCGTTTTGACTTGATCAATAGAGCAAACTGTAGGTTTTATACTTTCCCAAATACCTAAGTGGTGTAGAAAGTTTTTTGAGCTTGGGGATAAGGCAATGGCCCGGCAGTCAGAGTTTTCATCAGATAAAAAAAAGCCTAAGGGAGTTCGGTCAATAATGCGGGACGAAATTTTTTGCTCTGCAAGGGCACAGGCAAAAGCAGCCCCAACGGGGCCGCCTCCAATAATAGTGACGCGTTGATCGTCCATAAAGTTATGAGTGAAGATTCTTTTCAACAAAATCCCAATTAACAAGATGATTTAAGAATGTATCTACGTAATCAGGGCGTCGATTTTGATAATCTAAATAATAAGCGTGTTCCCAAACGTCACAGGTTAATAGGGTTTTTACATCTTTTGTGAGGGGTGTTTCTGCGTTCGGTGTTTTGAGGATTTTCAGTGCACCTGCTTCTTCAACAAGCCAAGCCCATCCACTGCCAAATTGCGTTAGGGCCGCTTGCTTAAACAGGAAGCAAAAATTTTCATAAGTATCGAAGGATTCTTCCAATCGCTTTAAAAGAGGGGCTGTTGGTTTGCCTCCCCCGTCTTTTTTCATGCAGTGCCAGTAAAAAGTATGGTTCCAAACTTGCGCAGCATTGTTAAAAATCCCTATAAAGTCTTTGTTTCCTTCTGTTTCTCGGATAACATCTTCAAGTTCCATTTCAGCAAAGCCTGTTCCTTCTACTAATTCATTTAGTTTTGTGACGTAAGTTTGGTGATGTTTATCATAGTGGAAGTTTAAAGTATCTCTGGAAATATAAGGTTCCAGGGCTGTTTTTTCATAAGGCAACTTAGGAAGATGAAAACTCATAAGGGGTACTCCTTCTTATCATTATTTAGGGTAATGTACCTGGTTCACTTTTAAGATTCAAGCCTAAGGATAGAGCTGTTTTTAGAAAAACATCTACTGCCTGTTACAACAAAAAGGGCTGCAATTAAAACAACGACCTGGTTGGTGTTGATACACCTGATGACCTAGAACATGTGCGGGGGATGTTGGGTTAGGAAGGATAGCAAGGTTCTGACAAAGGCAGTCCTTTTAGCTTGCGCGTATAATCATACTCGCATATTTCAGCATATTCACGTGGTGGTAGTACAGCGTATTGCTCGACAGATTTTTCGGGATCAAAGTAGGCAAAAAATCTTTTATAAAAATACAAACGGGCCAGCCCCAGACAAATAAGGCGGAGTTTTAGAAGGTCGCCATCGACACCCAGATGCTCTCCAATCAACAGAAGATATAAGCGGTAAGATAGCCATACACTATGGTCTTCCAATATCAATCGCATTGAAATAGGCGCTGTTTTATAAAGGCTTAAGACCTTTAAAAATGCTTCAGAAATTTGTTCATCAAGCGCCTTTAAAAAAGATATTTCTTCTTTGGAAAATTTTATTTTATTTCTTCTTGCAAGATCATAACAAGAATCCCAATAAAATTCTTGCCGTCTCTCTAAGACTTTTTCAAACATCAGCTTTTTTTTGATATATGTCATGCTTTTTGAAAGATAGTCTTCATGAGAAAGAATGGGTTCCAACTCTTTCCACAAATCTTGTTCTGCATCCTCTAGCCAAATACGGACATCTGTAGGGATTGAATGACCTGACAGAAATCTTATGTCTTTAGTTTGTTTTTTGATGATACAAGACTGTGTGTAGTATGAGCTTTCACGAACAATAGTGCCAGGGCACTGATTATCTTGCGCAAAAACACCTTCTACATGTTTTTTTCTATAGGCAAAAAGGATTTCTTTAAAAGACCTTAGATAGTCTATATGAGAATCTTTTTTCTTTTTTAATAATTTGTCCAGAATTTCTTCAAGAACAACCTCTTGCTCCAGAATTGTTTTGGTATCTGCAAAACAGCATTCTTTAAGAAGAATGGCGCAAGAAAAAAAGACACAAACAAACTTCATGAAAATCCCTATAAACTACTAAGGTCTGAACTGACTATGGATTATTAACTAACATAATCTTGATAAATTGCAACAGCTTCATTGCGTAAATCATAACCAATCCTTCGCCAGTTTTCGTCCGTGATAGGCATAGGATCTAATCCCCATTGCATACTTGGCGCTGTATCATCTGATGGGTCCAGTTCTTGGTTTGCAAAAACAAATAACTCTGCAAATCGCCTTTTAATAAGACCGGTGCTAACTACCCCGTTAGCATTTCTCCAATGACCAAAATATTCATAGGATCCATACGTATCTTCCATGTTGATTTTTTGCAAAAGAGTAGAACGCATGAAATTTCCAATCCCTATATTAAAACAAAGAGATGTTAATGCGTCTAGTTGATTTTCTTCTAAACTAACTCCAAGATAGGGCATAATATTAGCTTTGCTTTCTATATCAGACACAAGAAGACCTAAAGCATCATCTTGGTTTAAAGCACCATAGTAATTCTCTCCCGCCGTTACAAGATGCCCATAACCAATTGTTGGATTGCCAGTGATATCTGCATATATTATAGGACTAAAATTTTCAAAACGCATAATTAATCTTGCAGCACCCCCCCCGAGATATCATCACCATATGTCGCTCCAAAACCGCTGTTGCATACCCCGAGGAATGAACAAACCGATAATATTTTTAATCTTTTCATCATAATATAACTCCTTTTAAATTTCTCCTGGATACTCTTGTATTTTCAGCATGTAAAGCTTATCCATGTGTTAATTAGTGAAGTTATCAGTAAACCGACAGTTCTTTATCACGATCTATAGTAAAGGAAAATTTATGAAAAATTTTTTGCGACATCCTCTGAAGTCTTCAGAGGCAATTTCTGAATAAAGTTAGAAAAACATCCACGTCAAAAGGCCAAAGATGGGCAGTAAGCATGCGCAGGACCAGGCCATATAGCCAAAGAAAGTGGGCATTTGAATGCCATGACCCTCAACAACTGATTTGACCATAAAATTGGGGGCATTTCCAATATAGGTGACAGCACCCATAAAGACGGATCCCATAGAAATGGCGAGTAGGGTTGTAGAAAGTGTAGTGGTAAGCGTTGTAACATCTCCCCCTGCCATGTTGAAGAAAACAAAGTACGTTGGGGCATTATCTAAAAAGCTGGAAAAAAATCCAGAGAGCCAAAAATAAGCAGGGTCATAAGGGATTCCATCCTGCATTGCCAGAGAAACAAACGAGGCAAGCGGTCCAGAAGTCCCAGACTTTAGAATGCTAAGGGCAGGGATAATGGTGATAAAAATACCAAGGAAAATTTTTGCAACCTCTATCAAGGGAGCCCATGAAAAATGGTTTTCAAGTCGAACAATGGGTTTTGTCCAATAAAGACAAAGGAAAATGATTAAGATCAAAAGACCGTCTCTTGTTAGATCTTCAAGTTTTAAAGGAATGCCGAAGATGTCAAAAACGATCCCTGGCTTCCAGCTTCCACTTAAAAATACAGCGCCTACAATTCCCGCTAGTAAGAGAAAATTTCTCCGGCCCTCGCAGGCAATAATACCGTGTTCTCTGCCATCGTGTGTGAAGGGGGATGATTGCCCTTCTTTTTTGTAAAAATAATGGTCAATGGTGTAAAAAAGACCAAGCAAAAGGAAAGTTGTTACCAAAAATGGTTGATATAAATGGACAAACGTCCAAGAAAAAGGGACGCCTTCTAAAAAGCCAAGAAAAAGCGGCGGGTCCCCAAGAGGGGTTAAACAGCCGCCCACGTTCGACACAAGAAAGATAAAGAAAATAAAGATATGTTTTTTCTGGTCACGCCAGCCATTGGCTCGGATTAAGGGGCGGATCAAAAGCATGCTTGCCCCTGTTGTTCCAATAAGGCTTGCAGAAAGGGCGCCTAAAGCAAGAATAAGCGTATTATGTTGGGGTGTTCCTAACCAATGGGCTTTTAGTCGAATACTGCCCGTTACAACAAAAAGGGCTGCGATTAAAACAACAAAAGGAATGTAGTTTAAAAGCAGGTGATCTAAAACCTGATGCATTGTTAGAGGGAACCCAAAAGCATGAATGCCAGGAATCAAAAAAGCTGTCGTTAATCCAAAAATAATTTTCCCATAATGGTGATGCCAAAAATTGGCAAACAAAAGAGGACCTGTTGCAAGGGATAATAAAATCAATCCAAAAGGCGCTGTCCACCAGAGGCTAAGAGTTTCCCCTGGAAAGTCGCTTGCAAAAGACAAGGCTGGGAATAGAATTGCGATAATAAATAACAAAAATGATCCTTTAATTTTTCTTCCTCTACCATACGGGAGAGAAGGGGGAAGTGCAACATCAGAGATTGACACATCTAGGACTCTATGTAACTTTATCATCTATAAAATTGTTAAGGAGCATTATGACAATGTACGGAAAGTTTTTTGCTTTGATTGGCTTGGTTATTGCGATTTCAGGATGCACGCCTGTGCAGCATGTTCGTGGAAACTTTCTTGATATGGATGTGATTAAAAAGATCGAACTTAATAAAACCACAAAGGCAGAAATGGAAAATCTTTTTGGCCCTCCAACAAGCCAAGAACTGTTTGGTCAAGATGCCTGGTATTATATTGGTGATAAGGTTGAAACGAAATCTTTCTTTGACCCTAAGATTACGGAACGGATTGTTTTAATTGTAACCTTTGGCACCAATGGTACTGTTGAATCCTATGAAATTAAGGATCTAAAAGATCATCATGAAGTAGATATTAAATCGGAAGCAACCCCTGTTAAGGGGCGGGACCCTAGTCTTGTATCTGAACTATTCGGCAACATTGGTCGCTACTCAGCGCCCAAGAAAACGGCAAAACGTTAAATATTGATGATAACTCTTAGTGCTTCTTCAGAAAAAGCCTTAAAAAAGCTTTATATTAAAACCTATGGCTGTCAGATGAATGTGTATGATTCTGAACGGATGGCTGATATTTTAAAGCCCCATGGGTATGAGCTAACAGATAATCCGGATGCGTCAGACATGATTATCATGAATACCTGTCACATTCGGGAAAAGGCAACAGAGAAAGTTTACTGCGAGCTGGGTCGTTATAAGCCGATAAAAAAGCTACGCGAAGAGGATGGTAAACCGTTTATTTTGGCTGTCGCTGGGTGTGTCGGGCAAGCAGAGGGGGGCGAAATTGTTAAGCGGGCTCCCTATGTGGATATTGTTCTTGGGCCCCAATCTTATCATCAATTGCCTGAAATGATTGAACGGGCGAAACGCGCCTTTCATGCCCGTCAAGAAAATGCCCATGACCAGAAAAAATTAAAAGAGCTTAAGAAAGATCCAATCGTTTATGCAGATTTCCCAGTAGAGTCAAAATTTGATCATCTGCCACAGGTTTCTGATAACAAACGCTTTTCGGCTTTTTTAACAATTCAAGAAGGATGTGATAAATTTTGCACGTTTTGCTGTGTCCCTTATACGCGTGGAGCAGAATATTCGCGCCCTGTTTTTGATATTTTAGAGGAAGCGAAGCGCTATATAGAAGCGGGCGCTCAGGAAATTACGCTTTTGGGGCAGAACGTGAATGCTTACCATGGAACGTCGCCCACAGGATCCGGCGAATGGGGATTGGCGGCCCTTTGTTTGGAGCTTGCAAATTTGGATGGCCTAAAGCGCATTCGGTATACTACGTCCCATCCCAAAGATATGGACGAGGCACTGATTCAAGCGCATGGAGCCTGTGAAAAACTTATGCCTTTTTTACACTTGCCCGTGCAATCAGGGTCCGATCGAGTTCTAAAATTGATGAACCGCAAACACACGGTTTCTTTTTATGAAGATATTATTCATCGTTTAAGGGATGCAAACCCTGATATAGGCTTTTCATCAGACTTCATTGTAGGATTTCCTGGTGAAACAGATAAAGACTTTGAACAAACAATCGGCCTTGTAGAGCGGGTATCTTATGGTCAAGCATATAGTTTTTCTTATAGTCCCCGCCTTGGGACGCCGGCTGCTGCCTTGGAAGACCAAATACCCGAAGCCGTTAAAAAGGAACGGCTCTATCGACTACAATCTTTATTGTTTGCCCAACAGCTTGCCTATAATAAAAGTTTTATCGGTCGTACAATTCCTGTTCTTTTTGAACGTTATGGAAAAAAGCCGGGGCAATTTTTGGGAAAAAGCCCTTATATGCAATCTGTACACGTTCTATCGAATGATGATATATTAGGAAAGATTCGTTGGGTTTCTATTACGGATGCCTTTGAAACGAGCTTACAGGGAGAAATCATTGCTGAGCAATGCTTTTTAGGGGGATGAGTACACAGTCCATATCAAAAATATCATTGGTTTTTTCTGACAATCATATCCTTCAGCAGATTGTTGGAGTCCAGAATTCTTATTTGAAACGTCTTGAAAATCACTTGCGTGTTAAAATTTATTCCAGAGGTAATGTGCTTTTAATTCAAGGCGAAGAACACGCTGTTGAAAAAGTTAAAACAATTTTAATGCATCTTGAAAAAAGACTTAAGCAAGGGGATTCGATAGATCATAATGATGTAGAAGGCAGTGTTCGGATGCATCCTAAAGTTCAAGAGGAGGGAAGTATGAAGATATATCTAAAATCAACCAATAAATCCATTTTGCCAAGGTCTCCGTCTCAGGAAACGTTTATAGAGGCCATGGAAAATAATGAGCTTGTTTTTGGTATTGGGCCTGCAGGAACAGGTAAAACCTATCTCGCCGTTGCGATGGGTGCCTCCCTTTTAATGTCAGGGAAAGTAGAGCGACTTATTTTATCGCGTCCTGCAATCGAAGCGGGGGAGCGCCTTGGTTTCTTGCCAGGGGATTTAAAGGAAAAAGTCGATCCTTATTTAAGGCCTATTTATGATGCGCTCTATGAAATGTTTCCACGTACGCAGGTCGAAAAATTGATTAGTAGTGGAACCATTGAAATTGCCCCTCTCGCTTTTATGAGGGGGAGAACTTTATCTCATGCATACGTTATTTTGGATGAGGCTCAAAATACGACTCCTCTTCAAATGAAGATGTTCTTAACGCGTCTTGGAGAAGGTTCCAGAATGGTTGTTACAGGGGATGTAACGCAAATTGATTTACCGTCTCAACAAGAATCAGGTCTTGTGGATGCGCAAAAACGCTTCAAAAATATACCATCAATTGCTTTTGTAGAGTTTGGATCAGATGATGTCGTTCGACACCCCCTGGTTTCAAAGATTGTGAAGGCCTATGAACCTTAATTTTACTCTTGATCTTTATCGGCACTCTAAGAGGTGGGGGCATAGGGTTTCAAAAAAATCTTTAGAGCTTGCGCTTCATAAAGCAGCAAGTATTTTAAACTTAAAAGGATCCTTTGAATTGACGGTAGTTTTAGCAGACAACGACTTTGTTCATCCTTTAAATCTAGAGTACCGAGGTAAAGATAAACCAACAGATGTACTGAGCTTTCCTCAAGAGGTTTTAAAAAAAGAGGAAAGAGTAGTCCTTGAAAATTTAAACTTAGGCGATATTATTCTGTCCTATGAAATTATTGCAAAAGATGCAGTTGACCAGCAAAAAGATTTTTTGTCGCACACTCTTCATATGGTTATTCATGGATTTTTGCATTTATTAGGGTATGACCATCTATCAACGGAAGATGCAATAGAAATGGAAAGATTGGAAATCAAAATTTTAGACAGTCTTAGTATTTCGAATCCTTATGAGTAAAATATGTTAAAAAAAATTTTAAAAATTCTTCCCAGAAACAAAATACAACACCTTGCAGAGGCAGCGACTGATCAAGAAGCTTTAAAACTATCAGCAGAGAAAGAACACGTTGTAAAAAATTTGATGGGTCTTAATCAGCTGATGGCTCATGATATTATGGTGCCTCGGAGTGATATTACGTGGATTAACGCGGCGATGCCCCTTGAAAAAGTAATAGCGCACCTTAAAGATTTTTCCCATACACGCTACCCTTTATGTCATCAAACCCTAGATAACGTGTTAGGCATGGTTCACATCAAAGATATTATTATGCGCGGAACCACTAATGCTAACTTAAAGAAATATATCGAAAAGCCCCTTTTTATTTCCCCTACTATGTCTTGTTTGGATTTATTGTCTCAGATGCGACAGGACAAAAAATATATCGCCATTGTTCTAGATGAGTTTGGAGGTGTTGATGGTCTTGTCACAGCCGATACGCTTATTGAAAAGCTTGTTGAATATCTAAATCCTGAAGGTGAGCTTAAGTCTGCGCTTTATACCTATGATGCGCCGAGTCGAAGTTTAATGGTAGATGGGCGTTTTTCGGTTGCTGAATTTGAAAAGAATTTCGGTCAACTTTTGACGGATAAAGAAAAAGAAAGTGATCCAGAAACATTGGCTGGTCTTGTTCTTTTGCTAACGGGACGGATTCCGAATCGTGGAGAAGTGATTCGACATCCAACGGGCGTTACGTTTGAGATTAAGGAAGTTCATAGTCGAGGCATTCGAAAAATGCGCATTTACAACCTTGGCGTTTTAAGTAAGCCTAAAATGTAAACTCTTATGAGTACGCGTTCATTTTTTTTCTTAATGATTTTTTTGGGAAGCATGACTGGACTCAGTACAATCCCAGTTCCAGGCTTACAACTTTTTTCTTTTATAGGGCTCTCTGGTCTTTTTTATATCCTTGATCATCCCCTTTTTTCAAAAAAGGTTCCTCTTTGGATGGGGTGTTTTGGATTTGGGTATTTTTTGATCTCCCTTCATTGGATTGTTTTTTCTTTGCATGTAAATTGGGGTCTTTATTATTATTTAATCCCTTTTGCCCTTTTAGGGCTTCCTGTTTTTTTTGGTTTTTACTATGCCCTTATTTTTTGGGTCTTTCCTTGGCATAAATCTAGAAAGATTCGTCCTCTTTATTTTGCCATCCTTTGGACAGTTCTTGAGATTATTCGGGCGGAGTTTTTAACAGGATTCCCTTGGGCATCTCTTGGGACTATTTGGACAACATTTCTTCCAATTGCCCAAATTGCCTCTTTGATTGGGCCCTATGGATTAAGCTTTTGTACAGTTCTTTGGGGTATATTTCCCTGTATTTTTTTAAGCCCTATTTATTCGGTGGTTCAAAAGAAACTTTATGGAATAGTTGTCCTGATAACGATTGGAGGAACATGGATTTATGGCACTTATCGTCTTCAAATCCCTACCCAAGCCCCCTCAAAGACCATCCGTTTGGTGCAGCCAAATTCTCCGCAAGAATTTCAGTGGACCCAGGAAAAAATGGCAGGACAACTTGAAAAGTTTGTTCAACTGTCAAATAAGCCCTGCATGCATAAATTGCAGGCGGTTATTTGGCCAGAATTTTCCCTTCCTCTTGCCCTTCAAGTATATCCTTGGATGGCTGATTTTGTCAGAAGATCTATTCCCGCGGACGGTGTTTTAATAACGAATGGCTTTTTTTATGAAAGAGAGGCGTTCGGTTATAAAGCCTATAATGCAACCCTAGTTTTCGATGATACGCTTCAACTGACTGAGGTGTATGGCAAACATCGATTGCTTCCGTTTGGAGAATATATCCCTTTCCGTTCCTTGATTGATGCGATTCTCCCA
>Ga0194129_10000756_pt1 | contig 58738 bp, 63 predicted proteins | sample TA2KigCa35mmetaG_FD_150862 | JGI IMG/M metagenome (GOLD analysis project Ga0194129, IMG submission 150862) | Freshwater microbial communities from Lake Tanganyika, Tanzania - TA2015038 Kigoma Deep Cast 35m | ecosystem: Environmental > Aquatic > Freshwater > Lake | place: Tanzania: Lake... | reverse complement strand
CGGGGCCGCCCGTCCGAGGCGGTCGGCGGAGCCGGGGCGTACCCGAACTCGGGCCGGGTCAGGGCCGCCGCCGCCCCGGCCGGGACCGACGGTGACGGCGCGCCCGATCGTGGGGCCGGTCGGTCGGGGATGCGGGTCGCCGCCGCGCTGTACGACCAGGTGAACGGCCCGGTGCGGCCCCGGCGGGCCCGCTCGGCCTCGATCGCGGCCCGACCCCGGGCGTAGGCCTCGGGGGTCGGGAACAGCGGGTGCCAGCCGTCGCCCGCCCGGGCCGCCCGCCGGAGCGCGACCCCGGCGTTGCCCCCCACCCAGAGCGGCACGGCCCCGGGCGCGAACCCGCCCGGAGGGGTGCCCACCGGGTGCACGCCCTGGAAGGCGAAGCGGGGACCCGGGTGCGCGACCGGACCCGACCCGGCCCAACTGGCCCGCAGCACGTCGAGCACCTCGTCGGTGCACGGACCCCGGTCGGCCGGGTCGAGCCCGAGCGCGGCGAACTCGCCCTCGAGGTAGCCCACCCCGATCCCGACGACCAGGCGCTCCCCCGACAGGCGGGCGAGGGACCCGGCGAGTGCGGCGAGCACCAGCGGCGGCCGGTACGGCGCGACGAGGACGTCGGTCCCGAACCGCAGGCGGGTGGTGCGCCCGAGGCCCCACGCGCACGCCGCCAGAGGGTCGAGCATGGGGGGCGCCAGGACCGGCGTCGCGTAGTCGGGCAGCGCGACGTGGTCGGCGAACCACGCCCCCTCGAACCCGAGGGCCTCGGCCGCGTCGATGCACGCCGCCATCGCGCCGGGATCCCCCAGCGCGCCGTAGCTCGGGACGACGACCGAGAACCTCACGCCGGGCCGGGCGCCGGGCCGGGCACGACGCCGGACGCGGAGGCGGTCGCGCTCGGGGGCTCCTGCTCGGCGAGGACGTGGTCGAGCAGGGCCCGTCCGTGGTCGGACGCCACCGCGACGTCGGCCGCGCTCACCACGAGCCCCGGCCGCAGGGCCTGGAGGCGCAGGTTCTCGCCGCGGTGCTGGGGGCTCGGGAAGATCCCGGCGAAGCCGAAGCCGGCGTCGGCGAGCTCGTCGCCGACCAGTCCGGTGGCGGGCTGGTCGAGCCGCAGGTCGACGAAGACCATGTCGACGCCGCGGGCGAAACGGGCGTCGCGCTGCTCGGTCAGCACCGTCGCCAGGTCGGTGCCGATCTGCTCGACGTGGAGGATCACCGTGTTGTGCGTGGTCAGCGCCTCGGCGTGCACGCGGGAGTGGGGCGGGACCTTCGTCCGGGCCGGTGCATCGGCAAGGCGGCCGCGCAGCCCCCCGTGGTGGAGCACCGCGTGGATCACGTCGCGGTGGCGGGCCGGTGCGTACACGGGGTGCGCCGGGGCCGGGTTGGTCCGCAGGTGGTAGAGCACCACCGACGCCCGCACCGGCGCGGTCAGGGTGGCGGCGTCGTTCGCCACCGTGGCCGGGATCCAGGCGAGGAGGATGCCGGTCTCGGTGGCACCGAGGTCGAGGTTGGCCTTCTGGCTGTACGGGTGGGCGGCGGTCGCCTCGCTGAAGATGCCGAGGATGCCGCGCGCCCGGGCCCAGTCGGCGAGGTGCGACTTGACCCGGGTGAACACGTGGTGACCCCGGGCCTCGGGCAGGCTCACCGCCTGGCCGGCGTGCACCACCTGGTCGTCGTGGTCGTGACGGGTGAGGGCGGCGTGGCCGAGGAGGTCGCCCGACGCCGTGAACGCGGCGGCTGAGACCAACTGGCCGTGGGCGAGCCGGTGGGCGATCTCGACCGGGTCGTAGCACCACGCCACGTCGTAGGAGTCCCCGTACGCCGAGCGGATCGCGTGGACCACGACGTCGGCCTCGCCGGGACCGAGGAGCCGGATGACGATGTCGTCGGCGGGCACGACGGCAGCATCGCGCACCGGGACCGTGGCCGGCCCGTCGGACCGCCCGCTACGGTTCGGCCATGGCCGAGACCGTGACCTTCCCCTGCGGCGACGGTGCCACCGCCGACGGCTTCCTCGTGGTGCCGCCGGCCGGGGCCGGACCCGGCGTCCTCGTGATCCAGGAGTGGTGGGGGCTCGACCCCGGCATCCTCGAGCTCGCCGAGCGCCTCGGTGCCGCCGGGTTCGTGGCCCTCGTCCCCGACCTCTACCACGGCGAGGTCGCGGCCCACACCGAGATGGACAAGGCCGCGCACCTCATGACCACGCTCCCCCCCGAGCGGGCCGCGCGCGACATGCGCGGCGCGGTGGACTTCCTCGTCGCCCACCCGGCGGTCACCGGCTCCGGCGTCGGCGTGATGGGCTTCTGCATGGGCGGGATGCTCACGTGGCGGATCGCCGCCGACCGGGGCGACGTCGTCCGGGCCGCCGTGCCGTTCTACGGGTTCCCCGGCCCCGGCGACGAGCCCGACTGGTCGGGGCTCACCGCCGTGGTCCGCGGCCACATGGCCGAGCACGACGACTTCTTCCCACCCGCGGCCGCCCGCGACCTCGAGGCCCGGTTGCGCGCCCTGGGCAAGGACGTCGCCGTCACGGTGCACCCCGGGTCGGGCCACGCGTTCATGAACCCGTACGACACGCTGGGCACGCTCGACCTCGAGCTCAGCGCGCGGTGCTGGTCCGAGGCGTGCGAATTCCTGCGGACGACCCTCGCCTGACCACGACGCGCTGGTGCTCGGCGCTCACGACACGCCGAGGACGTCCACCACGAACACGAGGGTGTCGGTTCCCTCGATGCCCGAGGCGGGCTGCCCGCCGGGGCCGTAGCCCAGCGCGGGCGGGATCACGAGCAGCACCTGGGAGCCGACCTTCTGGCCGACGAGCCCCTGGTCCCAGCCGTCGATGACCGAGCCGGTCCCAATCTCGAACGCAACGACCCGACCCCGGTTCTTCTTCGCCCAGGTCGAGTCGAAGACCTTGCCGGTGTCCCAGATGACACCCGTGTAGCGCGCGTCGATGGTCTGGCCAGCCTGGACCACGGGACCGGTGCCCTCGATCAACGGGACGGCGACGAGTCCGGTGGGGGCGGCGGTCTTCGGCACGGTGACCGTGGGCGCACCGTTCTTGGCCAGGGTCACGGTCGGGAAACCCGCGGGCGGGGCGACCGCAGTGCCGGTGGCCCGTTCGAGCGGGGTCGAGATCCCCCGGACGTCGATCACGAACAGGACGGTGTCGTCCTTGCGCAGCCCGACCGACGCGGCGTTGCGGGCGAGACCGTCCTCGGGGGCGACCGCGACGAGCACCCGGCTCCCGACCGTCGTTCCCGTGAGCGCGTCGACCAGGGCGGGCGTGGTTCCTTTGGCCAGGTCGAGGCGGACCGGCGTCGTGCCGTACGAGGTCTCGAGCTCCTCACCGGTGCGACCGTTCACCACGAGGTAGTCGACCGAGAGGCGGTCGCCCTTGGCCGTCTTGGCGCCGGTCCCCTTGGTGCGGACCTCGGCGACGGAGGCCGACGCCCGGACCGGCCACGACGCCGTCAGTGCCGGCTTCCCGGTGGCGTCGCCGGTGACGGTGACCCCGTCGAGCGCGGCCGCAGCCCCGGCCGGGCCCGCGGTCGCACCGAGGAGTCCGGTCGCGAGCACGACGGCGAGCACGGTCGTGAGGAGGACGGGACGACGGCGCACGGGTGGCCTTTCGTGGGCGAGCGCCGAGGGTACCGGGGGCGGCGCGACGCCCGACCGCGGGCCGGCCAGGCCGGAAGGTGGGGCGGGCCCCTCAGGCACGGGCCTCCGGCAGCGCCTTGTAGACCTCGGGCCGGAACCGGGGGGTGCACACGCAGGCGAAGACGAGATCGTCGGTCCCGGTGTTGGTGATGCGCTGCGGCACGCCGGCCGGGATCACCACGACGTCACCCGGGCCCACCGTCGTGGACGGCCGGTCGCCGAGGTGCATCGCACCCCGGCCCGCGAGGATCACGTACCGCTCGTCGACCGACACGCGATGCCGGGCCGTGGTCACTCCTGGGGCCACACGCGCCCGGGCGACCGAGACGGCGGGGTCCGAGGGGTCGTTCCACCACTCGAGGATCCAGCAGCGCTCCTCGGTGGCGAACTCGGCGGACTCGTCAACGGGCACGATGCGGGGCTCCACAGCCCGAACCTACCGAGTCCCGTCGCGACCGTCGACGGCGGTCCGGGGCCGGCACGGGCTGGCTGGGCGACGGATTCTCTAATAAAATCATTCTCATTCCTGAAACGAGGGCACCCATGCCGACCGACGACGATCCGACCGACCTCGAAACACGCGTGCCCGTCACCGTCCTGACCGGATTCCTGGGGGCGGGGAAGACCACCTTGCTGAACCGGATCCTCACCGAACAGCACGGCCGTCGGATTGCCGTGATCGAGAATGAGTTCGGGGAGATCGGCATCGACGACGCGCTCGTGATCGAGGCCGACGAAGAGATCTTCGAGATGAACAACGGATGCATCTGCTGCACGGTGCGGGGTGACCTCATCCGGATTCTCGGCAACCTCATGAAGCGACGAGACCGCTTCGACGCGATCATCATCGAGACCACCGGGCTCGCTGATCCCGCACCGGTCGCTCAGACGTTCTTTGTCGACGAGGAGGTCGCGTCACAGTTGTCCCTGGACGCGATCATCACGGTGATCGATGCTCGGCACGTCTTGACCCATCTCGACGAGACACGCCCAGAAGGCATCGAGAACGAGGCACTCGAGCAGATCGCGTTCGCCGACCGGATCATCGTGAACAAGACGGATCTCGTCGACTCCGACGCACTCGACGAACTCGAACAACGCCTCCGCGCCATCAACCCCCTGGCTGGGATGATGCGCGCACAGCACGCGAACGTCGACCTCGACCAGGTGCTCGGGATCGGAGGATTTGACCTTGCTCGGGCCCTCGACCTGGATCCTGCGTTCCTCACCTCGACCGACCACCAACACGACCTGTCGGTCACCAGCGTCGCCATCGAGCTCCCCGGCGAGGTCGATCTCAAGCGGCTCAACGACTGGCTCGGAACCTTCCTTTCCACGCAGGCGGTCGATGTGTTCCGGACGAAGGGGATTCTCGCCATTCGGGGCGATGACCGTCGGCACGTCTTCCAAGCGGTGCACATGCTCTTCGACAGTCAGGCCGACCGACCTTGGCGCGCCGACGAGGACCGGACGAACCGCCTCGTCTTCATCGGACGCAACCTCGATCGCGCCGAGCTCGAACGGTCCTTCGCTGCGTGTATCGCCTGAGTGCCGTGACCGCAGTCATGGTCGACATTCTCTGGGCGCAAGAACTCGACGACTACGTGACCGCGGTGGCGTGGGACGCCACCGGTGACCATGCGGCCGCGGCCTCACTGTCGGGCAGGGTTCGCGTGATCGGCTGCACCGGCACACCGGTCGCGGAGCTCCCGGCCCACCCGCTCGGCGCGACCGCCCTCGCCTGGTCGCCGCGTGCACCGCGCCTCGCCGTAGCCGGCCAGGACGGCCGGGTCCGGACCTGGGAGCCACCCGGCCACACGCAGGTGGTGTGGGAGCAGCCCGACTGGATCGGGGCGGTGGCCTGGTCACCGAACGGCGCCTGGCTCGCAATGGGGGCCGGTCGGATCCTCGGTGTACGCCACGGCGATGCCGAGACCGTGCGGACCTACCCACGATTGCCGAGCACCGTGACGGACCTGGCATGGTCCTTCGACAGCCGACGGGTCGGTGTCGCGTGCTACGGCGGGCCCCGGTGGTTCGAACCTGGTCGTGAGGCCGATGCCGCCGTCGCCCACTTCGACTGGAAAGGATCCCTCCTCCGGCTCGTCGTCGCGCCGAGCGGCAAGTGGGTGGCAGCCGGGAATCAGGATCGCAGCGTCCACGTGTGGAGACTCTGGTCGGGAGACGACATGCAGATGACCGGTTACCCGAACAAGATCACGGCACTGGCCTGGAGCCCCAGCTCCCGGTACCTCGCCGTCGGGAGCATCGCCGACGTGACCCTCTGGGACTTCGCCGGTCGGGGTCCGCGTGGCACCACCCCGAAGGCGCTCACCGGGTTCGAGCACGGGACGCGCGCCGTCACCTTCTCCCCGGACGGCGATCTCCTCGCTGCGGCGACCGGAGACGGCGTGCTGGTCTGGGAGCACCGGCGGGGCTCCGAGCCCGTCGCCGTGGTCGCTCCGGGTTTCGCGGCTTCGACCGTCGCCTGGCGTCCGGGTTCTCGAGACCTCCTCGTCGGGACCGACACCGGCCAACTCCTCGGCGCCCGGTTCGACGGCACGCAGGGGCGGCCGGCGGATCCGGGCACCCAGGCGACCGCCTGAGCCGGGGGAAGCTCAGGCGGTCGCCGAGGCGCCGAGGAAACCGCCGTCGGGATCCGGTGCTGCGTGGCGATGGCGAGTCCGGCGCGGGATCGTCGCCATGAACGTGAGGATCAGTGCCGCCACGGTCGCGAGCGCGACCGTGGCTCCCGGCGGGGTCGACAGGTGGTAGCTCGCCGTGAGGCCGACGAACGCGCACGCCACACCGATCCCGACGGCGGCCTGCGTCATGGTCCGAAGCCGGTCGGTGATCAAGCGGGCGGCCGCCGCCGGGGTGACCAGCATCGCGATACTCATCAGCCGACCCACCGTCTGCAGGCTGACCACGATCGCGATCGCGAGGAGCATGAGGAGCGCGACACGCAGCGGGCCGACCCGGACACCGACCAGCGCGGCGTGTACCGGGTCGAAGGTCGCCGCTCGGAGATCGGAGAAGAGAAGTCCGAGCGCCGTCAGGCCGATGATCATTAGGGCCAGATTCCCCACGATATCGGTCTCGTCCACGGTGAGGATCTGCCCGAAGAGGAAACTGTCGAGACTCACCCCGAGCGACGAACTATTCCGGCTGATGACGAGCACTCCAATGCCGAAGAGCGCAGTCTCCACCACTCCGATCACCGAGTCCTCGCGCAGGCGGGGATGGGCGCTCAGCGCCCCGATCAGCAGGGCGACCACCACGCCCGCAGCGAGCGCACCGACCGTGACCCCCAATCCGAGGAGCAGGGCGATCCCAACGCCGCCGAGCGCGCTGTGGCTCATTGCGTCGCCCAGGTAGGACAGTCGCCGCAGCACGATCCAGACTCCGACGGCGGGGGCGAACACGCCGACGATCACCGCAGCGCCCAAGGCGCGCACCATGAAGCCTGAGGAGTAGGGATCGAGCAACCAGTCGAACACTTCAGGCCGCCTCACGCGGGATGAGACCAGTCCCGAAGGTGGCTTCCAGGGGCGCACCTTCCAGGCATCTCGACGGAACGCCATCAGCCACGAGCCGACCGTTGACCGCGAGGCACCGCCCGAACCGCCGACGGGTCAGGGCCAGGTCGTGCGTGGCGATCAGGACGGTGGTTCCGTCACGAGCGAGGCCGTCGAGGAGCATGAGCATGGCCTCGGTCCGGGGTTGGTCGACTCCACTGAGCGCCTCGTCGAGCAGGAGGATCTCGGCCTCCTGGGCGATCGCCCGCGCGAGAAAGGCTCGCTGGAGCTCTCCTCCTGACAGGGTCCCGAGCGGTCGTCGGCCGAAGCCGACCAGCCCGACCCGATCGAGGGCCCCGTCGACCGCATCGTGGTCGGCCGGAGTCGCACGACGGTGCCACCGGCGGAACGGCCGCCGCCCGAGCGCCACCATCTCCCGGACGCTGATCGGGAACGCCAGGTCGACGTCCGCCCGCTAGGGGATGTAGGCGGCTCCGAGGCGATGGGTCCGGTGATGACACTCCCGACCATGGATCTCCACGCACCCGGCGTGGCTGACGAGTCCCACGAGCGCCTTGAGAGCGACGACTTCCCTGAGCCGTTGGGCCCGATGACCGCGACCACCTCTCCGGGCCACACCTCGAAGCTCACGTCCCGCAACACCGTGCGCTCGCCGTACCGGACGCAGACGCCGCAGGCTCGGAGCGCCGGCGCCGTCATCAGCGGCAGCCAAGCGCCGTCCGCAGCGTCGCCAGGTTCCGATCCATCACCCGCTCGTAGTCGTCGCCCCGGGCGACCTCACGGGGCGTGAGCCCCTCGAGCGGATTCAGGGTCGCGGTCTTCAGTCCACCCGCTTCCCGGGCCAAGGTCCGGGCGATCCGCGGCGACACCAACTCCTCGGTGAAGATCGTGGTGACGCCCTTCTTCTGCACCAGGTCGGTCAGCGCTGCGAGGCGCTTCGGGTTGGGCTCCTCGTCGGGTGAGAGCCCGGCGACCCCCTCCTGCTGGAGGCCGTAGGCCGCCGCGAGGTAGCCGAACGCGTCGTGTGAGGTCACGATCAGGGTGCGGGGGCAGTTCGCCAGGCCGGTCCGGAAACGGCCGTCGAGCGCGCGCAGCCGAGCCTTCAGCGCGGTGGCGTTCGCGTTGTAGGTGGCCTGACCCGACGGGTCGGCCTTGACCAGCGCTGCGGTCGTCTCGTCGACGATCGCCTGCATCAGCGTCGGGTCGAGCCAGACGTGGGGATCGAGTCCCTCCTCGGCGTGGGCCGCCTCGTCCTTGTGCTTCTTCTCGTCCTTGTGCTTCTTCTCGTCCTTGTGCTTCTTCTCGTCCTTGTGCTTCTTGTCGTCCTCGTGCTCGTCGGCCACCTTCTGGCCGGCGCCGGTGATCGGCAGTCGGGCCAGTAGCGCGAGCGTGCCCGCCCGACGGGTCGCGGCGGCCTCCTCCAACGCGGGCTGGAAACCCGACCCCATCACCACCACGAGATCGGCGTCGTCGATCGCGTCACGCTGCTTCGGGGTGAGCTCCAGGTCATGGGGCTCGGCCCCCGCCGGAGTCAGGTTGGTCACCGCGACCCGGGTGCCCCCGACCTGCTCGAGCACCCAGGCGAGCGGGTAGAAGGCGGCGACGGCCTGCACCGTCGCGCCGCCCGACTGGGCCCCGGCCGGGATCCCGGCGCCCACGGCGGCGACCGCCACGGCCGCAGCGGCGACGGTCGCTCGGACGATGGGACGGCGGGGACGGGACATCGCGGAGCTCCGGGATCGGCGCAGGAGCATTTCAGGAATCATTTTCATTGTAGCGGCTCCCGGCGGGTCGTGGATCCGGTGCGTCGCGCGACGGGCGCGCCACCGTCCTACGCTCCGGACCGTGACCGACCTCGATGCCGTCCAGGCCCGCATGGCCACCGTCTACGGCGACCGGGACCGGGACCGGGGCGTGCCCGCAACGGTGGCCTGGCTGGCCGAGGAGGTCGGCGAGCTGGCCAAGGCGGCCCGCAAGGGCACCCGGGCCGAGCAGCTCCACGAGCTCGGCGACGTCCTGGCCTGGCTGGCGTCGCTGGCCAACCAGCTCGACTGCTCCCTCGCCGAGGCCTTCGCCCGCTACGCGGACGGGTGCCCGCGCTGCGCGGCGACCCCCTGCGCCTGCCCCGACCCGACCCCGGGAGCCGCCCCGTGACCGTCGCCGCCGCCACCCGCTTCCTCGACCGCTACAACGCCCGAGACTTCGACGGGCTCGCCGCCTGCTTCTCCCCCACCGACTTCCATCGGATCGGCCCGTACGGCGACCACATCACCTCGGCCGCCGAGTACGTCGCCTTCCTGCGCGACGTCGTACCGACCCTCGGGGCGGCCTACCGCCTCGTGACCGAACGGGTCTTCGCCACCGACGGGCACGCGGTCGCCGAGGTCACCGAGGAGTACGAGGTCGACGGCACGCTCCGGCGGACCCCCGAGGTGATCGTGTTCGACGTCGACGCCGACGACCGCATCACCCGGATGCACCTGTACGTGCAGCGGGTCCACGACCTGCCCCCCGCCGGCGGGCGCGCGGCGATGGGCCGACGCGACTGATCGTCGGGTCGGCCCGCGCTCAGCGCAGCGTGTAGCGGATCGGCAGGCGCTTCACGCCGCCGACGAATGCCGCCTCGGCCCACACCGGATCGCCGTCGAGCGCGATCGACGACACCCGCTCCAGCACCTTGGGCAGCATGGTGCGGACCTCCCGCCGGGCGAACTGCGATCCGAGGCAGTAGTGCACCCCGAGCCCGAAGGAGATCAGCTTCTCGGCGTCGGGCCGCCTGATGTCGAAGCGCATCGGATCGACGAACACGGCGTCGTCGCGGTTGGCCGCCGGGTACGAGAGGAGCACCCGATCCCCGGCGGCGATCGGGACGCCGTCGATCTCGGTGTCGGCCTGCGCGTAGCGGAGGAACGACCGCACCGGCGAGGTCCAGCGGATCATCTCCTCGGCGGCGTTCGTCGCGAGGCCGGGATCGGCGGCGAGCGCAGCCATCTGGTCGGGGTGGCGGAGGAGCTCCTCCATCCCGCCCGACAGCGCGTACGAGGTCGTGTCGTGTCCGGCCGTCGCCACGATGATGAAGTACCAGAGCCGGGCGTGGCGCTCCATGGGGCATCCGTCGATCTCGCCGTTGGCGATGACCGTGGCGAGATCGCCGGTCGGATGCGCCCGCCGTTCCTCGGTCAGGGCGGCGAAGTAGTCGTCGAAGCGGGCGATCGTGCCGGTGAGGTACTCGAGCGGGTCGCCGACGTCGCCGAAGTACTCGGGGTCGGCGGCCCCGAAGATCCCCTGGGTCAGCTCGAGCATGAGCCGCTCGTCGTCGCGGGGGATGCCGAAGATGCTCATGATGACCCGCAGCGTGAACGGCACCGCGATGTCGCGGGCGAAGTCACAGGTGCCCCCGAAGTCGGCGAGCCGGTCGACGAACTCGTCGGCGATGGCGTCGATGTCGCTCTGACGACCCTTGACCGCCGCAGGCTTGAACCAGTCGTTGGTCACGTGGCGGTGGTCCCGGTGCTCGACCCCGTCCATGTGGATCAGGGTCTTGGGCTCGATGCCGAGGGAGGTGAGGAAGGCGAAGTTGGCGTCGGGCCCGATCACCGATTTGCGGGTGTTGTGGAACAGGTCGCTGCGGCGCGACACCTCGAACACGTCGGCGTGGCGGGTCAATACGTAGAAGGGGCTGTAGCCCTCCGCCTCCACCCGGAGCACGGGGGCGTCCCGACGCAGCTCGTCGGCCACCGCGTGCCAGCGGGCCTGATCGGCGTACGCCGTCGGCGAGATGAAGATGCTGCCGCGCTCGTCGTTGATCTCCATACCCCCAGTGTCGCACCCCGGACCCGGCACCCGGCACCCGGCACCCGGCACCCGGCGTCGGGTACGGTCCCGCCGATCCCCCTCGGAAGGAGCACCGGCGTGGAGGGACCCGACCACCTCGCGGCCCGCATCCGGGCCGTGCCCGACTTCCCCGCTCCCGGGGTGACCTTCCGTGACGTCACCCCGCTGCTGGCCGACCCCGGGGCGTTCGCCGACGCCACCACCCGGATGGCCGGCGCCGTGCCCGCCGGTGCGACCGCAGTGGTCGCGATCGACGCCCGGGGCTTCCTGTTCGCCGCGCCGGTCGCGCGGGACCGCCACCTGCCCCTCGTCCCGGTGCGCAAGCAGGGCAAGCTCCCGTGGGACACCCACGCCCACACCTACGAGCTGGAGTACGGCACCGGCACCCTCGAGGTCCACCGGGACGCGCTCGGCGCGGCCGACCGGGTGGTCGTGGTCGACGACGTCCTCGCCACCGGCGGGACCGCGCTGGCTGCGTGCGCGCTCGCCCGCCGGTTCGACGCCGAGGTGCTCGGGGTGGTGGTGCTGCTCGAGCTCACCGCCCTCGGTGGGCGCGCCGAACTCGCCGGGATCGGCGTGCCGGTGACGACCGTGCTGACGGTCTGATCAGGCCTCGGCGACGGCCCTCATCCGGGCCAGGGTCTCGGCCATCCCCTCGCGGGTCCGGCCCATCGTCTCGTCGAGGTAGTCCTCGACCGGCCGGTCGCCGATCAGCGGGCCGATGAAGCCGGGGTACTCGGGCAGGATCGACCAGTGCTCGGAGATCTCGCACCCGTCTGCGGTCGGCGTGATGGTGTAGGACCACCGCGCAAGGTCACGGTCGCCGGTGAAGCCGGCCATGACGAAGGTGAACTCCCGCCCGGGGTCGGCCACCTCGACCCGGCAGTGGGTCTCCCACTGCATCGTGCCGGTGTCGTTCGTGCCGACGAAGGTGGTGCGGGCGTCGTCGGTCCACGAACCGCCGGTGCAGACCGGGCTCCACTCGCCCATGCGGGTGATGTCGGAGACGAGGGCGTAGACAGCCTCGGGGCTCGCGGCCACGGCGACGGTCTCGGTGTGTCGGTACTTGGTCGGGTCCACGGGCGGGAGCATAGGACCGGGGTCGCCCCTCCGTCCACGGGACCGACGGGGCCGGGCGGGGGGTGGAATATAGGGTGGGGGGGTATTCTGTCGACAACGGCAGACCGCCGGACGGCGGCCGTCGTCCCCGACCGACCCCACGACCCGGAGGAGCCCCGTGCGGACCCGCACCCGCCTCGCCGTCTTCGCCCTCGGCCTCCTCGGCGCGCTCGGGGTCGGGTACGCCGCCGGTGCCGCCGTGGGTCCGATCGGGAGGTCGGACCCGGCCCGACCGCCCGCCCACGGCACCGCCCCGCACGCCGACACCGGGGGCGACCGGTGACCCCCGGACCCGGCCCTGCGCCGGCCGGCCCGGCGACGGTCGACCTCGCGATCGAGGGGATGACCTGCGCCGGGTGCGCCGCGCGCATCGAGCAGCGGCTCAACGACCTCCCGGGCGTGGTCGCCTCGGTCAACTTCGCCACCGAGCGCGCCCACGTCGAGCTCCCCGACCCGACCCCCGGGCCCGACGGCTCCCCGGGGTCCGCCACCGACGCCGTCGCCACCGTGGTGGCCGCGGTCGAGGCCATCGGCTACCACGCCCACCCGCTCCCCACGCCCGGGACCACGGCCGCCGACGCCGGCGATGCACCGACCGGCACACCCGACCCCACCGCTGCACTGCGCCACCGACTCGTGATCACCGGCGCACTGACGGTGCCCGTGGTGCTGCTCGCAATGATCCCCGCCCTGCAGTTCGACCACTGGCAGTGGCTCTCGCTGACCCTCGCCGCGCCGGTCGTGGTGTGGGGCGCGTGGCCGTTCCACCGCGCCGCGTGGGCCAACCTCCGCCACGGCGAGGCGACGATGGACACCCTGATCTCCATCGGGACGCTCGCCGCCTTCGGCTGGTCGCTCGTCGCGTTGTTCCTCGGCGACGCCGGCGACCCCGGGATGCGGATGCAGCCCTCGCTCGCGCTCTCACGCAGCGCGGGCACCGACGAGATTTACCTCGAGGTCGCGGCCGGGGTGACCGTGCTCGTGCTGGCCGGCCGGTACCTGGAGGCCCGGGCCAAGCGCCGGTCCGGCGCCGCGCTGCGCGCGCTCGTTGAGCTCGGCGCCAAGGAGGTCACCGTCCTGCGCGACGGGGTCGAGGTCCCGGCCCCGGTCGACGCCCTCGTCGTCGGCGACCGCTTCGTCGTCCGGCCCGGCGAGAAGGTCGCCACCGACGGCGTGGTGGAGGAGGGCACCTCGGCCATCGACGCCTCCCTGCTCACGGGAGAGCCGGTCCCGGTGGAGGTCGGCCCCGGCGACGCGGTCACCGGGGCGACGGTGAACGCCGGGGGCCGGCTCGTCGTGCGGGCCACCCGGGTCGGCGCCGACACCGCCCTGGCCCAGATCACCCGGCTCGTGACCCGGGCCCAGACCGGCAAGGCCCCGGTGCAGCGCCTGGCCGACCGGGTCTCCGCCGTGTTCGTGCCGGTGGTGCTCCTGCTCGCGGGGGCGACGCTGGGCTTCTGGCTCGGAGCCGGCGCCGGCGCGCCCACCGCGTTCAGCGCTGCGGTCGCGGTGTGCATCATCGCCTGCCCCTGCGCGCTCGGCCTCGCCACCCCGACCGCGCTCCTGGTCGGCACCGGGCGCGGCGCCCAGCTCGGCATCCTGATCGCGGGTCCCGAGATCCTCGAGTCGACCCGCCGGATCGACACCGTCGTGCTCGACAAGACCGGCACGGTCACCACGGGCCGCATGCGGCTCGTCGACGTCGTGGGGACCGGCGCCGTCCCCGCCGACACCGTGCTGCGCCTCGCGGCGGGCGTCGAGGCCGCCAGCGAGCACCCCGTCGGCCGGGCCGTGGCCGACGCCGCCCGGGCCCGGGGCCTCGATCCCGCACCCGTCACCGACTTCACCGCGACCGCCGGGCTCGGGGTCGCCGGGACGGTGGAGGGTCACGGCGTGGTCGCCGGGCGCCCGGCGTTCCTCGCCGACCGGTCGTGCACCGTCCCCGACCCGGGGCACGCCGCGATCGACGCAGCCGAGGCGCGAGGGCACACCGCCATCGGGGTCGGCTGGGACGGTACGTTCCACGGCGTGCTCGTGCTGGCCGACACCGTGAAGGACGACGCCGCGGCGGCCGTCGCAGGGTTGCGCGACCTCGGGCTGCACCCCGTGCTGGCCACGGGCGACAACGCGCGCGCCGCGCGGACCGTGGCCGCCGAGGTCGGCATCGACGACGTGGTCGCCGGATTGCTCCCGGCCGACAAGATCGCGCTCGTGCGCGACCTGCAGGCCGACGGCCGCGTCGTGGCGATGGTCGGCGACGGCGTGAACGACGCCGCTGCGCTCGCCCAGGCCGACCTCGGCCTCGCGCTCGGGAGCGGCACCGACGTCGCCATCGCCGCCGCCGACATCACCCTGGTCCGCACCGACCTGCGCGGCACCGCCGATGCGGTCCGACTGTCCCGCCGCACGCTGCGCACGATCCAGGGGAACCTGTTCTGGGCGTTCGCCTACAACGTCGCCGCGCTCCCCCTCGCCGCGGCCGGGTTGCTCGATCCCCTGATCGCCGGCGCGGCCATGGCAGCCAGCAGCGTGTTCGTGGTCACCAACAGCCTCCGGCTACGCCGGTTCCGGTCGATCACCGGGACCGACGCCCTCAGCCCCACCCCCACCCCCGCCCTCACCCCACCCCACTCCCAGGAGCACTGACGTGCGCGGCTACTCGATCGCCAAGGACGACTACCAGGCCCGGCTCCGCCGGATCGAAGGACAGGTGCGCGGGCTCCAGCGCATGATCGATGCCGACGCCTACTGCATCGACGTGCTGACCCAGATCGCCTCCGTCAACCGGGCATTGCAGAGCGTGGCCCTCGGGCTCCTCGACGAGCACGTCCGACACTGCGTGACCCACGCCCGGGGCCGTGACGGCCACGCCGAGGAGACCGACATGGTCGACGAGGCCATGCAGGCGGTGGCCCGGTTGCTGCGGACCTGAGCGGGCCGGCTCGGGCCCGGACGTAGTCCCGCACCAGTCGATCGCTTCTGTGGCCGGTCTGACGCATGATCACCCGGCGGCTCACCCCGGCCTCGGCGGCGGCCGAGACCATACCCCGGCGCAGCGAGAGCCCCTGGAACCGCGTCGGATCGAGCCCGGCGGCGGCAGCGGCGCGCCGAACGACGCGGCGCACCGCATGCTCGCCCAGCGCGACGCGCCCCACCCGGCCGTGACGATCCACGCTCCGGAACGCGGGGCCCGATCCGAGATCGACTCGGGCGGCCCACTCCCGCCAGGCCCGCACCGCGCAGAGTTCGGGGGCCGAGCCGGGTGGCACCGACACCGTCCCCCGTCGGGTCTCGATCCGCAGACCCCTGCGGGTCACCGCGACGTCGGAGGCCCGCAACGCCACCAGCTCCCCGGGGCGGAGCGCTGCGCCGTACCCGACGAGGATCAGGGCACGGTCACGGCATCCACCGGTCGTCGCCGGAATCGCACGTGAGATCCGGCGGAGGTCCTGCACCGAAATCGGCATCGCGGTCGTGACGGCGTGACGACTGCGCCAAGCGGCTCGTGAGACGGCGGCGCGCACGACATCGGCATCAGTCGGCGATGCGACGCCGGCGTCGAGGTGGGCCACACGGATCGCAGCGAGGCGCCGGCGGACCGTGGCGACCCGTCGTGTCGTCGCGATCTCGTCGAGGTAGGCCGCCACACGCGCGGGCGGACTCGGCAGGGGTCGCACCCGACGGCGGGCGCACCAAGCTACGAAATCGTTCCAGTCGGCCCGGTACGCCGCCTGGGTCCGCGGCGCGAGCGGCACACCCGCACCCTAGTCCAGGGTTTGATAACTGGCACGGTCTTGCCTCCGTGCCGTCGGGACCGGATCATCGACGCATGATCGCCGACATGACCTCATCCGTCGCCGGGGACCCCGGCCGCCGCACCGCCGATCTGGTCGTCGACGCCGACGGCCACGTCTGCGAACCCCCGGACCTCTGGGAGAACGGTCTGCCCGCCCATCTCTCCGAGCGTGGGCTGCGGGTCCGGTGGAACGAGGAGACCGGGTTCGACGTCTGCACGATCGAAGGGTCGGTGGTCACCGAGCGGGGCCTCGCCGGGCTCGGCAACGCCGGCGAGGGCTTCGACGACTTCGGACGGGGCCGCCACTACGAGGACCTCAACCCGGCCGGCTTCGATCCGCACGAGCGGGTCAAGGTGCTCGACGCCGAGGGCATCGACGTCTCGGTGATGTACCCGGGACTCGGCCTCAAGCTCGGCGGGATCCAGGATCCCGAGCTCGCCGTCTGGTCATGCCGGATCTACAACGACTGGATCGCCGAATGGTGCGCGGCGGCCCCCGAGCGGTTGAAGGGCACCGGTGCCCTGCCGATGCAGGACCCGGTCGCCGCCGCCGCGGAGACCCGACGCATCGCCGAGCTCGGCCTCGTCGGGTCATTCGTACGCCCGAACGCCTACCTCGGCGTGCCCTTCCACGACTTCGTCTACACCCCGGTGTGGGAGGCGTTGGAAGAGACCGGTCTGCCCCTCGGCCTCCACATCACCGGCTCGTCCGACATGCCCGGCGCTGCTCGCGGCGTCGGGCCGTGGATGGCACCCGGGACCCACCACGCCCTGATCCCCGTGGTCGACCAGATGATCACCCTCTCGAACCTCACGTACGGCGGCGTCTTGGAGCGCCACCCCGGCCTGAAGGTCGCGGTGCTCGAAAGTGGCGGCGGGTGGATCGCCCACTGGATGGACCGGCTCAACGAGTTCGAGGAGAGCTACGCCTGGACCGCGGCGCCGATGTCGCTCACCGCCGAGGAGTACTTCAAGCGTCAGTGCTGGATCAGCTTCGACCCGGGTGAGCGCACCCCGGGAGCGCTCGGTGCGATCGCCGGTGGTGACCGCTTCGTCTGGGCCTCGGACTTCCCGCACAACGATGCGAAGTATCCGGGTGTGGTGGACGAGTTGCGCGCGCGCAACGACCATCTCCCGGAAGCCGAACGGATCGGCCTCTACGGGCTCAACGCGAGCGCGCTCTATGGCCTCGACCTGTGACCTGCTGATCCAAGGCGGCACCGTCGTCGACGGGACCGGCGCCCCGGCCCGGACCGCCGACGTCGCCGTCCGTGACGGCCGCATCGTCGGGGTCGGACGCTGGACTGACGGTGCCGCCGAGATCTTCGACGCCGATGGCCTCCTCGTGACCCCCGGGTTCATCGACGTCCACACCCACTACGACGCGCAGCTGCACTGGGATCCGACTGCCTCACCGGCATCGTGGCACGGCGTGACCACCCTGCTCACCGGGAACTGTGGGTTCACGCTCGCGCCGGCCCGACCCGAGGACGTGTCCTGGCTGCTGCATATGCTGAGCCGGGTCGAGGGAATGGCGCCCGACGCACTGGCCGAGGGTGTGCCCTGGCGCGGTGGTGGTTTCGGGGACTTCCTCGCCGGGCTCTCGGGGCGGATCGGGGTGAACGTCGGCGCCAACGTCGGGCACTGCGCGATCCGCCGGTTCGTGATGGGCGATGCCGCCTCCGAGCGCACCGCCACCCCGGAAGAGATCGCAGCGATGCAGGATCTCGTGCGGGCGGCCTTCACCCAGGGCGCGATCGGGTTCACCTCGTCCCAGCTCGAGCTCCACGTCGCGCACGACGGGCGGGGGGTCCCGTCGAACCACGCGGCGCCCGAGGAGCTCATCGCCCTCGCCGGGGTGCTCGCCGAGTTCGGGCGGGGGTCGATCGAGTTCATCCCCCGGTCGTTCCTCACGGGCTACGACGACGACGACCGCGCGCTGATCCTCTCCATGGCGCGCGCTGCCGGACGACCGGTCCACCTGAACACGCTCACGAGCATGCCCCATGCCCCCGACGGCTGGTCGCGGAGCCTGGAGTTCGCCGAAGCCGCCGGGGCCGAGGGTCTCGAGCTCCACCCGATGTTCGCCACCAACCGCCAAGGGGCCCACTTCACCCTCGGCTCCACGTTCCTCTTCGACGAGATGCCCTCGTTCCGGGACACCCTCACCCTGGCGCCGGTGGAGCGGGACCACCGGCTCCGCGACCCCGAGGTCCGGTCCCGGATGCGGGCCGAGATCGCCGATCCCCGCGGTCGCTCGTTCGTCTTCGCCTGGACCGGGGTCCGGATCGAGACGGTGGGTGACCCTCGCCATGGTGAATGGGTCGACCGCTCGGTGGCCGAGGTGGCCGACGCCATGGGGTGTGACCCGCTCGACGCCTTTCTCGACCTCTCGCTCGCCGACGGTCTGGCCACGCAGTTCGTCGTCGCCCGACCGTCGTCCCCCGAACGGCAGGCCGCCACGGAGCGGATGATCCGCTCGCCGCTGACCATGGCCGGCTCGTCCGACGGCGGGGCGCACCTGCTGTCGTACTGCGGCGCCGACTACACCACCCGACTCCTCACCGAATGGGTGCCCGACGTCCTGTGCCTCGAGGACGCGGTCGCCCGCCTGACCGCCATCCCGGCGCGCGCGACCGGCCTCACCGACCGGGGGCTGCTGGCGCCCGGAATGGCCGCCGACCTGTGCTGCATCGACCGGGACGCCCTTGCGTCGGGTGGGGCCCCCCGCCTGGTCTACGACCTCCCCGCCGGGGCCGCGCGGTTCGTCGTCGACGCCACCGGGTACCGGGCCACGTTCGTGAACGGCATCCGCCTCCTCGACGACGGCGTCTGGACCGGCGCCACCCCGGGCACGGTGCTCTGAGCCCGACGGGGTGGCATGATCATCCGGTCGGGCGACCGAGGGGGAGACCATGCCGAGCGCCGAGTTCCTCGAGTTCCAGCGGAAGATGGCGGCCAACCCGCCCCCGCCCCCGCCGGGGTCGCTGCAGGAGCTACGGGACCGGATCGAGGCGTCGATGGGCGCGCTCCCGCTCGCCGAGGGCACCTCGGCCGAGCCGGTCGACGCCCACGGGGTCGGCGCGGTCCTGTGCACGCGCGCCGGGGGTGACGACGACCCCTGGGTGCTCTACTTCCACGGCGGCGGCTTCCGCATGTGCTCGGCCCAGTCGTACCGGGCGCACGGGTCGCACCTCGCCGCAGCGCTGCGGGCGCGCGTGCTCGTCGTCGACTACCGGCTCGCACCGGAGCACCCGTTCCCCGCCGCGGTCACCGACGTGGTCACCGCCTACCGCTGGGTCCTCGACCAGGGCGTTGCGCCCGGTCGGATCGTGGCTGGGGGCGACTCCGCCGGCGGCGGGCTCACGGCGTCGCTGCTCCTCGCCGCGCGACGCGACGGCCTGCCGCTCCCCGCCGGGGGAATCCTGCTCTCGGCCTGGGTCGATCTCACCAACTCCGCCGACTCGTACACCCGCCACGCGGAGACCGACAAGCTGTTCGGGCGCACCAGTGCCGATGAAGCCGCCGGGCTCTACCTCGCCGGTCACGACGCGCGCGACCCGATCGCGTCGCCGGTGTTCGGCGACTGGACGGGGATGCCACCGTTGCTCGTGCTGAACGGCAGCATCGAGACCCTCTTCGACGATTCCGTGCGCATCACCGAGACCGCGCGCGCTGCGGGCGTCGACGTCACCCACTCGGTGTACGAGGGGATGCCGCACGTGTGGCAGACCAGCTACCCGGCGTTCCCCGAGGCGGTGCAGGCCGTGGAGGAGATGGCCGCCTTCGTCGCCCGGGTCACGGGCTGAGCCGGGGCCGTGGAGCCCGATCTCCGGAACCTGCGCGCCTTCCTCGCCGTGGCCGAGGAGCTCAGCTTCACGCGTGCCGCCCACCGGCTCCACCTGAGCCAGCAGGGGCTCACCGACCGGGTCCGCCGGCTCGAGGACCAGCTCGGCGCACCGCTGTTCACCCGCACCACCCGACAGGTCACGCTCACCCCGCTCGGCCGCGATCTCGTCACCGAGGCCACGGCCCTGCTGCAGCGCGTCGACGACGGCTGGCAGCGCATGGTGACGATCGCAGCCCGGATCCCGACCCGGCTGCGGATCGGGGTGAGCCCGGCGCTGGTCTTCGGCGTGCTCCCCGCGCTCGAGGAGCGCTTCGCACGCGAGCACCCCGGGGTCGACTTCGGCGCGACCGAGACGACCGTGCCCGACATCGTGGACCGGATCCGCACCGGCGAGCTCGACGCCGGGGTCGTGCTCGCACCGCCCCCACTGCCCGAGCTGCACGTCGAGGTCGTGCACGTCGGGACCGCCGACCTGATGATCGCCGAGACCCACCCGCTGGCCCAGCGGTCCACGGTCGGCCTCCACGAGGTCGCGGGGATCCCCGTCCTCCTCACGCCCCGCGAGCACAGCCCGGGGATGTACGACGCGGTGGTGGGTGCGTGCCGGGAGGCGGGCTTCACCCCCGACGTGCTGCCCCTGCCCCGCGACCGGGGCTACCTGCCCCGGGCGATCTTCGCCGGCGAGGCGTTCGCGCTGTGGTCGACGCTGTCGCCGCCGGAGTACGTGCGGCGCGGGCTGGTGACCGTCCCGATCGCCGGACCCCGGCCCCGCCTCGAGGTCGCGCTCCTCCGGCCCTCGGGCGCACCCGGGCCCGGACTCGCCGTCCTCACCGCCGCACTGCGCGCAAGCGTGCGCGACCTCGGGGCCGTGCCCAGCCGCTGAGACCGGACGGGCGGACCGACGATCCGGCGGACGAGGGGGCGGGCCGTCAGTCGGTGCGGGGGAAGCCGAGGTCGACGCCGCCGTCGCGCGGGTCGAGCCAACGCGTCGTGACGACCTTGCCCCGGGTGAAGAACTGCACCCCGTCGGTGCCGTGGGCGTGGAGGTCGCCGAACAGCGACTCCTTCCAGCCACCGAACGAGTAGTAGGCCATCGGCACCGGGATCGGGACGTTGATCCCGACCATTCCGACCTCGACCTCACGCTCGAACCGTGACGCCGCCCGACCGTCGTTGGTGAAGATCGCGGTGCCGTTGCCGTAGGCACCCGCATTCACCAACGCAAGGGCCTCGTCGTAGGTCCCGACCCGCACGACCGAGAGCACGGGACCGAAGATCTCGTCGCGGTAGAGCGCCGTGTCGGGCTGCACGTGGTCGAACAGGGTCGGCCCGAGCCAGAAGCCGCTCGCGTCGCCGTCGACGGCGTGCCGACGCCCGTCGACGACGAGCGTGGCGCCCGCGGTGACCCCAGCGTCGAGGTAGCCCACCACCCGGTCACGGTGCGCACCGGTGACGAGGGGACCCATGTCGGGGTCGGTGCGGCCGTCCCCGACCCGCAGATCCCCGATCCGCTCGGCGATCGCGGGCACGAGGCGATCGGCCACCGACCCCACCGCGACCACGACCGAGATCGCCATGCAGCGCTCCCCGGCCGAGCCGAACCCGGCGTTGACCGCGGCGTCGGCGGCGAGGTCGATGTCGGCGTCGGGAAGCACGACCATGTGGTTCTTCGCGCCCCCGAGCGCCTGCACCCGCTTGCCGGCTGCGCTCGCGGTGGCGTGCACGTGCCGGGCCACCGGGGTGGAGCCCACGAACGACACGGCCCGCACGTCGGGGTGCTCGAGCAGACGGTCGACGGCCTCGGCGTCACCGTGGACCACGTTGAACACGCCGTCGGGCAACCCGGCCTCGGCCCACAGGCGCGCGACGAGCAGCAGGGGCGACGGGTCCTTCTCGCTCGGCTTGCAGACGACGGTGTTGCCCGTCGCGACCGCGATCGGGAAGAACCAGCACGGCACCATCACCGGGAAGTTGAACGGGCTGATGATGCCGACCACCCCGAGGGGCTGGCGCAGCGAGTGCACGTCGACCTGCGACGTGGCCCGGGCGGAGTAGCCGCCCTTGAGCAGGTGGGGGATCCCGCAGGCGAACTCCACGACCTCGAGGCCGCGAGCGACCTCGCCCTGGGCGTCGCTGCGGGTCTTGCCGTGCTCGGCGGTGATCGCGTCGGCGAGCACGTCGGCCCGGGCCGCCATCAGCTCGCGGAAGCGGAACAGGGTGCGGGCCCGCTCGGCGAGCGAGGCGTCACGCCAGGCGGGGAACGCCCGGGTCGCCGCCGCGACCGCGGCGTCGACGTCGGCGGCGGTGGCGAAGGCGACGTGGCGGACCACCCGGCCGGTGGCGGGGTCGTAGACCTCACCGGTGCGGGTCGGCGCCGCCCCGGTCGCGCTCGGTGCCTCCCGGCCGTCGATCCAGTGCGGGACGAGGGTCCGGCTGGCGTCGGTCACCGGGTGGTCCCGGCCCAGCCGAGAAGCTGCGGCGCGAGCAGCGGCCACCGCTCGAACAGCGCGCCCTCACCGGCCTGGGCCGCCTGGCTCCGGCGGTTCCACTCGTCGTCGGGCCACGGCGGCTCGACCAGCTCCGACCCGGGGACGAGCGCGTGCAGCTGCTCGGTGGTCACCCGCGGGTGGTGGGGATCGCTCGCACCGCTGCGGAAGATCAGGGTCGGCGCGGTGAGCGCGCGGCATTCGGCGTCGCTCATCCCGGGGATCAGCGAGCCGGCGTCGGGGCAGTACACGATCATCCAGCGCTCGAGCGTGGCGATGAACTCCTGCGGGTCGAGCGCGAGCAGGAGGTCACGGTTGCGCGGGTTGCGGGCCAGGACCTCCTCGAACGCAGGGAGCGCGACCACCGCCTCCATGCCCCCGGTCCACGCCGCCCGGATCGGCTCGCCGCAGTACACGACGCCGAGGTTGATCAGGCCGTAGACCCCACCGCTCACCCACACCATCGCCAGGCGCTCGGTCACGTCGGGGTGGCGGGCCGCGGCGAGGAGGGAGACCCGGGCCCCGCCCGACCCGCCGAAGATCACCGTCGGTCCGAAGTCGAGGGCACGCAGGAGGCCGGCGAGGACGTCGGCCTGCATCTCGGACTCCGACGCACCCCGGAAGCAGACGTCGGACGCCCCCGTGTTGGGCCGGTCCCAGATCAAGACCCGCTGGCCCCGCGCGGCCAGCACCTCCGCCAGCTCGCGCACGCCGGGCGTGTCCTTGCTGAACCGACCACCGGGGGTGATCACCCACGGCCGGCCGTCGGTGTCACCGATGATCTCGTAGGCGATCGCCAGACCGTCGACCGTCGTGCTCGGCACCGTGGGCGCTCCTCGTCGCTCGGAGGGGAGGTGGGTCAGACGCGGTAGAGCTTGGCCGCGTTCTCGCCCATGATCTTGCGCCGGTCGGCCTCGGGGATCCCCCGCAGGTTCACGTCGGCCGTCCCGACCGGGTCGGGGTGCAGACAGGTGGGGTGCGGGAAGTCGGTCTCGAACAGCAGGTTGTCGGCGCCGATCGCCGCGACCAGCGAGTCGATGTTCTTCCGCTCGAACCACGTGGTGGCGTAGATCTGGCGACGGAAGTACTCCGACGGCAGCATCGAGAACTGCTCGAGCCGCTCCGGGGCGTTCTCGGCCATCTCGTAGTCGAGCGCCTCGAGGATGAACGGCACCCAGCCCGCCCCGCTCTCGACCGAGACGATCTTGAGGTCCGGGTAGCGCTCCAGCATCCCTGCGCACAGGATGTTCACCACGACCTTGGCGTTGCCCACGAACAGCAGGGTGCCGCCGATGGCGAGCTTGGTGTTCTCGTCGTGCGAAGCCCACGGGTAGGTCCCGAAGTAGCTCATCGCGGTCGCGCTGGTCGCGATGTGGAAGTGCACCGGGAGCTGCAGCGAGGCGCACGCCTCCCAGAACGGGTCCCACGCCCGGTCGGCGAAGTCGGGGGCGCCCTGGTCCTGGGGGTCGGACGTCATGTTGACGCCCCGGAAGCCGAGGGTGGCGGCCCGCTCGGCCTCGGCCACGCACGACTCGACGCTCCACGCCGGCATCACCGACAGCGGCAGCAGACGATCGGCCGACCCGGCCTGGATCTCCGCGTTGTGGTCGTTGAACATCTGCAGCAGCAGCAGCCGGTGCGCGGGGTCGGGCACCGCGTCGGTGAGCTTGTCGCCCCCGATCCCGAGCGCGTTGGGGAACACGATCTGGTTCGAGATCCCCACGCGGTCGAGATGCTCGACCCGGGCCACCGGGTCGGCGGCTGCCGGGTGGTTGCGGCTGTGGTCCCAGCCGTCGAACACGTCGACCAGGGTGATCTTGTTGTCGTCGCGGTCGATGACGCAGCCACCGACGGCGCCGCTGATCACGCGGTCCTCCACCACCCACGACATCGCACCGTCGACCTCGGCGACGTAGGGCATGCGGTCCCGCAGCGAGGCCGGCGCCTGGCGGGTCCACAGGTCGTGGCGCTCCGACATGTGCGAGTCGGCGTCGATGACGCGCATCGGGGCGGGGTCGAGGACGGTCATGGTCGCTGCCTCCGGTGGGGTCGTGCGGACGGGCCGGGAATCGGCCCGGGGCGATTGTCCCCCAAGCGGGGGCGGCCCACAACCAGGACCGTACCCCGGATTCACCGCCCCGTCCGGTGAATCGGGGCGATCAGGCGGCCCGGACCTCCACGGTGCAGCGGGCCAGCGCCCGGGCCCCGCGGGCACGCGACACCCGGTCGAGGCGGTAGCGGCTGATCCGCTCGACCGGGGTCCACAGCACCACCCACGCCGCGACCCCGAGACCCTGGCCCACGACCCGCACGAACAGCTCGTCGGTGGCCCGGGCCAGCGCGAGCACGAGCACGCTGACAAGGGTCAGGCCCGCGAACAGCCCGACGGCGGGGAGGAGGTTCCGGCGCCCCAGCACGGTCGCCGCCTCGCCCTCCGACGCGTCGATCTCGTCGGCCACGGCCATCCACCGGCGGGCCGCTCCGGTGAGCTCGTCGGCCAGGGCGTCGTGCACCTGCTCGGCGGGGAGCACCACGTCGAGCACGACCTCGTGGTGGGCCCGGATCCGCCACGCCTCCCGCCGCACGACCGCCAGCGCGGGCTCGACGGTGAAGCGGTTGTAGGCGGGCGACGTCGGCAGCGGCGGATCGGCGACGAACAGCTGCTCCGGGCGCTCCAGCACCATGGTGATCCGCACGTCGCGCCCCCGGTTCGGCGTCCGGCCTCGCGTCCGAGGCCGTGACCGACCTGCGGGGTCCCGACCGGTGACGGTGGTCGAGCGCCCCCGAAGGCCGGTGACGTGGAGGTGATGGGACTTGAACCCACGACTTCTACGTTGCGAACGTAGCGCTCTACCGGGCTGAGCTACACCCCCAAGGGATGCGCAATCTAGCAGCGGGCTCCCGGTGCACCCCCGCCCCGCACCGGTGCCGCTCCGGGCCCCGGCCGCCGGCGCGGCAGGCCGGTCAGCTCACGTTGCGGCGGAGCAGGATGACGTTGTCGACGGGCCGGGCCTGTTCGTCGGCCGGCGCGGCCGGCGACACGACGACGTGCTGCATCGGCGCGGCCCGCCCGATGGTGCTGCGGTTCCGGAACTGCACGAGCAGGTAGCAGTAGCCCCCCAGCGCACCCAGGGCGACGACGAGGAGCAGGTAGAGCAGGATCAGCTGCGTCGCCATCGCCAGGATCAGCGTCACCCCGACGGCGCTCCCGAGGACGATCAGCACGTTGCGACGACGGCGCTGCATCGGGGACATCCCCGGACCGACGGGTCCGAACGGGGTCGGCACGGGCAGCGGCGCCCGGCGCGGCATCGGGCCGGAGGGGGCACCGCCGGAGGGGGCACCGCCGTAGGGCGCGGCGTAGCCCGAGCACGGGCCGACGGGGCCGGGCCCGGTCCCGAGCGGCGACTGCCCCACCGGGCCGTGCAGCACCGGTCCCCCGAACGCCGGGCCACCGACGGGCGGGCGCGAGTGGGTCGCCCGTTCGCCGAGCGAGCGCAGACCGTCGGTGAAGTCGGACATGCCGAAGCGCCCGCTCGAGCTGCGGGAGCGCAGGATCGGCGGGACGAGCACGGCGCCCCAGAGGAGGGCGAGCACGAGGATCACGAGGACGGCCACGGCTACGCCATCCCGTCCCGCTCGGTCGTGCCCCCGTGGTCACTCATCCGTGGTCGTTCCCGTTCCGTCGACAGTGTCACCGCCGATGCCCGGACGGTGCCGGACAACAGCGAAGCGAGACCCCTGGGGATCTCGCTGGCATGGTCAGAGTACCAACGGTGGGGCACCCCGGGGGGGACCGGGGCCCACCCGGGGCTGCCGTGGCCGCCCCGCAGGCCGAATTCAGCGGTCGAAACGTCCCGGGTCGGCGTCGGGATCCCGCCGGTACGTGCCCGACCGGCCCCCGGTCTTCTCCCACAGGGCGAGCTCGCCGACGTGCATCCCCCGGTCGATCGACTTGCACATGTCGTAGATCGTGAGGGCGGCGACGGCACAGGCGGTCATGGCCTCCATCTCCACGCCGGTGCGGTCGACGGTGTCGACGTGGGCCTCCACCTCGACGTGGCGCTCCTCGATCTGGAAGTTCACGAACACCGACCCCACGAGGAGCGGGTGGCACAGGGGGATCAGGTTCGACGTCTGCTTGGCCGCCTGGATGCCCGCGACCCGGGCCACCGCGAGCACGTCACCCTTGGTGATCGCACCCGAGGCGATCCGCGAGGCGGTCTCGGGCTCCATGTGGACGCGACAGCGGGCGACCGCCCGCCGGTGGGTGGTCTCCTTCGCGGTGACGTCGACCATCCGGGCCCGACCCAGCGGGTCGAGGTGGGTGAACTCCGAGGGGGGCACGGCCCGGGAGTGTACCGAACCCGGCTACCCGCCGATCTGGCTCATCGAGCGGTCGGGGCGGACGAAGTCGACCTTGCCGATGTGGTGACCGGCCCACTTGGTGCCCACGGCCCGCTCGATCGCCCCGGCGAGGTCGTCGTCGGTGCCGCCGTCGCGCAGCACCCCCCGGAGGTCGAACTCCTCGAGCGCGAAGAGGCACGTGCGGAACTTCCCCTCGGCGGTGATGCGGACCCGGTCGCAGCTGTCGCAGAAGGGTGCGGTGACGCTGGGGATCACCCCGACGTCGCCGATGCCGTCGCGGTAGCGGTAGCGGGCGGCGGGCTCGTCGCCGTGGTGGTCGAGCCCGGCCGCGGTGGACTCGAGCGGGAACACCGCATCGATGCGCTCGAGGATCTCGTGGGCCGGCACCACCTGGTCCATGGTCCAGTCGCCCTGGGCGTCGAGGGGCATGAACTCGATGAAGCGGATCCCGACGCCCTTGGCCCGCCCGAACGCGGCGATGTCGGCGACCTCGTCGTCGTTGACGCCACGGATGACGACCGCGTTCACCTTGACCGGGTCGAGGCCGGCGGCGAGGGCGGCGTCGATGCCGGCCAGCACGCGGTCGAGCTCGTCACGCCGGGTGAGCGCGAGGAACGTCTCGCGTCGCAACGAGTCGAGCGAAATGTTGACGCGCTGCAGGCCGGCGGCGCGGAGGTCGGCGGCGAGCTCGGGCAGCTTCACCCCGTTGGTGGTCATGGCGAGATCGACCCCGATGGGTGCGAGCAGCTCGAACAGGCGGGGGAGCTGGCCGCGGACCGTCGGCTCGCCGCCGGTGATGCGCAGCGACTCGAACCCGAACCGCTCGACGCACACCCGGGCCACCCGGGCCTGCTCCTCGTAGGTGAGCAGGTCGGCGCGGTCGAGCCAGGTGAGGCCCTCCTCCGGCATGCAGTAGGTGCAGCGGAAGTTGCAGCGGTCGGTGATCGAGATCCGCAGGTCCTTGACCCGGCGACCGTAGGGGTCGAGCAACGGGCCCGCAACGGACGGGGCCAGTACGGACGGACCGGGGACGGGGGGCTCGGGCGACATGGGCCCATCAGGCTAGGCGACCCGGCGGCGGAGGCGGCCCGGCCCACCGGCACCCCGGGGCGCAGACCGCAGGTGGCTCAGACGAAGAGCATCACGGTGAGCGGGTCGCCCTCGGCGGTTCCGTCGCCGTCGGGGACGAGGGCGAGGCCGTCGGCCGCGGCGGTGGCCGAGAGCACGTTGGACTCCTGACGGCCGGTGCGCTCGGCGACGTACCCCCCGTCGGTCCAGGTGACCCGGACCCGGTCGAGGTGGACCTTGCCGTCGGTCCGGCGGGTGAAGGCGTGCCCGGCCCGGGCGACGACCTCCGGACGCCGGCACTCGGCGTATCCCATCATCGCCAGGAGCGCAGGGCGGGCGAACAGCTCGAAGCTCACGAGCGACGACACCGGGTTGCCGGGGAGGCCGAACACCGGGACGCCCCGCACCACCCCGAAGGCGAGCGGCTTGGCCGGCTTGATCGCGACCTGGCGCCACTCGAGCACCCCGAACCGGTCGAGCGCGGCCTTCACGTAGTCGTACTCCCCCACCGACACGCCGCCGCTCGTGAGCACGGCGTCGCAGCGGGCGAACGCGTCCTCGAGGGTGGCGACGATCACCGCCTCGTCGTCGCGGGCGAGGCCGAGATCGACGACCTCGGCGCCCGCGGCGGCGGCGAGCGCACGCAACATGGGGCGGTTGGAGTCGCGGATCTGCCCGGCGCCGAGCGGGCCCCGCTCCACCAGCTCGTCGCCGGTCGACAGCACCCCGACCCGGACCCGACGGTGCACGGGCACCTCGGCGGCGTCGACGCTGGCGAGCACGCCCACGTGGGCCGGGCCGATGACGGTGCCGGCCCGAAACACGGTCTGGCCCGCCTCGAGGTCGCCCCCCGGGAGCCGGACGTTGTCGCCCGCCGTCGCCGCCGCCTGGATCAGCACCGCGTCGTCGCCGTCGCGGGCGGTCCGCTCGACCATGACCACGGCGTCGGCCCCGACGGGCATCGGCGCACCGGTCATGATGCGGATCGCCTCGCCCGAACCGACGGGGATCTCCGGGGCCCGACCCGCGGCCAGGTCGTCGACCACGGCCAGGCGCACCGGCGCACCGGTGGACGCGCCGGTGGTGTCGGCGGCGCGGACGGCGTAGCCGTCCATGGCCGTGTTGGCGAAGGGCGGCACCGGCTCGGCGGTCACGATGTCGGCGGCCAGCACCAGGCCGACCGCGTCGGCGAGCGGCACGGTCACGACCGGGAGGCGCGGCACTGCGGCGAGGATCGCGTCGCGGGTCTCCTCGAGCGGCACCAACGGCACAGCCGACCGCCTACGTGAGGCCGCGGTCGCGGACGAGCACCCGCAGCATCTGCTCGATCTCGTCGCGCAGGTCGTCGCGGGCGAGACCGAGCTCGATGTTGGCCCGGAGGAAGTCGACCTTCTTGCCCGCGTCGTAGCGACCGTCGCGGAAGATCACGCCGTACACGGGCTCGCGCTCGAGCAGGATCCCGATGGCATCGGTGAGCTGGATCTCCCCGCCCACGCCCGGCGAGGTCTCGCGCAGCGCGTCGAAGATGCCGGGGGTGAACACGTAGCGGCCGATCACCGCCAGGGTGGACGGGGCATCGTCGGGTGCGGGCTTCTCGACCACGCCCCGGGCCCGCACCACGCCCTCGCGCACCGGTTCCGCGGTGAGCGCGCCGTAGGCGCTGATCTCCTCACGGGTCACCTCGAGCACCGCGAGCACGGACCCGCCGGTCTCCTCGTGCACCGCGAGCATGCGGGTGAGCAGCGCGGCGTCGTCGACCATGATGTCGTCGCCGAGCATGACCACGAAGGGCTCGCCCCCCACGTGCGGCTCGGCCACCGAGACTGCGTGGCCGAGGCCGAGGGCCTCGTGCTGGCGGACGAAGTGCACGTCGGCGAGCTGGTCGGTGGCGGCGACCTCGGCGAGCAGCGCGTGCTTGCCCGATCGTTCCAGCACCTGCTCGAGCTCCACGTTGCGGTCGAAGTGGTCCTCGATCGCCCCCTTGCCGCGGCCGGTGATCACGAGCACGTCGGTGATGCCCGCGGTCACGGCCTCCTCCACCACGTACTGGATCGCCGGCTTGTCGACGAGGGGGAGCATCTCCTTGGGGATGCTCTTGGTGATGGGGAGGAACCGGGTGCCGAGCCCCGCTGCGGGGAGCACTGCCTTGCGGACCGAACCCATGCCGCGACGCTACCCCCGGTCAGGTCTCGGGGGCGTCGTCGTCGGGCGCGGTCGGCTGTGCGAGCCCGTGCTCCTCGCCCCGGACCAGACGGCGCAGGTTGGGGAGGTGGCGGCCGATCAGGAGCACGGCCACGGCGGTGACGATGAGGACGTCGAGGAGGCTGCCACCCAGCACGATCACCGTCACGGGCGCGAGCACCGCGACGGTGAGCGACGCGACCGAGGCCTTGTGCAGGCCCCGGGCGATGGCGACCCAGACCACGGCGAGCACCAGGGTCACGATCGGGTAGAGGACCACGAACACCCCGCCGCCCGTGGCCACCCCGCGCCCGCCCTTGAACCGCCGCCACACCGGGAACACGTGGCCGACCACGGCGGCAACCCCGAGGATCCACGCCCCCCGGTGGCCGTCGATCGCGAGGCCGGCCCCGGCGGCGATCGCGCCCTTGGCTGCGTCGAGGACGAAGACCAGCACCCCGGCCTTCCAGCCCATGAGCCGCACCACGTTCGACGCCCCGGGGTTGCCCGAGCCCGACCGGGTGACGTCGATGCCCGCCCGGCGGGCCACGAGCCCGGCGCTGGGGAAGGTCCCGAGCAGGTACGCCACGGGGACGAGGGCGAGGATCCAGGTCACGGCCCCATTGTGGGCCATCCCCCGCCCGGGAGCGACCCCGGGGCGAGCCCCTCGGCCGGTCGGGGTAGGGTTGGCACTCGCCCGGTGGGAGTGCCAGCACGCGACCTCCCGCCCGGTACCCGACCGCCATCTGCCCACCACCCAGGGGATCCGAGGACCCATGCCCACCTACCGGTACCGCTGTGCCAAGTGCGGCGACGAGCTCGAGATCTGGCAGTCGTTCGACGAGAAGCCCAAGACCCGTCACGCCGGTGGCTGCGGGGGCAAGCTCTCGAAGGTGCTCAGCCCGGCCGGGATCGTGCTCAAGGGCTCGGGCTTCTACAAGACCGACAACCGCTCCGGGAAGAAGTCGTCGGGGTCGTCGTCGTCCTCCTCGTCGTCGTCGGCGTCGGGCTCCTCCTCGTCATCGTCGTCGGATTCGGGGTCCTCGTCGTCGGGGTCGTCGTCGGGCTCCTCGTCGGGGTCCTCGTCGTCGGGCTCCTCGTCGGGCTCGTCCTCGGGCTCCTCGTCGTCCGACTGACCGTCGGGCCCGGGCACCGCCGCCCGTCCACTCCCCCGCCTTCCCCGTCCCCGCGGCGCTGCCGCGTCTCCCGGAAGGCGGGTCGATGCTCCGACGCTCCCCCCGAGTCCTGGGCCTGTGGGCCGCTGCAGCCCTGCTGGCCGCCACCAGCGCCGCCGTCGTGGTCGACGACCTCACGGCCCTGCGCCGGCGGGCGGCCCGGCTCGGCCCCCCGGTCGCCGTGGCGGTCGCCCGGACCGACCTCCCGCTCGGCGCCACGGTGACCGGTGCCGACCTCACCACCCGCCGGGTCCATGCGTCCCAGCTCCCCGCCGGGGTGGTGCGGGGACCGGCCCGGGCGCGGGGTCGGGTCGTGCGGGTCCCGGTCGTCGCGGGCGGGTACCTGCACCGCAGCCACCTTGCGGCGCGCGGCCGCCGGGGCCTCGCCGCCGGGCTTCCCGCCGGGACCCGGGCGGTGCGGATCGAGGTCGACGGCGGCCTGCGGCCCCGACCCGGAACCCCGGTGGACGTCTACCTCGCCCCCGAGCGCAGCGTCGATCCGACGGGGAGCGTCCCCGGACGGGCCCAGGTCGCGACCGCGGGCGCCATCGTCATCGCCGCCGATCGCGCCTCGGTGACGCTGCTCGTCGACGAGGCCGGCGCCGCGGCGCTGGCCACGGCGGCGGCCCGGGGGCGGCTGTTCCTCGCCGTCGTCCCGCCCGAGGAGGCGGTGGTCCCCGGCGCGCTCACGCGCCGCTGAGCGCCATCTCCCCGACGAGCAGCGTGAGCCCGGCCGCGGCGCCCGGCAACCAGGTGAGGTCCGACCCGACCGCCACCACGTCGAGCAGCATGCGCGGGACGGTCGAGGCGATCGTGACCCCGCGGACCGGGTCGGCGAGCTCGCCGTCGCGGATCAAGAGCCCCTCGGCCCCGAGCGACAGGTCGCCGCTGACCGGGTTGGTGCCCGAGTGCAGGCCGCTCACCGACTGCACGAAGAACGCGTCGCCGGCGATGCGGAGGATCTCGTCGGGACTCCGCGGCCCCGGGGCCAGCGCGAGCGCACGGGCCCCGACACCAGGAGGCGACGCGTAGCCGGCCCGCACCGCCGAGCCGGTGGTTGCGACCCCGGCCCGCCGAGCGGTCGCGGTGTTGTGCAGCACGCCGCACAGGACCCCGTCGGTGATCAGCGGGTTGCGGCGCGTGGGGATGCCCTCGGCGTCGTAGGGCGCCGCGCCCGAGGCGCGCGCGTCGGTCGGGTCGTCGACCAGGGTCACGGACGCGGCCGCCACCGGCTGGTCGAGCCGACCGAGGAACATGGACCGACCCTTGTTCATCGCCTCGCCGTTGACCGCGGCCCCGAGGATCCCGAGCAGCGACCGGGTGACGAGCGGGTCGAACACGACCGGGACGCGACGCGACGTCACCGGAGCGGCCCCGAGCAGCCGGGTCGCCCGGGTCACGGCGTCGCGGGCGGCCCGGTCGGGATCGAGGTCGGCCAGGGTGCGGCCCACCGAGAACCCGGAGCCGGTCCGGGTGCCGTCGCCCTCCCCGGCCAGGGCACTCACGCTGCACGAGCTCACCGTCCGGCGCGACGACGCCCGCACCCCGAGCGAGCTCGCGACCGCCGACCGGGCGGCGGCGTCGCCGTAGTGCACCGACTCCACCCCCCGGACCCGCGGGTCGAGCCCCGCCGCGATCCGCTCGAGCGCGAGTGCGAGTGCGACCTTCTCGGTGGTGGGGACCGTGATGCACTCGTCGCGCCAGAGGTCGAGCGACGCGACGTCGACCCCGACGGCGTCGGCCGCGGTCGGGAGGTCGTTGTGTGGGTCGGGTGCGGCGAACCGCGCGTTGTCCCGGGCCTCGTCGAGCACCCCGGCGACCAGGTCGGGGGCGAGCGATCCGACCCAGGCGTAACCAAGGCGTCCGTCGACGACGACACGGACGCCCACCCCGCCGCTCTCGGCGACCGTGAGCTCCTCGACCGCTCCCCCGTGGACCTTCACGTCGGTCTCGACCGAGTGGTTGGCGTACGCCTCCACCTGCTCGCCCGGCGCGGCCCGATCGGCGATGGCCGCGACGACCGCCTCGAGATCGGGCGCGGCCTCGCTCACGAGGCGGTGCCGCCGACGGTGAGCTCGGCCACCCGCAGCGTGGGCTGGCCCGCCGACACCGGGACCCCCTGGCCGTCCTTGCCGCAGGTGCCGGCCCAGGTGTCGAAGTCGTTGCCCACGGCGTCGACCAGGCAGAGGGTCTCGGGCCCGTTGCCGATGAGCTGCGCGGCCCGCACCGGCTCGGTGATCTCCCCGTGCTCGATGAGGTAGGCCTCGGTCACCCCGAACACGAAGTCGCCGGTGGCGGTGTTCACCTGCCCGCCCCCGAGCGCGGCGCAGTAGAGCCCGTGCTCGGTGTCGGCGATGATGTCGGAGGGGTCGTCGGCCCCGGCCACGAGGTAGGTGTTGGTCATCCGGACCATCGGCAGGTGCCGGTACGTCTCGCGCCGCCCGTTGCCGCTGCTCGGTCGGCCGGCGGCCCGGGCCCGGACCAGGTCCCAGATGTAGTCGGTGAGCACGCCCTGGTCGATCAGGACGTTGCGGCGCGCCGGTGTGCCCTCGTCGTCGATGGCGAAGGTCCCCCACTCGCGTCCGTAGGTCCCGTCGTCGACCAGCGTCACGAGGGGTGAGGCGACCATCTCCCCGACGCGGCCCCGGAACACCGAGGAGTCGCGGCGCACGAGGTCGGCCTCGAGGCCGTGCCCGCAGGCCTCGTGGAACAGCACCCCACCGGCACCACGCTTGAGCACCACCGGGAGGCGACCCGACGGGGCCGGCCGGGCCCGCAGGAGCGCGAGCGCACGGTCGGCGGCGACACGCGCGACCTCCTCGGGGTCGACGTCGTCGAAGAGCTCGAAGCCCACGGTCCGCCCCGGCGACTCGGTGCCGGTGTGCAGGCCGGTGTCGCCCTCGGCCACGCAGGTCACGGTGAAGCGGGTCCGGACCTGGTCGTCCTCGGCGAACACGCCGTCGGAGTTGGCGACCAGGATGCGGCGACGCCCGTCGGCGTAGGCCGCGCTCACCTGGCGGATCGAGCCGCTGCGGGCACGCGCCGCGGCGTCGGCCCGCTCGAGCAGCGCCACCTTGGCGTCCTTGGCCACGGTGCCCGGCAGGACCCCGGCCCGGGGACCCGGGCCGACCGGACGGTCGGGGAGCGCGGCGATCCGCCCCGCGCCACCCGACTCGGTCGCCGCGGCCGCGGCGGCGACGGCCGCGGCGGCGAGGCCGGCCGCGGAGCAGTCGGCCGTGTGCGCGAAGCCGGTCGTCTCCCCCCGCACCACCCGGATCCCGACGCCGCGGCTCCGGCCCGAGGACAGCTCCTCGACCCGGCCGTCGTCGAGCCGGGCGGTGACGCCCGCCCGGTCCTCGGCGAACACCTCGGCGAAGTCGCCACCCCGCGCGAGTGCGACGCCGAGCGTGCGCTCGACCACGTCGCGGTCGATCAGGGCGCTTGCGTCGCGTTCGTGCACGGGACCATTTCTACCGGCTCCCCGGCCCGATGATGACCGGATCCCCGACCCGGTCCGCTCCAGTGGCGACACCGGGGCGCGCCTAGGCTCGCCCCATGGCGCCCCGGCCCGGTCTCTCCGCTGTCGTCACGCTCGAGGTGACCGACGCCGACACCGCCGTCGCGGCCCGCTCGGGTGACGTCGCGGTGCTCGCGACCCCCCGGGTGGTCGCCCTCGCCGAGGAGGCCACCGTGCGCGCGCTCGACGGCGCGCTCACGCCCGGCGCCACCACCGTCGGGTACCGCGTGCAGCTCGACCACCTCGCGCCCACGGTGCCCGGCGCCGTCGTGCGGGCCGAGGCCACGCTCGAGGCGGTCGAGGGGCGTCGCCTCACGTTCCGCGTCGCGGTCACCGACGGCAACGGTCTCGTCGCCGCCGGCCGCATCACCCGGGTGAGCGTGGAGCGGGACCGCTTCCTCGAGCGCGCCGCCGGTGGGGACTGATCAGCCGAGGTTGCTCGACCGCGGGTAGGCGTCGTCGGGGTCGGTGAGCACGTTGACCAGGGCCGGGCCGGCGTGGGCGAAGGCCCGGTCCAGCGCCGGTCCGATCTCCTCGGGCGTCCGCACCAGCTCGCCGTGGCAGCCGAGATCGGCGGCGACCCGGTCGTAGCGGGTCCCGGGCACGAGGTCGCAGGCCACGTCGTACCCGAACAGTCGCTGCATCGGGTGCTTCTCGAGTCCCCAGATGCCGTTGTTGCCCACGATCCCCACCACGTTCGCCCCGTGGCGCGCGAGGGTGTCGAGGTCGCCGAGCCCGAAGCCGATCGCGCCGTCACCCAGCAGCAGCACCACCTGGCGGTCCGGGAAGGCGGTGGCGGCGGCGAGCGCGTAGCCGAAGCCGGACCCGAGGCAGCCGTAGGGGCCCGGGCCGAGGAAGCCACCCGGGACGAACGTGTCGACGTAGCGGCCGGCGTACGAGACGAAGTCGCCGCCGTCGCCGATGACGATCGCGTCACGGTCGAGCCGCGGCGCCAGCTCGCCGTAGACCCGGACCGGGTCGATCGGGGTCGCGGCCGAGGTGAGGCGGGCGGCGTCGCCGGCCCGGGCCGCCTGCTCGGTGGCGCGCAGGCGCTCCCGCCAGGCCACGCGCGCACTGCGGGCCGACGCCGGGGTCCGGGCCGGGACCTGCTCGGCGAGGGCTCCGATCACCCGGGCGAGGTCACCGGCCACCGCACCCGCGAGCGGCGCATGGGTCGCGATCCCGTCGGGCGCGTCCACCACGTGGACGACGTCGGCGGCGGCGAAGCGGCCGAAGCCGAGCCGGAAGTCGAGCGGGGTCCCGAGCACCACCACCAGGTCAGCCTCGGCGAAGGCGAGTCCCCGGGCCCGGGCGAAGGCGTGGGGATGATCGGCCGGGATCAGCCCGCGCCCCATGTCGTTGACGAAGGCCGGCAGCTCGCCCTCCTCGAGCAGGACCCGCACGGCGCCCTCGGCCCCGGCCCAGTAGACGTCGCCGCCGAGCATCAGCACGGGACGCTCGGCGGCCGCGATCCGGGCTGCGACCGCCGCCACCGCGTCCGGGTCGGGGGCGGTACCGGCGGCGGGAGCGGCGGGCGGCACCGGAGCCGGCGCAGTGGCCGGGCCCCACGCGTCGAGCGGCACGTCGACGAAGGTCGGACCCCGGTGCGGCGACCGGGCCGCGCGCAACGCGGTGTCGAACTCGGCGGCCACGCGGTCGGCCGTGGTCGCGGTGGCGGCGTACTTGGTGATCGGTGCCACGATCGGCACGTGGTCGAGCTCCTGCAGTGATCCCTGCCCCCACCGCCCGACCGGCGCCCGACCTCCCACCACGAACACCGGCGAGCCGTTCATCCACGCGCTGGTGAGGGCACTCACCCCGTTGGTCACTCCCGGCCCCGCGGTCAGCGCGGCGACCCCGACCCGTCGGGTGACCTTCGCCCACCCCTCGGCCGCGAACGCGGCGGTCTGCTCGTGGCGGGTGTCGACGAGGCGGACGTCCTCCTGGACGCAGCCGTCGTAGAGCGGCCACAGGTGCCCACCGTTGAGCGTGAACACGGTGTCGACCGCATGGGCCCGCAGGACGCGCGTGGCGAACAGACCGGCCGGGGCGGCGGGCGTGTCGGTCATGACGGATCGGCTCCCTCGGGTTCGGCGAGACCGTCGAGGAACGTCGCCAGCGCGACGAACCAGGCCTCGGGGTCCTCGAAGTGGGGGTGGTGCCCGGCGTCGGCGACGACCACGAGTCGGGCGTCGGGGGCGGCCGCGGCGATCGCGGTCGATGCGTCGAGGAAGACCGCGTCGAGCGCCCCGACGATCACGAGGACGGGGCACGCGATCGCGCGGACCTCGTGGGTCGCGTCGGGCTCGCGCGCGATCGCCGGGGCGAGCGCCGACCACATGGCCGGCACCAGACGGGCCCACTTGCCGTCGACGTAGTCGGTGAAGCCCGGGCGGTCGGCCAGGAGGCGCTCGTACGCGGGCGTCCCGAGCACCCGGGCCTCGTCCAGGACGGCCTTGAGCGCGGCGAAGTCCTCGAGCGCGAGCGCGGCACCGAGGTCCACCAGGTCGGGCTCGAGGCCACGGGGCGGACCGGCCGCCGTGCTCTCGAACACCACGGCGTCGACGCGATCGGGTGCGGTGACGGCCATGCGCCGGACGACCATGCCCCCCATCGAATGGCCGAGCAGGCGCACCCGTCCGAGCCCGAGCGCGTCGGCGACGGCCCAGAGGTCGGCGGCACACCGGTCGAGCGAGTACGCGGCCGGGTCGGCGGGGCCGCCGCTGTCGCCATGGCCCCGCAGGTCCACCAGGACGACCCGGGCCCGGGTGCCGAGCCGCTCGAGGTGGTCGGCGAAGTCCTCCTTCGCGCCCCCGAACCCGTGCACGCACAGGAGCGGGGGCCCGGCGCCGTGCACCGTGACGGCGAGCTCGACCCCGTCGTCGACCCGAACCCGCACGGCTCCCTCCCCGAACCCACCACGGCGCCGGACCGAGAAGGCTCGGCTCCTCCTAATCTACGGGGATGGCGGGAGGCGAGCAGCCCCGGGCGCGCCGGCACCCGCGGACGCGGGTGTGGCTGCGCCTCCTCGTGAGTGCCGCACTCCTGTCGGTGCTGGTCACCAAGATCGACTTCGGCGGCTTCGTCCCCGACCACCACACCAACGGGACGTGGGCCTTCCTGGTGGCCGGGGTCGGGCTCATGGCGGGGAGCTTCGTGCTCGCCGCCTGGCGGTGGCAGCGGGTCCTGACCGTGTTCGGGTACTCGGTCCGCCTGCGGACCCTCACCAAGCACTACCTCGCCGGCCAGTTCGTGGGGAACCCACTGCCGTCCACCGTCGGGGGTGACGTCCTCCGGGTGAGCCGGTCGTCGGCCGACATCGGCAACACCACCGATGCGTTCGCGGCGGTGATCCTCGAGCGGCTCACCGGCTTCGTGATCCTGCCGGTGCTCGTCGTGGCGGGCTTCGTCGCGATGCCGAGCCTGCTCGACGAGTCGCGCAGCCTCGTCGCGGTGCTCGTCGCGGTGGCCACGCTCGTCGTCCTCGGTGCGGTGCTGTTCCTGGCCGGACATCCGCGCGCCGCCGGACGCTTCGCCGACCACGACAACTGGATGCGCGCGATCGGTGCGGTCCACGTCGGCGTGGACCGGTTGCGGCGCTCGCCCCGCGACGCGGCGATGGTCCTCCTGGCCGCCCTCGCCTACCAGCTCGTGGTGGTGGGATCGGTCTACTGCGCGTTCCACGTCGTCGACGTGCGCATCCCGAACGCCTCGGTCCTCGCCTACGTCCCCGCGGTCGCGATGGTGCAGGTCGTCCCGATCACGATCGGTGGCCTCGGCGTGCGCGAAGGGCTGCTCGCGTTCCTCTTCCACCCGCTCGGCGTCCCGACCGGTCGGGCGGTGGCGGTCGGTCTGCTCTGGTACGGGATGACCCTGCTCGTGAGCCTCCTGGGGGCGCCCGCCTTCGCCGTCGGCCATCGGCGGTCGCGCACCGGGGACCCGAGCGGGAACCCGACCGGGACCCCGACCCTGGCCACGGATGCGGGCGCGCCGGCGGGCGCCCGACCGGGATCGGGCGACCGGTGACGGGGCCGGGGGCGACCGGAGGGCCGTCGACGACCGGGTCCGACACCCGGGTGCCCCACCGCCGACGCCTGCCCGGCGCCCGGGTGCTCGCCGACGGATCGGTCATCTACTGGTGGGGCGAGATCCTCCTGATGGGGCTCTTCTACCTCGTATACACGGCGATCCGGAACTCCAACGAGGGCGACGTCGCCACCGCGTTCCGCAATGCCCGCGCCATCATCGACGTGCAGGAGTTCCTGGGGATCCACTTCGAGCAGCGCGTCCAGGACCTCGCGCTCGGTGTCAAGCCGATCATCATCGCCGCCAACTACTTCTACGGCTCCTTCCACTTCATCGTCACCATCGGCGTGATGGTCTTCCTGTTCGCCCGGTGGCCCGACGACTACCCGCTGTGGCGCAACGTGCTCGCCGTGACCACTGCGCTCGCGCTCATCGGCTTCACGCTCTGGCCGCTGATGCCCCCGCGGCTGCTCCCCGCCTCGTACGGGTACGTCGACACGCTGGCGCGCTATCCCACGTTCTGGTCGTTCAACTCGGGTGCGGTGAGTCGGATCTCCAACCAGTACGCCGCGATGCCGAGCGTGCACTGCGCGTGGGCCCTGTGGTGCGCGTGCGCGCTGGTCCCCCGGTTGCGCCGGCGCTGGACCCGGGCGCTCGCGATCCTCTACCCGGCGTGCACCGTGGTGGCGATCGTCCTGACCGGCAACCACTTCGTGCTCGATGCGGTCGGGGGCTTCCTCACCCTGCTCGTCGGGTTCGTGCTCGCCCGTCGCTTCACCCGGGCGGGCCGGGGCCCGCGTCCGAGCCCGCTCCCCGCTGCCTGACCCGCCGGGTCGTCAGTCGCCGCGGTTGCGGCCCATGAACCACCCGACGACCCAACCGATCACGGCCGAGCCGACGATCACCAGGAACAGCGGCGCCGTCACCTTGGTGAACACCAGATCGATCTCCACCTTGCCGGCGTTCACGATCGCGAGGATCACCAGGACGACGACGAGTACGGCGGCGACGATCTGCTTCGTCGAGAACGAGCGTCCGGACGTGGCCTCGGCCATGGCGACCCCCCTCGGTGCTGTGGTGCAACTCAAGACGGTGCGGCGCATCTGCCTCGCACCGTGGGGAGACTACGACTACGGCCCGGGGGCCGGGGTGGATCCCCCGGTGGCGCCCCGGGCCCGGCGGCTCCGGACCGGGGTCCGACGGCGGGCCATCATGCGCAGCGCCTCGTCGCGCACGGCCCGGTCGGCGATCGAGAGGTAGGCGTCACGCGACCGGATCAGCGCCAGGCGCCGGGGGGGCAGTCCGGCGATGCGGACCACCCGGACGCCGTCGAGCTGCTCGGGCAACGCGGTCTCGGGCAGGACCGAGGCGCCCGCCCCGGCGGTGACCAGGTCCACCACGAGCCGGATGCCCTCCACCTCGAGCACGACGTCGAGCGCGATACCGAGCCGGGCGGCCACCGCCTCGATCTCGGAGCGCAGCGGGTTGGTCGCCGGGGGCAGCACCAGGCCCAGGGCGCTGAGCTCGGCCAGCCCGACCGGACCGCGTCCGAGCGAGCGCCCGGTCGGCGCCACGCCGACGAGGGTCTCCTCGAGCACGGTCTCGGCCTCGAGGCGCCGGTCGGGCACCGGCTCGGTGATCAACGCCTGGGTCAGGTCGCCGGCGAGCACCTCGGCGGCGAGACGCTCGGACGCGCCCTCGACGATGCGCAGCTGCACCCCGGGCGCCCGGCGCCGCAGGTCGGCCACGAGCTGGGGGACGAGCCACCGGCTCGCGGTGCCCACCACCCCGAAGCTCGCGGTTCCCACCTCGAGCCCCTCGAGCATCGCGAGGTCGGCCCGCAGGGAGTCGAGCTCCCGGCGGATCCGGCGCGCCCGTTCGAGCACGACCTCGCCGCAGTCGGTCGGCTCGGCCCCCCGTCGGCTCCGGACGAACAGCTCGACCCCGAGCTCGGCCTCCAGCTGGCGCACCTGCTCCGAGACGTTCGACTGCACCGTCGACAGGACGTCGGCCGCCGCGGTGAACGATCCCTCCTCGGCCACGGCGAGCACGGCGTCGAGATGGCGGAGCTCCATGGCGCGTCGTTCCTCGCTCGTCGGGGGTGTTCGGTCGGCGGTCACGCTCGTCGGTCACGGTCGGGAGCGGTCCGGCGCCGGCTCGGACCGAGCATCGTCGTGAGCGATGGTTGCCATCGTAACGGTGCGTTGGACAGATTGCTGGGTCTGGGTCAAGATTTCATCATCCGAGCGGCCGGGGGCCGACCTCCCCCCGGCGCCCACCCGTCGCCGCTCGGACCACCCCATCACCCGACCCCGACACTCACCTGGAGGAGCCCGTGGCGGCCGAGACCGTCTCGAGTCTTCTTGCCACCGGTCCGCTGACCTGGGCCGGCGACGCATCCTGCGCCGGACAGACCGATCTCTTCTTCGCCCCCGCCGGCGAGCGCCCCGAGACCCGCCTCCTGCGCGAGGCCCGGGCTCGGGCGATCTGCCAGGGCTGCGACGTGCTCGACCCCTGCCGCCGGTGGGCGCGCGAGCACCGCGAGTACGGCTTCTGGGGGGGCGAGTCCGAGGAGGACCGCGCCGCGGCCGGCTTCCGGGTGGACATGCCCGTGGGCCGGGTCGCCCGGTACCCCAAGGGCGACGGGTCGCCCGTGGCCCCGCGCGAGCCCCGGGTCGCCTGACCGGCGTCCCGGCTCCGCCCGGGACCGTTTACAGTCCCCCGGCGTGACCACCTCGCCGGACGGTCTCGACCTCGACGCCCTCCGGGGCTTCCTCGTCGGGCACGTGGCCGGCGCCGGTGACCGCGCCCTGCGCGCGTCGCTGATCGCAGGCGGACGGTCGAACCTCACCTACCACGTCACCGACGGGGTCCACGACTGGGTCGTGCGACGCCCGCCGCTCGGCCACGTGCTCGCGACCGCCCACGACATGGGCCGCGAGTACCGCGTGATGTCGGCCCTCCAGGGCACCGCCGTCCCCGTCCCCGTGACCCGGGCGCTGTGCACCGACGACGCCGCCATCGGTGCCCCCTTCTACGTGATGGACCGGGTCGAGGGTCGCGTCGTGCGCTCGACCGATGAGCTCGCTGCGTTCCCGGCCGGCGACGCCCGGGCGGTGTCCCACGCGCTGATCGACGTGCTCGCTGCGCTGCACGGGATCGATCCCGACGCAGTGGGGCTGGGCGACTTCGGTCGTCCCGACGGCTTCCTCGCCCGCAACGTCGCCCGGTGGGGGACCCAGTGGGCGGCGAACAAGACCCGGGACCTCCCCCAGATCGACGAGCTGGCCCGGCGCATCCATGCCGCGCTCCCGACCTCGGGTCCGGCCGCGATCGTCCACGGCGACTACCGGCTCGAGAACACCATGCTCGCACCCGACCGGCCGGAGATCGTCGCGGTGCTCGACTGGGAGATGTCGACGCTCGGCGATCCGCTCACCGACCTCGGGCTGTTCCTCGTGTACTGGGTGCACTGGGACGCCGGTGACGGTCCGCCCCTCACCACGGGCGGTGCGTCGGGGCTTCCCGGCTTCATCACCATCGACGAGGTCGTCGACCGGTACGCGCGCGCCACCGGACGCGACCTCGGCGACCTCGACTTCTACATCGTCTTCGCCTTCTACAAGCTGGCGGTCATCCTCGAGGGCATCAACGCGCGCTTCCTCATGGGCAAGACCGTCGGCGAGGGCTTCGACCGCATGGGCGAGATGGTCACCCGACTCCTCGACGCCGCCTTCGACCTGGCCGACCGCTCGGAGATCCGGGCCCTGCGCGGATGACCCTCGGGTGACCCCCGAGCCCCATCCACTCTCCGCCGGGGCCCTCGCCCTCGTCGCGGCAGGCGGCGCCGTGGGCGGCCTCGCCCGCTACGGGCTCGGTCGGGCGTTCCCGACCGCCCCGAACGCCTTCCCGACGACCACGCTCGTGATCAACGTCGTGGGCGCGTTCCTGCTCGGGGCGCTGCTCACCGTCCTCGCCCGCCGGAGCACCCCCGACCACCGACTCCGCCTCGTCCTCGGCGTCGGGGCCCTCGGCGCCTTCACCACGTTCTCGACCCTCGCCGTCGACGTCGTGCGCCTGGGCCGCTCGGGGCGTCCGGGGCTGGCGCTCGCCAATGCCACCGTGAGCGTGGTCGCGGGGATCGCCGCCGTCGTGGCCGGGCACCGGGTCGGCCAGATCGGCGCGCGGGCGCGCGGCGGAACTCGGGCGCCGTGAACGACGTCGCCCTCGGACTCCTCGTGGCCGCGGCGGCCGCGATGGGGGCCCCGTGCCGCTTTGCGCTCGAGTGGGCGGTGCACCGGTACCGGCCGACGGTGACCCCGTTCGGCACCCTGCTCGTCAACGCCTCGGGATCGCTCGCCCTCGGGGTCGTGGTCGGGCTCGCGCTCGCGCACGGCCTCGACCCCGACGTGCGCACGGTGATCGGCACCGGGTTCCTCGGCGCCTACACGACGTTCTCCGCCTACGCCGACCAGACGGTGCGCCGGGCCACCGACGGACACCTCCACCTCGCGACCGCGTACGCGGTCGGCAGCGTGGTCACGAGCGTCGGTGCCGCGGCGCTGGGCCTGGCCGTCGTCGGTGCGTGGTGATCCCGGGCAGGCTCACTCCGGGGGCGGCTCCAGCGCAAGGACGGTCCCGGGAGTGACCACGCCCACCACGGTCGTGCCGTCGCGCACCACCACGTAGGGCGCACCAGACGCGACCAGGGCCCGGCGGGCGTCGCCGACCGTGGCCGTCGCCGGCACCTCCGGTGCGTCGGGGGCGAGGTCGGGAGGCGGCGCCGTGCACGTATCGACGACGGATCGACGGTCGCGCCGGGTGACGAGATCGACCCGGCGGGTGAGCTGGTAGGTGCTCACCGAGACGTCGCCCATGACGAACTGGGCCACCGCGGTCGCGACGAACGCCGGCACGACGAAGCCGGGGCGCCCGGTGGCCTCGGCGACGAACACCACTGCGGCGATCGGGGTCCGGTACCCGGCCCCGAGGAAGGCCGCAGCCCCGATGACCGGGAACAGCATCGTGTCGCCGCCGACGACGACCTCGACCGCCGTGCCGAGGAGCCAGCCCTCGACCAACAACGGGATGAAGAGGCCGCCGACCCCACCCCCCGCGAGGGTGAGCGTGGTCGCCACCGCCCGCACGACGAGCAGCAGGACCACGAGCCCGAGCGGTCGGCGCAGCCCCTCGGTCCAGTCGATCGCGCCGAAGCCGGGCCCGAGGGACAGCGGCCCGTCGTAGACCGCCCAGGTCACCCCGCCGACGAGGGCCAGGCCGGCGCCGGTGCCCGCCAGCCGGGCCCAGGCCGGCACGCCGAGCAGGGCGGTCTTGGCCCGGCGCAGGACTCCGGCGAACAGGCGGGCCCCGAACCCGGCCAGGATCCCATCACCAGTGCTCCCCCGAGGCTGCGCAGGTCGAGCGGTGGAGTCGGGCCCCCGAGGGGCAGGAGGCGCTCGAGCCCGAAGAAGACGGTGAACGTGAGGTACGACGCCGCTGCGGCCATGACCGCCGGCACCGCTGCGGCCGCCGCACTGTCCTCGCGGTAGGGCACCTCGAGCGCGAACACCGCTCCGGTCGCGGGCGCCTGGAAGATGACCGCCACCCCGGCGGCGGCGCCGGCCACGAGCAGCGTCCGCTGGTCCTCGGCCGAGAAGGACCGCGGGAACCAGCGGCGCACGAGCGATCCGATCGCGGCACCGAGGTAGATCGACGGTCCCTCGAAGCCCATGGCCCCACCGGCGCCGAGGGTGGCGGTCGCCCCGAGCATCTTCCCCGGGACCTGGTCGAGGGCCATGATCCCGCCGTCACGGTGGTACGCGACCAGTACGTCGTCGGAGGTGGCCGGGGTGGTCCCCCGACCCAGGGAGCGCAGGACCACCCACGCGAGGACGAGGCCCACGGCCGGCGCCACGACCTGGAGGCCGACCGGGAGCGCGAGCGTCCGGTGCAGCAGCACCTCGCCGGCGACCGCCTCGAACGCGGCGACCGCGAGCCCCACCAGGACGCCGGTCAGCGCGGCCAGCACGAGGACCCGGGTCCCCCGCGCCCGCAGGCGACGCAGGTCGTCGCCCGAGGGCAGACGCCCCCGGCCGCGACGCGGCGCTCCCGGTTGCGCGTGCGGATCCATCCCGAGGCCGACCCTAGCGAGGATCGCCCCCGGGCGGACCGGACCCTCGGTCTGCGAGACTCCGCGCGACACCACACGACGCAACGCGACGCGCGGCGACCACCGAGGGGGATCGGGATGCGGGTACTCGAGGGGATCAAGGTCGTGGAGCTGGCCGAGCACGGGTTCGTGCCCAGCTGCGCGGCGGTGCTGGGCGACTGGGGCGCGGACGTCGTGAAGATCGAGCGGCCGACGGGTGACCCCCTGCGCGCCATCATGGGCGCGGGGTTCGTGGCCGACACCGGGGACTACAACTTCCTCTGGGAGCTCTACAACCGCAACAAGCGGGGCATCGTGCTCGACCTGCGCGTCGCGGCGGGGCGGACGGCGTTCGACCGGCTCGTCACCGACGCCGACGTGTTCATCACCAACTTCCTGCCGTCGGCCCGGGCCAAGCTGCGCACGAACCCCGAGGACCTGTGGGCGGTGAACCCCCGCCTCGTCTACGCGAAGGGGCACGGCCAGGGCCAGCAGGGTCCCGACGCCGACGAAGGTGGCTTCGACTCGGTGTCGTACTGGGGCCGCGGCGGCCTCGGGCACATCCTTACCCCGGAGGAGGGCCCGATGGTGATGCAGCGCGGCGCGATGGGCGACGCGCCGAGCGGGGCGATGCTCGCGGGCGGGATCGCGGCCGCGCTGTTCCACCGCGAGCGGACCGGGCAGGGCATGGTCGTCGACGTCTCGCTCCTCAACTTCGCGGTCTGGCAGCTGGGCGTCGACCTCACCGCCACCACGGTGCTCCGCCGCGACCCCGACAAGATGGGCGCCGGCACCGTCCGGTCGAACCCGCTCGTCGGCGCGTACAAGACCGCCGAGGGGCGCTGGCTCATGCTCGGCATGATCGACGACCCCCGCCACTGGGCCCCAGCCTGCCGGGCGTTCGGGTTCCCCGAGCTGATCGACGACCCCCGCTTCGTCGACACCGCCGCCCGGGCCGCCCACGCCGCCGAGCTCCAGGCCCGGGTCTCCGAGGCGATCGCGACCCGCACCCTGGCCGAGCTGCGCGACCGCCTCGGGGCCGAGGACACGATCTTCTCGGCGCTCGCGTCGCCGCTCGAGGTGATCGACGACCCCCAGGTCGTGGCCAACGGCTACCTCGCCCCCCACCCCGGGCACCCAAGCGCCCGGCTCGCCTGCGCCCCCATGCAGTTCGACGACGCCCAGGTGTCGGTGCGGCGGGGCGCCCCCCGCCTCGGGGAGCACACCGACGAGGTGCTCGCCGAGATCGGCCTCAGCCCCGACGAGATCGCGGCCCTGCACAGGTCCGGCGCCACCGGAACCCCGGCCGCAGATCCCGGTGGCCCATCTAGGGTGGAGAGGTGACGCCCGCAGAGCCCGACCCCATCACCGACCACGGGCTGGTCTGGGAGGACGACCCGGGAACGCTGCGCAGGCCGCTGATGGTCGCCGCGTTCGAGGGCTGGAACGACGCCGCCGACGCGGCGACGTTCGCCGCCGCCTACCTCGCCCGCCACGGCGGCGCCGAGCGCATCGCGCACATCGATCCCGAGGCCCACACCGACTTCCAGAGTCGGCGCCCGCACGTGGAGCTCGTCGACGGCGTCACCCGCTCGATCGTGTGGCCGACCACCACGTTCTGGGTCGCCCGCTTCCCCGAGCGCGACCTCGTCGTGCTCCAGGGGATCGAGCCCTCGTACCGCTGGAAGTCGTTCAGCGCCGCCGTGCTCGACGTCCACCGCCGGACCGGCTGCGAGATGCTGGTCACCTTCGGCGCGCTCCTCGCCGACGTCCCGCACAGCCGCCGGGTCCGGGTCACCGGCACCGCCACCGACCCCGAGCTCATCGCCCGCCTCTCGCTCGAGCCGTCACGCTACGAGGGCCCCACCGGGATCGTCGGGGTCATCCACGACGAGTGCGGGAACACCAGGATCCCGTCGGTCTCGCTGTGGGCACCGGTGCCGCACTACATCGCGTCGCCGCCCAACCCGCCCGCGAGCGCGGCGATCCTCGACCGGTTCGTCCGCCTCACCGGCATCACCCTCGACCTCAGCCGGGTGCAGCGGACGGTGGCCCGCTGGCGCGAGCAGGTCGACGAGGTCGCCGCCGGCGACGACGAGATCCGGGGCTACGTCGAGCGCCTCGAGGCCCGCTTCGACGACGAGGCCGCCGACGAGCCCCCGGCGTGGGGCGAGGAGCTCCCCACCGGCGACGAGATCGCCGACGAGCTCGAGCAGTACCTGCGCGGCCTGCGGGGCGACTGAACCATCCCCCGCCCGCCCGAGCCCGCCTGGGCTACGGTGCGCCTCGGCACCAGTACCGATGGTGTCGGCGATCGGGGGGTCATGACCAGCACCACCAGCACCGAGTCCACGACGGGGCGCGACCGCGGCGGCCTCGTGCTCGTCGCGATGGTCGTCGTGGTCGCGATGACCTTCATCGACATGACGATCGTGTCGATCGCCGCCCCCGACATCCAGCGGGGGCTCGGACTGTCGTCGACCGGGCTGCAGTGGGTGGTGTCGGGGTACCTGGTCTCGCTCGCGGCCTTCTTCGCCCTCGGCGGGCGGCTCGCCGACGTCATCGGCCACCGCACGATGGTGGTGGTGGGCACCCTGGTGTTCATCGGGGCGTCCGTCGCCTGCGGCCTCACAGCCGAGGGCACCGGCGCCGACGTCTGGATCGTCGGGTTCCGCATCGTGCAGGGGGCCGGGGCCGCACTGCTGTTCCCCGCGGCCCTCGCGGTCGTGCTGCACGCCTTTCCGACGGAGCAGCGCGGCTCCGCCGTGGCCCGCTTCTTCGCGGTCACCGGCGGCCTGACGTCGATCGGCCCCTTCGTCGGCGCCTACCTGCTCGAGATCTCGTGGCGCTGGATCTTCCTCGTCAACGTCCCCGTCGCGATCGTCGGGTTGGTCCTGACCTTCGTCGCCGGGGTCGACAACCAGCGGCGCCGGGAGCCGATCGACCTGGTCGGCGCGGCGCTCATCGCCGTGGGGGCCGGGGCCGTGGTCGCGGGCCTGCAGCAGTCGTCGACCTGGGGCTGGTCGGACCTGCGCACCCTCGCCTGTCTCGTGGGCGGCGTCGTGGTGCTCGGGATCTTCCTCGAGGTGGAGCGCAGTCGCCCCGACCCGCTGATCCGGGTCCGGTTCTTCGAGAACCGCACCTTCGCAATGCAGAACCTGATCCTGTTCTTCGCGTCGGCCGCGTTCATCCCGCTGTTCTTCTTCGCCAGCATCTACGCGCAGGTCTCGCTCGGCTGGACGGCGAGCAACACTGGCCTGTACCTGCTCACCTTCTTCGCCGGGTTCGCGCCCGGTGCGGTCATCGGCGGCAAGTGGCTCGACCGCGGCCAGGCCCGGCGCGCCGCGGTCTGGGGCGGGGTGCTCGGCGCCGCCGGGTTCTTCGCCTGGGCCGCCCGGCTCCCCGGTCTCACCGAGAACACCCAGTGGCCCTGGATCGTCGTGGCCGGACTCGGCGTCGGCCTGGTCATCGGCTCGGCCAACACCGACGCGATCAACCAGGTGCCGGCCGAGAACTTCGGGGAGGCGACGGGGGTCACCCAGACCGTGCGCAACCTCGGTGCCGCGGTCGGACTGGCCGTGGTCGGCACCGTGTTCGCGAGCAGGTTGCGGACGCGCCTCGAGGACTCGCTCGCCGGCTTCGGGATCCCCAAGGCCCAGGCCGACAGCATCGCGGCGTCCCTGCACGGCAGCGGCGGGGGGAGTGCCTCGAAGTCGTTCCTCGCCAAGGCCGGCCCCAAGGCCGACCAGGTCCTCGCCGCCGTGCGCCTCGACTTTGCCGACGCCACCCAGCTGGTGTTCCAGGGCCTCGGGATCGCCATGGCCGTGGTCGCCGTGCTCGCCGTGCTCGGCCTGACCCGGGGCCCGCACCTCCCCGACCCGGCACCGGTCGGGACCGTCGGCGCGTCCGACGCCTGAGGCCGCCGGTCCGTCCGCGGCGCGCCGGCGTCAGGCGTCGGCGGGATCCCCGGTCCCACCCGCCCACCCCGCCACTGCGAGGTGGGCGTGAATCGCCGGGTCCTGCGGAGGCTCCCAGAACGCGCGGATCAGGTCGACCCGACCGGTCTCGTCGACCCGCCAGAGCTCGATGCTCTCGACGCACACCGGGAGCCCGTCAACGGATCCGTGGTTGCGCATGTAGACCTGCGCCTCACGGCCGCACTCGATGATCTTGACCGGCTCGAGGATCCAGCGCTTCACCGCCGTGAACGCGCCGTCCCAGGCGTGGGTCGACATCACCTCGACCCCGCGGCTCGCCACCGTGCCCGGCGGGTCCTCGTACTCGATGTCGTCGGCGAAGAGCGCGAGCCACGACGCCTTGTCCATCGCGTTCCAGAACCGGCAGTGGTTGCGGATCGCCTCGGCCGCGCCGCTCATCCGAGCAGCTCCTCGGCCACCGCCTGCCACAGCTGGGTGGACAGGGCGAGCGACTCGACGTCGACCCGCTCGTCGTTGCCGTGGAACATGGTGGCGTAGTCCTCGAACTTCAGGCGCTGCGAGAACAGTCCGAACCCGTACCCGACCGAGCCCGCCCGCCGGAAGAAGCGGTTGTCGGTCCCACCCACCATCAGGAACGGGACCAGGGCAGAGTCGGCGACCATCCGGCCGGTCACGGTCTGCAGCGCGTCCCACAGCGGGGTGTCGATCGGCGATGCCGTCGACGGGTCGTCGTTGGACTCCACCTCGACCGCGTCGGCGAGGTCGCCCAGCGCCTCGCGCAGCATCGCCCGGATTTCGTCGCCGGTCTGGCCCGGCAGGGTGCGGATGTCGACCTCGAGCTCCACGTGGTCGGGGATCACGTTGGTCTTGGTCCCGCCGTGGATCACGTTGGGCGAGAACGTGGTGTGGGTGCAGGCGTGGCTCAGCCGCCCGAGACCCACCGGCAGGGTCGCGCAGAAGTCGCGGATCGCGGCCGGGTCGAGGAACGCCTCGGAGACCTCGGCCGGGTAGCCCATCCCCTCGACGAACCGGCGCCACACCTCGCCCATCTGCGCGGCCGGCGCGTACTCGGCGATCCGGCGCACGACCTCGGCCGCGGTGACCAACGCGTTGTCGGTGCGGAACGGCTGGGAGCCGTGCCCCGGCGTGCCGTGCACGTGGAGCTTCGACCAGAACGTGCCCTTCTCGGCGACCATGACCGGCAGCCGGGGCCCGGTCGGCGTGGGCATCTGGAACCCACCCGACTCCGTGAGCACGTAGTCGGTGGCGACCGCGTCCCACTCGTGGTCCACGAGCCAGCGGGCCCCCCAGGTGCCGAGCGCCTCCTCGTCGGCGACCGCCAGGTACAGCAGCGTCCCGCGGGGCGTGAACCCCGAGTCGGCGAGGCGCCGGAAGGCCACGGCCTGGGTGGCGGTGAGGTTGAGCATGTCGACGGCACCCCGGCCCCACACCATCCCGTCGACCACCTCGCCCGAGAACGGGTCCCGGCTCCAGCCGTCGGGGTTGACCGGCACGACGTCGGTGTGGCCCATGAGCATGAGGGTGGGCGCCGTGGGGTCGCTCCCCTCGATCCGGGCGAGGAGGCTGGCCCGTCCGGGCTGGGGCTCGAACCGCTGCACGTCGAGACCGGCGGTGCCCAGGTACTGCTGGAGGAGGTCGACGCTGCGAAGCTCCTGGCCCGACGCCGGGGTGCCGTCGTTGACGCAGGCGTTGCGGATCAGCTGCTGGAGGAGATCGGTCGCCTCGGGATCCTCGACTCGGGTCATCCCCGCAGGCTACGCCGCGGCGATCCGGTAGACGAGGGCGCCGCCCTCGGTCCAGCGCTCGGCCCGGCCCTCGCTGACGAGGTGCTCGAGGTGGGCGAAGGTCTCGCTCTCGGCCATGACCCCCCAGTGCTTGCGGGGGAAGATCTCGTGGGACAGGGCCTGCACCGTGGCCGGGCCCACCGCCACCGACGCCGCGGCGAGCTGCTCCATGCGCTCCTCGTGGTGCTCCTTGATCGCGGCCACCCGCCCGGGGACGTCGGCGAAGGGGTGGCCGTGGGCGGGCAGCCCGAGGCGCACGCCGTCGAGCGCGGCGACGAGGTCGAGGGTCTGGATGTAGCTGTGCAGCGCGTCGGCGCCGTTGCCCACCCCGGAGATGTGGGGCGTGATCGACGGCAGCACGTGGTCGCCCGAGATGAGCAGCCCGTGCTCGGGGTCGTAGAGGCACAGGTGGTCGACGGTGTGGCCCGGGGTGTGAACGCTCACCCACTCGCGCCCGGCGAGGGTGACCCGCTCGGCGTGCCGGACCCGCCGGGTCGGATCGGGCGGCGCGAACAGCAGCTTCATCGCCCGGATCACCATGCGGCGCGACAGCTTGGGCATCGGATGGCGCGACCCGCCCCAGGGGGTCTCGCCACCCCAGGGCACCGACCGGGCAGTGAGCTCCGGGGTGGGGTCATCACGCAGCGGGTCGCCGGTGACGTCGTCGGTGTGGTCGCCCACGGTCGGGATGCCGACGTCGTCCCACGCGTCGAGCGCCTGCGCCGCGGCCGCGGCGATGCGCTCGGCCTCGAGCGCCTCCTGCTCGCTCGGCAGCTCGTTGCGCCGGCGCGACTCCTCGAGCGACCACGTGGTGAAGGCCCGGTGCGCGATCAGCTCGGCCCCGGACTCCTTGCGGATGCGGCCCGCACCCCCGAAGTGGTCGGGGTGCGAATGGGTGACGATGACGGTGTGGATGTCGCGGACCCGGAACCCGGCCGTCTTGAGCCGGGCCTTGAGCGCCTTCCACGACGACGGTCCCGGGAGGCCCGGGTCGACCACCGCGAGCCCGCGGTCGTCGAGCAGCCCGTACATGTTCACGTGGCCCAGGCCCGGCATCCAGATCGGCAGCTGCATCCGGATCACGCCGGGGGCGATCTCGGTGACCTCCTCCGACGCCGGCTCCTGCTCCTGCTTGGGGGGACGCGGCGCCGGGGCGGTCACGGCCGGGAGACTACCGGGGGGACTCCCCGGCGGCCCGGACGAGGTCGGCCAGCTCGGCGTACATACCGGCGACGAACGCGTCGGGGTCGGGCACCGTGTCGGGATCGACCGTGACCCCGATGCCGACCACGCCGTCGTAGCTCAACGCGACCATGACGATCCCGCCCGCGCCCGGGAGCGGGGCGAAGGGGACGAGGGCACGCACCCGCGCCCCGACGAGCCAGACCGGCACGGGGGGCCCGACGAGGTTCGACACGACCAGTTGCGATCCCGCCTGCCGGAGCCGTCGGGCCAGCCGGCGCAGGAGCGCGGGTGGGGCCACGTCGCCCAGTTCGACGAGGCGCTGGAGGAGGCGGGCCGTCTCGGCCTGCTTGGCCGCTCCGGTCGCGGCCACGACCTCCGCCAGTCGCGCCACCGGGTCGGCGGGCCCGAGCGGGACCCGGATCGCCAGGCCCGTGGCCCGGTTCCCCGGGCCGGTGTCGTCGACCGCCCGGGTGGACACCGGGCAGCTCACCGCCAGCGTCGCGTCGGGTGGCGGCCCGCCCCGGCCGACGAGGACCCGGCGCACGCCCCCGACCGCGACGGCGACGAGCACGTCGTTGACCGTGCCCCCGAAGGCCGCCCGCACCGCGCGCAGGTCGTCGAGCGCGACCGTGCCTGCGACCCGGCGGCGTCGCGGCCCCGTGGGGCGGGTCAGGCCGAGGGGGTCGTCGGGTCCGACCAGACCGGCGTTGAGGGCCCGCACCGTCTGCACGGCCCGGCGGGCCTCGGCGGCGGCGGCCCGGGGCGCCCGCAGGGCCCAACCGGCGGTGCGGCCGAGCCGGGCCAGGGCCCGACCCTGGTCGCGCAGGGCGGCGGTCACGAGCGCGGTCCCGCTCGGGAGGGGCGCCGGGTCCCACGGCTCGGGGGGCTCGGGCGGCTCGAACTCGGGCGTGAGGGTCACGAGCCGACCGAGGGCGCCGAGCCCGCCCATGCCGTCGACCATGGCGTGGTGCGTCTTGACCACCAGGGCGACGTCGCCGTCGGGGAGGCCGGTGAGGAGCCGGTCCCCCAGCGGGGACGGCCGTCCGGGAACGGCGCGCCGAGGAAGTCCTCCACCGCGCGCCACAGCGCGGCCTCGGTCGGCTCCGGCAACGTCGCGGCGGTCACGTGGTCGGCGATCGCGAACTCGGGGTCCTCGACCCATACCGGTCGCCCCACCCCACCGGGGACGTCCACGGGGATGCAGCGGTTCAGCGGGCGGTGGTGGAGGGTGGCGTCGGACATCTCGCGCACGAACGCGAGCCGGATCCGTCCCTCGGCGTCGAGGAGCGTCGCGCCCTCGAGGCGGAGGACCGCGCCGACGCAGAAGGGCACCGACGGGTCGTCGAGCATGGACAGGATGGTGTCGGCGGCCGACAGGCGGCGGGGCGGCAGGGACGGCACGAACGGATCCTCCGGGGCGATCAGTCGTGGGGTGGCGCGAGGCGGGGCCACGGTCGGACCGCCTCCACCACGGCGCCGGCTGCGAGGCAGTGGGCGTCGTGGTGGCGGGGCGCCACCACCTGGAGACCGACCGGCAGTCCGGCGACGGTCCCGGCGGGGATCGAGCAGGCCGGCTGACCGGTGACGTTGAACGGGGCGGTGAACGCGGCCGACAGCCCGAACAGCGTGACCTCCTCGCCGTTGAGCGTCCCGGTGAGCGCCCCTTCGGCCGCGAACGCCGGGGTCGGCGTCGTCGGGGTGAGGAGGAGGTCGACCGCCTCGAAGAGCGCGGCCGACGCTGCGCACAGCTCGGCCCGGCGCCGGATCGCCTTGAGCAGCACGTCGGGGCGCATTGCGCGCACCGACTCGTAGGCGAGCCGGTAGACGGGGGTGACGTCGTCGAGGCGGTCGGCGATTGCGTCCATGTGCCAAGCCATGTCGTCGAGCGAGGAGAGCAGGCCCCAGCTCATCCCGGGACGGGGGAAGTCGACCGCGACGTCGACCCACTCCATGCCCGCCGCGTCGACCAGGGCCTCGGCGGTCTCCCGGGCCGCTGCGGCCACCGCGGGCTCCGCGGCGAAGCCCCCGAGCGCGTCGGTCCACGCGACCCGCAGGCCCCGCAGGCCCTCCTGCGCCGCGCCCGACCCGAGCCCGGGCTCGAACGCCGCAGGCTTGGGCAGCGAGGTGGGGTCGGTCAGGGTCGGCCCGGTGACGACGTCGAGGTAGCGGGCGGCGTCGCGGGGGGAACGCGCCATCGGTCCCCGCACCGGGGTCAACGACGAGTTGAACGGGCCCGGCCCCCGGCCGATCAGCCCGTACGTGACCTTCATCCCGAGCAGGCCGCAGTACGCCGCCGGGATGCGGATCGACCCGCCCCCGTCGCCCGCCGTCGCCACCGGGAAGATCCCCGCGGCCACCGCGGCGGCGGCACCCCCCGACGAGCCGCCCGGCGTGTGGTCGAGCGACCACGGGTTCCGCGTGACGCCGTGCAGCGGGGTGTTGGTGAAGCTCACCGACCCGTGCTCCGATGCCGTGGTCTGCGCGGCGAGCACGGCCCCGCCCGCGCGCAGGCGCGCGGTCTCGGTGTCGTCGTGCGCGGCGACGCGGTCGGCGTAGACGAGCGAGGCGTGGGTCTCGGGCCAGCCCGCGACCGGCGTGAGCTCCTTCACCCCGATCGGCAGCCCGGCGAGCGGGCCGGGATCCTCACCCCGGGCGATCCGGGCGTCGACCGCTTCGGCCGCGGCCCGGGCGCCGGCGGGATCGACGAAGCACACGGCGTTGAGGGCGGGGTCGACGGTGGCGATGCGGTCGAGCACGCCGTCGAGGAGGTCCACGGCCCGCACCGACCCGGCCCGCACCGCATCGGCGAGCACCCAGGCGTCGTCGGCCCAGAACCGCTCGGGAAGGGCGCTCACTGGTCGTCGGCTCCGGAATTGTCGGTGAGGGCGCGCAACTCGGCGAAGGCGTCGACGATCCCGTCGGCGAGCACGTCGAGGTCGGGGAAGGTATCGCGGTCGGCGAGGATCCCGAGGTGCAGCATTCCACAGTACGAGAGGATGGCGATCCCGATGCCCAGGTTCCGGGCCAACGGGACCATCGGGTACGCCTCGCGCATCCGGGCGCCCATGCAGTAGAGCGGGACCTGGGGGCCGGGCACGTTCGTGCTCACCAGGTTGAAGAAGACCTGGTGGTGGGCGGCCCGGGCGGCGAGCCCGAGCAGGGTGGGCGCGACGTACTGGGTGAGCCCGAACAGCGCCTCGGCCGCCACGGCCTGGTGGCGCTCCTTCAGGTCGGCGGTCGCGTCCCGCACCGCCGCGAGCCGGGCCCGGGGGTCGGGCTCCCCGACCGGCAACGGCACCACCAGCGCCGAGACCCGGTTCCCGAGCGCGAGGTGCTCGTCGTCGGCCCGCACCGAGACCGGGCACATGGCCTTCACCGTGAGGCCGGCCCGCAGCTCACCCCGTGACCCGAGGAAGCGGGCCAGCCCGCCCGCCACGCCGGCGAGCACGACGTCGTTGACCGTGCCGCCGAGGTCCCGGCGCACAGCCCGCACGTCGTCGAGGGGCACGCGCACGCCGAGGAAGGTGCGGTGCCGTCCGACCGGTCGGTTGATGCTGAGCCGCGGCGCGAGCAGCCGACCCTCGGCGAAGGTGGCGGCGGCCCGCGCGAGATCGCCGGCCCGGGCCCACGCCCGGCCCGGCACCGAGGTCACTGCGGCCATCCCGTGCCCGAGCGCCAGGAGGTCACCGATCTCCTCCACCACGGTGTCGACGAGCAGCTGCGACGCCGACGGCGTCGGTGCCGGTGACCACGGGGGCGGCTCGGGCGCCGCCGGCTCGGGGACCACCGGCTCGGGGGTGAAGTCGAACAGCACCGTCGCGACGTCGACCCCCGACACCCCGTCGACGAGCGCGTGGTGGGTCTTCTGGATCAACGCGACGCGACCGTCCTCCAGGCCCTCCACGAACCAGAGCTCCCACAACGGCCGGGTGCGGTCGAGCATCTGGGCCTCGACCCGCGCAAACAGCGCGAGCAGCTGCTCGCGTGACCCCGGCCGCGGGAGCGCGGTGAGTCGGACGTGGTAGCCGATGTCGAAGCGGTCGTCGTCGACCCAGACGGGACGGCCGATCCCGAAGGGGACGTCGCAGACCCGCTTCCGGAAGCGGGGCAGCCGGTGCAGGCGGGACGCGACGAGCCTGCGCACCTCGGCGAGCCGGAAGCGCCCGTCGGAATCGAAGAACGGCTCGCCGTCGAGGATCGCGAGCGCGCCCACGTGCATCGGGGTCTCGAGCCGCTCGAGCGCCAGGAACCCCGCATCGACCCCGGTCAGCCGGTCGTGACCGCGCACCCCCGCAGGCTAGGCCAGCCCGTCAGCCGCCGCCGAGGCCCACGCAACCGAGCCAGCCCAGGGCGACCAGTTCGTCGGCGGCCTGGGCCGAGGCCCGGTTCACCCGCCCGACGACGGCCGGGCGGGAGCGGACGGCCTCGTCGACGGTGAGGTCGTCGCGTGCGGCCGCGCGCTCGATCACGGCGAGCCCCTCGTCGGCCGACTCGAGGTGCCGGACCAGATCGGCGACCTGCGCGTCGGTGGCCTCGGGGCCGCGCAGGCGGCGGAAGCCGTCGACCTGGGTCCGCAGCGCCGCCCGGGTCGCGGCGATCTCCCGAGCCGCGGCGCCGCCGCGCGCGCCCGGCTGCGCATCGGCGCGGAGGCGTTCGGCCCGGGCCGCCCCGTCGGCGCAGATCGCCTCGGCCTCGGTGGTCAGGGCCGCGAACGAGCGGCGGGGCGGGGCGTCACCGCCGCAGGCGCCCAGGGCCACCGCCGCCGCCACCACCCCGAGCAGCCCCGCCACCGCACCGGTCCGGCGGCGGGCGTGGGCGCGCCGGGGCGCGGTCGTCGTCGGGGGCGCGCTCACTCCGGTGACGCCCCGAGGTCCGAGCGGAGGGCGGCCAGGTGCATCCGGCCCGCGGCGTGGGCCCGGATCAGGTCCATCCGGATGCGCCCGGCGTCGTCGCGGAGCGCGTCGCCGTCGAAGACGATGATCGTCCCGATGTTCATCGGGGTGACGGGATCGTCGAGGGCCAGGAACGTGCCGTCGGCGACGGACAGCCGGTCCCAGGACACGGCGGGATCCTAGGCCGCCCCCGATTCCCCCGATGGCCCCGGTCGTGTGCTCGACTACACCCGTGATCGTCCGATGAGCGCCCACACCGCCACCACGGTCTGGCGCATCTCCCCTGCGCTCGTCGCCGCACTCGACGCGCACCTCGGACCGCCGGTCGACGGCTACGTCAACGGCACCCAGACCTGGCTCACCGACACCGGCCCCGGCGCCGTGACCCTCGAGTGGCGGCTGCACCCGGTGAGCGGGTTCCGCCCACCGGCGGGGATCGGACCGTACGAGCTCTGGGACGAGGTGACCGGGCAGCTCGCCGCCGGGGCCGACCCGGCGTCGCTCCCTCTCGGGGGCGAACGCCGTCCGCTCACCTCCCTGTGGGACGGACTCGAGTGCTACGCCGTGGACGAGCCGGTCGAGCCGGCCCCCCTGACCGCGGCGGCCACCGCGACGCTGGCGCTGGCGCCCGATGCGTCCGGGCTCGTCGACCACGCCCGCATCGGCAGCACCTGGGAGCGGTCCCGGGGTGCCGTGTCCATCGTGGCGCTGCTGCTCGAGGAGCTGCAGGCCCCCATCGGAGGAGCACCCCGTGAACCGTGACGACCTGGCCCGCGCGATCTACGACGTCAGCCACCTGACCGGGACCTTCACCCTGCGCTCGGGTGCGGTCTCCGACCAGTACTTCGACAAGTACCGGTTCGAGAGCGATCCGACGCTGCTGCGCGCGATCGCCGAGGCCATGGCGGCGGCCGTGCCCACCGGGACCGAGCTGCTGGCCGGACTCGAGCTCGGCGGCGTGCCGCTCGCCACGATGCTGTCACAGGTGACCGGCATCCCGGCGCTGTTCGTGCGCAAGGAGGCCAAGACCTACGGCACCTGTCAGCTCGCCGAGGGCACCGAGATCGCGGGGCGGCGCCTCACGGTGGTGGAGGACGTCGTGACCTCGGGCGGTCAGGTGGTGATCTCGTGCGGCGATCTGCGCGAGCGTGGTGCGATCGTCGAGCACGCGTTGTGCGTCATCGACCGCGAGTCCGGCGGGCCCGCCGCGCTCGCCGAGATCGGGGTCGAGCTCCGTCCGCTGTTCACGATGACGGAGCTCACTCCCGCCTAGCCGACCCGGGTCAGTGCGTGGCGATCCCGCCCCGCCACGGCGGGGTGCGGGGCGGGTCGAAGTCGCAGGCCCGGCCTTCGCCGTCGATCGCCGCGAACGCGGTCTCGAGCCAGCGGCCCGCGCCGGCCAGCGGCCACGGGAGCGCCTCGCGGGGGAAGAAGCCAACGGCACGCGTCTCGAGCGGATGGCCCTGCAGCTCGCCGCCGACGATCCGGCAGTGGAAGAGCAGCGAGTACATGGGGAGGCGGGCGAAGCCGAGACGCAGCCCGTCGAAGCAGCCGATGAGAGCCTCGACCTCGACCTCGATGCCGGTCTCCTCGAGCACCTCCTTCACCGCCACCTCGGCCGGCGAGTAGCCCACGTCGGCCCAGCCCACCGGGTACAGCCACACGCCGGAGTCGGCCCGCTGGGTGAGGAGGATCTCCTTGTCGGCGTTGGCGACGATCGCGGCCACCGCGATCTTCGGGGTGACGTACCCGGCCACGCCCTCGCCCACGGTCGAGAGCCACTCCTCGAACATCGCGTCGGCCTCGGCCTCCTCGACCGCGGCCGAGCGGATGTCGGCCGCGACCTTGAGCACCTCCTCGAACCGCTCGCGCTCGTAGAGGCTCTGGGTGAAGCCCATCCCGGTCCGGGCGATCGCCGACAGCGTCTCGGCCCAGCGCAGGAGGTCCGACGCCGCGACCGCGTGCGGCGCGTCTCGACCGGCCGCGTGCGGCCCATCCGGAATTGCCGCGTGCGGCCCATCCGGAATTGCCGCGTGCGGCCCATCCGGAATTGCCGCGTGCGGCCCATCCGGAATTGCCGCGTGCGGCTGCTCCTCGGACGCGGGGGTCATGGAGTGAGCCTATCGGGCCCTCTCCCCGCCCAGGCCGGGCGGA
>Ga0194129_10000755_pt1 | contig 58771 bp, 48 predicted proteins | sample TA2KigCa35mmetaG_FD_150862 | JGI IMG/M metagenome (GOLD analysis project Ga0194129, IMG submission 150862) | Freshwater microbial communities from Lake Tanganyika, Tanzania - TA2015038 Kigoma Deep Cast 35m | ecosystem: Environmental > Aquatic > Freshwater > Lake | place: Tanzania: Lake... | reverse complement strand
AGAAGCACAAAAAGGACGGCCTCGTCGTCCTCGCCATCGCCACCGACGGCCCCGAGACGGCGGCGAACATCGCGTCGGTGGTGCGTCGGCGGCGGCTGTCGGTGACGGTGGCCCACGACGGCAGCGGCACCGTGATCGCCGCGCTGAACCCGCGCGCCGCCAACCCCTACACGCTGTTCCTCGACCGTCAGGGCCGCGTCGCCTACCGCCACGAGGGCTACAGCCCCGGCGACGAGCGCAAGTACGAGGCCACGATCACCGCGCTGCTCGCCGAGCGCTGAGCCGATGCCATCGTGGCTCGAAGGACGCGCGCGCCACGCCGCGCGCGCGCTGTACGCCGGCAGCGTCGTCGGCGCGATCGCCGGCGCCGGACCGGCCGCGGCCGTCGAGCCGGCGGCGCCACCGTCGTCCACAGGCACGAGCACGACCATCACCGAGTGGCGCGTCGACAACAAAAACGGCGTCGTCGACGACGACTACGGCGTGCTGCTCGAGCGGCTGAACGTCGGCGCCCACGGCGGCGAACTGTCCACCGAGGCGCGCATCGATCTGGCCCTGTTCGCCCGGCGCCCCGACGCCCGCTACCAGGACGTCGCGCAGATCGAGCGTCTGGCGCTGTCATGGACGCCGGGCGCGTGGCAGTTCACGGGCGGCGACTTCTACCAGCAGGTGGGCCGCGGCCTGCTGTTGTCGCTGCGCAAGCTGAACGAGGCCGGCGTCGACGTGGCGCTGCGCGGCGCGCGGGTGGGCTGGCAGTCCGACGATGTCGCGGCGCTCGTCTTTGGCGGCACCACCAACCCGGTGAACATCGACCCCATCAACCAGCGCTGGCTGCCCGACCCCGGCGATCTCGTCGTCGGCGCCACCGGCGAGCTGCAGGCCACGCCCGACCTGCGCGTGGCCACCCACGCCGTCTACACGCAGCCGCGTGAGGCGCTGCTGCCCGGCCTCGTCGACAACGCGACGACCGTGTCGGTGGGCCTGACGGCGCCGCGCCTCTTACCCGGCGTGACGTTCGCTGGCGAGGCGGCGGCGCAGGGGCGCAACCTCGCTGGCGCGTCGCAGGCCGGCGCGGCGGTGTACGCGACGTCGGAGGCGCGGGCGGGCGACTTCGCCGTCGTCGGTGAGGTGCAGCTGCTCGGCGACTTCGAGCAGAAGGGCAGCCAGAACAAGGTGCTCGGCAGCCGCTTCGACTACAACCAGCCGCCGACGCTGGAGCGCATCGACCAGGAGGTCGCCAACAACCGCGACCTCGTCGGTCTGCGGCTGCGGCCCGAGTACTTCTTCTTCGACCTCGACCTGCTGGTGTTCGCCAATGGCGTCTACCGCCGCAACGATCCCGACAAGCCGTCGGAGCTGCACCAGGTCCACGGCTACGCCGGCTTCGAGTGGCGCCTGCCCGGCGGGGCGTCGCGGCTGGCGGTGTCGGCGGGGGCGCGCGACGAGCAACGCGGGTCGCTGCCGGCGCTGGTGCCGCTGCGCAGCATGGCCCACCTCGATGTCGACGGGCTCATCTCCCTGGGCGAGGGGCTGGCGCTGCACGCCACGAGCAACACGCAGTGGTGGACGTTCCTCGACGGCGGCTTCACGCGGGGCAGCACGTTCGTGGGGCTCGAGCGCGCCGGGCTCGGTGGGCTGTCCTACGAGCTCGGCGTCGACACGCAGAACCAGGGCCCCGACGTGCGCAAGGTCTTCCACGCCGTGATCGGGGCGGCGGAGCTCGGCGACGCTGTGCTCGTGCGCGGCACGTTCGGCACCCAGCGTGGCGGCATCAAGTGCGTCGCCGGCGTCTGCCGCGAGTTCCCGGCCTTCGCCGGCGCGCGCGTCGAGCTGGTCGTGCGCTGGTGACCGTCAGCCGGACAGACCCCGACGACCGCGACGCCGACGACCGAAGGCGACCAGCCCGAGCCCCAGCAGCGCCACCACCGGGCTCGCCGCGCCGGCGGCGCAGCCCGCGCTGACGGCGGGCGGCAGGACGGGCCGGTCGGCGGCGGCGTGATCGTCACCGCCGTCGTCGCTGACGCCGGCGTCGGCGTCGTCGGGGCTGCCGGCGTCGACGACCCCGGCGTCGGCGTCGTCGGGGACGCCGGCGTCGGACGGCGGCGGCGGCGTCTCGGGGTCCTCGCCGCGGCGGGCAGCGCCCCCCGCGGCGACGCAGGCGCGCGCGACGTCGGCGCCGAAGGTGCAGGTGGCCAGCGTCGTCGGGTCCTTGCAGCAGGTGCCGTTCTCGCCGCCGTCCAGGTTCGAGTGGCAGAGGCGGTGGACGCAGTGGGCGTCGGTGTCGTTGCCGCCGGCCTCGCTGCACAGGGCGCCGAAGGCGCCGCAGTCGACGGCCTCGTAGCGGCCCAGCGTGCCGGTCGCGATCTTCGTCGCGTCGACGCAGAAGCTGCCGTCCTCGCCGCCGGCGAGGCTCTGCAGGCAGGAGGGGTGCACGCCGTGGGCGAGGCCGCCCTGCAGCGAGCAGCCGGCGCCGAAGAAGCCGCAGTCGCCGTGGGCGATGGCCGCGCCGTCCTCGCACGACGTGATGAACGTGCCCGACGGGCCGGCGCAGCGCTGCAGGTTCGCGCTCCCTTCGCAGATCGGGTCGGCGTAGTCGGGGCACTGCGGCGCCGGCCCGCTGCCCGTCGCAGAGAACGCCAGGTGGTTGCCGGTGCGGCGCTGCTGCCCGCCGGACGGCCGGTACTTCACCTGCCCGTCGACGACGAGAGTGGCGCCTTCGCCGCCGTCGAGGGCGACGGCGGCGAAGGCGCCCTCGAGCGCCATCGCGTAGGCCATCCCGTCGCAGGTGAAGCCGGCGGCGCCGGCGCGCCGCCCGTCGACGACGAGGGCGAACAACGCGCGGTGGTCGGCGGTCAGCCCCAGGGCGGTGCGCGGGTTGCGGTTGGTGCACAGCGGGTCGCCGGGGCTCCCCCACGGCTGGCCGACGATGAGCTGAGTCGGGTGGCCGCTGACCACCTCCTTGGCCCACGGCGGCGTCGGGCCCTCGAGGTCGTGCAGCGGCATGTCGACGTGGGCCGAGCCGAACGACACCGGCGCGACGTAGGTGTGGTTCGTGCCGCCGCCCCGGAAGGTGCCGTCGTGGGCCGCCGGTGCCGGCGTCGCGCACGGCGACGTCGCAGTGGAGCAGCGTGTTGCCGGCGATGGTCAGCCGATTGACGAACAGCGCGCCGTGGACGGTGGCGGTGCCGGAGACGAGGTTGACGCGGGGGCGTACAGGTTGGCGTTCACCTTGGCCACGGAGTTGAAGATCGTAGTTTGTCCCACGTAGCGGCGTAGGGCCACCGGCCGTGTGGGGTCGCCGAGGATCGTGGACGCCGACGACTCGAGCCGGCCGCGCACGAAGATGTCGAGCTCGGCGCCGGGGTCAACGGTGATGCTGAAGCTGCAGGTGGTCAGGTTGCCGTCGACGGACAGCACGGTGCGGCCGGTAGCGCGAATGTTGAGCGTGCTCCGGTTCATCTGGGTCAGGAAGAACCGACCTCACGGCAGCACCAGCAGGTCGGGCGCATCGACGTCAGCGCTCGCGTAGCGCGAGGCATCGGTGACGGCGTCGGGCGTGCAGGTGTAGGTCGCGACGACGGCGCTGCAGTCGGTGTTGTCGCCGCAGCGCAGGCGCGTCGAGCTGCAGCGACCGCCAGCGCCGCAGGTGTCGCCAGCGTCGCACTCGGCGGCGGCGGTGCACACGGCGCGAGCGGCGCCGCAGCGCCCGTTCTCGTTGTCGTTCTGCGGCGGCTCGCGGACGTCGACGCTGGTGCACTGCGCGTCGCTGGTGCACGCCGCCCCCGAGACGGTGCAGGCGCCCAGCAGACAGACGTCGCGGCAGTCGGTCGGTGCCGCGCAGGCGTCGTCGGTGATCGCGCAGTGGTTCGAGCCGACGCGGCGGGTCAGCTCGGCGATGTTGATGCTCTGGTCCGCCGCGCACGGACACGGGTCGGCAACGACGACGCCGGTGGTCACCGTGCCGGACACGTTGTGGCGCGACGACAGCAGCTGGCCGGTCGCGGAGACGTTGCCAGTCATGCCGCCGAGAGTGGCGCTGCCAGCGACGAAGACGTTGCCGAGCTCGTTCGAGTTGCCCTTCACCGTTGCGTTGCCGCCCACGGTCAGATCGCCGTTCAGCTGGAAATTCAGCGAGGCGGCCGCCAGCAGCTTGTTCTGCCCGACGTCGCCCTCGCGCAGGAGGTTGGTCCCCCGCCGGGCAACAACGCGTTGAACGCGCCGCGGCGCGAGTCGAACGCATCGGTGTTCAGCTGGCTGCCGTCGTCGTTGATCGGTTCGCAGGCGCACGGCGCGTTCTGGAACGCCTGCTCGGCCAGCTGCCCGGCGCACTGCTCGTCGCCGTTCAGGTCGTTGTTCACCGGCGGGCCGTTGCCGGTGCAGAAGTTCGCCAGCGAGCCGCCGACGCAGGCCAACGACTGCGGATCGGGATCGCACGCGTTCACGTCGTCGGGATCGTCGTCGTTCAGCGTGCCGTCGTTGTCCTCGCCGCCACGCGGACAGGCGAGCACATCGACCACCGGCGCGTACGGCTCGAGATCGGCGGGGTCGACGCCGTTTTGCGTGCAGTCGCTGTCGGGGGTCACCGGCGGGCGGGCGACCGGCGCACCGCTGGTTGCGCGGGTCGGGCAGGCAAGGGCCGAGGGCCAGCGGGTCATCGACGTTGGCGACGCCGTCGCTGTCGGTGTCGGGTTCGGCGGCGTTCAGCAGCCCGTAAGCTCTGCGCGAACGGGACGCAGGGGTTGTCGGCGTTGGCATCGAAGCCGTCGGGCACGCCGTCGCGCTCGCGGTCGGCGCCGGCCTCGCCGTCACTCTCGCCCTCGCCTTCGCCCTCGGCTTCGCTGGCACCGTCGGGAGCCGACGGCTCCTCGGGGCAGCCCGACAGCAGCGAGAGGGCGACGACAGCGAGCAGCAGGGAACGACGCCTGGGGAGGCGATGCAACGCGCGGGCCGCGCGCGCGAAACCAGCCACCGGGAGACAGGCTCTCTGCGGATCGTTCGTGCGGCGGTCATCGACGGCGGGCGTGGTCGCGGCGTAGCCGGGGCTTCACAGATCGTCACGGCGGACGAGCGTGGCGCCGCTGCCGAGGGACGACGGCAGCGACGAGCGCAGCACGATCGTGTCGAAGGTGCTTCCGCCGAAGGCGTCGAGCGCACGCAGGCCGGCGTCATCGACGACGAAGCGCACGAGGCTGCGGGGCGACGGCGACGACGTGCCCACCAGCGCGCGCGGCCCGCCGCCGAGGCAGGCCATCGACACGACGCGCAGGGCGCCGTGGACGCCGGGGAAGTAGCCGTGGTGGTGGCCACTGACGAAGACATCGACGCCGCGGGCGACCATGACGTCTTCGAGGTCATCGTCGGCGAGGATCTCGGTCTCGCGGCCGATGGTGAACGGGTGCAGCGGCACGTGGCCGAACACGACCTTCACCGGGTCGTCGGTGCGCAGCACGTCGTCGAGCCAGGCGCGCTGCTCGAAGGCCAGCGGCCCCACCAGCGTGTCGTCGAGGCTGACGAACAGCGCCCGGCCGGCGCGGAAGGCGTAGCGAAACGGGTAGTCGTCGTCGTCGACGAACTCGACGGCGGGGACACGGGCGCGCCACTGGCGGGCGTACTCGTCGCGCTCGGCGCCAAAGCCGCTGTAGCCGGAGGCGTCGTGGTTGCCGGGCGTGACGGCGACGGGGATGCCCGCAGCGGTGAGGGGCTCGGTGACGGCGTCGTGGAAGCCCCGCCACATCCCGGCATAATCGAGCCCGGCCTGCTGTCCGGCGACCATGTCGCCGGTGACGAGCACGAGGTCGGGTGGGTCGGCCACGAGCGCGTCGACGGCGGCGTGCACCGGGGAGCCGTACGTCGTCGCGCCGTAGGAGCCATTCAGGTCGGAGATCACGGCCACCCGCAGCGGCGTCGCCGGCTCGCCAGCGTCAGCCTCGCCAGCGTCGACGACGTCGGGCTCGCCGGCGTCGACGACGTCGGGCTCGCCGGCGTCGACGACGTCGGGCTCGCCGGCGTCGACGGCGTCAGGGGCGCCAGCGTCGATGACAGGATCGAGGGCTTCGCCAGCGTCCGCCACCGGCGCGACGACGTCGGCACCAGCGTCCCGGTCCTGCCACCGCACGACGACGTCGCCGGCGGGCTCGCCGCAGGCGGCCAGCAGGCACAGCGCGACACCCGGGACGCAGCGCGAGATGCTCATGAGAGGAGCGTCGAGGACTCAAGGGTCGACGACAAGCCCGGCGAAAGGCGGATCCGGATCGCGCCGGACCCGGCACAGTGCGCCTCATGGATCGGGCCGCGCTCATCTCGACGACGACGCGCACGACGTGGCGCAACTGGGCGGGCACCGTCGAGCACCGCGACTTTCCCTTCGCCCTGCCCGAGAGCGTCGACGCGGTCGTGACGCTGGTGCAGCGCGGGCTGCGCGAGGGCCTGCCGCTGCGGGTGGTGGGCGGCGGCCACGCGTGGAGCGACCTGACCCGTCACCCGCGCGGCGTGCTCGTCTCGCTCGACCGGCTCGCGGGCCTGCGCGGCGTCGACGTCGAGCGGCGGCAGTTGACGGTGCACGCCGGCATGTGGCCACGCGACCTGCACGAGCTGCTCGACGCCCGCGGCCTCGCGCTGTCGAGCCTCGGCTCGATCCCGCACCAGTCCATCGCCGGCGTCACGGCGACGAGCACCCGCGCTTCGTGAGGGGCGACGACGTGTGGCTGTCGCCGCTGCACGGCCGCGACAGCGCCTACCTCGGCACGCTGCAGTACCACCGGCTGCCGTGGCGCGGGCTGTTCGTCGACGTCGAGCGGGCGCTGGCGCCGTTTGCGGCGCGCACGCACTGGGGGAAGCAGCACACGCTGACGGCGCCGACGCTGCGGGCGCTGTATCCGCGCTGCGACGACCTCCTCGCGGTGCGCGCGCGGCTCGATCCGCGCGGGCTGTTCCTCGGCCCGCACCACGAGTCCCTGCTCGGCGTGAGGTCGTCGCTGGCGGCAGATGCGTAGGCAGCGCGACGGCGGCGCGGCGGGGCCGGGCCGTCAGGAAGACGGCGGGGGCGGCACCGACTTGCGGGTGATCGACGCGCGCACCGAGCCGGGGATCCACGACGCGACGGTGATCGCCACCGCGATCTGCCAGGGGAAGCGCAGCCACCGCTGCCGGGCCTCGATGGCGTCGGCGATGCGGCGGGCGGCGGCGTCGGTCTCGACGAGAAACGGCATCGGAAACTTGTTCTTCGCCGTCATCTCGGACTTCACGAAGCCCGGATGCACGATGGTGGTGGCGATGCCGTGCTCGGCCAGCTCGGGCGCCACCGAGTCGAGGAAGTAGCTGAGCCCCGCCTTGGTGGCGCCGTAGACGGCGCCCTGCGGCTGCTTGATGTCGGCGGCTTGCGACGAGATGCCCACCACGTGGCCGCGGCCGCGCCCGCGCATGCGGGGCAACAGCGGCAGCAAGGTGGCCAGCGCGCCGGTCAGGTTGGTGGCGACGAGCTCGGCGGCGTCGTCGACCTGCATCTTCCACAGGTCGGTGGTGCGACCGCCAGTGCCGGCGTTCGCGATCACGACGTCGAAGCCGCCGCAGTCGTCGTCGAGCCCGGTGACGATCCGCGCGCAGGACGCGGCGTCGGCGACGTCGAGGGTGACGGCGTGGGCGACGCCGCCAGCGGCGCGGAGCTCGTCGACCAGCGTCGCCAGCCGGTCGGCACGGCGGGCTCCGAGCCAGACGTGGGCGCCGCGGCGGCAAAGTTCACGGGCCAGCGCGGCGCCGATCCCCGACGAGGCACCAGTCAGCAAAGCACGAGGAGGAGCGTTCATCGAGACTCCGGCCCTGACGAGGACCGTTCGGGGGACATCACGGGCCAGCAGGGCCAGCAGGAAGCAACAGGGGCAAGTCAGGGAGCGCCGTCCAGCGGGGGGCCGCGGCGCGACCAGGAGGAGTGCGCGGGAGGTTTGACGTCGGTAGGCCGTTCCTGCAACCTCGGCGGCCACAAGCCCCGGATGTCCAAGCGATCATGAGCGATACCGCCCCGCAAGACCTGTCGAAGCTCGAGACGGCGTTCGCCGCCGACGCCAAGGCGTTCGTGCCGCTGACGAACGCGTACTTGCAGCTGGGTCGCTTCATGGAGGCGATGGTCGTCTGCAAGAAGGGCATCAAGGCGGTGCCCGAGTCCGTCGAGGGGCGCCTGCTCCTCGGGCGCGTCTACGCCGAGCAGGGCAAGGTCCCGAAGGCCCTCGAAGAGATCAAGTGCGTCCTTGGCACGAACCCCGAGAACGCCGACGCCCACTTCTTCCACGGGCAGATGCTCGAGAAGTCCGGCCGCTTCGAAGAGGCCATCGAAGAGTTCAAGGAAACGATCCGCTGCAACCGCAAGCACGACGGCGCGTGGGGCACGCTGAAGGCCAAGGGCATCAACTTCAACCCCGGGCCGTCGCCCGAGGAGATCGCGGCGCAGAGGGCCGCCGAAGAGGCGGCCCGCCGCGCCGCCGAGGAGGCCGAGGCCGCCCGCCGCGCCGAGGAGGAGCGGCGCGCCGCCGAGGCCGCCGCCGAGGCCGCCGCGGTGCGGGTACAGCAGGCGAAGGCCGCGGCGCTGTCGGCGGCGATGGGCGGCTCCCCGCGCCTGACTGGCTCGATGCCGCACCTCACCGGGTCGTTGGCGGCCTTGGATCCCGCGCTGTCCGCGGCGCCCCAGACGGTGCACCCGGCGTTCGCCGCCGCCTACGCGCAGACCCTCTACGGCTACCAGGGGCCGCAGACGCCGATCGGCAAGAAGGGCCACGGCTTCGGCTTCACGTTCGGGCTGGCAGCGCTGCTGCTCCTCGTCATCGTCGGCATCGTCGGCGGCCTGACGCTCCACCGCCGCCAGCAGGACGAGGTGCTCGCGCTGCTCAAGGAGCAGCAGGGACTCGTCAAGAAGGACACGACGATCGGCCACAAGAAGGCGCTCGACAAGCTCGAGGCCGCGCTGAAGATCGACGACGACAACGTCAACGCCGTCAGCCAGTACGCGTACTCGCTGAACCTGTTGAACGAGCGCGGCGTCAAGGAGGTCGAGACGAAGGTCGTCCAGGCGACGGCGCGGGCGAAGACGAAGGCGCCCGATCACCCGCTGAGCGTCGCCGCGCAGATGATCGCCGCGCGGATCGCTGGCAACGCCGCCGACGCCGAGGCCATCGGCCGCAGACAACGCGCCGACCCCAGGGCGCTGCCGGTGCCGGTGCGCGTCGAGCTCGGCCGCGCGCTGGCGGCGCAGGGCAAGGTCGCCGACATGATCGCCTTCGCCGACACACTGCGCGATACCCCCGACGTCAACGCGCTGGTCTTCGCCGGCGAGGTCTACCGGCGCACCGGCGACATGTTCCGCGCGCGGCAGGCCCTCGATAAAGCGCTGAAGCTCGAGCTGTACCACGACCCCGCCCGCGGCCTGCGCGCCCTGCTCATCCTCGAGATGGAAGACGTGGTGAACCTGCCGGTGGCCCTCGACGACGTCACGACGCTGCTCGACCTCGGCAAGGACGCGCTCGGCAACCGCCAGCGCGGCTACGCGACGCTGGGTCGGGCGCTCATCGGCCAGCGCGTGCGCGCCGGCTCCGAGAAGGAGACCCAGCGCGACATCGACACCGCGCGGGGCCTGCTGCGGGCTGACGCCGAGATGCCGCTGTTCGACGCGCTACAGGCGAAGTCGAACAAGGATTGGGACACGGCGATCAAGCAGCTCGGCGACGCCCTCAAGCTCGACGCCTTCCGCCTCGCGCCCTACCTGCAGCTCATCGAGGTCGGAGCGCGGGCCAAGAAGTTTGACGTCGCCGACAAGGCCTACAACGACGCCAATGCCATTTTCGGCGACAACCTCGACCTAGGACTCGCCCGCGCCGGCCGCCTGAACGCCGAGAACAAGAGCGACGACGCGCTGGCCCACCTGCAGAGCATGCTGAAGACCAACGACGTCGCCGAGGTCCACCGTGACATCGGCAAGGTCTGGATGACGAAGGGTGACGTCCAGAAGTCCGTCGAGAACCTGAAGAAGGCCGCCGAGAAGGCGTCGTCGCGCAGCCCGGGCATTCAGGCCCACGTCTACACTTGGCTCGGCCGCGCGCTCGCCAAGGCCGACGACCACGCGCAGGCGAAGGAGAGCTACGCGCAGGCGCTGGCTGCCACCAGCGAGTTCCCGTCGACGTATTACTGGCTCGCCGTCTCGCTGGAGGCGCTCGAGGAGCAGGCGGCAGCGAAGGAGGCCTTGCAGAAGTACCTCCGCGTCGAGCCGCAGGGCGTCTACGCCGAAGACGCCAAGAGCCGCCTCGCCAGCAGCGGCGGGTGAGGAGCCCCATGAGCCGTCCGTCTCGTGGCGCCCGCGCTGTTGTCGGCGTCGCGGCGTCGCTCGCAGGGTCGTTGTCGTCGTTGTCGCTGCTGTGGTCGTGTGCACCGCATTCGACGCGGGAGCCGCTGCCGTTCGCCCCGGCCTCCGCTGACGCCGCCCCCGACCCCTCGGCGGCTGGGCCCTACCCCGTGGGCGTCCGCCACTTCACCCTCATCGACCACTACCGCGTCGAGGCCGACGGTCCCCGCGCCGGGCAGCCGCGCACCCTGCCCCTCGAGGTCTGGTACCCCGCCCAGGAGGCCGCCCGCGACGCCGAGAAAGAGACCATCTACCTGTACAACGAGCTGCCCCCCGACCTGCAGGAGGGCCTGACCGTCGAGGACCTGGGCGCGCTGCCCACGATCGCGGTGCGCGACGCCGACGTCCGCGCCGACGACGACGACCGCTACCCGCTCGTGATCTTCTCGCACGGCAAGGGCGGCACGCGGCTGCAGTCGAACTTTTACACGGCGTACTTGGCGTCGCACGGCTACGTCGTCGTTGCCCCCGACCACGCCGGCGACACCATCGTCGAGCTTTTGCGCGAGGTGAAGGACAGCGGCAACATCCAGCCCGACTCGACGGTGGAGGCGCTGGTCTATCGCCCCGAGGACGTCATCGCGGTCCTCGACCTGCTGCCTGACGTGCTCCCCGTCGACCTGTACGCCCGCATCGACGAAGACCGCGTCGGCGTCAGCGGCCACTCGTTTGGCGCCATCACCAGCTTCCTGTCGGCCAGCGCCGACAGCCGCATCGACGCCATCGTCCCGCAGTGCCCCGGATCGCACGAGCTGCTCGGCCTGCAGATGCGCACGCCGCTGCAGGAGATGCAGATCCCCATGCTCATCCAGTCGGCCAGCGAAGACGGCACGCTGCCCGAAGAGACCAACGCGCTGCCGCTGTACGAGAACATGCCGTCGCCCAAAGGCTGGCTGTCGCTCAGCCGCGCCGGCCACTTCACCTACAGCGACCTGTGCGTCCTCGACGTCGAAGCCATCAACGGCGTGCTCAGGCTCGACGTCAGCAACGTCCTCGACGACGGCTGCGGCCCCGAGGCGCTGTCCGCCGACGTCGCGTTCCCCGTCATCCGCGGCAACGCCATCGGCTTCTTCAACCAGCACCTGCGCGGCTCCCCCGGCAGCGCGCAGTTCTTGAACCAGCAAGAGATCGACCGGCTCGCTCCCGGCGAGGGCGCCTACCGCTTCGACAACGATGGCTGAAGAGCGCGCTCGCGCCCGTGCGTGCCGGTCGCGACATGCGTCGCGCGACGCGCTCGGTCATCCGTCAGGCTGCGACGGCGACGTCCACGATCAACGGGGCCGTGGCTCGGGGGCTGGCCTGCGGCTCGCGCGCTGGTGACCTCGCCCCCGACCCTCCGCCAGGATGACTCCCCTCGTCGTCGGAGCGCTCGCCGCTGCGGCCCTCTGCGCCGTCGTCGGGTCGGCTGTCCGCCCCCGCTCGCAGCACTTGCCTGTGAAGACGACGACGACTGCGCGGGCTCCTGCGACCGCGTCGCTGGCACGTGCCGCGCCGGGACCGGCGAAGGCGAAGACAAACGCGAAGACGAGGACGAGGACGAGGGCGAAGGCGGAGACGAATCCTGCACGGACGTCGCGAGCGTCGTGAACGTGGGCGGCGCGAAGGCCGGCTCGATCGACTCCTGGTGGTTCAAGTCAGGCGTGAACACTGCGCGGCCGCCGGTGGACATGTTCGAAAGGGTCGGCTTGCAGTCGGGCGCTCGCATCCATCTGGAGACCGGCGTCGGCCAGTCGATCTGTCGTACGTACGCCGGCTCGGTCCATTGCGAGCGCCCCCGTCCGCAGTGCTGGAAGAACTTCTTCTTCGACGCGAACGGGACGCTGCTGGACGACGAAGCACCCGAGGATCTCGGCGACTACGCCCTGCGCGACGTCGAGATACCGGCGACCGTCGTCAGCGCGCAGCTCGGCTTCCGCGACGAGGAGCTGGTGGCGAACTGCAGCGCGACCGGCAAGCGCTGCACCACCGGCGCGGTCTGCCGTGAGGAAACGGTCAACTTCGACCACGAGGGCGTGCGCTCGCCGCCCGTCGATCGTTCCGCCGGCGGCTGCACGTTCGCGTTCGTGCACAAGCGCCGGATCTGCGCGCAGTAACGCACCGCCTCCGACTTCGCCCCCGACGTCGACGACCGAGGTCGACGGGCGCGGCCAGGGTCGTTGGTTGCCGTGCGCGCCGAGAACCGCAGGGCGGTCGGCCAGCGCCGGCTCAGCCCCTCAGAAGCGCATGCCGTTCTTCACGCGGAACTTGAACCAATCCCAGCCGAGCCAGGCGCCGGCGATGAGCAGCGGCACGCCGAGCACCGGGGTCAACAGCGCGGTGACGGCGGCCCCGGCGCCGGCGACGCCGATGGCGAGATAGCGCTTGTTCTTCTCGACCTGCTGCGTGCGCTTCATGAGGCTGCTCATGAAAACGACTCTAGGCGCGACCGTCCACGGCGACAACGTCTCCACGGGGGGCGCCGCGCCGACGCACCTCGCCGACCGCGTCCGCGCCCGGCGGATCGACGCGCGGCGGGCACTGGCAGCGGCGCCGCATGGTCGGTCCCGGACGCCGCCTCGCCGCGGCCCGTCGAAAGGAGCGCGCGTCATGGAACCCGTCTTGGAAGCCGGTGCGACCGGACTCGGCGCGGTGCTGGTCTTTACGGGCGGCCTTGGGGCCTTGCTCGTCGTCGGTGGCGCGCAGCGGGAGCCGTGGGCCACGACTACGCCGTTCGTGCTTGCAGTGTTGTCGCTCGGGAAGGTCGGGCAGGGGCTCGGGCAGCGCCAGGTGCGCGCCGCCCTCGACGGGGTGCCCGACCTCGCTGACAAGGTCGCGGTCGTGAACATGGGAACGGGCGAGGCAGCGGCGAACCTCGTGCTCTCGGGGGGGCGGCGCTGGCGCTCGTCGCCGTGGCGGCGGCGCTGGCGCTCGCCGATCGCCACGCCTGACCGTCGACGCTGCCCCCCCACCGACGGTGACGGCGCGTTGACACGTCGACGTCACCGACCTAGGTGCTCGGGAGTGCGGCCGTGCGGTTAGGCGCCGGCCCCGTGGAGCATCCCGACATGGCCCGCAGCTACCTGTTCACGTCCGAGTCCGTCACCGAAGGCCATCCCGACAAGATGGCCGACCAGGTCAGCGACGCGATCCTCGACGCCATCCTCGCCGGCGACAAGAACGCCGCGAACGCGCGCGTCGCCGTCGAGACGCTGTTCAAGACCGGCCTGTGTGTCGTCGCCGGCGAGGTCCGTACCAACGCCGTTATCGACGTGCCCGCCATCGTGCGCCGCACGATCAACCGCATCGGCTTCGACCACTCGGACAAAGGCTTCGACGGCAACACCTGCGCCGTCATGAACGTCATCGAGGGCCAGTCGCCCGACATCGCGATGGGTGTCGACGTCGGCAAGGGTGACAAGGCGAAGAAGGGCGAAAAGCGCGAGATGGGCGCAGGCGACCAGGGCCTGATGTTCGGCTTCGCCTGCGACGAGACCCCCGAGCTGATGCCGATGCCCATCGCCTACGCCCACGCCGTCACGAAGCGGCTGGCGGACGCGCGCCGCAGCAGCCTGAGGTGGCTGCGCCCCGACGGCAAGAGCCAGGTCACGATCCAGTACGTCGACGGCCGCCCGGCGTGGATCGACACCGTTGTCGTGTCGACGCAGCACGCGCCCGAGATCACGCTGCCCAGGCTACGCGAAGCGGTGATGGATGACGTCGTCAAGAAGGCGCTGCCGGCGAAGATGCTGACGAAGCAGACCAAGTTCTTCATCAACCCGACGGGCAACTTCGTCGTCGGCGGTCCGATGGGCGACGCTGGCGTCACCGGTCGCAAGATCATCGTCGACACCTACGGCGGCATGGGTCGTCACGGCGGCGGCGCCTTCTCGGGCAAGGACCCGTCGAAGGTCGACCGCTCGGCGGCCTACATGTCCCGCTACGTCGCCAAGAACGTCGTGGCTGCCGGCCTCGCGCGCCGCTGCGAGGTGCAGGTGGCCTACGCCATCGGCGTCGCCGAGCCGGTCAGCGTGATGGTCGACTGCTTCGGCACCGAGGTCGTCGAGGCCGAGCGCATCGAGAAGGCCATCCGCAAGCTGTTCCCGCTGCGGCCCCTCGGCCTCATCGAGCACCTGAAGCTGCTGAAGCATGGCTACGAGCGCACGGCGGCCTACGGCCACCTCGGCCGGCCCGAGTTCTCGTGGGAGAAGACCGACCTCGCCAAGGCGCTCGCCGAGGAGTGCGGCTTCGGCAAGAAGTCCGGGTCGAAGAAGTCGAAGAAGCACGAAGCGCTGGCCTGAGCGTCGCCGTCGCTCCCTTGACGGCGACGTGGACGACGACGGCCATCGCGACTGCCACGGCGCCGAAGACGGCGCCGACGACGGCGCCGGTCAGCGCTTCGGCGTGGCGATCGAGGGTGGGCTGATCGGGTGCAGCTCGACAGGCGCAGCCACGCGCGCGCGGCGGCGGTGGTCATGACCTTCGCCACCGGCGTGGTCGCTGCGGGAGCGTGACGATGGACGGGGCGACTTCCGACACGCGGTGGTCGACGCGGGTCACGCTGGGCGCGCTGTTGTGCGCCGCCCTCGTGGTCGGGGGCCTGGTGCTCACCGACAGCGACGTCTCGGCCACGCCCGAGGTGCGCAACGACCTGCTGTTTCGCGCGGCGCGGACCGAGGCGCCGTTGACGTACCGCCACGACGACCCCTCGGGCTACGTCCAGTTCTTCCCCGGCAGCGTGTTCGTGCACCGCGCGTGGCGCAGCGGTGAGGTGCCGCTGTGGAACCCCTACAGCGGCGGCGGGTTCTCGCCGCTGCGGCGCCTGCAGGACGCGATCTTCCACCCGCTGCGCCTCGCGTCGCTGGTGGTGCCCGAGCGGCAGGCCGAGAGCTTCGCCGTCGTCTTCGCCGTCGCGCTGGCCTACGCCGGGACGTGCGTGCTGCTGCTCCGGCTCGGGCGATCGCGGCAGGCCGCCGTCGTCACGAGCGGCGCGTTCGCGCTCTCGGCCCACATGTGCACCGCGGTGCAGGTCGAGTTTCCGGTCGTGTACGCCGGCCTGCCGTGGCTGGCGGCGGCCTTCGACGCCGTGCTGCTGCCCCGGGTCGCGCCCCGAGGGGCGGCCGTCGGCGCCGCGCTGCTCGTCGCCGTCACCGTGGCCGGTCCCCACCCCGGCGTGGCGCTGGCGGTCGTGGCGTTCGCGAGCCTGATCGCCGTCGCGCGCGCGGTCTCGCTCGGGGCAGCGCGGCACCTGTGGCGCCTGCCGGCGATGGGGCTGGCCGGCGTCGCCCTCGGCGCTGCCGCGTGGGTTCCGTTCGTCTTCGAGGTACGGACGGGCTGGACATACAAGTACGAGACCACCCTCGGCACGCTGTACGCGCCCATCTCGTGGAAGTGGTGGCCATCGATGGTCGCCGGCCTCGTCGATGTGGCGCCGCCCGGCACGTACGGCGAGCTGATGGACGCCTTCGCGTGGCTGGGCATCCCCGTGGCCGCCCTCGCCGTGGCCGGGCTGGGGATGGCCCTCATCGCGCGGATTCGTTTTGTCGTGGTGGTGGTCGTCGTCGCCTTCGCGTTCGCGATGCCCGGACCGTGGATGGAGTGGGCGCGCTCCGTGCCCGGGCTGTGGACGCTGAAGGTCTGGTACCTCTTCGGGATCCTGCCGCTGGCCGCGACCCTCGCCGCGGCGCTGGCCTGGGACGGGCTGATCGCGCGGGCGCCCATCCTTGGACGCGGGTGGCTCACCGCCGTCGTCGCGCTGCTGATCGCCACGGCCGGCCCCGCCCGCTCGGCGCTGTGGGTTCGACCAAACGGCGGCGCCGTCGAACCCCCGAGCGCGGTGCTGCAGGCGCTGCGTCGCGAACCAGGCCCGCTGCGCGTCACCGCGCCGCCCGGCCACGTGCACCTCCAGAACCTCGCGTCGATCACGCGCATCGACGACGTCAGGACCCACGGCGCCACGCTGTCGCGGCGCTACCACCGCTGGTTCTCGCTGATCGACCCGCAGGTGTTGTCGCGCGCCTATCCGAGCACGCGGGTCACCCCGCGCGTCGACCACGCGCTGATGCGCAGCTTCCACGTCGGCTACGCCCTCGAACCCGCCCTCGTCACCAACGAGTGGAAGGCCGATCCGCAGGGCGCGCCAACCAACACCCGCCACATCGAGGCGTCGTCGGCGCTCGAGCTGATGGTCGACGACGGCTGGGTCAAGCTCTGGCGGATCCCCGCCGTGCGTCCGCGGGTGGACGCCGCGCGCGCGCTCGTCGTCGTGCACGACGTCGACGCCGCCGAGGCCGCGCTGCGCCGCATGAGCGAAGCCGACATCGACACCCACGACGTCGTCGAGGTGCCGCCGCTCGTCGACGTCGGCCCGCGCCGCGGACGCATCGAGCTGCACGCGTGGAGCCGGCCCTCGCTGCGCACGCTGCGGCTGCGCGTGACCGCCGATGCGCCGGCGCTCGTCGTCGTCCAGGAGCTCTACGAAGACGGCTGGACCGCCACCGTCGACGGTGAGCCGGCCCCCGTGTGGCCGACCAACCTCGTCGCGCGCGGCGTGCCGGTGCCGGCCGGCACCCACGACATCGAGCTGTCCTACGTGCCGCCGGGCTTCGTCGCCGGCGTTGTCTGCTCCGTCGCCACGCTGTGTGGCCTGCTCGGCTTCGTCTTCCTCCGCCGCCGACCCGACCCCCAGACCAGGGACACCCACACGTCGCCGTCGACGACGTGAACCCGACCGGCGACGGGTCGCCACGCGCCCTCACGACGCACGCGCCCCCACGACCCACGCGCCCTCACGACGCACGCGCCCCGACGCCCCACGCGCGTCCTCGACGTCCGCGCCCTCACGACGCACGCGCCCCGACGCCCCACGCGCGTCCTCGACGTCCACGCACAACGACACGCGCGCCCTTTCGGGCGCGCGTGTCGTCGAGATGAGGGCAAGGACGTCGACGTCACCGTCGACGAAGGCTCACCAGCGGTAGTGCGCGAAGGCCTTGTTGGCCTCGGCCATGCGGTGCGTGTCCTCGCGCTTCTTGACCGCGCCACCACGACCCTGGGCGGCGTCGAGGATCTCGTTGGCCAGGCGCTCCATCATCGTGCGCTCGCCGCGCTCGCGGGCGGCGTCGCGCAGCCAGCGCAGGCCGAGGGCCAGACGGCGCTCGGGGCGAACCTCGACGGGCACCTGAAAGTTCGCGCCGCCGACGCGGCGGCTCTTGACCTCGACGGCCGGCTTCACGTTGTCGAGGGCGCGCTTGAAGAGCTTGAGCGCCTCCTCCTTGGCGCGCTCCTCGGCGAGACCGAAGGCCTTGTAGACGACGGCCTCGCCGACGTCCTTCTTGCCATCGTACATGACGACGTTGATGAACTTGGTGACGACGCGATCCTGGTACTTCGGATCGTTGTTGATCTTGCGCTTGGGGACTTCACGACGACGCGGCATGGTCTACTCGCTGTGGTCGACGACGACATCGTCGACGAGAGGTGGGAAGAAGAGGGGCGGGCTTCAGCTCACTTCGGGCGCTTGGCGCCGTACTTCGAGCGGCCCTGGCGACGGGCGTTGACGCCGACGGCGTCGAGGGTGCCGCGGATGATGTGGTAGCGGACGCCCGGCAGGTCCTTCACGCGGCCACCGCGAATGAGCACCACCGAGTGCTCCTGCAGGTTGTGCCCCTCGCCCGGGATGTACGAGATGACCTCGAGGCCGTTCACCAACCTGACCTTCGCGACCTTACGCAGAGCCGAGTTCGGCTTCTTCGGCGTCGTCGTGTAGACGCGGGTGCAGACGCCGCGCTTCTGCGGGCACCTCTTCAGGTGGGCCGAGGCGCTGCGGTTCTCGAGCTGGGTGCGACCCTTGCGAATCAGCTGGTTGATGGTGGGCATTCTTCCCGTGTCCTCTGCGCCCGGGTCTCGCGACCGGGGACGCGGTCTGCTGGCCGCTCGCGGAGTCGGCCAATGAAACGTTCTCGTGGGGGGCTCTTGCCCGCCACGAGCGCGGCCGTCAACACGGATCAGCGCGCACGCGATCGGCCCCGCCCTGCCCGCGCGTCGACCGCGCGACCACGCACCGCGTCCGGCCTCCCGCTGGCCGGGATCAACGCCGCTGAAGACGACGGTCCGCCCTGACAACCGTTGGCTCCGTCCGGCGTCGGTGGTCGGAAACTGGAGACCATGGGCGACCACCTCTACGGTGGGTGCCATGCGCCTGACCGGTCTCGACCCGTCGCCCGCCCGCTCGTGCCGCCGCCTGCGCGCCGGCCCCGATCTGTCGCCCGCCGGTATCGCCGTCGTCGCGTTCGTCGTCGCGCTGTTCGCGTTCGACGCCGCCCGGACGGCGCCCGCCACGACGACGACGCGCGCGACCGCCACCGCGATCGACGCGATCGACGTCGGCGAGGACGACGCCCTCGACGTCACGCTGACCGTTCAGGGCGACCGCACGCTGACGTTCCAGGTCTACCCGTCGACCATCGGCACCGACGGCGCCGAGTGGATCGTCGAGCTGCCCGGCGCCAGCCTGCCGCCGGCGGCGCCGTCGTCGCGCGGCGCTGGTGTCGTCCTGCGCGACGTGCGCATCGAGCGACCGGCCCGCGGCGCCCCCGCGCGCCTCGTGCTGACCTTCGCCGACGAGGTCGACTTCGACGCCCGCACCGACAAGGGCGCGCTGGTGGTGCGGTTCTCGCCCACCGGCGACAAGGCGGCCTTGATCGCGGCGCACGGCAAGCGTCGCGAGGCCGCCGCCCAGCTCGCGGCGCTGCAGCAGGCCGAGGCCGCGCGCATCGCCCTCGAGACACGGCAGGCCGAGGAGGCGCGGGCGGCGGCGGCGGCCGCCGCCGCCGAGGCCGAGCGCGTCGCCAACGAGGAGCGACGCAGCGAGGCGGAGCGCCGCCTCGCCCTCGCGCGGGTCGCCGAAGAGCGACGACGCGCCGAAGCGGCCCGCGCCGCCGAAGAGAGGCGACGCGCGAAGGAACAACGCGAGGTCGAAGAACGACGGCGCGCCGGCGAGGCGCGCCTCGCGCAACAACGGGCGCGCGACGAAAAGGCTCGCGCCGCCGACCAGGCTCGGCTCGCGCGCGCCGCCCGCAAGGCCGAGCGGCTGCGTCAGGCCGAGGACCGTCGTCGCGCCGTCGCCGAGGCGCGCGCCGCCCGCGAGGCCGAGCGCCGCCGCGTCGAGGACGAAAAGCGCCAGGCGCTCGCCGCCGCGCGTGTCGCCCGTGCCGCCGAGCGCCAGCGCCGCGCCGACGAACGCCGCCACGGCGAGGAGGCCAGCCAGCTCGCCGAGGCGCAGGCGCGCGACGCCGCGCCGACCGAGGCGGTCCGGGTCGCGCTCGCTGCGACCGCGACCGGCGACGCATCACCACCGGGCGCGGCGTCGGGCGCGGCGTCGGGCGTGGTCTCGAGCGCGGCGTCGGGCGCGGCGTCGGGCGCGGTCTCGAGCACGGCGTCGGGCGCGGTCTCGAGCGCGGTCGCGAGCGCTGGGGCCGGCGCGACGACGACCAGTCCGCGCGATGCGCCGGCCGACGACGGCCAGGGCGCCTCGACGAGTACGACGACGACGAGTACGACGACGACGAGTACGACGACGACGACGACGGATGGTGCCATGCCGGCCGCGGCGACGTCCGGCGAGCCGGCGGGAACGACGACGTCAGCGAGCGGGTCATCGCCGTCGGCCACGCCCGCCGACGTTGCCGACGGCGGCGATCTTCGCCTGGACGAGGCCCGCGCGCTCGAAGAGCGCCTGCGCGCCGAAGAGACGCGCCTGCTCGCCGAGCAGGAGGCCGCCGCCCGGGCGCGCGAGGCGCGCGCGCTGGCCCGGGCCGCCGAGCAGCAGCGCGCTGAAGACGAGCGCCGCGCGGCCCTCAGCCAGGCCCGCGCCGCCGAGCAGTCGCAGCGCGAGCGCACCGGGGCGCTGCTGCGCACGCGTCGCCTCGGCGGCGACGACGACCTCGGCTTCGGCGGCCAAGGCACGGGCAGCCTCGAACTGTCGAGGCCGGTCCGCTACGTGCGCTGGCAGCCGCCGCGCGACGACGACGGCGACGGTGGCTGGGACGGGGCCGGCGACGGCTTCGGCGGCGGCGGCGACGAGGACGACGGCTTCGACGAGCGCGACGGGCGGTCGGTGCTGACGAAGCTCGCCGTACAGCGGACGGCGCAGGGCGCGCGCCTCGGGGTCTTCGTCGATGGCGGGGCCCGCTACGATGTGCAGGGCCGACGCGACGGCAGCCTGCTCGTGACTCTGTACGGCACGCGCGCGGCGAACCTCGCCGTGCGGCGGGCGCTGGATGTGCGCGCGCTCGGTGCGTCCATCACACGGGTGCTGCCCTCGGTGGATGAGGGCGACCGGTTCCGCGTGCGTCTCCTCGTCGAGACGAGGGATGTAGGGCCGACGCCGGCGGTGCGCGTCGAGGAGGACGGCCGCGCGCTGTGGCTGGAGGTGACGCGATGATGCCGGACGGCAACGAACCAGGTCGGGCGTCGGACGCCTGTGGACGCGGGCGGTCGACGCGGGCGCCGGCGCTGGCGTGCGCGCTGGGCATGCTGCTCGCGACGTGGGCATCGACGGGCTGCGCGCCGGTGGCCGCGCGCAGCCGGCCGCTGCACCCGCTGGCGCTGCGAGAGGACGACGACCGCGCGCCGGCGAGCGCGCGCGCGGCGCGGCCCGGGCTGCTCGACGACGCGGTGCCCGACGACGACGCCGACGACGTGCGGGCGCGGATCGCGGCGGCGGCGGCGGCGGCGATCGGGGAGCGCCCGCTCGTGGTGGGGGGCCGGCGCTACCGCTTCGACTGCTCGGGCGTGGCCGCCGCGATCTACGCCCGCGCCGGCGTCCCGCTGCTCGACGACGGCCGCGTCCCGGACACGAAGGCGCTGTTTGCGTGGGTGCAGAAGAACGGCTCGCTGCGCCGACAGAACCCACTGCCGGGCGACCTCGTCTTCTTCGACGACACCTGGGACGAAAACGGCAACGGCCGCGTCGACGACCCGCTGAGCCATGTCGGCATCGTCGAGCGCGCCCTCGAGGATGGCACGGTCGTGTTCGTGCAGCGCGCCGGCGGCCGCGTGATCCGCAGCCGGCTGAACCTCGCGCGGCCCCACGCCCGCGTCGATGAGCGCGGGCAGTCGCTGAACCACTGGCTGCGCGCCGCCCACGGCGCCCGACCGGCGAAGACGACGGGCGAGCTGTTCGTCGCCTACGGCACGCTGGCGCTGACGCCGCAAGGGACGCGGGCCGGTGTGCTCGCGCGACGCTAGGATGAAGCGAACGCTGTCGACGACGATGGCTACGACCACGCAGGAGAGCGCACGGTGAGCAGCATGCACGACACCAACGCGGTGAAGCGCAAGCGCGCGGCGCTGTCGGGGCTGGTCTTGTCGGGAGGCGGCGCGCGCGGCTGCTACGAGGCGGGGGTCATCAAGTACATCCGCACCGAGCTGCCGCCACGGACGCGCACGCACGCGCGCTTCGAGATCATCTGCGGCACGTCGGTGGGCGCCATCAACGCCTGCTTCCTCGCCGCCAGCGCCCACCAGCCCGACGTGCAGGGCCACGCCCTCGCCGACATCTGGGAGCGGCTGCGCATCGACGGCGTCTACCACCTGGGCCCGCGCGAGCTGTGGAACCTGCCGCGCTTCCTGCTCGGCAGCCGCGGGCGCGGCGAGCTCGACGACGTCATCGGCCCCGGCCGGCTCGGCGGGCTGTTGAACACGTCGCCGCTCGAGCAGCTGGTGCGGCGCGGCACGCGGTGGAGCCTGATCGACGAGAACCTGCAGAGCGGCGTGCTCCACGCGGTGTGCGTGAACGCGACCCACGTGGCGTCGGGCAAGACGCACTCGTTCGTGCACACGAAGGACGGCCGCGTGCCGCCGTGGTCGACAGACCCGGCGGTGGTGGCGCGCGCGGTCAAGCTCGGCCCCGAGCACGCGCTGGCCTCGGCGGCGATCCCGTGGATCTTCCCCTGCGTCGACGTCGACGGCCACGTCTACGCCGACGGCGGGCTGAAGCTGAACACGCCCATCAGCCCGGCCATCCGCCTGGGCGCCGACCGCCTGCTCGTCATCGGGCTGCGCGCCAAGGAAGAACCCACCGACGGTGGAATGCTGCCGAGGGTCGACGACCCTGGCACCGGCGCCGACCGCGTCGAGCAATCGCCGTCGGCGGCGTTCCTGCTCGGCAAGATCCTGAACTCGTTCTTGTCGGACAAGACCGAGTACGACCTGCAGCGGCTCGAGCGCTTCAACGCCCTGCTCGCCGCCGGCGAGCGCGCCTACGGGGACGGCTTCGCCGACACGCTGGCGGCGGCGATGACCAGCAACCGCGGGCAGACCTACCGCAAGGTCGAGAGCCTGCTCGTGCGACCCTTCGAAGACATCGCCGCCGTCGCCGTCAAGCACCTGCGCCTGGGCTCGGTGGTCGCCCGCGCCGGTCCCGTCGTCGGCCCCCTGCTGCGCCGCATCGGCGGCAGCGGCGGCGACCGCGCCGGCGACCTGCTCAGCTACCTGCTGTTCGACGGCGAATATACCGCCGACCTCGTCGCCATGGGCATGCGCGACGCCGACGCGATGCGCCAGAAGCTCATCGACTTCTTCGCCGTCTGACGACGCGCCGACGACACACGGGCCGCCGCCGACGGCGGCGCGTCAATAGCCGAGGGTCTTCTTCTTGGCCTCGGCGGTGGGCAGCGGCGCCGCCTTCTTCGTGATCAGCGGCAGGCCCGGGGCCTTGTCACGGTTGATGGCTACCCACGACGCCAGCGACGGGTTCTTCTCGGCCTCGCGGTCTTCCTTGATGGCCTTGACCGGGCACTGCGGTTCGCAGGCGCCGCAGTCGATGCAGGCGTCGGGGTCGATGTAGACCATCTCGGCGTCGCCGTGGAACGCATCGACGGGGCAAACCGTCACGCAGTCGGTGAAGCGGCACTGCTGGCAGTTCTCGGTGACGACGTAGGGCATCGGCCTCTCCTTGCGAACTCTTCGACGTCGTACCGGCTGCGCCCCGCGCGTCAACCCAGAGCGGCGCACCACGGCATGGATCTGCCAGTGCATCCTGCCCCGCGAAGCCACGGAGTTGCTCGCACACCGTGTCCTCGCGGCCAGACGAAGCGACCCACGCGCCGCCGCCGGAAACACCAGCGTCGTGGACGTGATCGCCTGCGGGGCCCGGTTCGCTGTGTCGTGCGGGCACTCCGCAAGGCGCCGGGGGGCCTCTTGGCTGGGCGCTACCTGAGGATCCACCCCAACTCGCCTCCTCGACGACTCTCGCCGGATTCAGCGCTTGCGCCGGACCGGACCCTCATCCCCTGGCCCCCTCCCCCAATCGCTGGGGAAGGGGGAAGTGACGTTCGACCTCAGCAGCGCCGCTTCCGGTCGCCATGGCGAGGGAGAGAAAGCCCATACCCAGAATTGGGAGAGGGCAGCGGCGCGGCCGCGGGTGAGGGCCGTTGTCGTCGCGACGGCGCGGTTTTCGATGTGATCAATGATGACGGCGCGACCGATCCCCAGGTCGCGCCGCGGGCGAAAGCTCGACCAACGACACCGCCCGCAGACCATGACAGCCGACGACGCAAGCGCCGACAGCGGGGCGCACGAACCCGGGGAATCTCAACGCAAGAAACGAGCAGCATCCCCGTCGAGCAACCACCGCACCCGCGCCCCGCGCCGGGCGGCCAGCGCCGCCGGCAGGGTCGACGCGGGGTCGAGGATCGCGTCGTGGGCGGCGCCGGCCTTGGTGCCGCCGGTGACGAGGAACCACAGCTGCCGCGCCCGCGCGAGCGCCTGCAGGGTCAACGTCACGCGGGCCGCCGGCGGCTTGGGCGAATCCGTGAGCGCGGCGACGAGAGCGACCTCTTCACGCAGCAGCGGATGGCCGGGGAACAGCGAGCACACGTGACCGTCGGGCCCCATGCCGACGTGGACGACATCGAGGGCGCCGGTGCCGTCGGTGACGTCGAGCAGCGTGCGCTCGTAGGCGATGGCGGCGGCGGCGGGGTCGTCCTCGCCGCGGACGCGGTGGACGTGGGCGGCGGGGATCGCGGCGCGGGCCAGCAGCGTGCGGCGGGCGAGGGCGTGGTTGCTGTCGTCATGGTCGCCGGGGACGCAGCGCTCGTCGCCAAAGAGGATATGCACGCGGTCCCACGGCAGCGACGCCTGGGCGAGCACCGGGTACAGCGTCGTCGCCGCCGAGCCGCCGGTCAGCGCCATCGTAAAGCGGCCGCGGGCGGCGATGGCGGCGGCGGCGGCCTGCACGGTCTGGTGGACGAGCTCGGCGGTGAGGGCGTCGACGGAGCCGAAGACGCTGCGGGCGGGGACGGTGGACATAGTGGAGCCGTTGGTAGCACGACAGCGGGCCGGCCGACGGCAGGCGCCAGCGCCCCGGCCCGCAGGCGAGGCGACCTCGACCGCCGATCGCGGTGGTCAGGAACGGGAAGGTTTCGCGTGTCGAGGCTAGACTGGGGGTGATCGGTTCCGCAGGCTTCCCGGGCACGTTCAGGAGGGCAGGCGCGATGCTGGTGGCGAGCATGAGGGAGTACTTCCGCGAGACCCTGCAGCGCACGCTGCAGAAGCAGGGCACGTCGCTGACGGACACGGCGCAGGTCTATGTCGTCAACCTGCTCACCGAGTTCGCCCGCAGCGAGCGCGCCTTCGCCGGCACCGAGCGCGGCGAGCGCTTCGGCTTCGTCGACCTGCTGCAGCGCGCGCAGGACAGCGAGCCGCAGGAGGCGCTGCGCATCTACAAGCACATGGGCGACAGCTCGCTGTACCTGACCGGGTTCTTCGCCGAGAGCGTCCAGGGTCACGGCGTCGCCGTCGACTACTACGTCTCGATGGGCGGCAGCGCCTATGACGCCTGCGCGCGGATGATGCGCCCCACGGCGGCGACGTCGTCGGCGCTGTTCGCCGAGCTGGCCGAGCGGTTCGAGGAGCTGGTCGAGCTGCTGTGCGCCATGAGCCTGCACGGCGAGCGCACTGCGAAGCTTGATGACGCCCGCGTGCTCGGCCTGGTCGACCGCTACCGCCGCACCGGCAAGCGCGAGGTGCTCGACGCGCTGAAGGCGCAGGGCGTGGTGCTGCGTCCGCTGCACGACGACGACGACCTCGTGCACTGAAGGCGCGCGGCGCGCGGCTCTTGGAAGCTCGGCGCGCCGTGCTCCCGGCCGACCTTCACGTTCTTGCGCGTCGGGCGGCGCTCACGACGAGGTCGACGGCGGCGATAGCTCCGTGCGCACGTCCCATAGCTCGGGGAAGAACGTCAGCCCGAGCGCGCGCTGCAGGAACGCGACGCCGCTGCTGCCGCCGGTGCCCATCTTGTGGCCGATGATCCGGTGCACCGTCTTCATGTGCCGGAAGCGCCACAGCTGGAAGCGCTCCTCGACGTCGACGAGCTTCTCGGCCATCTCGTAGGCCTCCCAGTGCTGCTCGGGGGCCTCGTAGACAGCCTTGAACACCGCGACGACGGCGTCGCTCCTTGCGTACGGCTTCGTCCAGTCGCGCTCGACGACGGCGTCAGGGATCGCGTAGCCCCGGCGACACAGCAGCCGCAGGAACTCGTCGTAGATCGATGGCTGTTGCAGCCGCGGCGCGAGCCAGGCGTGCACGTCCGGGGTGCCCCGGTGCGGCAGCAGCATGTTCTCGTCCTTGTTGCCGAGCATGAACTCGAGCGCGCGGTACTGGTAGCTCTGGAAGCCCGAGCTTCGGCCGAGGGCGTCGCGGAAGGTCAGGTACTCCGACGGCGTCATCGTCTCGAGCACCGCCCACTGCTCGAACAACATCCGCTGGATGTGGGCGACGCGCGCGAAGATCTTGAAGCACGGCTCGAGCTGGTCGGTCTTTACGTGCTCGAGGGCGCGGTCGAGCTCGTGCAGCATCAGCTTCATCCACAGCTCGCTGGTCTGGTGCTGGATGATGAACAGCATCTCGTCGTGCTGGTCGCTGCGCGGTGTCTGCGACGACAGCATGCGGTCGAGCTGGAGGTAGCCGGCGTAGGTCTCCTGACGAGCGAGGTCGACGTGGATGCTCTGCTCGAGGGCGCGTGTGTTCATGGCCACGCTGCTACCCGATCCAGCCGTGGCTGGCGACGCCCGCCGAGCCTCCCGATGGGCGCTACCGCGGCAACGTCAACGGCCCCGCGCCACGACGATCGACCGCCGCGTTGAGGTCGTCGACGAAGGTGTGCCGCTTGCACTCTATTGCGGCCGCGCCACAGCGCCGGCGGAGAACGGGCGCGGGGCGCGCAGGGGCGCGCAGTCCCGGGCATCGCAGGAGCGCACGGGCTCGTCGACACGCAGGCCGCACCTCATCGGCCTCGACCACCCACGTCAGCCCGCGCAGGCCCTCGCCACCGAGCGTCGCCGGCGTCGATGGGCGAGCAGAGGTTGCGGTGGTTCCACAGCAGGCTGGCGCGCGCCTCGTTGAGGAAGCGGCCGAGGCGCTGGCAGCTGTCGGCGTGGCTTTCGCGGATGGTCTTCACCGCGCACGGGCGATCCAGCCCCGAGCACCGCGTCGACCGCAGCGCGAGGTACACCGCGCCCGTCCTAGACGACCTTGCCGAGCGCGAAGGCCTCGCCAGGTGTCACCTTGACGGCCTGGTTGGCGACGAGGCTGCGCCCGCCCACCGTCGTGCCGTCGCGCGAGCCGAGGTCGGTGACGGCGATCATGACGCCCATCCGGATGCGCGCGTGGCGCCGCGACAGCGTGGGGTCGTCGACGCAGACGTCGACGACCTCGCCGACGGTGGGCAGCGGGAACGTCGCCCGGCCGCCAGCGGCGAAGACGAGCAGCCGCGCCGCCGTCGCCGGCAGGAAGCCGCTGCTGCTGACCGTGGCGGTGGGCTCGGGCGCGGACTGATCGACGGGCACGGCGCACGTTCGTACGGCGCGACGGCCCCGCTCAAACCACCTCGCGGCGCCAGAGACGACGACGTGGCGCCGGCGCCGGCGTGGCTTCTTTCGGGGTTCTCGGCCCCTTCCCCGTTCGCTAACGTTTGGCGCGGTGTCGATCCGACGACAACGTCGTGACCACGCGGTCGAGGGCGCGCCGGGCGTCTTTGAGCGGACGGGACGAGCAGGCAGCGGGCGACCGGTCCGCGACGGGTTCACGATGCGGGTTCGACTTCTTAGGCTGGCGTTGGCGCTCGTCGGGCTCGCGACCGGATGCCCGGCGAAGCCCGCGGCGCCGGCGACGACGTTCGCCGCCGGCAAGACGCGGGCGCGCCTGCTGTTCGTCGGCGACACCTCGGTGGCGCGCGACGTCGGCCGCCGCATCGACGTCGTCGGCGGGGGCGATCCGCGCTGGCTGTTTGCGGCGATGAAGCAGCCGTTCGACGACGCCGACCTCGTCTTCGCCAACCTCGAGTGCGTCGTGTCGGCCTCGACCGACGAGGAGGCCACGGCCAAGACCTGGCGCATCCGCGCCGAGCCGAAGCACGCGGCGGCCTTGAAGGAGAGCGGCATCGACGTCGTCAGCGTGGCGAACAACCACGCCATGGACTTCGGCCAACAGGGGTTCGAGAGCACGCTGGCGGCGATGGCCGAGCAGGGCGTCGTCACTGTGGGCATCCAGCAGGATGGCAAGAATGCGCAGACGCCCGTCGTCCTCACGGTGGGCAACACACGCGTGGCGTTCCTCGCGTACAACCAGCACGGCGACGAGTACAAGCACCCCGTCTGGCCGCGAATGTCGTCGAACTACAGCGCGGCGCAGGTCGTCGCCGACGTGAAGGCGGCGCGCAAGGTAGCCGACGTCGTCGTCGTCAGCGTCCACGGCGGGCCGGAGCTGTCGCACCTGCCCGACGCCTGGCAGCGCAACGACGCGCGCAAGGCGGTGGACGCCGGCGCCGACCTGTGGATCGGGCACCACCCCCATGTGGCCCAGCCCGTCGAGCGGTACCGCGGCAAGCTGATCGTGTACTCGCTCGGCGACTTCGCGTTCGACAAGACGTCGCCGTGGATCCGCGAGCGCACGAGCCCGCGGCTGTTCCTGTCCGTCGACGTCGAGAACGGCGCCATCATCGGCGACGCGCTGACCGGCGGGAAGCACGATCAAGACTATCAGCCGTCGCTGGACCCGTCGTTCCCTGTCGACGCGTGGTTCCTCGGCGAGCAGCCGCCGGCGCTGTCGCAGAAGCTCCTCGAGGCCACCGTCGAGCGCGTGCGCGACGGCAAGACCGCGCCCTGCACCGTGAACAAGAAGCGCCTGCCCGGCCCGCCGTTTCGCTGGCTGGTGCCGCGGCTGACCTGCCCCGACGAGAGCCGGCGCCCCTGGCAGGCGGTGGCCCGCTCGGCGGAGCTCGCCGGCAAGCGCTACCGCGAGGGCGTCTGGGCGGTGCCGCACGCCGGCGGCGCGCTGCGGGTCACGTTTCCCCAAGTGGTGCTCGGCGCGAGCCTGCAGGGCTTCGCCGGCATCCCGGATTGGGGCCTGACCCTCGGCGCCCAGCGCGCGGACAAGCAGCCCGTGACGCTGCGGGTGACCGTCCCGGGGACCGGCCTCGAGCTGGTGCACACGGCGCCGTGGACCACCGGCTGGCAGCCGCTGGCGCTGGACACCGCCGCCCACGCCGGGGCGACCCACGACGTCGTCGTCGAGCTGTCCGGCGGCGCCGGCGACGCCGAGCACCGCTTCCTGTTCGACCTGTGGCCCGTGTCCGGGGGGACTGGCGCCGCCGGCGATGCGCCTGGCGGCAAGGCTGACGGCACGACCGGCGGCGCGGCGGGGCTCTCGAGGTCGCCTTGAGCGGCCGACGCGTCAGCGACGCCGCGGCGCGCGGCGTCGCACCGTCTCGTTGTTCATCGGATGATCGCCCGATGCTGGATGGACCGCGATCACACGACGACGACGTTCATGGGCCGATACCCGTGGCATGTCGCCCACGACGCCTTCGAACAAGCCTGTCTCCCCTGCCCCGTTGACGTCGCGCCCTGCCCCGGCGGCGCCGTCTGCCACGGCTGTCGCGCCGGCGAAGGCGCCGACGACCCTGCGCGAGGGTGACGACGGCCCGGCGGTCAAGGCGCTGCAGCAGCGGCTCGGCCAGCACGGGCACCGCGTCGCGGCCGACGGCCGCTTCGGTCCGGCGACGCGGGCGGCGCTCGAGCGCTTCCAGCGGGATCGCGGCCTGGCCGTCGATGGCGTCGCCGGGCCGCAGACCCACGGCGCGCTGGCCACGGCGGCCCGCCTCGACCCGCGCGCCGCCGCGCTGCGGGCGCTGCCCGCCGACACCGTGCTGCGGCCGGGGGCCGGCGGCGAGGCGGTGCGGCGGCTGCAGCAGCGGCTGAACGACCACGGCGCCGGCGTCGTCGTCGACGGCGTCTACGGCAAGCAGACCGAGGCCGCGGTCACCGCGTTCCAGCAGCAGCGCGGCCTGGCGCAGGACGGCGTCGCCGGCCCGCAGACCCTCGGCGCGCTGGTGGCGACCGACGGTGCGGCGCCGACGAAGACGCGGCCGACGGCGGCGACGACGGCGGCGACGCGCGGCGCGGCGGCGGCGGCGGACCGCGCGCGCGCCCAGGCGGTAGCCACCCGGGCGCCGGCGACGACGGCGACGACGGCGGCGAGGTCGACGAAGAACGTGATCGTGAACGACGTCCTCGGCATCCGCGACCTGAAGGCGGCGAAGGGGACGGCGACCGGCACGGCGCCAATGGCGATCTTCGACAACCCCGAGACCATCCACACCCTCGGCCTCGTCGGCTCCACCATCGCGCCGCTCGCCGGCCGCAGCGGCAACACCGTCCACGACTTCGACGGCAAGGCCCGCCTGTACTCGATCGTCAACAACCAGACGCAGAACACGCTGACGTCGAGCGCCCGCCGCCAGCTCGGCCAGGAGAAGCTGCACAACATCCACAACAGCGTCGTCGTGCACAACCCGACGGACAAGCCGCTCGTCATCCACATCAAGGGCGTGGTGTTCTCGAAGAGCATCACCCGCACCGACGGTCGCATCCCCGAGAGCTACGCGCGCAACGGCGCGTTCCGCGGGCCGCAGGGGATCGCCGCGGCGTCGTACATGGCCGGCCGCCCCGGCGAGAACGGCTACGTGAAGAAGGCGCTGACCATCCCGCCGGGCGCGACCCGCGTCGTCAGCGACGTCTACCAGGCGCCGGGCGGCGAGGTGTTCACGCTGCTCGACATGAAGGCCAACGGGCGCTTCCGCATGGCGCAGGTGGCCTCCGAGAAGCAGCTGAACGACAAGGACCTCGCGGCGATCACGAAGGGCACCTACGCCACCGCCGGCGCCGGCTTCCGCCTGAAGGACCGGCAGAGCGACTTCGCCGGCGCCGACAAGGAGCGCCTCGGCCGCCCCAACGGCGTCGTCGCCGGCAGCGTGTTCTCGGGCAGCGAGCGCGTCGACGTCCGCGAGCGCACCGGGCGGCTGTTGATGAGCACGCGCCAGAAGCAGGCGCTCGACGGCTCCGACCTGCAGAGCCTGTCGAAGGTGCCCGACAACAAGGGCTTCGTCGGCGCCGCCGCCACCACCAACGACGGCGGCTACGGCATGACCTACGACCTGCGCTACCGGCTCGAGAACCCCGGCCGCGCGCCCCAGCGCGTGCGCGTCGTGATGTCGTCGCCGAAGCACTCCTACGAGGGCGCCTTCAACCCCGACGGCGGCATGCTGACCCTGCCCATCCGCATGGACGGCGTGCAGAAGAACCTGCGCGTCCACGCCCGTGGCACCGGCGTCGTCGTCGGCGAGCTCGAGATTCCGCCGGGCGGCGCCCACGACCTGCGGCTGCAGCTCACGAACCTTGGCAACATCTATCCGCCCGTCGGGATCGAGTTCCAGCCCATCCGCTGACGGCCTTCGGCAGGCTCGCGGCGCCCCTGCCTTGATCGAGCTCCGTGCGCTCAGGGCTTGATCGAGCTGCGCTCCGCTGTCGGCGCTGCCTTCTTTGGCGTCGTCGTTCTGCTCGCGGGTTCTCTGGTCGAGCTTTCGCCTTCGGCGCGACCAGGGGAGACTGATGGCCACTTCAGGCCACGTCTCCCCTGGACCCCTTGGGCCTTTTCGGAGTGCCAGCACGGCGCTGTTCCCCGTTCCTTGGACCCGGGCCCCGCACGCGGTCGGAACCTCTTGGTCGTCGGTTCTGGCTGCGGCGCGCGAGTCGATTCGCCTGTCCGCGGAGACACGGTTCGGCGCAGCTTCAGGGCTCGGCGGCGGCAGACGGCATCTGGCGATCACGTCGTCGTCAGAGGAAGCCGGGGCCACGGGTGCGCAGGTGGGGCACGTCAACCTGGCGGACGTCGTCCCGCAGCAGCGCGACGTTGGCGGCCTCGCGGCCCGTGGCCACCGCGCGCTCCATCAGCGCCGACGGGTAGTCGGTCTTCACCCAGTCGCCGGCGAAGGCGAGGTTGTCGACGCCGGCGGCGGCGGGGGCGTCGGGGGCGGGGCGGGCCTTCGTCTGGCCGGTCTCGTACGACGTGAAGTCGTGGTGGCGGCCGAGGACCATGCCGCGCACGTTGGCCTCCTTCAGCGTGGGCTGCAGCTCGGCGAAGGTGCCCTTCACCTTGTCCCAGATCTGCTCCTTGGTGAGGCCCGCGAGCTCGGGGGTGTCGTAGAGGTGCAGCTCGACCACCGAGCCGCCGGTGCGGCGCGCGTACTCGGCGCTCTCGTCCTCGAGCTGGCTCGTGAAGCAGTACAGGTGGATGGGCTTGTGCTGCGGGCTCTCGATGACGTCGGGCGTGCCCGGCGGCGGCGCCTGGTCGAGCCAGACGCGCAGCACGTGGTACGGCGGCGCCGTCTGCAGCGGGTCGGCCACCGCGCGCAGCTTGGCGAGCTCGGCGGCGGAGGCGGCGTCGGCGACGGAGCCCTGCAGCAGCTTCTTCGTGCCCGGCACCGACGTCGCCACGACGACGAAGTCATAGTCCTTGGCCTCGCCGACCTCGCCTTTGGCCTTGCCGCCTTCGAACCGCAGGCCGCGGGTGACGTGGTTGGTCTCGACCTTGACGCCGAGGTCCTGCAGGCGCTGCTGCCACGGCTCGAGCACGGCGGTGGCGTGGTCGGTGGTCGTGACCTCGCGGTTCATCGCCCGCGGCTGGCTGATGAAGTAGGCGTGCATCATCTGCAGCATCTCGGCGGCCGAGATCTTGTCGGGGTCGTTCAGCGTGACGCTGGCGGCGGGCTCGAGGATCAGCTCGTAGAACTTCTTGCTGATGCCCTTCTGCTTCGCCCAGTCGGCGAAGGTGACGCCGTCGTACTTCGCCTGCATCTTATCGTGGTCGTAGTTCATGACCTCGAGCAGGCCGCGGAACTGCTCGAGTGCGTCGAGGATGGCGAGGTTCGGCGAGCGCTGCAGCAGCGCCACCATGTTGAGCGGATAGACCGGCGGCCGCGACGTCAGGGTCTCAGGCTTGTAGTCGCGGAACTGGAAGTCGACGACGTCGTAGGGGCGGAAGTGGTGGTCGATGCCCAGCCGGCTGCGGATGTCCTTGAAGACGAAGTAGTTGTCGAACCACATGTGCAGGCCGTGCTCGACCTTGAACGTTCCGGCGCCGCCGGTGTCGACGGTGGGCGTGGCGAGGCGGCCGCCGACGACGTCGCCCTGGTCGCGTAGCGTGACTTGGTAGCCGCGCTCGGCGAGCTCGAGGGCCGCCGACATGCCGGCCAGACCAGCGCCGACGATCAGCACCTCCCGCTTCGTGCCCGGCGGCAGGCGGTCGAGGCCACCGGGGTTCTTCGCCTCCTTCAGCTGCGGGATCTGCGGCCGCAGCAGCTCGGGCAAGACCGGCGTGTCGGCCCACTGGCGCATCAGCTTGCGCAGCCAGCCCGGCACCTCCTTGGGCAGCCCATCCTGCGGGGCGACGTCGACGGCGGCGGTGCGGCTCTGCCAGGGCGCGAGCCCCGGGCGCGCCCAGCGCTCGGACGGCAACGGCGGCAACGTCGGGGACGACGACGACGACGAGAACGTGGCCGCCGGCGTCGTGGTCGTCGGCGCGCGCGGCGCCGTGGTGGTCGTCGTCGACACGGGAGCCACGGTCACGGCGGCAGGCGTCACGCGGGCGGGCTGCGGGCGGCTCACGGTGGTCATCTCAGGCTCCGGGGCGAAGATGTAGGACAACATCGGACACCCGGGATGTCGGCGGCGCGGCCGACGGCGGTGCGCCGCATCCGTCGTGGGGCGGATGGGTCGGCCGAGAAGAAGCGGTCTTGTCCAGATCAAAGGCGGCCGAGCACGCCGCGCGCGGCCCGGCGGCAATGCGCGGCGACGGTGCTCGGCGGCGGTGCTCGGCGACGGTGCGCGGCGGTGCTCAGCGGTTGGGCTTCGCGGAGCGGACCCGGCGGGTCGCGGCGGCGGCAGCGTCGTCGTCGTCGCCGTCGTCGTCCAGGTCGACGAGCGTCCCGGTGGGGGCCTGCGACGACCCCATCGGCTGCACGGTCACCGTGTCGAGCGCGACGAACTGCGGCTGGCTGCCGAGGGGCGCGCCTTGCGCCGAGCGGAAGCGGACCGCCTCGACGACGCGCTCGACGGCGAAGGCGCGATCGACGCGCTGCTGGACGACGCCGCGGGCCTCGACGAAGGCCAGGCTGCCGCGCAGCGGGTCGAGCGCGGGGCAGGCGTCGAGCCAGCGGAGGTCCGACAGCGGTTGGCGCGCGCAGCTGACCAGATGGCGGATGGCCTCGTCGGGCGCGACGGCAGCCAGCGCCTCCGCGGCGAGCTGGTGGATGTGGCTCTTGCGCTTGGGGCTGGCGGTCCGCTGCGCCGCGTCGGCGGCGGCCTCGATGAGCGCATCGACGCTGGTCTCGCCGATCAGGACGCCGAGTCCGGCCTGCAGGACCCGAAGCGCGACCAGCCCGGGCGGCCCCACCAGCAGTTGCAGTCGACGCGCCTGCGCCCGATCGCGCCGCCAAAGGCACAGCCGCATCCGCAACGCGGTGGCGTCGAGGTGCCGCCCGTGCTGGCCGGCCTCGACGACGGCCAGCAGCGCCTCGCCCTCGTCGTCGCGACCGGTCAGGAAGTGCTCGCGTGCCGCCGTCGCCAGCGCGCCCAGCTGGCCGGCGTCGAGGTCGTGGGCGAGCAGCAACCGGTCGACGCCGCCGACGTTGCCCTCGAGCTCGATGCGCCCGAGGACCTCGTGGCTGAACGCGTGCAACGGCTCGAGCGTCTGCGCCCGGCGCAGCGCGCGCACCGCGTAGGCGATGTCGCCGCCGTAGTCGGCGATCAACGCGTCGGCCAGGTGGGTGTCGGCCAGGTGCGAGGCCGCGGCGACGGCGTCGGCGACGGCGGCGGCGGCGCGCTCGGCGAGGGCGTGCCGCTCGGCGTCGGTGTGCACCCCGCTGCGGTGCCACAGCCGCACCAACGCCAGCGCCCGCAGCGCCAGCCCTACGTCGAGGCGCGGCTCGACGGCGAGGACCGACTCGATCTCGGCCAGGCTCTCGTCCTCGCCGCCCATGCGCAGCAGCTTGCGCCGCGCGGTGGCGAGGCGCCGGCCCAGACCACCGCCGAAGGCGCCGAGGTCGACGCGACGGGCCGACGTCCCCGACGTCCCCAACGTCCCCGACGTCCCCGACGTCGGCGACGGGCCGCTTTGGGGGTCGAGGGCGAGCCCCTGTTCGGCGAAGGCGCGCTCGAGGAACGCGGCCGTGGGCCGCTCCCCCGGCTCGCGGGCAAGGCAACGACGCACGAGCGCCGCCAGCCCGGCGGGGACGTCGTCGGGCAGCGCGCGCGGGTCGGCGTCCAGCCGGGCCAGCATCCGCTCGCGCCGCGAGCGGCCGGTGAAGGCGTGCCGTCCGCTCAAGGCCTCGTGCAGCACGCAGCCGAGCGCGAACACGTCGGCGGCGCCGGTCAGCGAGCTGCGCTCGAGCTGCTCGGGCGAGATGTAGTCGGCGGTGCCCATGCCCGAGCTCGCGGTGCCGAGCGCGCGCGCGATGCCGAAGTCGACGAGCACCGCGACGGGGGTCGCGCCGCCGGTCAGGACGACGTTCTCGGGCTTGAGGTCGAGGTGCAGCACGCCGGCGGCGTGGGCAGCGGCGAGGGCCGAGGCGATGTCGTGGCCGAGCCGGGCGATGTCGAGGGTCGTGAGCGCCCCCGCGCGCAGCGCCCCCCGCAGCGTCGGGCCCGGGACATAGGCCATCGTCAGGTAGGGGATGCCGTCGTGGCGGCCGAGGTCGAAGACGCGCGCGACGTGCGGGTGCGCCACGCGACGCGCCATCGTCACCTCGCCGCGCTGCAGCTCCCACAGGCGCTCGGCGCGCACCGGGTCGGCGCTGTCGATGGCCGCGAGCTTCAGCGCGATGTTCTCGCCGACGAAGGTGTCGAGCACCCGGTAGACGGCGCCCATCCCGCCGGTGCCCAACTGCTCTTCGACGACGTAGCGCTCGGCGAAGGTCTCGCCGACACGGAGCACGGGGGGGATGGGGTGCGCAGACATTGGGACCTCGGGGGCCGCCCCGGCCTCAGCCGCGCGGCGTGTTCAGCTCGACGCGCAGGACCTGCTCGCCAGCGAGCAGCAGGTCGCCGTGGGCGAGCTTCCAGGGGCCCGAGACGCGGGCGTAGGTGCCGTTGCGGCTCTTCAGGTCCTCGAGCAGGACGTGGTCGCCCACCTGGGTCAGCTGGGCGTGGCGCTCGGAGACGAAGCCGTCAGCGGCGAAGTTCACGTCGCAGGTGGTCCGCCCGAGGGTCAGCAGCCGCTGGTACCGCACATAGACCTCGGTGTGGGTCGGATCGGACGTGATGCGCGCGAGGGCGAGGGTGGACTGGCCGGGGCGCACGGCGCTGCCCTGCAGGTGCGTGCCGGCGGCGTCCACGACGGCGGAGGCGGCGACGGGGCGCTCGTGGTCGTGCAGCAGGCGCAGGCGCTGGGCGCCGACGATGAACTCGTCGCCCTGGTGCAGGCGCGCGGGCTCGCGCAGGCGGATGAACACGCCGTTGGTGCTCGGCAGCGGTTCGACGAAGAGGTCGGCGCCGCGGAAGACGAGGCGGGCGTGGCGGTCGGCGAGGGCGTTGTCGTCGGGAAAGAGCACGACGCCGCTGTTGCGCCCCAGGGCGGTCTCGCCGGCCTGCAGGCGCCACTGTGTGCCGAACTGCGTGTGGCCGCGCACGAGAATCAGCTTGGCCGACCGCTCGACGGTGACGGCGCCGAAGAACATCGTCGGCGACGGCGCCGCGGCGGCGGGGGCCGACGGCGCAGGCAGCGCCGCCGGCGCGGGCGGGGCGAGGGCGCCAAGGGCGGCGGCAGGGACGACGCTGACGGGGCGCGCCGCGGGGATCACCTGGGTCGCGCTCCCGGCGGCGCCGGGCGGGGCGGGGGCGGCGTCGACGCGGGCGCCGCAGTGGCGACAGAACTTGTCGCCGGGTCCCGTGGTGGTCGAGCAGCGCCAGCAGGGCACGCCCGCCGAGGTCGACGCGCCGCCCGACGGCGCGGCCAACGGCGGCAGCGGCGGCAGCGGCGGCGACGGGAACGGACGCGCGGCGGGCGATGGCGCGAAGGTCGGCGCCGCCGACGTGGAAGGCAGCGGCGCCGACCACGCGGGCAAAGGCGAGGCAAAGGACAGCGAGGGCGGCGCAGCGGGCGGCGCAACTGGCGACACGGGCGGCGCAACTGGCGACACGGGCGGCGCAACTGGCGACACGGGCGGCGCAACTGGCGACGCGGGCGGCGCAGCGGGCGATACGGGCGACGCGGGCGGCGCGGCGACGGCGGCGTCTTCGTCGTCCAAGGGTGCGGCGCACGCGACGCAGCGGACGGCGCCGGAGTCGTTGTAGGTGTCGCAGGCGGTGCAGACGAGGCCGAAGAAGGCCGCAAGAGGGGCGGCGTCACCGTCCGCGGGAAAGGCGAAGCCGCAGACCTCGCAGCGGGTCTTCGTCGGCTCGAACGCTCCACACGACGCGCAATCCACCAAACGCTCCCCGCCGTGCCAGTCCGGCGCGACCGTCGAACCCGTCGACGCTGGAGATTACTCTCGTCAAGCCGGGCGTAGGGCGTCAACCGCAGCCGCGTGGGGCGTCACGTCGGACGCTCGGCGGCGCGTCGCTCGACGTGGGCGACGAAACGCTCGGTGATGGGCGCGCCCAGGTCGTCCTCGAGGTCCACCACCACCGGCGTGCGGTTGACCTCGAGCACGACGACGCTGCCGTCGACGCGCCGCTTCAGGTCGACGGCGGCGAGGTCGAAGCGGCACGTCTGCGCCGCCCGCCGCGCGACGTCGCGCAGCGCGGGTGCGTCCACCGGCGCCCAGCGCCCGGTGCCGTCGCGCCACGCGGCGCGCGCCCGCACGTCGACGACGTCGTCGCCCACGGCGGGGTCGAAGGCGGCGACGGCCACGACGTCGTCGCCGACGACGACGGCGCGGATGTCCTGCCCGCGCACCCGCTCTTGCACCTGCACCGGCTCGCCGGGGCGCAGCGCCAGCGGTCGCTCGGGGTCGAAGGCGCGGGCCGGGCCGCCGGTCACCGGCTTGACGACGCAGTCGCCGACGCTCTCGGCGAACGCGCGCAGCGCGCCCGGGTCGGCGGTGATCAGCGTGCGCGGCACGGGCACCCGCGGCGCCAGCGACGCCAGCTGGTGCGGCTTGTGGTCGAACGGGCGCGCCAGAGACGGCGACGACAGCACCGGCACGCCGCGGCGCTCCCAGTCGAGCACGATCGACCACGCCAGCGCGTGCCGCTCGCCCGCGGTGCGCGCCCGGGCGTAGTGCTCGTCGGCGGACAGGTTCGTGCCGGTCAGCGCCGTGCGCCCCACCGCCGCCGGCAGCGGGCCGAGCACCACGGCGCCTAGCGTCGACGGATCGAGGGCGACCTCGTCGGCCACCACAAGCCCCCCGGCCGGATCGAACGACACCGTGCCCCGGCCGAAGGCGACGATGTCGATGTGGACGACGTCGTGGCCGGCGGCGAGCAGGCCGGCGCTCAGGCGATCGTACTGCGCGTCGACCTCGGGGCTGCGGCGGGAGAAGACCGCGACCTTCACCGTGCGGGCTCCGCGGCGGCTCAGGGGGACAGGGCGACGCAGCGCAAGCCAGCGTCGACGTCGACGTCGACCTCGACGACGTCGCCGACCACGAAGGCGCCAGCCACGGCGTCGACCACCAGCGGCACGCCGACGTCGACCACCACGGTGCCGCCGCCGCCCGCCACCACCGGGCCGGTCAGGCGCTCGGGCACGCCGGTGCGGGGCACGGCTGCCTTCGTCGCTGACGACGACGAGCGCACCCGCGCTGCCTTCACGACCAGGCGAGCAGTGACCGTCGTCGACAGCGCATCGAGCGCAGGCACCGGCAGCGGCGTCACGCGCCACAGCACGTCGAGGGCGCCGGGGCGGAACAGCCACGCGCCCTTCGACGAGCGCAGCACCCCGGGGACGACGGCGGCCGACGGCGAGCTCATCGATGACGGCTCACGCCGGCAGCCCCTGCGGAATGCCGTCGGGGAAGGCCTTCTTCGACAGCGAATAGCCGTCGAGCCACATGGCCATGTTCACGCGGCGCGGCGCGGAGTCGGCGCCGGGCGCGCGCAGCGCCGACAGCGTGTCGACGATGTCCTTCTCGGTGACGAGGTAGGTGCCCGAGTCGCCCACGATGCCGTGGGCGTAGAACTGGCCGTCGCCGAGGTACAGCACGTTCTCGCCGCGAAACGCCGAGTTCTCGGGCGCGGCGTCGGGGTTCTCGAAGTAGTAGTGCGTGCCGGGCTGCAGGGGCATCGGCCGGTGCACGAGCTTCTTGGCGTCGACAAAGTCGGCGTCCTCGATGTCCCAGCGGAAGAACGCGAGGTTCTTTGGCTCGCTGAACAGCTTGTCGAAGGCCTCGTCGCCGACGTGGTCGAGGATGGCCTTGTGGTAGATGACCATCATCGCGGTGGCGCACTCGAAGCCGTAGGCGCGGCCGTTGTCGAAGATGTCGCGCAGCGCCGCCGATGGCTTGCCGGTCTCGCCGTCGGCCAGCCACTTGCGAACCTGCATCTTGCCACCGTAGCCCATCGTCCACAGCGTCTGGTTGACCTTGTCGGTCTGGTGGCTGCCCGAAAACGACGCCCCCGACGCCGCCAGATCCTTCGCCGCCTGCACGACGTGGGCGCGGAACGCGATGTTCTCGCTGCGGCGCACGCCGAGCGCCCGGGTCACCGTCTCGCCCCGCGCGTTCTGCCGCACGAGCTTGTCCGCGGCGTCGAGGACACCGGGCACGCCAGCGTCGACGATCTTCGTCGTCGGCCCGTAAAGCTCCTTCGCCACCGTCTGCGCGGTCTGCAGGTCGGTCTGCGGCGACCGCGGCGCGCGCGCGACATCCGGTCGACCATCGATGCGGGGCATGGGCTCTCCTTCGGCGTCGACGAAGAGGCTCGCAGAGCCACGCGACGTGTCGGGGATCTAGCCCGACGCGTCCCGCTTTGGCGCGTCGGTCGGCGGGTCGAGGTCGACGGCCAGCGGTGGCACGCCCGTCGTCGCGAGCAGCCTGCCGTGAAGATGGCCGAAGGCCGTTTTCGCCGAGGGCTGCGTCTGGGGTGGGGGCCCTGTCGAGCTTCGCTCGACGGGGGACGGGTCTGGAACAGACCGGTCAGACGGAGAGCAGGCTGTGGTGAAGCGCCGGCGGCGTTTTCACCACAGCCCGCGAGAGGCCCCAGGAGCCCCTCCGAAGCGCGACGGGCGCCCCGGACAGCTCGTACGGCGCGCCCGTCGTCGCCACGCAGCACGTGGCTGCGTGGTGGGGTCGCTCAGCCCTGCTCGGCCGGGGCCTCGCCGCCCTCGTTGCCGCCGGGCGCTCCCTGCACGCCGAAGACGTCGAGGTCGGTGCCCTCTTTCAGGGTCACGATGGCCTTCTTCCAGTTGCTCTTGCGGCCGAACGAGGTGCCGACGCGCTTGTGCTTGCCGCGGACGACCATCGTCGTCACATCGGTGACCTTGACGTCGAACAGGCCCTCGACGGCGTTCTTGACGTCGATCTTGTTCGCCGACTTCTTGACCTCGAAGGCGACCTTGTTGGCTTCGGCCTTGAGCGCCGACGACTTCTCGGTGACGAGGGGGCGCACGATCACGCCGTAGGTGTGCTTGTTCATCGCTGGGTTCCTTTAGAGCCTCGCGGCTCGAATGGGTGGGAAGGGCGCTTGCTCACTCGCCCAGCAGGCGGGCCTGGATGGCCTTCACCGCCGCCTCGGTCATCACGAGCGAGGGGTACTTGAGCAGGTCGACGACATTGAGACCGTCGACATGGAGGTAGCGCGAGTCGGCCAGGTTGCGGCTGGCGCGCTGCAGGCTCTCGTTGTCACCGTCGACCATCAGCGTGTCACCGGTGTTCAGCGACTTGAGCGCGCCGGCCACCGCCTTCGTCTTCGCCTCCTGCAAGTCGAAGGACTTGACGACGCGCAGGCCGCCCTCCTGGACCTTCAGGCTGAGCGCGACCATCAGCGCCGCGCGGCGCTTGGCCTTCGGCAGCGCGTAGTCGTAGTCGCGCGGCTTGGGCGCGAACGCGACGCCGCCGCCGCGGAAGTGCGGGGCCTTCATGTCACCTTGGCGGGCGTTGCCGGTGTGCTTCTGGCCGTAGGGCTTCTTGGTCGTGCCGTTGACCTCGCTGCGGGTCTTGACCGACTGCGTGCCGGCGCGGGCGCGGGCGCGCTGCCAGTTCACGACCTCGGTGAGCAGGTGGCGACGGATGGGCGCCGCGAAGACGGCGTCGTGGAGCTCGATGGTACCGACCTTCTTGTTCGCGAGGTCGATGACGTCATGGTTGGCCATACAGGTTTCCTGATGTCGAAGAGAACAAAAGTGGAGAGAGGATCGCCCGCAGCACGGACCTTGCCGGTGTGCTTCCCGGGGCGGCCGTTCAGGTCTTGATCTCGACGTCGACGCCCGCCGACAGGTCGAGCTTCATCAGCGCGTCCAGCGTCTGCTGCGTGGGGTCGAGGATGTCGAGCAGGCGCTTGTGCGTGCGGATCTCGAACTGCTCGCGCGACTTCTTGTCGACGAACGGGCCACGCAGCACGGTGAAGCGATTGATCTTCGTCGGCAGCGGGATCGGACCGGCGACTTTGGCGTTGGTGCGCTTCGCCGTCTCCACGATCTCGAGGGTGGACTGGTCGAGGAGCTTGTGGTCGTAGGCCTTCAGACGGATGCGGATCTTGTTCTTCGTGGACATGTGTTCCTCACGCTACTGGGCAGTGCGGCCGTTGGCGGGTGGTCCGGGAGGTGATTCTCCCGAATCGTGAAACCGGGCCAGAAACCAGACGGTGAAAGGGGAAGTGAGCGAAAGAAATCCAGTGAGACAGAGCAGGGGCGACCTTGCGGCCGCCCCTGCCCTGCGTCACGGCAAGATCACTCGATGATCTCGACGACGACGCCGGAGCCGACCGTGCGACCACCCTCGCGGATGGCGAAGCGAAGCTCCTTCTCCATCGCGACGGGCGTCATCAGCTCGACTTCCATCGCGGTGTTGTCGCCCGGCATCACCATCTCGGTGCCCGCGGGCAGCGTGATGGTGCCGGTGACGTCAGTGGTGCGGAAGAAGAACTGCGGACGGTAGTTCGAGAAGAACGGCTTGTGACGGCCGCCCTCGTCCTTGCTCAGGACGTAGACCTGCGCCTTGAACTTCTTGTGGCCCTTGACCGAACCCGGCTTGCAGAGAACCTGGCCGCGCTCGACGTCTTCCTTCTTCGTGCCGCGCAGCAGACAGCCGACGTTCTCGCCCGCGCGACCCTCGTCGAGCAGCTTGCGGAACATCTCGACACCGGTGACGGTCGTCTTCTGCGTCTCGCGGAAGCCGACAATCTCGATTTCGTCGCCCGGCTTCACGATGCCGCGCTCGACGCGACCCGTGACGACGGTGCCACGGCCCGAGATCGAGAAGACGTCTTCGATGGGCATCAGGAACGGCTTGTCGACCGCGCGCTCCGGCGTGGGGATGTAGCTGTCGACGGCGTCCATCAGCTTCATGATGGCCGGCACGCCGAAGTCACCCTTGTCGCCCTCGAGGCCCTTCAGCGCCGAGCCACGGACGACGGGCAGGTCGTCGCCGGGGAACTGGTACTTGTTGAGGAGCTCGCGCACCTCCATCTCGACCAGATCGGTGAGCTCCGGGTCGGCGATGTCGCACTTGTTGAGGAAGACGACGATGTAGGGAACGCCGACCTGGCGGGCGAGCAGGATGTGCTCACGCGTCTGCGGCATCGGGCCGTCGGTGGCGGCGACGACGAGGATCGCGCCGTCCATCTGCGCCGCGCCCGTGATCATGTTCTTCACGTAGTCAGCGTGGCCGGGGCAGTCGACGTGCGCGTAGTGGCGCTTTTCGGTCGAGTACTCGAGGTGCGCCGTGTTGATCGTGATGCCGCGCTCGCGCTCTTCCGGAGCCTTGTCGATGGCGTCGTACGCCATGTACTGGGCGCGGCCCAGGTCGGCCATGACCTTCGTGATAGCAGCCGACAGCGTCGTCTTGCCGTGGTCGATGTGACCGATGGTGCCGACGTTGACGTGCGGCTTATCGCGATTGAACTTCTCCTTCGACATGGCGTGCTCCTCGTGAAGATCTTGTGAGTCCGGGCGCCTTTAGACACGACCCGTGACGAGTGCGCAAGGGGTTTCCTGCTGCACACCCTCGATCATCGTCGTCGTCGTGGTCGCTCGTCGCTCCGCGGAAAGGCGCGACCGGCGCGGGCTCCGTCGACCGACCGAGTCACGGGTGCTCTCTGCAGCGCAGCCCCGCCCTCCGCCCGGTCACTCGCGTGATCGCCGGTGCCGTCGACGGCACCGGCGCGCGCGCCGCGCCCTTGCGCCGCGCGACGACGGAGCCAACCGGGCCCAAAGGCGAGGGGCGCCCGCAGGCGCCCCCGACCAAACGTCGTCGCGTCGATGTCGACATCGACGTCGTCGGCAGCGTCAGCGGACCAGCATCAGGCGCGCCGCCGCGCGATCGACCTCCACGCGCAGGCCCTGGTAGTCGGCGTCGCCCTCGCCGGCGGCGCCGAGCGCCGCCAGCTTCTGCTCGAGTTCGTGCAGGCTCTTGCGCTCGGTCTCGGCGACGATCTCGCCCTTCAGCGCCGCGCTCTCGCACATCAGCACGATGCGATCGTGGTCGACCTCGACGAAGCCGCCCGAGACCATCAGCTCGACGTCCTTGCCCTCCGTGGTGAACCTCAACACCCCCGTGCCGAGCTGGCCGAGGTAGGGCGCGTGGCCAGGCAGGACGTCGATCTCGCCCTGGCTGGCGGGGATGACGACGTCGTCGGCCTTGCCGACGACGACGCGGCGATCCGGGGTGACGATCTCAAGCTGCATGATCTCTTCCTCGTGGACCGGGTGCGAGAGCGTCCGCTGCCGTCAGCGCGCCATCACCGCCGACGACGCGCGAGACGTCGACGGCGACGCCACCATGACCACCAACGCGGCCGGCGTCGGTTCCCGCACGTCGTCCATGCCAATGGCCGGCGAGGCCCCGACAGGTCGAGCCCGTCAGGCACCCCGGCGTCGGGCGACGCAGGCAACCGCCGCCGATCGTGCCGCATCCCGCGAGGAGAGCGGGGCCGACGACGGCGAGCAGCCCGACAATCGCGCGCACGGTGGTCACCGCGTTCAGCCGAGCTTCTTGGCGGCTTCGTAGACGTCGTCGATGCCGCCCTGCATGTAGAACGCCTGCTCGGGGATGTCGTCGCACTCGCCGTCGACGATCTTCTTGAAGCTCTTCACCGTGTCTTCGATCTTCACGTACTTCCCCGAGCGGCCCGTGAAGACCTCGGCGACGTGGAACGGCTGCGACAGGAACTTCTGGATCTTGCGGGCGCGAGCCACCGTCAGCTTGTCGTCGGCGGAGAGCTCGTCCATGCCGAGGATGGCGATGATGTCCTGCAGGTCCTTGTACTTCTGCAGGATCACCTGCACGCGCCGCGCGGTCTCGTAGTGATCCTTGCCGACGACGTCGGGGCTCAGGATGCGGCTGGTCGAGTCGAGGGGATCGACGGCGGGGTAGATGCCCAGATCGGTCAGCGCGCGGTTCAGCACCGTCGTCGCGTCAAGGTGGGCGAAGGTCGTCGCCGGCGCCGGATCGGTCAGGTCGTCGGCGGGCACGTACACCGCCTGCACCGACGTGATCGAGCCCTTGTTCGTCGTCGTGATGCGCTCCTGCAGCATGCCCATCTCGGTGGCCAGCGTGGGCTGGTAGCCGACGGCGGACGGGATACGTCCGAGCAGCGCCGACACCTCAGAGCCCGCCTGCGTGAAGCGGAAGATGTTGTCGACGAACAGCAGCACGTCCTGGTTGAACTCGTCGCGGAAGTACTCGGCGACGGTCAGGCCCGACAAGGCGACGCGGGCGCGCGCGCCCGGCGGCTCGTTCATCTGGCCGTAGATCAGGGCCACCTTGCTCTCGTCGGTGACGATCTTGCCCGTCGCCTCGTTCTTCACGATGACGCCGCGGATCAGGTCGCCGTCCTTCTTGCCTTCCTGCATCTCGTTGTAGAGGTCGCGCCCCTCGCGGGTGCGCTCGCCGACGCCGGCGAACACCGACAGGCCGCCGTGGCCCTTGGCGATGTTGTTGATGAGCTCCATGATCGTGACGGTCTTGCCGACGCCGGCGCCGCCGAACAGGCCGATCTTGCCGCCCTTGGCGTAGGGCGCGAGCAGATCGATCACCTTGATGCCCGTCTCGAGCATCTTCACGCTCGTCGACTGCTCGGTGAATTTCGGCGGGGCGCGGTGGATCGGCATCGTCTGGTCGAACTTGACCGGGCCCTGCTCGTCGACGGGCTCGCCGACGACGTTCAGGATGCGGCCGAGCACGCCCTTGCCGACGGGCATCGCGATCGGGCTGCCGGTGTTCTTCACCTTCTGGCCACGCTGCAGGCCCTCGGTGGCGTCCATGGCGATGCAGCGCACGGTGTTCTCGCCGAGGTGCTGGCTGACCTCCACGACGAGGTTCCATTCGCGGTTGTCGATGGACGAGTTCGTCAGCTTCAGCGCCGTCAGCACCTTCGGCAGCCCGCCCGGCGGGAATTCGACGTCGACGACGGGGCCGATGACCTGGGTGACCTTGCCTTCGAGCAGAGCCTCAGCGGACATGCGCATCTCCTGGAGCAGAAGTCGAACGTCGGTGGCTTAGTGCAGCCACGTCGCCGGGCAAAGATGTTTCTGCGGCCGCCGCCGCCGACGGCGGCGCCTCGCCCCGCGGACGTCGCGGCAAGGTGCCGCGATCCGGGGCTCGTCAGGGGTGGGGGACGAGCACGATGCGGTCGCGGCCGGGCTCGGCCCACCACACCGACGTCGCGTCGACCACGATCTGCCCCGGCTCGCCCCGGGCGTCGGCCAGCCGCTGCGGCGCGCCCCCCGCCGCCGACACGCGGTACACCCCCGGCGACGTCGCGAAGCCCGCGCCGCCCGTCGTGTAGTCGAGCACCGCTCCCTCGACGAAGAGCCCGCGGGCGTACTTGGCCGGGTCGTCGGGGTCGACCTGGTGCAGCACCTCGATGACGGCGAGGAACGGCGGGTCGAAGCGCCCGTCGGACGACAGGATGACGCCGCCGTCGAGCCCGTTGCGGGTCGCTACGAAGACGACGTCGGCGCCCGACGACGCTGACGCCCAGCCGCGGCCGGCGCAGAAGCCGGCGTTGTTGCCGTCGTCGGTGTAGGGCCCGTAGTTTCCGTCGCCGTCGTTGAGCGTGTTGTCGCGCACCGTCATGCGCGCGTAGGGCCCCTCGGTGACCCAGAACAGGTCGCCGTCATTCAGCACCAGACCGCCGCCTTCGCCGGCGCGGATCACGCTGTAGCCGGCCCGGCCCGCCGCGCGATCACTGTCGAGGATCACGCGCTCGACGTGGTGGGTGTCCGCGGGGTGCGGCATCCACGCGAGCACCGTCTGGCCGTCGATCACGCGGGCGGCCAGCTGGTTCGGCCCCGCCTCGGCCACCGTGCGCACCGCCGCCCCCGCCGCCGAGAGGTCCAGCGCCGGGTCGGTGGCCGACGCCGACAGCGGCAGCCCCTCGAGCCGGTCGGCGGCAGCGTCGACGACCTAGAACACGCGGTCGGCGGCGACGGCGAGCCCGGCGATGCTCTCGTTGCCGCCGACGCAGTGGATCGTGACCGGGTCGCGCGCGCCGTCGTCGAGCCGACGCACGCAGCCGCCGGTCGTCCCCGTCGCCCACACCAGCGCGTCGTCGGCGCGCGCCAGCAACGTCACCAGAGGCTGCCCGTCGACGACCACCGCGGGCTCCGTCTCGCCCTCGCCCTCGCCCTCGCCCTCGCCCTCGCCCTCGCCCTCGCCCTCGCCGCCGGCGGGGACGCAGACGCCACGAGCGTTGCAGACGTCGCCGTCGGGACAGGTGGCCGGATCGCCGGGCTCGCAGGCCGCGCCTTCGAGGCCCAGGAGCCGGCAGCCGACGACGACGACGAGCAGGGGGAGCGCGGCGACGAGCGCAGCGGGCAACGACGGCACAAGGCGGGGCGAGCGCGGCATGGTCACTCCGGCAGCAAGGCGACGACGACGACGAGGCCGCCGACGACGACGACGAGGCCGCGGCCGACGGCGACGACGGCGAGGGTGGTCCGGCCTTCGGCGGCGACGGCCAGCTGCGCCTCGGCGAGCCCGGCCGTGGCGCCGCCGACGACGACGACGAGGCCGCCCGCCGCGGCGGTGACGACGCCGGCCCACCACAGCACAGACGTCGCGGGCGACGTCGAGGGCGACGCCACGGCCGGCGCGGCCGGGAGCGCCACCGCCGGCTCGACGGCGAGGCCGAAGCGCTGACGCGCGGCGTCCTTGGCCGCGGGGCGCAGGTGCTCGACGGCGCCGTGCACCACCTGCTCGGCGCGGGCCTGCACGGTGCCGTCGCGGACGTTCATCAGCTTGGCGCTCAGCACGAAGTCGCCGCCGAGGCGCCCGAGGGTGCCGCCGACGATGCGCTCGGCGCCCAGCGCCGACCCGATCTCCGACAGGCAGGACTCGCGGACGTCACCGCGGGCGGCCTGCTCGGCCTCGAAGTCGAGCATCTGGGTGAGGTCGAGCTGACTAACGACCTGACAGCCTGACACCGCCGCGACCTCGCCGGCCAGGCTCTTTGTCAGCAGCACGGTGACGTCGCCGTCGGTCGGCTGCAAGGTCGCGGGCGACGAGGTTCATCACCACGACGCGACAGGGGGACGCCGGGCGCAGGGGGGGCCCGGCGCGTTCGTGGCCGCGTCGGTCGCCGCCGGCGCCCGCGCCCCCTGCGCCCGCGCCGCCGGCGCCGCGGTCGACAGCGCCACCGCAAGCGCGGCCCACGATGACGCGCGGCCCGGGGCGATCCTGGTCGTCATCCGCGTCGTCATCGGCGGGAGCTCAGAAGCGCAGCTGCGCCTGCACGAGCGCCTCGTGGGTGATCACCGGGAACGTGCGGTCGGCCTGCGGGCCCAGCGGCACCGGGTCGGCGCTGTCGAAGACGTAGCGCGCGGTCAGCACGCCGTTCTGCCGCCAGAAGAACCAGTGGGCGGCGGCGCGCGCCTGGACCTGGTTCTGCTGGCGCTTCAGGCGATTGGGCACGGCGCCGAGGTCGCCGGCGGTCTCGAGGCCGGTGAGATCGGTAAGCCCGCCGAAGCCGCTGGTCCAGAAGTGCCCGACGTCGGCGGCGAGGAAGATGGTCTCGGGCACCGCCAGCCAGCCGAGCTGCAGGTAGTTCGCCGACTGCACCGAACCGTAGTTGATCTCGGTCTTGTTGTAGCTCTCGCCGGTGACCGCGAAGTGGCCGGTGCGGAACACCGCGACGGCGTGGGCGGCGGGGAAGCGCTCCTGCTCGCGCTGCTCGTACTTGCCGCCCACCGCGAAGGCCAGCGCCGTGGGCACCGGGCGGAACAGGAACGGCGAGTCGAAGCGGTTGTAGATGCCGATGGGCGTGAACCACAGCTGCGCGCCCGTCGTGAACGTCGGGTTGATGCTGGCGTCCTCGAAGCTGCGGCCGCCGAAGTCGCCGAACAGGCCGTTGCCGCCGCCGGCGAACACCCGGTAGCGCATCAGGTTCAGGATCACGGGGCCGTTCACCTCGACGCCGGCGTCGAGGAACTGGTCGAAGCCGACCAGCAGGTAGCGCGGCGTGTCGAGCAGCGGGCGCTTGGCCGCCGACACGAGGGGCTGCGCCGACAGCGTGCTGCCGCCGCTGTTGATGTTCACGTAGTGCCCCTGCCCGAGCGGGAACTGAAACATCGCGAACGTGATGCGCGGCGACTGCGACGCCGACATCGACAGCAGGAAGAAGCTGTCCTCGAGCAGCGGCAGCGCACCGAACGCGCGCAGCTGCAGCGTGTCGAAGCGCGTGTCGATGCGCGCCTGGTACTCGTACGGGTCGGCGGCGTTGGTCGTCGTCAACAGCTGCTGCACCGCCGCCACGACGCCGAAGCGGATGCCGACGAAGCCGACGCCGCCCTCGCTGTCGGGCTGCTCGACGTCGCCGGTGTAGACCCGGCGCGCGCCGCCGCCGGTCTCGCCGTCGGGGCCCTCGACGGTGGCGGACACGCCGTCGCCACCGCTGCCGTCGAGATCTCCCTGCCAGCTGCCCTTGCACACCGTGATCTGCGACAGCTTGCACTCCTGATCCTCGCAGTCGATCAGGCCGTCGCCGTCGTCGTCGATCCAGTTGCTGCACCGCTCGTTGGTGCCCTCGGGCTTGCCGTCAGGCTTGCAGTGCGGCTCGGCGTCGCAGTCGGTGTCGCCGCAGTCGTAGACGGTGTCGCCGTCGTTGTCCTCGTGATCGGTGCAGTTGGTCTCCTTCGCGGCCGCGGGAGCCGTCTTCGCCGAGGTCGTCGCCGAGGTCGCCGCCGGGGTCGCCGCCGCGGGCTCGTCGGCGCGCGCCGACGGCGCAGACACGACGACGCCGGCGCAGAGACCGGCGAGCACGAGCAGGGAGGGACGCGGGTTCTTCATGGGGACTTCCTCGGGGGGGAGACGGGCGAAAGAAGAGGCGGCTGAGCGCGGCAACGACGCGGCTCACTCGCACGGGCGGGCCTGCCCGGCGCAGGCGGTGACCGCCGGGTCGTAGGCGCAGTCGAAGTCGGCGCAGTCGACGAAGCCGTCGCCGTCGTTGTCTTCGCCGTCGTCGCAGTGGGCGGGGTCGGCGGACTCGCGGCACACGGCGAGCACCGCCGGGTCGGACGAGAAGCGGCAGCCGTTGTCGCTGCAGTCGATGAAGCCGTTGCCGTCGTTGTCGATGTCGTCGCTGCACTTCGCGGGGCTGCGCTCGGTCACCGAGTCGCAGTAGGTGATCGCGTCCTCATCGGCGTCCTCGCCGGTGCAGCTGAAGTCGGCGCAGTCGACGAAGCCGTTGCCGTCATTGTCCTCACCGTCGCTGCACTTGTCCTTCGTCGTCTCGCTGCGCTCGCGACAGAACAGGAACAGGGGCTCGTCGGTGGACTGGCTACAGCTGAAGTCGGCGCAGTCGACGAAGCCGTTGCCGTCGTTGTCCTCGCCGTCGCTGCACTTCTCGAGGGTGTCCTCGCTGCGCTCGGCGCAGTACAGCGCGATCTGCTCGTCGTCGGACTGCGAGCAGGAGAAGTCTCCGCAATCGCTGTAGCCGTTGCCGTCGTTGTCGCCGCCGTCCTGGCAGCGCGCCAGGGTGTCCTCGGGGCCCGACTCGACCACCGGCAGGCACGGCGCCTCCTCGGCGCAGTCGTCGTCGTCGCAGTCGGCGGCGCCGTCGGCGTCGTTGTCGCGGCCGTCGTCGCAGGTGACGTCGGTACCTTCGTCGCAGACCGTGACGTAGGCGCCGGTGCGGCAGCTGCGGTCTTGGCAGTCGACGTCGCCGTCGCGGTCGTTATCGACGCCGTCGGAGCAGGACGCGTCGTCGAACTCGAGCACGCAGCACAGCTCGAGGATGTCCTGGCAGCCGAATTCCTCGCAGTCGAAGAAGCCGTTGCCGTCGGTGTCGAGGCGATCGGTGCACTCGTCGAGGCTATCCTCGGGGTCGAAGCCGCGGTCCTCGTTCGGCAGCTCGCCGCAGCGGTTCGAGAAGATCCAGCAGTCGGGGTCCTCGCAATCGACGGCGCCGTCGGCGTCGTTGTCGCGCTGATCGACGCAGGCCTCGTCGTCGTTCTCGTACCCAAGCAGCGGCCCGGCGAGCACGTAGTCGCAGCCGGCGTTGACCCCGACGACGACGACGGCGGCCAGGCCGGTGGCGAGCAGACCGCGGAAGAGGGCGACGACGTCGGGGCGCATGAAGCGGTGGTTTCGCCCACCCGTCGGACCTGTCAACGCACCGTCGCGACCCGCGCCGCGAACCGCGCCCGCCGGCGCGTTTGCACCCCGCGCGGTCTTTCGACGATCCTGCTGCCGTGCGCGTCCCTGTCGTCACCCTGCCTGCCGTCGCCGTGCTCGTCGCCGCGCTGCTCCCCGGGTCCCCCGAGGCGCGCGCCGCCCCGGCCGCCCCGACCGCCCCGGCGACGCAGACGATGTCGGCCCCGCCGCCGGCGCTGGTCGGCGTCGCCGTCGGCGCCGTCGAGGCCCGCGACTGGTGCCGGGCGCTGGCGGCGTTCCTCGCCCTCGACGCGCGCTGGCCATCGCCCTACGCCGTCTACAACGCCGCCGAGGTCGCCTACGCCGCCAGCGACCGGGCCCGCGCCCTCGACCAGTACCGCCTCGCCCAGACCCGCTACCCCGACCACGAGCGCAAGACCACGATCCGACGCCGCGTCGACGAGGTCTTCGCCACCATGGTGCGCGAGGGTCCGGGCATGTCCTGCCCGCTGCCGCCGTCGTGCGGCGACTGGTTCTTGCAGCAGGGCGAGCGCTGCGACGACGGCAACGCCATCGACGGCGACGGCTGCGACCACGACTGCAGCGTCACCGCCTGCGGCAACGGCGTCGTCACCGTCGGCGAGCAGTGCGACGACGGCAACGCCATCGACGGCGACGGCTGCGACCACGACTGCAGCGTCACCGCCTGCGGCAACGGCGTCGTCACCGCCGGCGAGCAGTGCGACGACGGCAACGCCAAGGACGGCGACGGCTGCGACCGCGGCTGCGTCGCCACCGCCTGCGGCAACGGCGTGCGCACCGCCGGTGAGCAGTGCGACGACGGCAACGACCGCGACGGCGACGGCTGCGACCACGGCTGCGTCGTCACCGCCTGCGGCAATGGCATCGTCACGGCGGGCGAGCGCTGCGACGACGGCAATGACACGGACGGCGACGGCTGCGAGCGCACCTGCGCCATCACGCGCCGGCCGGCGCCGGCCCTGGGCACTGGCGTCGCCTCCGCCGGCGGCGCCGCCGCTCTTGGCGGCGTCGCGCTCGTCGGCCTCGGCGTGCAGTCGTGGCTGCGCCTGTCGGCCGCCGTCGACGCCGTCGACGAGAGCCGCGCGGGCTATCGCGTCGATCCCGGCCAGGCGCTCGAAGACGTCGACGGCCGCCGCGACGAGCTCGATCAGGCGAGCGCGGCGTGGGGGAGCGGCGCGACGGCGCTCGTGGCTGGCGCCGTGCTCGCGCTCGGCGGCGGCGGGGCGCTGGCCGGCGGCGTGTGGCTGGCGCTGACGCAGACCGAGGAGGTCGTACCGTGACGCGCGCACCGTGGTCCCTGGTCGTGGTGGTGCTCGTCTGCGTCGCCGTCCTTGTGGGTGGCTGTTCGACGGAGCCGAGCTTCGGGCGCCGCTGCGGGGACGACTCCGGATGTGGCGAGGACGCGCCCGTGTGCGTCGACGATCGCTGCGTGCCCGTGCGCGCCGCCACCGATGCCGGCGGCAGCTGCGCCGAGCCGGTGCCGTGGCGCGCGCCCGACGGGGGCGACGACGCGGTGCTGCTGCGCGCGGCGTCGACGTTTGGCGACGCCGCGCGGGTGACGCCGGCGACGGGGTGCGACGCCCCGGGGACGCACAGCGTGGTGTTCGCGCTGAACCTTGACGACGACAGCGGCGTGGAGGTGACCGTCAACGCCACCTTCGCGGTATCGGTGGAGTTGCGGCGCGCGCGCGACGGCGCCTGCGACGACGACGGCGCCTGCGGCGAGCGCTCGTCGTGCCGCGACGACGACGACGGCTGCTCGGCGACGGTGCGGGTGCCGCGCCTCGCGGCGGGCACGTGGGCGGTGGTCGTGCACGGCACGCCGCCCGCAGGCGACCCCGGGCGGTTCGTCGTCACGGCGACGCGCATCGATTGTCCGGTGGGGTACGTGCCGTTCGACGAGGCGACGTGCGTCGGGTTCCGGCCGGTGGCGCCGCTGCCGTTCGCCGTGGACAACCCGTCGGTGGCTCTCGTGGATGGGCTCGCGGTGTTTACGGACGAGCAGCCGCCGGACTCCGTGAAGCCCGGTCTGCAGGTCTTCGACCCGCGCACCGAGCAATGGGCGATGCGAGACTTCGAAGCGAGTGTCTCTTTGACCGCGGTCGTCGCCTCCGTCGAGGGCGGCGGCCTCGTGGTGGGTAACGACGACTCAGGCAGCATGGATGTCTGGCACCTGTCGACCGCCAGTGGCCTTCGGCTGCAACAGTTTTCACGCGTGGATTCCTACGACCGAGCGCTCGAGGTGAGGCCGTCGCTCATCGCCTCGGGTCCCGACACGTTCGTCGTCCACCCAAGCTCCTCGGACGGGTCATTCCTGCTCGTCGCCAGTGCCCCGCCCTGCGCTGTGGGGTGCCCGCCGGGCTTCGTCTGCGTCGATCCGATCGGCTCCCCGATCGACCGCGCCCCGGTCTGCATTTGCATCGATCGTGACTGTGAGGCCCAGAGTCCCCTGTCGCTCTTCCCCTCCGCAGTGCCCGCGGTGTCGGCGGCGGGCCGGGCCATCGGCATCCCCGCCGCCGAGCCTGCCGGCCTCACGTTCGTCCATGGCTTCGATCGCTCCGAGCCCCCCGAGCGGCCGCTTGCTGCGTTTGTGCATGGCCGGATCGAGAGCGTCGCTGCGGTGACAGTGGCCGAACGCTCGTCGGTGACCCTTGGCGCCCTGCCCGGCGTGGCCATCGTCGCGGGCGGTCTGGTCGACGACGCACCGAGCGCACTCGTCGAGTTCGTCGACGCCGCGACCCTCGCGGTGACGTCCACCGCGCTCGATCGCGCCCTCGTGCGCCCGGCGGTCGCGCCTTTCGCCGGGATGGTGGCGGTGCTCGGCGGCTGCCTCGATCGCGACTGCGCGGCGCCGTCGTCGGCGACGTCGTTCCTGTCGCCGTCGACGCCGGCTGTCGCGGGGCCGCAGGTGCCGTGGTCGCCGGTTGCGCTCGTCGCCGTCGCCCTCGACGCCGACCGGGCCCTGGTCATCGATGGCGAGGGACGCTCAGCGGCGCTGCTCGAGCGGGTGCCGCGGGGCTTCCGCGCCGCACCGCGCGACCGCAGCGGCGAGTGCCCGGTCACCACGACGGTGTCGCTGCCCGTCGACGGAACGACGGTCACGGTCACGGGGACCGTCGTCAGCCAGCAGGACCGGCTGCGCACGCTGCGGTGCGAGGTCAGCGACGCCGACCGCGTCGAGGCGGTCCTTGCCGTGACCCTCGCGGCTGACGCCGACGTGGAGATCACCCTCGCGTCGTTGAACCTCAGCGACGACGCCTACCGGTTCAACCTCTGGGCGTTCACCGGCGACTGCGCGCTGAAGCGCAACGACCTCGCCTGCGCCGACTCGCAAGCCGGCGTGCTGCCGGCGCTCAGCCTCGCCGCGGTCAACGCCGGCACGCTGTACGTCGTCGTCGAAGCGCAGGACTTTGATGCGGCGGAGCCTGAGCGGCCGTTCCTGCCCTTCGAGTTGCAGCTGCGCGCGCAGCCGGTGCAGGCGAGCTGTACGCCCGACGCCGCCGACCCCGGCGACGACGACGAGCAGGGCGCGCGGCCGCTGTCGGTCAGCGAAGACCTCGAGGGTGACGACTGGGTCGCCCTCGGCGAGGGTGTGCTCTGCGCCGGCGACGTCGACCAGCGGCTCTACCAGCACGGCGGCGGTCCGCTCGACGTGCTGTTGACCGGCCTGTCGCCGTCGGCGCTGGTCGTGCGGGCCGCCACGCTCGACGAGCCGGCGAGCGCGAGCGCCGGACAGGCGGTCATCGCCGCCGTGGCGTCGGCGTCCCTCGCGCTCGACGACGAGCTCGCCCGCGGCGCCTACGTGCTGACGCTGTCGGCCCCGCCCGAGGCCACCGCCGCGACGACGACCCGGTGGCGCCTGGCGGTCCAGTCGGGCTGCACCCTCGACGAGGGTGACTCGCTGGTCGCCGCGCTCGACGACCGCAGCCGGCCGGCCGGGCCGCCTGCGACCGGGGCGGAGCTCGCGACGCGGCGCAGCCTCTGCTTCCCGACCGACGCCGACGTGATCCCGCTGCCGGACTGGAGCGGTGAGCGCCGCCTCCTCGTCGAGGTCGACGGTCAATTCGACAGCGACATCGACGTCGCGGTGCACGGGTTGACCGCCGACGGGCGGCCTGGCCCGCCGATCGGCACGGCCACCGTCGAGCGGCTGGCGTTCTCGGTGCGGCTCGTGGCTGAGGGCGGCCCCACGGGACCGACCGCCCTCGTCATCGGGCCGTCGCCGAGCGAGCACGACGACGTGCAGGTCACGATCGCCATCCAGGGCGAGCGCGGCGACCGGTGCACCAGCGCGCTGCCGCTGACCGGCGACGGCGGCGAGGAGGCCGTCACGCTCTTCGGGCGCGCCGACGACGTTGACGTCGACCAGATCGGGGCCTGCACCGGCTACTCTTCGACGGGGCCTGACGCGTTCTATGCGCTCGCCCTCGCCGCCGGCGAGGGCGCGACGCTGACGGCGACGCCGGTCGGGCAAGGGAACGAACCGAGCACGACCGACATCTCACTGTACGCCTTCACCGGCTGTCCGCCGGCGGCCAACGCCTGCGTCGCCGGCAGCGACCGTGGCTTCGGCGGCGACGCCGAGACGATCACCGTCCCACCCGCCGGCGCCGCCCGGACGATCTTCGTCGGCGTCGACTCCTACTACGAGGAGCCCACGGACGTCCGTCTGACGTGGTCACGGACACGCTGACGCGTACGCCGAGGTCGTAGGACGGACGCAGCGGGCGCCACGCCGGCGCGCCGGGCTTGGTCCGCGGTGCGGATCGGCTCTCGCGCAGGGCGCTGGACGAGCGAGTAGAGGGCCACTCTCGGCAGCCTGCTACGCTGGCGCCCACGATGACCGAGCCCGTCGCCGCCGATCCTCCGTCGGACGCACCCTTCGCCGGTCGCTTCCGCCGCCTGCGCGAGCTCGGTGCGGGCGGCATGGGTGCCGTCTACGTCGCCGACGATCTGCAAGACGGCAGGCGCGTGGCGCTGAAGGTCGTCAAGCAGACGCTCGCCGACAACGCCGAGGCCCGCGCGCGCTTCTTCCGCGAGGTCGACGCCCTGCGCGCGCTGCAGCACGACAACGTCGTCACCTTCTACCACGCCGGCGTCGCTGACGACGCGCTGTGGATGACGATGGAGCTGCTGCAAGGCCACACGGTGAAGCAGCTCGTGCGGGGCCGCGGGCCGCTGTCGTGGCGCGCGTCGCTGCCCATGGTGCGCGGCGTCGTCGCCGCGCTGGGGGCCGCCCACGCGCTCGGGCTCATCCACCGCGACGTCAAGCCCGAGAACGTCTTCCTCGTGCCTGGCGCGCCCGGCGACGCACCGCTCGTGAAGCTGCTCGACTTTGGCGTCGCCAAGCACACCGCCCTGCCCGAGGGCATGACGATGACCGGCACCGGGCTCGTCGTCGGCACGCCGGGCTTCATCGCCCCCGAGGTCGTGCTCGGCCTCGCCGGCGACGACCCGCGCTCGGACTTCTACGGCGTCGGCGTCACCTGGTTCGAGATGCTCACCGGCGCGCGGCCGTTCGAGGCGCCGAGCCCCTTCGCGCTCACGATGCGCCACGTCAGCGACCCGCCGCCGCGGCCGAGCAGCCTGTGCACCGCGGTGCCGCCTGCTGTCGACGCTCTCGTGCTGCGTCTGCTCGAGAAGTCCCCCGACGCGCGCCCCGCCGACGCTGCGGTGCTCCTGCGCGAGCTCGATCATCTCGCCGCGCTCGCCGACGCACCGACGGCAACGCTCCCCACCGACGGTCTCGAGCACGGCCGCGAGCATGAGCTCGACGGCAGCCCCGTCTACCGCACGGTCACCGACATGCGCACGCCGATCACGGCGTTCGCCGCGCGGGGCACGCCGCCACCCGTCGCCGTCGCCGCGGGCATCCCCCAGGGGGCCGCGACGGCGGCCTCCGACGTCCTCGCCGTCGCGCCGGGGTCCGTGCCCGCCGACGCGACCGCCGCGAGGCGCCGGCGCCGACTCATCGCCGCCGCCGTCTTCGGCGTCGTCTTCGCGGCCAGCGCGCTCACCGTCGGCGGCACGCTCGCTGGCCGCGGCGATGACCGCCCCCCCACCGCGACGACGCCGGCGACGCCGGCGATGCCCGCAATGCCGGCGATGCCGGCGATGCCCGCAATGCCGGCGGCGCCAGCGATGCCGGCGATCCCGGCGGCGGAGCCGGCGCCGTCCACCGGAACGACGACGCCCGCCGTGCCGCCGCGCGCGGAGAGTCCGGCAGCGCCCGGAGCCAGCCGGCGCGCGCCGCGTCCAGCGACGAAGGTGACGCCGGACCTGATGCAGGTGCCGCCGCCGTCGCGGTGACGACCGCTGCCCCGCGAGCTTCTTGGTACGCTGGATCGTGGCTTTTCCTCGACCCTACGGCCGGTACGTGCTCGAAGAGCGCATCGCGATGGGCGGCATGGCCGAGATCTTCCGCGCGCGCACGGCCACCGAGGGGTTCAGCAAGCGCGTGTGCATCAAACGGGTGCTGCCCAATTTTCTCGAGGACGCCGAGTTCGTGACGATGTTCCGCGACGAGGCGAAGACGGCGGCGAAGCTGCAGCACGGCAACGTCGTGCAGGTCTTCGACTTCGGCGAGGTCGAAGAAGACTCCGGCGCGACGCTGTACCTGGCGATGGAATTCGTCGACGGCGCCGATCTGCGACGCGTCGCCGAGGCGAGCCGCAAGAAGGGCCTGCCGCTGTCGTTCGGCGAGGTCGTGCAGTTGGGTGTCGACGCCTGCCGCGGCCTGCACCACGCGCACTCCCTCGTCGAGGACGGCCGTCCGCTGGGCATCGTCCACCGCGACGTCAGCCCGCACAACATCCTCGTCAGCCGCAGCGGCGAGGTGAAGGTCGCCGACTTCGGCATCGCCCGCGCCGCCGAGCGGGCGACGCACACGTCGACGGGGATCGTGAAGGGCAAGGTCGGCTACATGAGTCCCGAGCAGGCCGAGGGCCGCGCCTTCGACCACCGCCTCGACCAGTGGGCGCTTGGCGTCGTGCTGTGGGAGCTGCTGTGTGGTGCGCGGCTGTTCGCCGGCGACAACGACGTGTCGATCCTGCGTCGCATCCTTGCCCACGACGTGCCGCCGCCGTCGAGCCTGCGCCGCGACCTGGCGCCCGCCCTGGAGGCCATCGTGCTGCGGGCGCTGGCGTTCGACCCCGCCCACCGCTTCCCCGATCTGCGGGCGATGGAGCAGGCGCTGCAACGGTTCCTGTTCTCGGGCGCCCTCGACCCGGCCACCGCCGACGTCCGCGCGCTGTTTCCGCGCATCGTCGACGCTGCCAGCGGCGCGCCCCAGCCGCTGCGCAGCACGCAGGTGGCCAGCGCCGACGCGGTGCTGTCCCCATCCCTCGTCGCGGCCGCGCCGGCCACGGTCCTTGGCGAGGCAGACGACGGCGACCTGCTGCCGTCGACCGAGGCCGACGGCAGCGCGACGGCGTCGGTGGTCTTCACCAACAGCGGCGGCGCGCTGGCCGCGCCGTCGAACATCGGCGCGCCGGCCGGTCGGGCCGTGGCCACCACCGTCGCGTTGCCCGATCCTCGCGCTGCCGTCGACGACGCCCTGCCCGTGGTCGCCCGCGGCGCCGCCGGGGAGCCACGCTCGGGGCCGACGCCGCGCACGGGATCGCGCGCGGGAGCGGCGCTCACCGCGCTCGAGGACGGCGCCCTTATCGCCGAGGTGAACCGCCTGCTCTTCGACCAAGACGGCACCCCGGTGACGCGCACCGCCGTCTCGGCGGCGGCCGCGCCGCCGGGCGCGGCGCCTTCGTGGTCGCCCCAGCCGGACGCCGCGCCGCCCTCCCCACCGACGCCGACGGGCGCGACGGCCGTCGCCCGACCCCGGCCCGCCCGCCGCGGGCTCGTGGCGGTGGGCGCCGGCGTCATCGCCGTCGGCGCCCTCGCCGTCGGCGGGTCGCAGGTCATGTCGTCGTCGTCGAGGACGAGCGCCGGCCACGACGACGGGCGCGCCGGCGCGTCGCTGGTCACCCCGGCGACGTCCTCGACCGGCGCCCTGACCGTGGCCTCGGCCGGTGCCCCGGCTCTTGCGGTGGCGGCCACGCCGTCGGCTGCGGCCACGGTGCCGTCCGCCGCCTCGACGGCAGCGCTGCCGTCACCGGCAGCGGCGGCGGCGGCGGCGGCCCTCCCGGCAGCGCCACCGCCGGCGGCAAGCCCGGCAGGCTCGACGGCGACGACGACGGCTGCCGTCGGCACGGTGTACGTCGAGATCGTCGGCGGGTGGGGTCAGGTGTCGTCGGGGGGACGACTGCTGGGCGAGACGCCGTTGCAGCTGC